>Ga0066255_1002272_pt1 | contig 11857 bp, 12 predicted proteins | sample ThiBiot_750_biof_FD_71148 | JGI IMG/M metagenome (GOLD analysis project Ga0066255, IMG submission 71148) | Wastewater bioreactor microbial communities from Cape Town, South Africa - Thiocy_expt_750_biof (version 2) | ecosystem: Engineered > Bioreactor > Thiocyanate-remediating >... | reverse complement strand
GGGGGCCCGCAGATTTGCCCCCCGCCGCCCCAGGGCCTAGACTGGCCCCAGCAGCCTCATCCGAAAGTTCCCATGCCCAAGATTCCCGACATGTCCGCCGCGGCCGTCAAAAGCCGCGAAGCCCTGACCAAGATCTACAAGGCCTCCAAGCCCAAGGATGCCCCGGCCGCGCCGCCCAAGCCGCGCATCGCCAAAGGCCGCTGACCGTCTTTCGACTCCTCTGTCGTGGAACGGCCCGCCCTCACCGGCGGGCCGTTTCATTTTGTCCGGTTCATTTCAGGCCATCATTTCAGGTTCAGGCGGTTCGCCAGATAAACGAAAGACAGACCCCACATCTCGGCCGACTGCTTGTGGTCGGCTGCGGCGCTGTGGCCGCCATCGGTGTTTTCATAAAAGGTCACGTCATGGCCTTGAGCTTCCATCTTCGCGGCCATCTTGCGGGCATGGACCGGCGAGACGCGGTCGTCGCTGGTGGCGGTGACGAAGAAGACCGGCGGATAGGCCACGTCCGGCTTGACATTCTGATAGGGCGAATAACCCAGGATGTAATCGCGCTCCGCCGGGATGGCGGGATCGCCATATTCGCCGATCCAGCTCGCCACCGAAAGGCTCAACCGCCGCTACCGCCGCCAGATCGAGACCGATACCGAGCTGTTCGACGAACTGACCAGCACCATCATCCGCCAGGTCGGAGACCTGCGGAAGATGGTGGACGAATTCTCCTCCTTCGCCCGCCTGCCCAAGCCGGTCTTCCGCAAGGAAGACGCGGTCGATCTCGTCCGCCAGGCGCTGTTCCTGCAGGAAGTGGCGCAGCCGCACATCAATTACGTGTTCGATGCGCCCGAAGGCATCCAGCCCATTTCCTGCGACAGGCACCAGTTCGGCCAGGCGATGACCAACGTGCTCAAGAACGCCGCCGAGGCGGTGGAAGCGCGCGGCAAGGAGGCGGAACCGGACTATCGCGGGGCCATCGCCGTCTCCGTGGCGAGCGAAGGGGATTCGCTGATCGTCACCGTGGAAGACAACGGGATCGGGCTGCCGCAAGACCGCGACCGGATCGTGGAGCCCTATGTCACCACCCGGGAGAAGGGGACGGGGCTGGGCCTCGCCATCGTCAACAAGATCGTCGAGGAACACGGCGGCGAAATGATATTCACCCCTGCGGAAACCGGCGGGACGCGCGTGATGCTGCGTTTCGCCCGCGATCCGCTTTCGGCGCGCGCGGGAAGCGAGGCGGCCGAATGATGCAACTGCAAGTCATGGAGAAGTACTGATGGCTCTCGACATCCTCGTGGTGGACGACGAGCGGACCATCGTCCGGGCCCTGTCGGCAGCGCTCGAGGCTCGGGACTACCGCGTCGATGTCGCCGCCGACGGGCGGTCCGCCGTGGCCGAGGCGGCGGCGACCGCGCCGGACCTGATCATCTTGGACCTCGGCCTCCCGGACCTCGACGGCATCGAGGTGTGCCGACGCATCCGGGCCTGGAGCGACGTGCCGATCATCGTCCTCACCGCCGAAGGCTCCGACGAGGCCAAGGTCACCGCGCTCGACGAGGGCGCCGATGACTACGTGACCAAGCCGTTCTCCACGCCGGAGCTGCTGGCCCGGGTGCGCGTCGCCCTCCGGCACCGGGGACGCAGCGGCACCGGCGAGCCGGATCCGGCCCGCTTCGAGGTGGGCGCGCTGGTGGTGGACATCGCCCGGCACCAGGTCCGCGTGGACGGCACCAGGGGCTCAATGGACGTGGTGCGGATTGTTGAACGTGACCCCTCTTAGCAGCAGCACAAATGGCCTTTGGCGCGTACGGCGGCGTTCGGACGCCTCGTTCGAGATCCAGCCGGGGACTGTATGCTCCTCCCCCTGCGACAGTGACGGTATCGCCAGCATTCACGGCAGCTCCGCCGACGTCGCATGGGCAGTCGGATCCAAGGGAAGGGCCTTCCGCATCACGGGTGCGGACGGCGACAGTCCGAGCTCCTCGGCGTTCAACAGCCTGACCTGGAACCAGCTCAACGCCGTTTGGGCTGCGTCCGACTCCGAAGCTTGGGCCGTGGGCGTCACCGGAACGATCCGTCGCTACCTCGCGGATTCGGCGACCGCGGAGATCGTCACAGGCATTCCAGCCAACGTGAACCTCCGCGCGGTGTGGGGCTCGTCCTCGTCGGACATATGGGCGGCAGGCGACGCGGGGGTCGTTCTTCACTACGACGGGAAGACCTGGGCTCGGGTGAAGATCGCCGGGCTCGGCGCACGTCGTCCGGACCTCACGGCCGTCTGGATGCCGGCGCCCGGCCACGTCTGGATCGGCGGCCAAGGAGTCATTCTTTCTCTCGGAGGGCAACCATGACACGCGCGCCCGCAGTGACCTTCACCTCGGCGTTGCTCCTTCTCGTAGCGGCGGTCGATTGTGGCTCGGGCGACGCCGAGCCTGAGCTCGGCGAACCGGAACCGGAACCGGAGCGCAGACCCGATGTGCTCCCGGACGCCGGGACGACCGATGCGCGCGGCGAGGCTGCGCCGAGCGGACGTTCGTGCAGTTCGGCCGGCTGGTGCGCGACCTCTCTACCCGACGCGGATCTGATGCTGAAGAGCATCTGGCCACTCGAGGGCCGTGCGTTCGCCACCGCCGAGAGTCGCACCGTCGGCGTCAAAGTTCTCGAGTGGACCGACGCCGAAGGAAAGTGGAGATACATCGACGACAATAGCCAAAACCAAACTGGGCTTGCCCGGTACGTGGCCAACATTTGGGCTCCAAGCGAGAACGAGCTCTACTACGCCGTCGCAAAAGGGACGATCGTCCACGGAACACGGCCTTCGTCGGAGATGGCGTGGACGTGGACATCGCACGCCCTCGAGGACCATAGCCCCGTTCGCCAGCGCTCCTACGAACCCGACTCTCCGCCTGAGGCGGTGTCGCGCGCGCTCTATCCAACCTTGGGTGTATGGGGAACAGGTGCCGGCGACGTGTATGCTTGGTATACGAATACTGTTTATCACTGGAAGAGCGAGGGCGCCGCGGCGCCGTCATGGATGCCGGAGTACACGGCCGACGATGTCAGTAGCAGCACCGAAGAGCTGTTTGCTCTTGGTATGACCGGAGCCAATCGCGACGATCTTTGGTTTTCGTTCGTTCGAACGAACATGGCGCGCAATCAAGGAGCGTGTCCCGTGATCGTGCGCAAGACGCCTTCCGGGTACGAGAGGATCTCCGACGGGATCGTCAAGGGGGCCCGATGCAGCGAAGCACGGCCAGGATTCTCGATGATGGGATCGGCGAGAGGGTGGCTGACGTCTCTCCAGACGCTCGGGGACGGGCAGGTGGCGGGGATCCAGGGCGGCCGCGAGTTGGTGAAGATCTCCGCGGGGGATGGCGGCTACTCCGTGGCCACCTCCAAGGTCCTATCGCTCGATCCCGTGGACGATCGCGATAGGTCACCTGGGGCCGCGAGCTTCTTCACCTCGCTCTACCGTGCGCCGGAGGGCCGTCTGTGGATGGGAGGAATCGGGATGCCAGGAACGGGCATGGTGGTAAGCGGCGACGACGTTTGGAGTGCAGGGGGCAGCTATGCAATCTCGACGCTGTCGCTGAGCGGCGCTCCGCTCAAAGGTTCAGATTTCAAGATCCACGGTACCGCGAATGCGAACCTATGGCTCGTCGGAGCTCATCATGCGCTTCATAAGACCAATCCATAAGCGACAAGTGTCGCGTGCCGTCGTCACCGTCTGCGGGGTGCTCTCTTGCGCCGCGGCGAATTGCTCGAGCGACGATGTTCGCGTGGGCTTCGTGGGCGGCGACGCGACGCCCGATGCGTCTCTTCCCGACGGCGGGATCGAGGCGTCGGCGGAGGACGCTCCCTTGCGCGACGCTGGAACGTTCGATCCGGCGCCGCTTCCGTTCGAATGCACGACGGACCCGTGCGCCACCGAGCTGACCTCGACCTTGTTCGACGCTCAGACGGTTTGCGCGCTGCTTCGCGATGGCACAGTCGCGTGCTGGGGTGGCAATGACTACGGCCAGCTCGGACGCGGCGACGATGCCGGCACGTTGCCCAGCGCAACACCGAGGAGGGTGGTCGGCATCGAGAACATCGTCGCGCTCGATCGGACGTGTGCGGTCGACAAGAACGGCTCGGCGTACTGCTGGGGATACGGTCCGTATGTGGTCGGGGATGCTTCCAACACCACCACGGAGCGCACGCCGGTGAAGCTCCCCATCGAGGGCGTGAAGAAAGTGAGCAACTCCGGCAACGTGGGCTGCGCCGTGGTCGAAGACGGCGTCGTCTGCTGGGGATCGAACGCGAATGGGCAGATCGCTCCGTTCGACGGCAGCAATCGTAACGTGTCTCTGCCACCCCACCCGATCGCGCTCCCGCCGGGAGCAAAGGCGCGCGACATCAAAGTAGGTAATGCGACTCTCGTCGCGCTCGAGGACGGGTCGATGGTGAGTTGGGGGGCGACGCCACCGCTCGGGACTGTCACATCGCTCTTTCCCGACAGTCGTCCCCAGCCTCTCGCGGTCGCAGGAATCACGACGGCGATCGCGATGGAGAGCAACAATGCATGCGCAGCTGTATCGGGTGTCGGCTACTGCTGGGGACAAGGACGTCAGGGGTCCGCGGACCTCAGTCGAGCGCTACCGACCCCGATCGTGCTCCCCGAGCCTGTCCGCCAGGTGAGCATGCCCGCGCAGCGGGGTGTCGTGCCGGACCGCTGGTGTGCGGTGGGTGGTTCGGGGGCGGTGTACTGCTGGGGAAACAACGAGAGTGGTCAGGCGGGCGACGGGACGAAAGACCACGCGTACGAGGCGGTTGAGGTCAGGGGGCTCCCAGCTCCGGCCGTGAAGGTCGAGACCCTGTTCGACTCCACCTGTGCCCTTCTGACGAGCGGCAAGGTCTATTGCTGGGGAAGCGATTACTACGGTCAGCTCGGTACAGGAGAATTGAAAGCCTCGAGCCTCACACCCCAGGAAGTGCTACTGCCATGACGTCATTGCAGAGGCGGTTCGGCGTCGGCGCCGGAGTATTCGTCGTCTGCGGCTTTGCCCTCGCTACCGCAGTTGCCTGCGGAAGTGGCAGGCCGGGGCTCGACACCCCCGGGGTCTTCGTCGCCGAGGACAGCGGCGCCGCGCCAGTATGCGGCGTTCAGTGTTCGCTCGACGGACGGTCGAAGCTCACGGTATGCGACGGTAGCGTGACCGAGACGGTGTTGTGCCCGCCGGATACGGCGTGCGGCGCCGGGGTCTGCCAAGAGCCGTGCGCGGCGGCGGCGGCGGATCGTAGCTCGAACGGGTGCGAGTTCTATCTCCAGGCGCCGCGATACTCATTGGCTGCATATCGCCAGTCCTGCTACGCCGCGTACGTGGTCAATGCTTCGAGCCAGGACGCGACCGTCTCACTCGAGTACCAAGGTCAGTCCGTCGATATTTCGAAGTCGTTGTTCCGGACGAGTCCGGGAAGCGCGACGCTCGCTGCACATACCGGACCGCTCCCTCCGGGGGAAGGCGCGATTCTCTTCCTCTCGGATCGTGATCGCTCGGGCGAGCCCTATGTTTCGAGCACCCCGCTCGACCCTGATATTATGTGTCCTAAAGGGGTCGTTCCCGCCTCGCACGCGGACATCATTCCGAACGGCACCGGGATCGGCTCGTCGTTTCATCTCACGGCGAGCATGCCCGTGAGCCTTGCGTCGATCTACCCGTTTGGAGGGGCTTCGAGTTTCGTTCCCACGGCCACGCTCCATTTGCCGGTCGCAACATGGGAGAAACAGCACATCCTGGTCAACGGCTGGGAAGCCGCACGGACCGGACGACCAGCCGCGCTGATCGTCGCCTCCGAGGACGACACCGAGGTGACGCTTCTACCGAAGGTGGACCTCCAGAACGGTTCAGGTGTCGTCGGGAGTCCGGCCGGAATCCCCATCACGTTTCGGCTCGGAAAGGGGCAGAACATTCAGCTCGTCCAATCGAAGGAGCTCACGGGGAGCGTCGTCACGTCGAACAAGCCGACGACGACCTTCGGCGGCCACCAGTGCGCGGAAATTCCAGTCGGTGCGGCTGCTTGCGACTTCCTCACTCAACAAATTCCGTCGCTGGAGCAGTGGGGATCGGAGTACGTCGGTGTTGGCTATCGCCCGCGGGCTGGGAACGAGCATGAACCCATGCCCTATCGGATCGTCGCCGCCCGAGATGGGACCCTGCTCGAGTACGATCCCCCTCTGCCGCCCGCAGGTGCCCCCACGGCGCTTTCGCGCGGTGAGTCCAAGATCTTCTATGCCGGAACGGGGGACACGTTCGTGGTGCGCACGCAGGATGCCGATCACCCGATCTATGTCGCCGCGTACATGTCCGGAGGCATCCAGGCCAACGGCGCCGGAGATCCGGAGTTCGTGAACGTCGTTCCGACGGGGCAGTACTTGCGCTCGTATTCCTTTTATGCCGACCCAACCTACCCAGAGACGTCGCTCGTCATCGTGAGGGCCAAGACCGCCGGCAGATTTCACGACGTCTGGCTGGAGTGTGCCGGCAACTTGACCGAATTTCGCCCCATCGGCACGCGGGGAGACTACGAGTTCACGCGTGTCGACCTGTCTCGCAACTTCGGCAGCGGAGACAGCTTCGACGGAGGCACGTGCAAGGTCGGGATGCAGCGCATGAACAGCGACGGTCCGTTCTCTGCGACGGTGTGGGGCTGGGGCAGCTACGCGAGCTACGCGTTTGCGGGGGGAGCTGCGCTGCGGAAGCTGGTGGTCAATCCCATCTCCGTTTTCTGACGAGGGGCACCTGTCAGCGGGTGGAGCGGCCCACGGATGGTGATGGCGCGCGTGACGTACAAGGTGACGACGGCCGACGCGAGCGAGCCTACCGCGATCGTCACCGCCCACAAGCCGAAGGGGCTCTACAGGCGCGGAATGCTCGCACCGTCGTTCATTCCGCATCTGCGTCCGCTGCGGTCAGCGCGCAGCGAGGCGCGCCTTGTTCTTGTTGCGCAGGTACGCGAGCGCGGAGGTGAAGTGCACGTGGTCGAGGCCGTGGCCCACGCGCCGCTCGATCATCGCCCGCGGAATCCCGGCCGAGGCGAGCGAGCCCGCGAAGGCGCGCGAGTGGGCCGCCGTCGTCTCGTCGTCCGCGCAGACACCGACGAACACGGGCGAGAAGCGCTCGATCGGTGTGCTCCGCGCGCCCATCGGCTGGCCGCCCGCGAACACGGCGTAGCCGTCGACGTCGAGGCGACCGCGCATCGCAAGCGAGCTCGCGAAGTAGGCGCCGCTCGAGAAGCCCATGACGAAGACGTCGTCGAACGGGCGCGTGTCGCGCTTCTCGACGAGCTTCTTCGCCGTCATCCAGCCGTCGATCAGCTCCTGCTCGACGGCCTCCTGCTTCTCGACGGAGCCCGGCCACACGTAGCCGGGCTCGGTGAGCGGCGACTTCGGGAAGAGCACCTCGATCCCGGTCGCCTTCGCGAGGCGGAGGAGCATGCGCTCGTGGTTATGCGACCAGTTCGTGTTCTTCGCGATCGCGCCATGGAGGAAGATCACGAGCGTGCGACGCGGTGCTGCCTTGCTGTTGCCGTCGAGGTAGCAGACGTCACCCGGGAGTGTCTCGACCTCGGGCGCGCACCACGGGCTCGGGCCCGACGCCGTCGCGGGCTTCGCTTCGGACCGCGCGGGCAGGAGCGCGAGCGCACCTACGAAACACGCGGCGAGGGAGAGGCGAGCCATCCAGGTCTGCGTCGGCATGGCCGGGCCCATCGCACGATGGATGCCAAACCCCACGAGTCCGTGTTCCCGTCATTTCGCGGTGCTGGGCCAGCGGCGCCGCCGAGTCGAGTCATCGCGGGAGAGGACTCCGGTCCTCGCCCTCCCGCTCCCACCTGAGACGAAGTGGCTCCGTCAGGCGAGCGTGCAGAGCGGACACGGTACCCGCCGCTCGGCGACGTTCCGGCATTGCTTGCATTCTGCACGATAGGCGTGGAAGCCCGGGTCCTCCGGCGCGGTCTGGGTGCGCGCTTTGGCTGCCCGCTTGCCCTCGTAGACGACCACGGCAGGCACGTACGCGGTGGCCGTGACGAGCTCGCTCCCGCAGCCCGTGCAGGAGGTCGGGAGCGGGAAGTCGTTCTCCGCTTCGAGCGCCCGCTCGACGCCGTCGGGCGCCTCGCACCGCGGGCACGCCGTGGCGGTGAAGAGCTCCTTCGTGCAGCCGGCGCACGCGATCCGGTACGTGCCGCGGACGAGGTCTTCACCCTTGTAGCCCCACGAGGGCGAGCCGTAGACCTCGCCGCCGAGGAGCGGGAGTTGCTGCGCCACGTACGTCTCGACTGTGAGCTTCTTGCTCTTGCAGTCGAGGCATCCGGCGTCGACGAGGGCGGTGAAGGCTTCTTCCGAGAGCGGCATCGGGCGACGATGCCACAGCTCGCGCGCCGCCGGTGGTCCGATTCCAGCGCCGTCTCGTTCGAGCGTGCTCAGGGAATGAGCTCGAGGTTCTGCTCGGCCGTGCCGCCGCCGGCCTCGACCGCTTGCGGCGGCACCGAGAGCGAGGAGACGAGGCGGCCGGCGCACCTCTGGAACGGCGGGAGCTGCGGGGCGGTGATGACACTGACGACGTGTCCGGCGGGATCGATCGACATGTGGATCTGAGCTCTGCCGCCGACGGGCGCGCCGGTCATGAACAGCGCGTCCCGGTAGCAATCGTTCAACCGTGGGGCGAGGTCCGCGAGCTTGCGCTCGAGCACGTCGCGCTGCACCCGCTCGGTCGTCAGCGGCCCTCGCGTGACGAGCGCGTTCGTCGGACGGTACTCGGCGGCCGGCGGAGCGGGCGGCGCGCTCGGCGGAGAGATCGGCTGCGTGGCCGGCGCCGATGACGGCACCGCAGGCGGTGCGGTCGATGCGGACGGACGGGGAGGTGACGCGCTCGGTCCCGCTGCCTCGCGCGCAGCGGGAGACGTGCGAGCGGGCACGCGCGTCGAGGTCCGTGTCGACGTGGCGAGCGGGGGCGCCTCCGCGCCGCTCGCCGTGACGTCCGGGAGCGGCGTCGCCGCCGGGCTCTCCGCAGCGGGCGCGGTCGCGACGAGGCCGGCGCCGGACGTCGGCTCGGGCGTCCACGTCCAGACGAAGGCAGCCGCGGTGAGCGCCACCGCGCCGAGAAGGGCGACGAGCGCGATGCCGAGGAAGCGCCGGCTCGACTCGAGCGGAACGACGACCTCGCTCGAGTCCGGTGGAGGGGGCTCCATCGGCGTCGTTTGCGGTGGAGCGACGCCGGCGCTCACCATCGGCGTGGTCAGTCTCGGAGCGAAGCCATCGCTCAGCGTCTCCGCGCCCTCCAGCTCCGTGGCGGCGTGGGCCACGACGCGAGGCTCCGGCGCGGCCGGCCCGGAGCTCGAGGCGGCGGGTGGAGGTACGCCGAGCACCGCGCGGAGCTCGGCCCGCATCTCCTTCGCAGTGGCGTAGCGATCGCGAGGATCCTTGCGGAGGGCACGGAGGCAGATCGCCTCGAGTCGTGGATTCACGCGCTCGACCACGCGCGAGGGCGCGACCGGCTCCTCCATGATCTGCTTCACCGCGATCCCGATCGCGTTCTCGGCGTCGAACGGAAGGCGCCCGGTGAGCATCCGGTACAGGATGACGCCGAGGGAGTAGAGATCGCTGCGCGCGTCGAGCGACTCGCCTCGCGCTTGCTCGGGCGACATGTACTCGGGCGTTCCGATGATCGCGTTACCGGTCGTGAGCTCCGTTTTCACGTCCTCGTGCGATTTGAACGCGCGCGCGTCGATCAGCTTCGCGATGCCGAAATCGCAGACCTTCACGCCGTCGCGACCGTCGTCGTCGCCCTGGACGATCATGATGTTCTCGGGCTTCAGGTCGCGATGGACGATCCCATGACCGTGAGCCGTCGAGATCGCGGCCAGCGTCTGGACGAGGATGTCGACGATCCGCTCGTCGGAGAGCGGTCCGTCGGTGTGGAGGACGTGGAGCAGATCGCGTCCGCGCAAGAACTCCATCGCCAGGTAGACGACGCCGTCGGGCTCTTGTCCGTAGTCGAGCACGCGTACCGAGTTCGGATGCTCGAGGCGGCTCGCGGCCTTTGCCTCGCGGTAGAAGCGCTCCTTGAAGTTGGACTCGCCCGCAATGCTGGGCCGCATGATCTTGAGCGCGACGTCGGTATCGAGCCCGATGTGGCGCGCGCGATAGACGTCCCCCATCGCCCCGCCGCCGACGAGCTGCTCGATGCGGTAGCGTTGCGCGATCGTGCGTCCGACGAGGTCCCCCGGCTCCGGCATCCGGAGGAGAGTGTATCTCTCCCGGGCGGATGTCCGGTACGGACTGTACGGATCGTGTGGAACGGCCACGCGGCCGCACGCGGCGGGCGGAGGCCGGTCGGCGGCCGGCGATTACGACGTTCCCTTCGCGTTCACCGGCCGTCTCGACGAGATCACGGTAAGCTCGGGGCGCAGGACGAGGCTTCGAGGACGGGCGCCCTCGACTTGCCCGACCGTTGACGGTCACACCGCTCGTCGCCTCGGCGTGGGCGCGAGCCTTCGCGTCGAGCCCGCGCCGGACTCGGAAAGCGCGCGTGATATTCTGCTCTGTGCTTGATGCTCCCCGACAGCCATATCCCTGCGTCACGCGATGTGGTGGCGTTGTGGCACTTCGCGGACAGCGGCGCCGCTTCGGCGATCGACGCCACGTGTCGCGCCGTATGCGAAGGCCTTGCCGCGCTCGTCGCGGCCGAGTGTTCGTCCTTCTTGCTCGCACGGCGCCAACGCGGCGACGATTGGAAGCCGCTACGGATCGTTCGCTTCGGGCGGGAGGTCGAGCTACGAACACGCGCGGGCGACGCCTTGTTGCGCAAGTTCGAAGACGGCCTCACCGAGCCCGGCACGAGGCGAATCCTCGAGGCAGCAGGTCAGCATCGGGCCGCAGCACGAACGGATCTCTACACGCCAGAAGAGTGGGGACGGTCGCATGCTCGCGCGCTGAAGGAGGCAACGCAGCTCGGCGATCGCCTCGTCGGCGTATGTTCGGTCAGCCGCGACGTCGAGGTGTTCTTCTTGTTCGATCGTGCGATGGGCGCAGCGGACTTCGGCGCCGTCGACCGGGCCACGATCGCGAACGCCATGCCCGGGTTCGCGCGGATGTGTCGTTGGTTTGCGCTGAGCCACGGTGCAAGCGAAGGTTGTCAGCTGCTTGCGCCGAGCGAGCGAAAGGTGCTCTTCGAGCTCCTCGGCCCGTCGTCGGAGAAGGCTCTCGCGTCGCGACTCTCATTCCGCCCGAGCTACGCCCACCAGCTCGTGGTGAACGTGTATCGGAAGATGGCCGTGCAAAGTCGGGCCGAGCTCAGCGCTCTTTGGTTGGCAGGCGCGCAGCCACTACGAAGGGCAGGAGGCTGGTAGAAGCAGCTCCTACGGATCCGTAGGGTGCGCTCCGCCGATCGGTCTCGATACCCTTCCTCTTCGTGTCCATCGCCCCCCCGAATCATCGCTCCTCGCCCGACGTCCACGCTCGTCGATTCCTGTCTGCACTGCTGGTCGCAGCCCCCGTTCTCTACGCCCCCGCTGCGCGCGCGGCCGATGCGGTCAAGACGTTCTCACTCACGCGGACGGAGGAGAGCTTCGTCGTACCGTATGGAGTGCATGCGATCGACGTCACGGCCGTCGGTGGCAAGGGCAGCAATAGCAGCGCGGGGAGGGGGGGCGCGGGCGCGAAGGTCAGCGCGACATTGCCGGTCACGCCTGGTCAGACGCTCTACGCGCGGGTCGGCAGCTACGGTGTGTCCTTCGCGGGCGGTTCTCCCATGGGCGGCGGCTTCAACGGCGGTGGCGGCGCGTTCTGGGGCGGCGGCGCCGGCGGCGGCGCCTGGGACAT
>Ga0066255_1002330_pt1 | contig 11866 bp, 12 predicted proteins | sample ThiBiot_750_biof_FD_71148 | JGI IMG/M metagenome (GOLD analysis project Ga0066255, IMG submission 71148) | Wastewater bioreactor microbial communities from Cape Town, South Africa - Thiocy_expt_750_biof (version 2) | ecosystem: Engineered > Bioreactor > Thiocyanate-remediating >... | reverse complement strand
TCGATTCATTTTATCAGAAATTATATAACCTGAAAAAAGACAGTGCCGGCACAGTCTCCATCGTGCATATCGGGGATTCCCATATTCAGGCAGATTTTCTTTCCGGCGTAGTAAGAAATGGATTGCAGGAATTTTTTGGCAATGCCGGCAGGGGGTTGGTATTTCCCTATCAACTGGCACTCTCCAATGCCCCGGATGATATCAGCAGCTCTTCCAGCATCCGCTGGCAATTCAACCGGGTAGCGCATCCGGAGATACAGATCAATGCGGGTATTTCAGGATATGCACTTACAACTACTTCTGCTGCCGCCAATATCCGCCTTTCGCTGCGGACCAGCATTGGTGAAGGCTTGCAGTCTTTCAACCGGCTGAAGTTTTTTTTAGATACCAGTTACAATACCAGTTGGGTATTCCAACCGGATAACCTTGATTTGCCTTACACGTTAAAAAGACAGGAGAATGACTCTTCCATATACCGCGAAGTGGAATTGAAGCAACCTATCACCGGCTTCACACTTTCCTGTCTGCCGACAGATGATGCAAAAGCTTTTTATGGTGTATCCCTGGAAAACTCGAGGCCCGGTGTGCTTTATCATACTATTGGGGTGAATGGCGCGCGTTACGACCAATACAATATTGCTCCGTTATTCTGGAAACAATTACCTGCCCTGAAAGCCGATCTCTATATTATTTCCCTGGGCACCAATGAAGCGCAACGCGCCAGTTTTTTTGAAGCAATGTTTGTAAAAGACCTTTCCGGCTTTCTCGAAAAACTGAAAGAAATATCACCCGGCGCTTCCATACTCATCACCACAGCACCTGATTCATATAAGCTAAGACGCAGCTCTAATAAGGTACTTCGTCAGCTCAACCAAACTCTGACCGATTATTGCAATAAGAATTATATTCCTTTATGGGACCTGTACCGCATCACGAACGGGTACGGATCGGCTTACAGCTGGTCGAAACGGGGCCTGATGAGCCGCGACAGGATCCATTTCACCGCAGAAGGATACCGCTTACAGGGCTCTCTTTTGTTCAATGCGCTGGCAAAAGGATATAACAGTTATATCAGCCTCTCCGAAACCGGCCGTTAAGAAGCCCGCCCTTTAGTATGGGAAATACTTTCGATCCAACCCTTCACTTCCTCAGCTGTCTTATTCATTTTTGCTGCCAGCCTGTTGATCAATTCATCTTCTTTACCCGGCACATATAAGAGATCTGCGTCTGTAAGATCATAATTCACTTCCCTGATCTTTTCCTTCACTTCTGACCAGGGAGTTTCAAGTTTTAATGTAGTGCTCATAGGTCAAAATTTATAGGTAAAGATCAATATTCACGCCACTCTCCCCAAGACTCGATTCCTACTCCTGGCTAAAGACTCCAACCAGCACAAGCGTCCCCAATCGGGGGTATTGCACCCCCATCCGCAATTGCCTACTTTTCGTCCTATTTACCAACCACCGTCTATGAAATCGTTATTCTTATCCGTCGCCTGCTTTTTAGCAGCAGTATGTGCCCAGGCTCAACAGTGGTCTGCTGTTATGACCGAAAATTCAGAAGGTCAGGCCTACGATTCATTTAATTCAATAAGCGACCTGGAAAAGTTTGTCCTGGAGCAGGCCAAAAAGAATCGCGTTATCACCGAAGTGGTGTATGGCGATGGAAAATGGTATGCGGTGGCCACCCATACCTCCAGTGCAACAAAGATCGAGTGTAAATGGGGCGCCTCATTTCCTTCAGATTGGGTGGAAGAGCGCTGGAAAGAAGACATGTATATCAACAAGATAACTTATGGTGATGGATATTGGTTTGTGGCAATGATCGATAAGGTCCCGTATGTGGACCAGAGCTGGGGCCGGAGGCTCTCCTGGACTGAGGCAGAAAAATTCATCAAGGAGAAATGGGATGTAAACAACAAATACAATATTACCGATCTCGCTTATGGCAATGGCTATTGGTATATCGTCATGTCTGTATTAAAAGAATATGAAGGACAATCATTCAAAGACAGCGAAACATTTCCTAACGATTGGATCAATACAAAATATAAAGACGGCTACAATGTTAGCTGCATAGAACATGATGGCAAGAAGTGGTACGTGGTGATGACCAAACACACAAAAAATCCTGGCGAGATCATTTTTAATCCCCAGAAAGGTTTTCCTGAAGCAAAGATCAAGACACAGTGGGACAATTCAAGAAGGATCAGTTCGCTTGTGTATGCAAGGAGCGAAGAAGACGATGATGATTATAGCTGGATGGAGGCGCTTTTCAGTGAAAAATCCAATAAGGAAAAAGCTGCTGAAAAACTGGCTGCCAAGGACTATCCGGGTGCCATCCAATATTATAAGGCGGCTATCACTGAAAATGGCAAAGACGAAGTGCTTTGGAATAATCTCGCCTGGGCAAAATACCTGAATGGCAATTGCTCAGACGCATTAAGTGATGTAGACAAGGCCATCACGCTGAAAAGTACTTCTTATAATAACCATACCAAAGCATCCATTCTTAAATGCCAGAATAAATGTGCAGAAGCCATCAAATACTTCGACGAGGCCATCCGGCTTTACCGGAAAGAACAGGAAAAATTCACTTCAGGTGAATATTATGCCGACCGGGCTGATGTAAAAAGATGCATCGGCAACTATTCCGGTGCCATTGAAGACATAGAACTGGCTATAGCTATTGAGCCCTACAACAGCAAACTGAAAGACACCTTAAAAGAATTGAATAAACTGGCCGGGAACAAATAGTTAGAACGGCAGATCATCATCGCTTGTAAAAGAAGTATTGTGCACATCGTCTTCTGAAACAGGCGCACCCGCTCCGGCCGTTTCGATCTTCCAGTCTTTTACATCTGTATACCAGCGGCCGTTATATTCGCGGCTTTCAACATCAAAAGAAATGTTGAGGGATTGACCGATCTGCAGTTGACCGGTATTGATCTTATCTCCCCAAACGGAAATACATACTTTTTTAGGGTACTGGGCATTGGTTTCCACGATAATGTCCTGCTTTTTCCATTCCCCGTTTTTGCCGGTGCCTGTTTGCAAAGGCAGTAATTGTATCAGTTTAGCGGTAAGTTCCACGTGCTTATTTTTTATGATGTAAGCACAAAATTACGGAAGAGGAGGTTTGATGCGCTGCACTTGATCTTAAAATTGTAAATAAATCGGCATCACAGGTTCTGCCGATTTGAAATAACCATACAACACTACAAATACGAAGAACACAGCGATATAAGCCGGTAGTGGTATTCTCCTGAAGCGATTGATCACCCGGTCGGCATAATCATCAGGGATCGCATGCAGCATATAGGCCAGCCCCATCATCACCAGCACCGGCCAGTAGTTATTGGCAAAAGCAGGCCATACGGAAAGGGTAAAATCATACCCGATCTGGTGAAGCATGGCCAGGGCCGTATCAAAATCGGCCGCTTTAAAAAATACCCAGCAAAAGCATACAAAATGAAAAGTGAGCAATATCGCCAGGGCATTATACCACCAGCTATTCTTTACATTTTTAAATGCCCGGCCCGTCAGCAACATCCATATTTTATGAATGGCCAGCGATATTCCATGTAAAGACCCCCAGATAATGAAATTCCAGCTCGCCCCGTGCCAGAACCCACCCAGCAACATCGTGGTAAGAAGGTTCATGTTCGCGGCCACGCCTTTCTTTTCCTTGGCAATAATGGCCGGAAGCAGGAATATCAACAGGATGCCCGCACTAAGCAAAACAGCCTGCCACCATTCCATCCCAAACAAATGCTGCCCCGCCAGGAAAACACCTGCAAAGAACAGGAGGGAGAATATCCAGGTTCCTACCGAGCTTTTGCGGTTGCCGCCCAGCGGGATATAGAGATAATCTTTCAACCAGGAAGAAAGCGAAATATGCCAGCGCCGCCAGAATTCAGTAATGTTCTTGCTTTGGTAGGGCGACAAAAAGTTGGTGGGGATCGTAAAGCCCAGCCACTTGGCAATGCCGATAGCCACATCACTATAGCCACTGAAATCGCAATAGATCACTACAGCATAGCCGTACACGGCAAAAAGATTTTCAAGACCGGTATACCGCGAAGGATCATCAAAAATATAGTTGACAAAATTGAGTGTAATAAAATCGGAGATCACCAGCTTTTTGAAGAGCCCTGAAATGATCAGGTAAAAGCCTTTGGCAAAATCATTATCCGTGATCACATACGGCTTATTGATCTGCGGCACAAAATCGTGCGCCCTTACAATAGGCCCCATTACCAGCTTTGGGAAAAAGGAAAGGAATAAAAGATAATCGCTGAATTTCTTTGCCGGTTCAAACTGGCCGCGATACACATCAATGGTGTAGCTGAGGTTTTCAAACGTGTAAAAAGAAATACCCACCGGAAGCAGGATGTTCAATGGGTTGAAGCCCGCATGGAACAGGTCATTGCTGACAGATATAAAGAAATTGGTGTACTTGAAATAAAACAGCAAGCCCAGGTTGAAAATAATGCTGCAGATCAGCAGCGCTTTCTTTTTTACTTTATTTGTTTGCCGGAAAATGGCATTGGACAAAACAAAATCGACAATGGCCGAAAGAATGACCAGCCCTACAAAATAACCACTGGCCTTATAAAAAAAATAAAGGGAGAAAAAGCAAAAGATATAACGGCGCACTTTAAAGTTGTTCCGGAAACTGTAATACAGTGCGATGAAAATGGCAAAAAAGAAAACAAAGAACCCGTTATTAAATAACAATGGGTTGTCCTTGTCATATAAAAACTGTTTCCAAAAAGCATCTAATTCAAACAAAGGCATACAGGCGACCCATTATTCTGCGAATAAACGTCAATTCTCGATAATTATTAAACCGTATAAACAAAAGTATACTTAAATTCTTTTTGACACCTATGCTTCCAAATAAGTATGACACCATCTATCCCAAACCACCCTTCCCGTCCTTCCCGCCTTACCGGTAAGTTTTACCGGTAAGGCGGGAAGGACGGGAAGGGTGGTCTTTTATAGAAAGAGCAAAAATTAATTGTGAAAAGTACATCAACATTACTTTGTGTACTTCTGTAAATCCCGCATGATCGCATCAAAAAGGTGGTGTGCCAGCACTTCCGCTCCCCGGTGGTTCGGGTGAACATAGTCCTGGTTGGCAAGGGAAGGTTTCATCCTGGCCCATTCCACGATGGAATTAGGGCCGCCCATGGCTGCATACTGGTTGTAAAAGCTGCTGTTCGTTTCGTAGGCCAGCAGGGCCTGCACCTTCACCAGTGAATCGATACCGACCGCAGATTTATATTCGTCGCCATAACGGAAAGCCCGGTCGGCCGTGCTGACCAGCAGGAAATCGCTGCTGGGAAAACAATTCCTCAGCTTCTTCACCACCGGCAACATTACCCGTGCATACCAACTGAAATTTTTATCATTCGGGCGGAACAGCAGGTTCACGCCATATTGAAAAATGATCAGGTCGTAAGGGTTGTCTTGTGCAACAGCACTCAGGAAAGCAGAATCGATACGGGCAAACTCGATACCGGTAATACCTCTGAAAGAAAAATTGTCGACGATAACACCCGATTCGGATTCAAAGGAAATACCGTATACAGGCAGCTGCGGGTCGCTTAAACCCAGTTTTACAAAGCGGCTCGCATCATTTCCCAGCGATACACTGTTAAACGGTTTGTTTGGATGAATAGTAGTGGAGCTGTTGTTAACAGTTATATTCACCGGTGCGGATACAGGTCCGCAAAGCAATGACTTTTCCAGGATGGCTGTGCTGTCCTTCACCGTTTGATCAGTCATTTGCACAGAACCGCCACTGGTACGGAAAAGATGGCCGGATAAATAGAGATGGTTGGATTTTCCTTCTTTAAAATTCTCTTCTTCCCAGTTGCCGGTACTGCTGGTAGAAACAGTTTGCCTGAATTTGGCGACCGGCGATTTAATAGGAACGAAACCCACTCCACTGCCTCCGAATGTTTGCTGCAGCAACTGCCGGAAGGTTTGAGTGAGCAGATCGCCTTCAATCATACTGTCGCCGAAATAAGCGATCCTTACTTTTCTTTTTTGCCCGCTGCGTAATGCCTGCAATTTTTCCAGGAATTCTTGCATGGACGCGATAGTGGTATCGGCATTAAAATCGGTAATAAGTCTTGGTTGCCGGTAAAGCATGAATTCTTTGCTGGGGATCTTTTCCACCACTACAGGAATAGCATTGCTGTCGGGAGTGGCAATGGTTTGCGTGGTATCTTTTGCCGGCTTTACCAGGTCGCCCACGAGATTGATTCTATTGAAGGGCATCCATTCGAATCCTAAAAAAATACCAGCTACGGAAATAAGCAGGAATAATCCGACACTATACACCACAAACAGGAAAACACGGCGGCTGCTGTTCATAAATCAACTAATGATGGGTAGTAGAAAGTTTATTTTTTCGTATGGCGCCGTTAATTCTTTTTTTCCATTCTTCGGGCATTTCAGAATAACCGGTTTTGCTGATAGCATCAACCCAAACACGGTAATCCTTATTTCCTTTAAGTGATGAATAAAATTTGCGCCGGGAAAGCAGCTGGCAGAAATTTACATAAGAGTCTGCGATCTTGCTGTACTGCTTATAACGGCTTTTTATCCCCTTTGTTTTGAGCAGGTTGTTTTTTCCCACGATCCCGAAATGATTGTTGAGCAACCTGGCATTGCGGCTGGTGCCAGAGCCTGATTCAACAATGGCTACGCCGAGTATAACGGCAGCGGGCACTTCATAAACCGCTGCCAGGGAATCGGCAAGGGGTCTGTATTTTTTTACATATTTCGATTGGGCCTGCAGGCCCTGGACAGCGAAAATGCAAAGAAGGACCAGGAGCCCGGTCCACCACCTGGTAAGGCCGCTATTCGCATAATTAGCGTTAGGAGGGGTCATTTGGGGGTAAATATAATATTCAGGGGCCTATTTTGCAATCAGGAGCCTTTATACAAAAAACCTTGCCACGGGCAGCCTGCAATCGTTTATTTTGCAAAAAATTACGTCAGATGGAAACAAGAATGATGGTAAGTAGAGACAGTGAATTGCAGGAATTTGCCATACCTGATCATCAGCCGCAGAATAAAGTGGTCCGTTTTGTGGCCAAATTGCTTTCTTATATTTTCCATCCCCTTTTTGTGCCGGTGTATATGATATGGTTCCTGCTCAGCACACAACCGTATATGTTTGCGCAGTTTTCCCCGGCCGATAAAGCCATTGCTTTACTGCGTTTTTTTATCATTTATAGTTTTTTTCCATTGGTAACGGTGTTGCTGGCAAAGGGACTGGGGTTTTTGAATTCCGTTTTTTTAAAGACACAAAAAGAGCGGATCATTCCTTACGTGGCTTCCAATGTGTATTATTTCTGGATGTGTTATGTGTTGCGGAATCAGCCTGAGTTTCCTAAAGAAGCGATCATCCTTTCAATGGCCATTTTTATTGCATCCAGCGGCGGGCTTATTGCCAATATATATATTAAGGGGAGCATGCACGCTATGGGAATGGGCATACTGGTAGCTTTTGTGGGCATGCTGGCTTTGAGCCAGGCTACCAATTACACGCTTTTTCTTTCTATAGCACTTCTTATTGCAGGACTGGTTTGCACAGCCAGGCTGATCGTGTCTGACCATACGCAATCGGAGATCTATACGGGCTTGCTGATCGGAGTTCTCTCACTGGTAGCCGCCATAGGAGCCGATAGAATTCTACCCTAAACTAAAAATAGGGCCGGAAATAATCCAAAAAAAATTAGCAACGTATTACTAAATCATTTAGTTTTGCTTTGTTCATAACATTTTTAGCCCGGCACTACGTAAATCCTAATTTTGGACATGGCAAAAACAGAAAAAACTACCGATATGTCAAGCAATAATGAGAAACTAAAAGCTTTAAAGCTTACCATGGATAAAATCGAAAAAGATTTTGGTAAGGGAAGCGTAATGATGATGAATGAGCGGGGTGAAGTGCAGCAGGAAGTAGTGTCTACCGGTTCTATAGGCCTGGATGTTGCCCTGGGTATTGGCGGTTTACCAAGAGGTCGTGTGATCGAGATCTACGGTCCTGAATCTTCCGGTAAAACCACTATCGCTACACACGTTATTGCTGAGGCGCAGAAAAAAGGTGGTATGTGCGCGATCATTGATGCTGAGCATGCTTTTGACAGTTCCTATGCCCAGAAGCTGGGTGTGGATGTGGACAATTTACTGATCTCCCAGCCCGATTATGGCGAGCAGGCATTGGAAATTGCCGACCGCCTGATCCTTTCCGGGGCACTGGATGTAGTGGTAATTGACTCCGTAGCGGCCCTGGTACCAAAAGGTGAGCTGGAAGGGGAAATGGGAGACAGCAAAATGGGCCTGCAGGCCAGGCTGATGAGCCAGGCTTTGCGTAAACTGACTGCAACCATTTCCAAAACAAATACCATCTGTATTTTCATCAACCAGCTCCGTGAAAAGATCGGGGTAATGTTTGGTAACCCTGAAACAACTACCGGTGGTAACGCCCTGAAGTTTTATGCTTCTGTAAGGCTTGATATCCGCCGTAGTTCTCAGATCAAAGACGGCGACGAAGCAATAGGCAACCGTGTAAAGGTAAAAGTCGTTAAGAATAAAGTAGCTCCTCCATTCAGAGCTGCAGAATTCGATATTATTTTCGGTGAAGGAATTTCCAAAACCGGGGAGATCATTGACATGGGCGTGGAATTAGGCATCGTACAAAAAAGCGGGTCCTGGTTTAGCTATAACAGTGATAAACTCGGGCAGGGCCGGGATGCGGTTAAACAACTTTTAACCGATAATCCCGAACTGGCCAAAGAAATTGAAGCCAAGATCCGGGAGAAAATTAAAGAAGTACAAGCGGCTTAAAGTTTTCATTTGTAGGCTTTTGGCCTATGGATGGGTTAGTAAAATAAAGCTGTCTGCCTTAAAGCAGGCAGTTTTTTTTATATATTTTATGAATCGGTTAATATATTTCAATGTTTAAACATTATATATTTGTCTACCAAACCGGTGAACCAAGTCACCGGCTAAACGTTTAAACAAACCTCATGACACCTGACAAAAAGAAACCCTCCTGGATGAAAAGGGTTTTATGGTCCGTTTTTGTGTTGGTCGTGATTGCTGCCGGCATTTATTGGTATGTGACTTCTGAAAAATTTGCCGATACCAATGATCGCGAAGCAGTATACACCGTAAATGCACTGGATTTTATTCGTGAATTCCACGAAAGCGACAGTGCCGCCAATGCGAAATACCGTGACAAAATCATTACAGTAAATGGCACAGTTTCTGCCGTAGAGCCCGCCGACTCGGCTACCATGAACATAAAATTTGTTGATACCACTACCGGCTCTTATGTCATTTTTGCTTTTCAGGAACAACACGTAGCAGAGGCAAAAACCATAAAGGAAGGAGACCTCGTTTCCATTAAAGGATCTTGCAGCGGAGGCACCTATAGCGAAATCCTCGGTGTAGAAAAAATAGATTTCAAACGAAGCGCACTCAATAAAACCAAATAACCAAACACCTTTCTAAAAATAAACAAAACATGAAAAAAACGATCCTCGCATTAGCTTTAGTAGCAGTAACCGGCAGCCTGTTTGCCCAAAAGAAAACAACCACTTCTGCTACTGTAGCATTTGATGCAAGCACCGCAATTGATAACCTGCCTAAAGCAGAGAACAAAACAGTAGTAGCCGCTCTTGATCCTAAAACAGGTTCTGTAGCATTCGAAGCAACTGTTAAGAATTTCGCTTTCGCCAACCCCACCATCCAACAACACTTTAATGGTGAAAAATGGCTGGACTCCGATAAATTCCCTTCTTTCATTTTCAAAGGAAATATCATAGATCCTGCTAAAGTTGACTTCACCAAAGATGGTTCTTACAATACAAACGTTGAAGGCTCTCTTTCTATAAAAGGCGTTGAACAAAAAGTCAAGGCCCCTGCAACGATCGTTGTAAAAGCCGGAGCCATCTCTGCTACTTCCAATTTCTCCATCAAACTGACCGATTTTGGTATTTCTGGCGCCCCAATCGATGCTGGTAAAGTATCCAAAGAGCCTAAAGTAACAGTAAGCGCAGATTTTAAATAAGTAGCCCCTTACGATAAATAAAAAAGGCTGTTTCATAACTTGAGACAGCCTCTCTTTTATTTTAAACCCTGTATAACCCCCCGGCCATTTACACGATTCAGATGGTCTCCCTTTCTTCTTGAAACAACTTCTTCCTTTTATTATGCTTCGGTTTTCTTTTAACTCTTGGCTAAAGATTCTAACTTGCTCCATCTTTAATCTTTAGCTATGAGCAGAATATTTAATGCTGTTAAAAGAATTGCCCTGGTAGCCCACGATAATATGAAAGATGAGCTGATCGACTGGGCCTATTTCAATAGGGAAGCCTTATCCAAACATACTCTTTTTGCTACCGGCACCACCGGCACTTTACTCGAAACCTCCCTGAAACAACCTATTTCAAAATTCCTGAGCGGGCCGCTCGGTGGTGATCAGCAAATAGGTGCCAGCATCGCCGAAGGAAAACTCGATGTATTGATCTTTTTCTGGGACCCGATGGAAGCACAGCCGCATGATCCCGATATTAAAGCATTGCTGCGCGTGGCCGCCACCTGGAATATCCCCACAGCCTGCAATCGCTCAACAGCTGATTTTATGCTTACTTCTCCGTTAATGTATACAGAATATCAACCCGCGCTGCCAGATTATTCTGCCTATATTAATAGAAAGACCCTACGCTGATATAATATTCCATTATTAATTTGCCGGGTATCATTCATGCATGTTGGTGCACAAGAACCTCCCTTTTTGCACTGCAGCTTTCAACGCTTCACATCTTTTGGAAGTATCCTTTTCGCAGCCCAGGGTCAGAAATACCAGTGGTAACATCAGCAAAAGTTTTCTCATTTGTTTAGGTTTACCAGCATTGGCCCGACAACCGAACCATCCACGGCGTTGCATATTTTTTGCTGCTTACCCATTATCCAAATATGGTAACTTTGATCAACGATTATGGCATTCAAACTACACTCTCCTTTTCCTCCTGCCGGCGATCAGCCTGAAGCGATACGTCAACTCACAGAAGGTATTCTCTCCGGTGAAAAATACCAGACACTCCTCGGTGTTACCGGTAGCGGAAAAACCTACACTATTGCCAACATGATCCAGAACGTGCAAAGGCCAACCCTGGTCATCACGCACAATAAAACCCTGGTAGCACAACTATACGGAGAGTTCCGCCAGTTCTTCCCCGAGAATGCCGTTGAGTATTTCGTTTCCTATTACGATTACTATCAGCCGGAGGCCTATATGCCGGTAAGCGATGTGTACATTGAAAAAGATCTCAGCATTAATGATGAGCTGGATAAGCTTCGCCTTCGGGCCACTTCCAGCCTGCTCAGCGGAAGAAGGGATATTATCGTTGTTGCTTCAGTAAGCTGTATCTATGGTATGGGTAACCCTACCGATTATGAAAATGGTATTATCCGGATCAATAAAGGCCAGACCATTTCAAGGCAGGGCTTTCTCCATTCACTTGTTAATTCATTATACAACCGCACCACACTGGAATTTAACCGCGGCACTTTCCGCGTTAAAGGGGATACTGTAGACATCAACCTTCCGTATGTGGATTATGGCTACCGCATCACTTTCTTCGGTGATGAAATTGAAGAGATAGAAAGCCTGGATGTAGTAACCGGAAAACGGATTGCCAAATTGGAGAATGCTGCCATATTTCCTGCCAACCTGTATGTAGCACCTAAAGACATTATGCAACAGGTGATCTACGCAGGTCAGGATGAAATGCAGGCACAGGTAGAATATTTCAAAGCAACTGGAAAACTGATCG
>Ga0066255_1002328_pt1 | contig 11892 bp, 10 predicted proteins | sample ThiBiot_750_biof_FD_71148 | JGI IMG/M metagenome (GOLD analysis project Ga0066255, IMG submission 71148) | Wastewater bioreactor microbial communities from Cape Town, South Africa - Thiocy_expt_750_biof (version 2) | ecosystem: Engineered > Bioreactor > Thiocyanate-remediating >... | reverse complement strand
GCGCATCGAGCTGCGCCTTCGAGGTGGCACGCACCACGCAGGTCACGGACAGATAGTTGCCGCTGCCGGACACGCGCATCTCGACGCTTTCGGCCCTGAAATCGGGTGCATGGCGCAACACCAGTTCGACCATGGTCTGCACGAATTCGTCGCCCCCATTCGGGGACACGCGTCGCCGGCCCATGATCTTGATCGGGAAGTCGGTGGGAAATTGCAGCAGCGTGTCTTCTTCGCTCATGCGCGCATCACCTGTTGTTTGAAGGTTTGATACAGCGCGTCCATCCGTCGCGCCACGGGCCCCGGCACGCCGGCGCCGACCGGCACGCCGTCCAGCTTCACGATGGCCATGATTTCCCTGGTGGACGAGGTCATCCAGAGTTCGTCGGCATGGCGCACCTCGGCTTCGGTGACCGGTCCTGTCTCGTGCGCAATACCGTGTCGGGCGGCAAGTTCCAGCACCACGTCGTAGGTGATGCCGGTGAGCATCAGATTCGACGGCGGCGGCGCCCTCAGTACGCCATCCTTCACCACGAAAATGTTGCTCGCTGCCCCCTCGGTCAGGAAACCGTCGCGCAGCATCACGGTTTCGGCGCACGCCACATCCACCGCCTGCTGGCGCAGCAGGAGGTTGGCCAGCAGCGAAATCGCCTTGACGTTGCAGCGCAGCCAGCGGTTGTCGACGGCGCTGACGGCACAGACGCCGGCCGCCTTTTGCTCCGCCGTGGCCGTGACCAGCGGCTGCGCGAACATGAACACCGTCGGCGGCGCATGCTGCGGAAAGGCATGATCACGCAGCGGTTGGCCCTCGACGGGAGTGCCACGCGTCACCTGGATATAGACGGACTGGTCGGCGAAATCCTGCAATGCAATCAATTGCAGGATGCGTTCACGCCATGCTTCGATTCCGAGCGGGTTGGCGAGGCGAATCCCGTCGAGGCTGAACTGCAAACGGTGCAAATGTGCGTCAAGCCGGAAGGGTTTTCCCGAATACACGGGAATCAGTTCATAGACACCGTCGCCCAGGAGGAAGCCGCGATCGAACACCGACACTCTCGCTTCGGCGCGCGGCAGGAATTCACCGTTCAGATAAGCGCTCATCTGGCAAAAAACAGCTGTAACGAATCCCACACACGGCCGAAGATGCCAGCCACTCCCACGTTATGCAAGGCAACCATGGGATAGTCGCCAAAAGGCTGGCCATCGAGGGTCAGCCGCAGAACGCCCAGGTTTTGCCCGGTGCGGATGGGCGCCACGACCGGTTGCCGGGTGACGATTTCCGCCTTGACCCGTGTGGCGCTGCCGCGTGGCACCAGCATATGAAAATCCTGCTCGAATCCCATGCTGATCGACGGGCTGTCGCCGCGATAGATCCTGACCGACTTGACGGCTTGCCTGGCACGATAGAGCAGCACGCTGTCGAAATTTTCAAAGCCGAAATTCAGCAGCTTCAAGGCATCCTGGGCGCGCAGCACGTCGGTGCGCGCATTCAGCACCACGGCAAGGCGGCGCTGGTCACCCCGCTGGGCCAGGGCGGCGGTGCAGTAGCCCGCTTGAGGGGTCCGCCCGGCTTTCAGGCCGATGACCGTATCGTCGCGCCACAACAGCCGGTTGCCGTTGTAATACGTGGCGCCCTTGTACTGCAGCGTCTTCTGGAGGAAGAAGCCCATCCGGTCCGGGAAGTCGCGCGCCAGTGCGCGTCCGAGCAGCGCCAGGTCGCGTGCGCTCGACTCATGGCCCGGCTCGCTCAGGCCGGTTGCGTTCAGGAAACGGGTCTTCGTCATGCCCAGCCGCCTGGCCTCGCGATTCATGCGCGCGACAAACGCCGTCTCGTTGCCCTCGGCCGCCGTCACCAGTGTGATCACGGCATCGCCGGCGGATTCCACCAGCATTCCCTGCAACAGCGTGTCGACACTCACTTTCTCGCCTGCCGTGAGAAATAAACGCGCGCCATCCACCTGGGTCGCGGCCGGCGGCACCGTAATCAACTCGCCCAGGCTCAACTTGTTCTTGCGCAGATCGTCCAGCAGGACATAAGCCGTCATCATCTGGGTCAGCGAAGCCGGGGGCAGCGGCAGGTCGGCCTGGCTGTCTGCCAGCACGTGGCCGCTCGCCTGGTCGATCACGATCCATGCACGCGCCGAGATACTGGGTGGGGCGGCCCATACCGTTGCAGAAAAAAGGAGCGCCAGCCCCAGCCAGAAAACTCTCATGCTCGGCCTTTAATCAATCGCGTCTGACCAGGACCGCATTCAGATCGAATTGTTTCCGTATCCGGGCACGATCCGACTGCGCCTCATCGTCGCTGGCGTAGGGACCGATCCGCACACGGTGCAGATCGCCTTCGGATACCACGCGCGTCTGGCCGGCGTCCATGTCGAGCTGACGCTTCAGGCGATCGCGCAACTGCCGCGCATTGTCCGCACGCGAAAAGGCGCCGACCTGCAGATAGATCCCGTCCCCCGGCGCCGCGCCCGGTGCGTCGTAGGTGTCGGGGTCGATGCTTTCCACCCGTACACGGGTGCTCCCGTGCCCCAGATAGCCGAGCTTGTAAGCGGCGGTATAGGACAGATCGATGATGCGCTTGCTGTGGAACGGCCCGCGATCGTTGATGCGCACCACCACCGATTTTCCGGTCGCGAGCGACGTGACCCGCGCATAACTCGGAATCGGCAGGGTCGGATGCGCGGCCGTCATGGCATACATGTCATAGGGTTCGCCCGAAGAGGTTTTCCTGCCTTTGAAACGGCGGCCATACCACGAAGCCAGGCCTTCCGCGCGGTAGGGCTGGCGCGTGGTCTGCGGCGTATACGTCGTCCCCAGCGCGACATAGGTGCGATTGGCGAAAGGGTGCAAGGGTTCCTTGCGCGGGACGGCATCCGGGACGGCCTCCAGATTGGCCGGCGGGTTGGCTTCGGGGCCGTCGTCGAGATAGTAGCCGCCTCTGGAGGGGGTAGAAGCCTGCTTGGGCGGCGGCGCGGTGGCACAGCCGCCAAGGGCCAGAATGAGGACGGCGATGCCGAGGAGCGAAATGGTTTTCATGGCAGCTATTTTATCGCGTCACGATTTGTTGAGTTGACGATGCGTCGCCACGCTCATCAGGATGCCCATTCCCAGCAACAGCGTGATCAGTGCCGTCCCCCCGTAACTCATCAGCGGCAACGGCACGCCCACCACCGGCAGGATGCCCGACACCATGCCCATGTTGACGAACACGTAGGTGAACAGATTGAGGCTGAGCGTGGCCGCCATCAGCCGTCCGAACTGTGTCGGTGCCCGCGCCGCGATGACCAGTCCGCGCGCAATGATGGCCAGATACAGGCAGACCAGCAGGACCGTCCCGACATAACCGAATTCCTCGCCGAACACGGCATAGATGAAATCGGTCGTCCGCTCGGGGATGAAGTCGAGCTGGTTCTGCGTGCCCTGCATCCAGCCTTTGCCGAACAGTCCGCCGGACCCGATGGCGATGGTCGACTGGATGATGTGATAGCCGGCACCCAGGGGATCGGACGCGGGATCGAGCAGCATCAACACACGTTTTTGCTGGTAATCGTGCATCAGGCCCCAGGCCACGGGCAGGCTCGCCGCACCCAGGACGGCGCCCCCCAGAATCACTTTCCACGGCAAGCCGGCAAAAAACAGCAGGTAAAACCCCGATACCCCGAGCATCAGCGCGGTGCCCAGATCCGGCTGGCGCAGGATCAGCAGAAAGGGAACCAGCAGCATGACGCCGCCGATCATGAAATGCCTGGCGCGCAGCACCGCCTCGTTGCGCTGGAAATACCAGGCCAGCATCAGCGGCAGCGCCAGTTTCAGAAGCTCGGACGGCTGGAACGCCATGAACCCGAGATCCAGCCAGCGGCGCGCCCCGTTGCGGATCTCGCCGAACAGGGCCACGCCAAGCAGCAGCACAAGGCCTGCCGCATACAAGGGCGGCCCCGCCTTGGACAACAGATGCGGCGGCACATTGGCCATCAGCAGCATCACCGCCAGCGCCAGCCCCATGTTGACGAGGTGGCCGCTGATGCGGGCCGGGCTTTGTCCCGAGGCACTCGTCACCACCGCCAGGCTGATGCCCAGCACCAGTACCAGCAGCAGCAGCAAAATACCGTCCACGTGGCGCAGGCCACGCAGCAGCCAATGGTTAGTCCGAGGCATCGCTTCCCTCCTGCTTCAGGGTGCCGGGGCGCTTCCCGGTCAGATAGTAATCGAAGACCGCGCGCGCGATCGGCCCTGCCGTGGAACCGCCATGGCCGCCGTTCTCGACCATGACCGCCACCACGATGGTGGGGTTCTCGGCCGGCGCATAGGCAATGAACAGCGCATGGTCGCGATTCTTCAGCGACAGGCTGCCGGCGTCGTAGCGGGCGCCCTGCTTGATGCCGACCACCTGCGCGGTGCCCGTCTTGCCGGCAATGGTATAGGCCGCGCCCGCTGCCGCCGCCGCACCGGTGCCGCCCGGCCGCATCACATCCATCATGCCCTGCCGCACGACGGCCAGATCCTCCGGCCTGATCGCCACCTGCTCATGCACCACCACCGGTTGCGGCTGCCAGACGTGGGTGAACGGATCGCGCACCGCCTGCACCAGGCGCGGCTCGATCCGTTTGCCGCCGTTGGCGAGCATGGCGGTCGCGGTCGCCAGTTGCAGCGGCGTGGTGAGATGGTAGCCCTGGCCGATGCCGGCAATCACCGTTTCTCCGGGATACCAGGCTTTCTTCCAGCGCCGCTGCTTCCATTCGCGCGAAGGCAGCAGGCCGGCAGATTCGCCGTCCAGGTCGATGCCGGTTTTCTCGCCAAAACTGAAGTGCGCCAGATAATCGTGCATGCGGTCGATCCCCATGTCGACCGCCAGCTTGTAGAAATAGGTGTCGCACGACTGCGTAATGGCCCGGCGCAGATCGACGATCCCGTGGCCGCCGCGTTTCCAGTCGCGGTACTGATGGCTGCTGTTGGGCAGGCTGAAATAACCGGGGTCGACGATGGTGTCGCCGGGCTTGCGCAGGCCCAGTTCCAGTCCGGCCAGCCCCATGAACGGCTTGATCGTCGAGCCGGGCGGATACAGGCCGCGCAGCACACGGTTCACCATCGGCCGCTCGGGCGATTCGTTGAGCGCCTTCCAGGTTTCGGGGTCGATGCCGTCGATGAAGAGGTTGGGGTCGAATCCCGGCTTGCTCACCAGCGCCAGCACCCCGCCGGTGTTGGGATCGAGCGCCACCAGCCCGCCCATGTAGTCGCCGAACGCATGTTCGGCCACCGCCTGCAACCCCTCGTCCAGATACAGCCGCAAATCCTTGCCCGGCACCGGCGGAATCCGCGACAGCGCGCGTACCGCACGGCCGCTGGCGTCGGTTTCCATCTGGTCGAATCCGGTACGGCCATGCAGCAGGGTTTCATAGCTCTGCTCCAGTCCGGTCTTGCCGATGTGGGCCGTGCCCCGATAGTTCTGCTCGCGGCCGGTTTCGCGCAGGTTCTTGAGATCGCGGTCGTTGATCCGGCCGATGAAGCCGACCACATGCGCCATGCCCGGGCCGGCCCGATAGTTGCGGAACAGCCGCGCCTTCACTTCCGTCCCCGGCAGGCGGTAGCGGTTGGCCGCCAGGATCGCCACTTCCTCGTCGGTCAATTTACTTTTCAACGGCACCGTTTCGAACTCATGCGATTCGGCCAGCAGGCGGCGAAAGCGTCGCAGTTCGCCCGGCGTGATCTCGATCAGCCTGCTCACCTCGGCCAGCGTGGCTTCCAGTTCGGCAGGCTGCGCCCGTGCCAGTTCGAGCGTATACGCCGAGTAATTCTCCGCCAGGATGCGGCCTTTCCGGTCCAGGATCAAACCCCGGTTGGGCGCCACGGGCACCTGCGTGATGCGGTTGTTTTCCGCGCGCTGGATATAGTAGTCGTGCTGCGTGATCTGCAGATAGAAGGCGCGCCCCAGCAGCGTGGTGGCGAGCAGCGCGACGAATATCGCGCCCGCCTTCAGCCGTCCGTGGAAACGGGCCAGCTCACGATCCAGATTCTTGAGCGTCGTAGCTAGTGGCATGCCCGGCTCATGCCCGATCCTGCGCGCCCTTGCCATGCCACAGCCGCACGAACAGGGCGATCAGATACCACAGCACGATGCTGCTCAATGCGGGGATGAGAATGTCCAGTCCGGTCGGCGGGTTGACGGCCAGCCAGCCGATCAGGAGCACGACCAACTGCACGCCCAACAGGATCGGCGCCATTTGCGCGGCCTGTCTGAAAGGGTCGAACTGCAGCAGCCGCAGGCGCAGGTACAAGACCATATATACGCCGATCACATAGGCGACGGCATGCTGTCCGAACACCGCGCCATCCTGGAAATCGGCCAGCAGACCGAGAAAGAAGGCTGCCGCGAAACTGATCCGCGCGGGTTGATGCAGCGCCCAGAAAAGCATGACGACCAGCACGAAATCCGGCCGTACGGCCAGCGCCCAGCCGGACCAGGGCAATTGCTCAAGCAGCACCGCCAGGGCCAGGCTGCCAAGAATGCGGCGCCAGTTGCCGGCGGTCGGCGTGGAAGGGGTCATGGCTTCGTCACCTGCGGTTCCGCAATCAGCACCAGTACGCCGCGGGAACGATCCAGCCCGGCCAGCGGCAGGCAGTCCACCCGCAGGTAGGGGCTGGACTGCGAGCGGGAAACCCGGCTGATGGTCGCCACCGGAATACCCGCCGGATACACCCGGTCGATCCCCGAGGTCAGCAAACGATCGCCCGGCCGGAGATCGGTATGCGAGGGCATATAGCGCAACTCCATCTGGCCATGGCCGCTGCCGGCAGCCAGTCCTCGCTGGCCGGTCCGCTCGACGAACACCGGGGTCAGCTGATTGGCGCTGCTGACCAGCGTGACTTCGCTCGATCCCGGATACACTCGCGTCACCTGCCCCGCCAGCCCGTCCGCGTCGATCACCGGCAGGCCGACGCGCAACCCGGCGCCGCTCCCCACGTCCAGCGTCAGATGCTGGGCAAACCAGTCATGCCCCTGATACAGGAGCGCCGCATGCACCACTTTCTGGCCCGGACGGGTCCGCAACTGCAGCAAAGCGCGCAATTCAGCGTTTTCCCGTGCCAGTTCGGCGGCACGGTCCACGTCAAGCATCAGCTGCGCGCGCTCGACCAGCAGGGCATCGCGTTCTTTTTGCAGAAGACGGTGGCGGGTGAAAAAGCCCGTGAGCTCGACCGCGACATTGACGGGAGCCCGCACGGCTTCGCGCACCGGCTGCAGGAGCAGCGAAAACCCGCTGCGCAGACCGTCGAGTGCGTGATAGCGGACATCGACGATCACGCAGGACAAACCGATCAGAAGCCAGATCGCCAGACGTGCCGTCGGCCCCAGCCGGCGGGCGAACATGAGCTGACCCGGCATCGCCATCAGCAGCCCTGGTCAACCGCGGCGGTGTTCACTCGTTGGTGAACACCGATGCCAGTTTGTCCATTTCCTCGAGCGCGCGGCCGGAACCGCGCACCACGCAGGTCAGCGGATCGTCGGCGACGATCACCGGCAGACCGGTCTCTTCCATCAGCAGGCGATCGAGGTCGCGCAGCAACGCGCCGCCGCCGGTCAGCACCATCCCCTTCTCGGCGATGTCGGCGCCGAGTTCGGGCGGCGTCTGTTCCAGCGCCTGCTTGACCGCGCTAACGATGGCATTGAGCGGCTCGGTCAGCGCTTCGAGGATCTCGTTGGACGACACGTTGAAGCTGCGCGGCACGCCCTCGGCGAGGCTGCGGCCCTTCACTTCCATTTCCAGCACTTCGGCGCCGGGGAAAGCCGAACCCATCTTCTTCTTGATCTGTTCGGCGGTGGCTTCGCCGATCAGCATGCCGTAGTTGCGGCGGATGTAATTGATGATGGCCTCGTCCATGCGGTCGCCGCCGACCCGCACCGAATTGGCGTAGACCACCCCGCCGAGCGAGATCACGCCCACTTCGGTAGTGCCGCCGCCAATGTCGACCACCATCGAACCGGTGGCCTCGGCCACCGGCAGGCCGGCGCCGATCGCCGCCGCCATCGGCTCCTCGATCAGATAGACCTGCCGCGCGCCAGCGCCGATCGCCGACTCGCGGATCGCACGGCGCTCCACCTGGGTCGAGCCGCACGGCACGCAGATGATGATGCGCGGGCTGGGGCGCAGCATGCGGGTGTCGTGCACCTTCTTGATGAAGTACTTGAGCATCTGCTCGGTGACGGTGAAGTCGGCGATCACGCCGTCCTTCATCGGCCGGATCGCCTGCAGGTTGCCCGGCGTGCGGCCCAGCATCAGTTTGGCTTCCGCGCCCACCGCCTGTACCGTGCGCTTGCCGCCCGCCGCCGCGTCGGTGCGGATCGACACCACCGAAGGCTCGTCCAGCACGATGCCCCGGTCGCGCACATAGATCAGCGTGTTGGCGGTACCGAGATCGATGGCGAGATCGGTCGAGAAATAGCTGGTCAGAAACTTGAACATAGTGGCGGGCGCGCACGCGTCAGGCGGGCGAAAGGGCAGAAAAAACAAGGGGGCTATGATACCCTAACGCGCTTCGTTCCCGTAAGTCATTCAGGTGCTTCCATGTCCCTCAGCCCGGACGACGTCAAGCGCATCGCCCGCCTTGCGCGCATCGAAACCAGCGATGCCGAGGCGCAGGCCACGCAGGCCCAGCTCAACACCATTTTCGATCTCATCGCCGCCATGCAGGCGGTGGACACCCGCGGGATTGCCCCGATGGCCCATGCCCAGGAGGTTTATCAGCGCCTGCGCGACGACGCCGTGACCGAGCCCGATCGTCACGCGGCCTTCCAGGCGGTGGCCCCGGCGGTCGAAAACGGACTGTATCTCGTGCCCAAAGTCATCGAATAAGCCATGTCCGACACCTCCCTTTCCGCGCTTGCCGCGCAACTCGCCGGCAAGCAGGTCTCCAGCCGTGAACTGGCGCAGACCTACCTCGACCGCATCGCCGCGCTGAATCCGTCGCTCAACGCCTTCATCACGGTCGATGCCGACAAGACGCTGGCCGAAGCGGCCGCCGCCGACGCCCTCATCGCCGCCGGCAAGAACGGCCCGCTCACCGGTGTGCCGATCGCCCACAAGGACATCTTCTGCACCGACGGCTGGCTCACCACCTGCGGCTCGAAAATGCTGCACAACTTCGTCGCGCCCTACGACGCCCACGTGATCCAGCGCTTCAAGGCGGCCGGCATGCCGTCGCTCGGCAAGACCAACATGGACGAGTTCGCCATGGGGTCGAGCAATGAAACGTCCTACTTCGGCGCGGTGAAGAACCCGTGGGACCCCGCCCGCGTGCCGGGCGGCTCGTCGGGCGGCGCCGCGGCGTGCGTCGCCGCGCGCATGGCGCCGGCCGCCACCGGTACCGACACCGGCGGCTCGATCCGCCAGCCGGCCGCGTTCACCGGCATCACCGGTCTCAAGCCCACCTACGGCCTGGTGTCGCGCTACGGCATGATCGCCTTCGCCTCCAGCCTCGACCAGGCCGGGCCGATGGCGCCGTCGGCCGAGGATTGCGCGCTGCTCTTGAACGTGATGACCGGCTTCGACCCCAACGACTCGACCAGCCTCGACCGCGAAAAAGAAGACTACACGCGCGACCTCGATCAGCCGCTCGCGGGGTTGCGCGTCGGGCTGCCGAAGGAATTTTTCGCCGAAGGCCTCAACCACGACGTCGCCACGGCAGTGGACGCGGCCATCGCCGAACTGAAGCGGCTCGGTGCGACCACGGTCGGGATTTCACTGGCCAACTCGAAGCTCGCCATCCCCGTCTACTACGTGCTGGCGCCGGCCGAAGCCTCATCCAACCTGTCGCGCTTCGACGGCGTGCGCTACGGCTACCGCGCACCGGACTACGCCAGCCTCGACGACATGTACTGCAAGACCCGCGCGCAGGGCTTCGGCGCCGAGGTCAAGCGGCGCATCCTGATCGGCGCCTATGTGCTGAGTCACGGCTATTACGACGCCTACTACCTGCAGGCGCAGAAGATCCGCCGTCTGATCGCCGACGATTTCGGCGCGGCGTTCGAGGCTTGCGACGTCATCCTCGGCCCCACCGCCCCCGGCACCGCATTCAAGCTGGGCGAGAAATCCGGCGATCCGGTCGAGATGTACCTGAACGATCTCTACACCATCCCCGCCAACCTCGCCGGCCTGCCCGGCATGAGCCTGCCGTGCGGCTTCGACAGTCAGGGACTGCCGATCGGCCTGCAGCTCGTCGGCAACTATTTTTCCGAGGCGAAGATGCTCAACGTCGCCCACCAGTACCAGCGCGCCACCGACTGGCACACGCGTGTGCCAACTCATTTGTAAAACCGCTAACCACAGAGACACAGAGACACAGAGAACCCCTCTGTTTTTCTCTGTGTCTCTGTGCCTCTGTGGTGAAAGGGCCTTAAATCATGCAATGGGAAACCGTCATCGGGCTGGAAGTCCACACCCAGTCATTTGTAAAACCGCTAAGCACAGAGACACAGAGGTATGTTCCGCAGGAACGGTATCCCTTGGGACACAGAGAACCCCTCTGTTTTTCTCTGTGTCTCTGTGCCTCTGTGGTGAAAGGGCCTTAAATCATGCAGTGGGAAACCGTCATCGGGCTGGAAGTCCACACCCAGCTCGCCACCCGATCCAAGATCTTTTCCGGCAGCAGCACCGCCTTTGGCGCCGCGCCCAACACGCAGGCCTCCGCGGTCGACATCGCCCTGCCCGGCGTGCTGCCGGTATTGAACCGCAGTGCGGTCGAGTGCGCGATCAAGTTCGGCCTCGCCATCGGCGCGACGCTCAACCGCGTCAACGTGTTCGACCGCAAGAACTACTTCTATCCCGACCTGCCCAAGGGCTACCAGATCAGCCAGCTGGCCAAACCCATCGTCAAGGGCGGTGCACTCAAGATTCAAGTCGGAGACAGCGAGCGCACCATCCACCTCACCCGCGCCCACATGGAGGAAGACGCCGGCAAGTCGCTGCACGAGGACTTTCACGGCATGAGCGGCATCGATCTGAACCGCGCCGGCACGCCGCTGCTGGAGATCGTATCCGAGCCGGAGATGCGCTCCAGCGCCGAGGCGGTGGCCTACGCACGCGCGCTGCACACCCTGGTGACCTGGATCGGCATCTGCGACGGTAACATGCAGGAAGGCAGCTTCCGCGTCGACGCCAACGTCTCGGTGCGGCCGGTCGGGCAGGCCGAATTCGGCACCCGCCGCGAAATCAAGAACCTCAACTCCTTCCGCTTCCTGCAGCAGGCGATCGACTACGAAATCCGCTGGCAGATCGAGACGCTGGAAGACGGCGGCCGCATCGAGCAGGCGACGGTGCTGTTCGATCCGGATTCGGGCGAAACGCGCATGATGCGCAGCAAGGAAGACGCGCACGACTACCGCTACTTTCCCGACCCCGACCTGTTGCCGGTCAAGCTCGACGACGCCTGGATCGAGGCGGTGCGCGCCGCGCTGCCCGAACTGCCCGCCGCGATGCAGACGCGCTTCCAGCGCGACTATGGCGTGTCGGCCTACGACGCCGCCGTGTTGACGGGTTCGCGCGCGCTCGCCGCCTACTTCGAGGCGGCGGCCCAACAATCGGGCCAGCCCAAGCTCGCCGCCAACTGGGTGATGGGCGAACTCGCCGCCGCGCTGAACAAGGCCGAGCTCGACATCGCGGCAAGCCCGGTTTCCGCCGCGCAGCTCGGTGCGCTGATTTCACGCATCCAGGACGGCACGCTATCCGGCAAGCTCGCCAAACAGGTGTTCGAAGGGCTGTGGGAGGGCGCCGGCGAAGTCGACGCCATCATCGAGGCGCGCGGTCTCAGGCAGATGTCGGATTCCGGCGAACTGGAAAAAATCGTCGACGACGTGCTCGCCGCCAACCCGAAGTCGGTCGAGGAATTCCGCGCCGGCAA
>Ga0066255_1002321_pt1 | contig 11929 bp, 13 predicted proteins | sample ThiBiot_750_biof_FD_71148 | JGI IMG/M metagenome (GOLD analysis project Ga0066255, IMG submission 71148) | Wastewater bioreactor microbial communities from Cape Town, South Africa - Thiocy_expt_750_biof (version 2) | ecosystem: Engineered > Bioreactor > Thiocyanate-remediating >... | reverse complement strand
TGACCGCGGCGTACCGGCGCCGATGTTTCGATGGTGGAGGGCCGCGACATCGACTGGCACATGGCGGTCGCCGCGCAGAGCGACGATTGTCCGGCCGAGGAAATGAACGCCGAAGATCCGCTGTTCACCCTCTACACCTCGGGATCGACGGGAAAGCCCAAGGGCGTGCTGCATACCACCGGGGGCTATGCGGTATGGGCGGCGGTCACGCACCGCTATGTCTTCGATTACCGGCCGGGGCAGATATATTGGTGCGCCGCCGACATCGGCTGGGTCACCGGGCATAGCTATGTCGTTTATGGTCCGCTGATGAACGGCGCCACGACGGTGATGTTCGAAGGGGTGCCCAATTTCCCCGATCCGTCGCGTTTCTGGCAGATCGTCGACAAGTTCGGGGTCGAAATCTTCTATGGCGCACCGACCGCGCTGCGCGCTCTGATGCGCGAAGGCGACGATTGGGTGACGAAGACCAGCCGCAAGACGCTGCGTCTGCTCGGCAGCGTGGGCGAGCCGATCAATCCCGAGGCTTGGGAATGGTATCGCAAGGTCGTCGGCGAAGGGCGCTGTCCGATCGTCGATACCTGGTGGCAGACCGAAACCGGCGGCGTGATGATCAGTCCGCTTCCCGGCGCTACCGCGCTCAAGCCCGGTTCGGCAACGCGGCCCTTTTTCGGCGTTCAGCCGGCGCTGGTCGACAATGACGGCGTCGTTATCGAAGGGGCCGACGACGGCTGCCTCGTCATCACCGACAGCTGGCCGGGGCAGATGCGCTCCGTCTGGGGTGACCATGCGCGCTTCTTCCAGACCTATTTCACGACCTTCAAGGGTCGCTATTTCACCGGCGACGGCTGCCGCCGCGATGCCGACGGCTATTACTGGATCACCGGCCGTATCGACGATGTCATCAACGTGTCGGGTCACCGCATGGGCACTGCCGAGATCGAAAGCGCACTCGTCGCGCATCCCAAGGTCGCCGAGGCCGCGGTCGTCGGGATGCCGCATGACATCAAGGGGCAGGGCATCTATGCTTTCGTCACCACAAACGCCGAGGTCGAACCCGACGAGGCGCTGCGCAAGGAGCTGGTCCAATGGGTGCGCCACGAAATCGGCCCGATCGCGACGCCCGACGTCATCCAGTTTGCGCCGTCGCTGCCGAAGACGCGGTCGGGCAAGATCATGCGGCGTATCCTGCGCAAGATCGGGGAGAATGATGTGAGCAATCTGGGCGACACATCGACCCTCGCCGACCCGGCGGTGGTCGATCACCTGCTCGCGCATCGGCCCTTGCTGGCGGAGGCGTGACGGGAACCGTCCTCGTCGCGGACGACCATCCGCTGTTTCGCCAGGCGCTGCGCCTGGCGGTCGAAAAAATATTGCCCGAAGCCGCGATTGCGGAGGCTGGGACGCTTGCGGCGGCGGTCGCCGCGGCCACCGCCGCGCCCGATCTTCGCCTGATCCTGCTCGATCTCAAGATGCCGGGCGCCACCGGCTATTCGGGGATCGCGCTGCTCCACGCCGAATGTCCCGACGTGCCGATCCTCGTCGTATCGAGCGCCGAAGGCGCGGCGGCTGCCGACGAGGCGCGGGCATTCGGTGCGATCGGATTTTTGCACAAGGGCAGCGATCTTGGCGCGATCGAAGCCGCGGTTGCGGCAGCGATCGGCCGCCGTCTCGGGCTCCCGGTCGAAGCACGGCCTCGCGAGCATTTCGGCGGGTTTGCCATGATGGTTGCAGCGTCGATGGCCGCAACGAGCGAAGCCACCCGCTCGCGCCTCGGCTGGGAACCGTCCGGCCCCGGCCTCATCGCGGAGCTCGACCGGGCGGACTACTACGCCGCCTGAGCGCGAAGCGACGCCAACGTCCAAGCAGAGATACCAAGATGACTGACACGGATCGGCCTGATCCGGCCTATCGCCGCGTGCTTGCCCTGACGGGCGCGCTGTTCCTTTCCTACCTGACCGTCGCCATGTCGCTGCCGGCGGTGCCTGTGCATGTCGTGCAGGGGCTCGGGTTCGACAACGCCTATGGCGGCCTGGCGGTCGGCATCGCGTTCCTGTCGACGATCCTGACGCGCGGCCGGGCAGGCGCCTGGGCAGACCGGCTCGGCGGCAAGCTCTGCATGCAGCGCGGCCTGGTCATCTATGCTGCCGCGGGGCTGATCTGCCTGGCGGCCAGTTGGGCGGGCTTCTCCGCGACCACGAGCTACGCCGTGCTGATCGCCGGCCGCCTGCTGCTCGGCCTCGGCGAAAGCGTTGCGATGGTCGGCATGATCGGCTGGGCCATCGGCCTGATGGGGCAGACCCGCTCTGGCTTGGTCATATCGCTCGTCGGAATGGGAATGTACGGCGCTTTCGCGGCCGGCGGGCCGCTCGGCCTGGCTTTGCTCGACCGTTTCGGCTTCGGCGGACTGATGCTCGTCTGCGCGATCCTGCCGCTCGCCGGACTTCTCGCCATCCATTGGCTGCCGGCCGTGGCGCCGCATGCGGGCCAGCGGCAGTCCTTCTGGACGATCATCGGCCAGATCTGGCGTCCGGGTCTGGCGGTCGGCCTGCAGGGTGTCGGCTTTGCGGCGCTGGGAGCCTTCTTCTCGCTCTATGTGCTGAGCAAGGAATGGGCGCATGCGAGCCTCGGCCTCACGTTCTTCGGCATCGGCTTCGTTGCCATGCGTCTTCTCTGCGGCCATCTCCCGGATCGGATCGGCGGAAGGCCCGTCGCGATCGCGTCCCTCTGCGTGGAGGCCTGCCGCCAGTATCTCATCTGGCTCGCACCCAGCCCCTACGCAGCGCTGGCCGGCGCGCTCCTGACGGGGATTGGCTGCTCGATGGTGTTTCCGGCCATGGGCTCCGAGGTGGTCAAGCGCGTGCAGCCCCATATGCGCGGAACGGCAGTCGGTGGTTTCGCCGCCTTCCAGGACCTAGCCTATGGCGCGACCGGACCGCTTGCCGGCGCGCTCGCCGACCGAACAGGCTATGCGTCGATCTTCCTGATCGGTGGCTTCGCCGCAACGCTGGGGCTGTTGCTGGTCGTATCGGATCGGCAGGCGCCGGAAGCGGTGGGAATAAAGCTCGGCGGCTAATGCGAGTTGGTGCCAAGAGGCACGCGTGTTTGGGTCCGCTTTCGGGAACAAACCCAACGTCCGCAAGTGGCGCGATTCAGCCGATAGGCGCCAATAGCCCACATCCCCATCCCGGTACCTTTCCGAGCAAGAACACCTGTTGGGGTAAAAGTTGGGGCGAGGCGATGCGTTCAGTGCAATTTTTCTAATGATATCAATTATTTATGAAGGTTCAAATGGCGGACAGGGCGGGACTGGCCCAAATCCGCCGAGAGTCATGCAAAATCAATTACTTAGCAGGCGCCGATTTCGGTCGTGTGTACCACCACTGTGACCCACCGTCCAGCCAGAGAAGGGAGCGCTGTCCGCTCGCGCTGAGCTTCGCCGACTACCCCTTCGGCTCCGGGTTTGGGCCATAGACCTCATAGATATCATACATGTCCTCGCCGGTTCCATCGACGACGGTCAGCTCGTTTTGCTGCGGCATATACTCGACATAGAAGTCGATCGGCGTCGGTTGCCGAGGCGCGTGACAGCGCAATGTCGACGGGCCTGAGCGAGGGCCGCCAGCGTTGTCGAAGGTGCAGGACCAGCCCTGAGCCTTCACGAACGTGTAGAAGTAGCGGATTTCACCAAGCTCGACGGTCTTGCCGTTCAACACTGCCTTGACCTTGGTCGCCGGCGGGAAGTCCATCGCCTTCCATTTGATGCGCGGGGCCTGTGCGAAGGCGGCAGTTGCCGCAAGGCAGGCAGCCAGGATGAGCGGGAGGCGCATGAGAGCTCCTTGGTCTGACGAGAAAACGGACCTGCCGCCGGTCACTGGAACAGGAGAGCGAGCACGTGATCCCGCTCCTTGCCTTCCCAGGCCTTGCTGGAGAGGTGCGTCAGGTCGAAGCCCTCGCCATCAACCCTGATCGTCCATTGCACCGTGACCGGCGTTCCGACCGGCCAGTGAGCCTGAGAGGCCCAAGCGTCGATGGCGTCGCCCAGGAAGCTGTAGAGGTGCTCCTTGCAGCCCGGCAGCATGCCGACCCACGGACCGGCCAGATTGACCTGCTCGACCTTGCTGCAATCCCACTTCTGCAACAGGCGCTGGAGCTCGGGCCTGCCTTCTAGATAGCGGTAGGCAAGCTGGAAGATGTTCGCCCGGTAGTTGAATCCGAGATGATCGCCCTCGTCTTTGGTTCGCGCACCCTTTCGCAGATCCTCCTCGGCTTCCCAGAGCCGCTGCTCGGCATTCGCATGGAGCGCTGCGTTGATCTTGCCGGTGAACTCGACGACCTTCTGACCCTTCGGAGTGGTGAAGCTACGCCAAGCGCCCTCATCGAAGTTCCCGGCGAAGGCCTTGCCGACCGTGGTGCTGGGATAGGCGGTCACATGGCCATCGCGGACCAACGCGACGGGATCACCCCAGCCGATCAGATTGAGATGCGGAATGACCGCCGCGGCGATGACCAGGACGAGCGCCACGATCGGAGCGATCACATTGACCCCGCCGGCTTCATTGGCCTTTGCGAGCGCAACGGCTTCATCGGGTTCCCGGCGCAACTTGTCCCAGCGCCTATGGACGACGTCGAGATACCAGGCGTTGCCGTACAGCGCGGTCATGATGGCCATGCCGAATGTGGCGAATAGGAACGCTCGCGCCAATGAGGTCGGCACGCTGTCCGGCAGCAGCACATAGGCAAGCTGGACGGCGAGCATGATGCCGCCGAGCACGTAGAGCTTGCGGTAGAGCAGCCAGCCATAGGGCAGGAACAGGGCTGGCCAATTCCATGAGCTCGTCATGGCGAGCTTCTTCGGGTCGGTCCCAGCCTTCGCCAGGATGGGCCGCCACTTCGCAAGGTAGTGGGCCTGCTTCGTACCGATCAGCGCCTTGGTCAGAGCGCTGTCGAGGAAGTCGCTGGGCTTGGCCGCCGGCTGCTCGGGCTTGGGCGGAAGGGCCGGCGGTTCCTTTGATGGTAAGGGAGGTGGCGCGACCGGCGGCGGCGGGGCAAGCTCGGTATCGCCGAGCCGCTTCCACTCACTCCCGAAGGCTCCCGTCCACACGAGGCTGGCGACGCCGATCGTACCGCTCGCCAGCATCGCCTTGAGCTCGTCGGCACCGACAGGCCCGCCGCGCTCGCCGTTCTTCTCGTAAAACCAGTCGCTCACACCAGCCCGCCTTTGTCGCCGATTTCCATGCAGCGAAGGCGAGCGAAGACAGCCCAATCGCGTTCGAGCCGCGATCGTCCTGGCTACTGTCGAAGAACTCCCCCGCTTCCTCGGTGCAATTCACGCGAACACGCAGTTTCTTTCGTGCGCCACCGAATTGTGTCGAACATATTCGATGGTTTACGACGCGGCAAGTTGCTGGCTTCGCGCTCATGGATGCGCGGACGCGAGTGGCATGGAATCTGCGGCGGCTTAGGGTTGAGCGAGGTCTCTCGCAGGAGAACCTGGCCGTCGATGCGGACGTGGATCGAAGCTACATCAGCGGGATGGAGCGTCAGGAATTCAACCCAACCGTTGATCTGCTCGATCGTTTGGCAGCCGCGCTTGATGTTGACGTCGGCAGATTATTGGAGCCCCCCGATGTCGGGGCGGAAGCGCCGAAGCCTCTGAAAAGCGGACGGCGACCCAAATAGCGCTGACGCTGTCATAGCCGAATTCTGGAAGCCGTACGGAACGGTTGCGGAAATCGGCTGCAGAAATTCCCGGTTTTTCAGTCGTTTGGCTGACACGAACTGTACCTGCCGGATGGAGCGGCCAAATTGGCCCCTAGCCGACGTCTGGAAGGTCTGCTTCAGGCCAACTTGCTCGACCCCGACGGTATCGTCTGCCGGCAGGGCTTGACCGTTGGGTGCGATGTCCGGGGACTTTGAGGACGCCCGGGTTGACGGGCCTGCTCAACTCTCTATTCCGCCGTCGAGGGTCCGGCGGACCACTGTTTCTTCCACCGCCAGGTTACCGGCTACGGTACAGATCCCGACGGTATGGAGCAGAGACCCAGTGCGGAAAGATGTGGCTTTGGACGGCTTGGCTGCGCACGGCAACGTGGCCCAGTTCCTCGGCTTTCGACCGGGGGACGGCGATCGTCTCATCCAGACATTCAACCGTATCCGAGGATATCCTGCCAACCATGCATTCGAGTCGCCGAGGGCAGGTATTGAGGCTCTGCTGAAGCGCAGTCCCGAAGCCCGTGTGAACATCCGCAGCTATCATCCGGAAGATCCGCGCAGCCGTGAGTTTGTCTACGGACTCGAAACGGTCGAAGCAGCGTTGGAAGCGGCCGAGCGACTCGTTCGTGAAAGGCTCTTCATATTAGTGAATGAAACCGTCGACGTCACAGATGGGGGAGTTTCGGGCGTCGTACACGGCGGCATCATTGAATTCGCGCCTGACGACACGCCGCGATGTGTCGAGATGCCCGGCGTCTGTTCATTGCCGACCGCATGGGGCCTTTCGATTTTCGAGACGATCTATGGGGCGAAGCCACCCTCCTTTGCGGATGCCCGGCTGGAGTTCAGCATTCATCCCCGCCCGCGAGGTTATCGGCATGGCCATGTGCTGGCATGGGAGTTTGAGCAGACTCCTCCCCCTGCGAACAGCGCTCGGGTGATCTGGCCAAACAGGTTCAGCCGGCTGATAGGTGACAAGGCGTTCGGCCTACTCATTGCGAATGAAATCGGCCTGCCGGTGCCGCGGACGCTCGTGGTCGGCAGACGGGTTTCCCCCTTCTGGTTCGGTACACCAACAGGCAGCAATGAGTGCTGGACCCGAACTTGCCCCTTCGAGCCCCAACCAGGCCTTTACACCACGGTGAAGGGTTGGCTCGACCCCTTCGCCCTGCTCCAGCAGGAAGACCCGTCGGGAACCGTCATTGCCTCGGTCCTTCGGCAGGACGCTGTCACCGCAGCCTACTCCGGCGCAGCCATCGTAGGATCTGAGGGCGCCCTCATTGTTGAAGGCGTACGGGGCGAAGGTGATACCTTCATGCTCGGCGAGGACCTGCCGGCAGCCTTGCCAGAGCACGTGCTCCGCGACGTTGGCGACGTTTACGACAGCGCCAAGGACCACCTAGGTCCCGTTCGATTTGAATGGGTTCATGACGGTGAGAAAGTCTGGGTAGTTCAGCTGCACGTCGGCTCGACGGAGAGCTCGCCCCAGATGCTGGTACCTGGCGAAGCGGCGGCGTGGGAGAGATTTCCTGCGGAGAAGGGCCTCGCTGGGCTTCGGGAGCTTCTACGCGACCTGGCGCCGGATGTCGGGCTTGTCATAGAGGGCGAGATTGGTCTCACCAGCCATATCGCGGATCTGATCCGCAAGGCGCAGCGACCGACGAAGCTGATTCCCAGATCAGCGACCTGATCGGCCGGCACCGTAGTAATGCTGGCCTTCTGGTCGCGCGCTCAGATCGGCTTGAACATGCTCTGCGCGGTATCTCCATGGAGACGGCCGTAGAACTCGATTGCGTAGCGATCCGTCATGCCGGCCACGAAGTCGCATATGATGCGCATCTGGCGGTCGTGATTGCCCTTCGAGGCTTCAAACGCACCACGAACGTCGTCGGGCATAAGCAAGTGCCCTCGATTCCCAGCGAGGGCCTCGAAAATGCGCTTCACAACCTCATAGCCCCGGAATTCTGGAATGGTCACTCGGCTGGAATAGATCGTAGCTATATATGTGTATTTCTTGAGAATCTCGACACGCCGCTGAGCCTTCTTTTCTAACGTAACCTTGCTAAGGGTGGGGTCCCTTTCGTTTATATCAACCTCAACGGAATCAATCGCTTCTTTGACAAGTTGTGAGGACAGTTTAGTGCGAAACGTTCCGGATGACGTAAGCTTTCGATACCCCTTAAAACGTTGGGCAAACGCCGTCAGGGTATCTTCTTGGCCCAGTGTTTCTCCGGGAAGCGTATCAACTTCGAAGATTTTTCCGAAAACATCAAGAACATCCAGAGCGGTTACGCTATCTCCCAGCGCCTCACTGACCTCCTCGGCAACCTTTGTGAGGAGAGAATCCGACGATGCCAATATTCCCGCCGGCGTCAGAAATTCAGCCTTGAACGAATCCTCCAGGTCAAACGTCGAATAAGCGATATCATCCGCCAGATCCATGATCTGACACTCGATGGTCTTAAATTCCTTTACCTGCGTCCAGTCGCTTCCAAGGACGGCTCGCTTTATCTTTGCAACAAGCTTCGCCTCGTCGGCATAATATCCTTTCGCCAGCTTATCCTCTGGTCGACGCGACCTCGGGATCTCGCGATCATATTTTAGGATCGACGCCAGCGTCCTGAACGTAAGATTCAGGCCGAACGGCCTTCCGGCATCGTCGACAATCTTCTTCTCAAGCCTGGCGACGATCCGAAGCGTTTGCGCGTTGCCTTCGAAGCCCCCATGCCTGCGCATCGCGTCATCCAGTGCGCGCTCGCCGTTGTGCCCGAACGGCGGATGCCCAAGATCGTGGATCAGGCCTGCTGCCGAGCAAACCTGCGTATTGATCGGGTTGGCTTGGAAGAACGGAAGGAGGTGGTTCAGACGCTCCGCAATCCCAACCGCAATTTGCGATACCTCCAGGGAATGCGTCAGTCGATTTCGGAAGAAATCCGATTCATGCCCGGGGAAGACCTGCGTTTTTCCCTGTAGTCGGCGAAAGGCCGCGCTATGGATTACTCGCGCATAATCGCGCGAGTAATTGCTTCTCCATGCGCGCTCATCGGTCCCGTTTTCAGGGAACTCGCGCTTCTCGTTGCCTCGCTTGGGCGGATAGAGCTGCTTCGTCACTTCTTCTCGATGACCTTAGCAGCCTGGGCCGTCACACTGGGCTTGGGAGCCGCCCCTTTTTCGGCCTTGGCGGCCTCGGCGCGCCGCTTGGCGAGTTCAGTCAACAATCGGCTTTCCCGCTGGGATACCCGAAATGCGTCTGCGACTGCCTGATATTGGGCCATGATCTGCTCCTCTAGTGTCTGGTTATCTCACAGACTCGTGAATGCAACGCAAACGCGGTTTTCGAATTCAGCAGCGCTATCCACTAGCGCTGCTCGGCCTCTCCAACCCCCGACTTATGAGACAGCGTCACAGGAGATTTGTGGCCAGCGCCGGTGAAGGTCATCGAGCACGTTGAGATGCTTGTTGCATCCTCTGCACCTCAAACACGGCACGTCCGAGGCAAAGCAAGAATGCGTCCACCCGAGCACTTCGGGAGGAATGCCCGACGCACGGATCAGGTCTGTGCTGGTCATGCTCGCGGCCGGCGCCTCGACGCCGATACATCCCTCTTGCAGTTTCATGACCGTGTCCAACGCCAACCTGAACGCCGCCGTTCCGTCGGCGTTCACCTCGTCCTCCGCGACCGAGCCAATGACGATCGACTTTAGGTGACCTCGCCGTAAGGCGATAGCCGCAGCCATCGTGATCAGCAGTTGGTTCCGATATGGCCACCATTCTGGGGTTGGGGCTTCGGGCAGTGCGGCGCTGCCGACCAGTTGTCCTGAGCCCAGAGGCGAACAGTCGATATGAACCGCCTCAAACGGAATACCGACTTCTTCTGCGATCTTCTCCGCGGCACGCTTTTCGGCCGCAGCGGGACGCTGGCCATAGTCGATGAAGACAGCCAGGTCCGGCTTTAGCCACCAGGCAAGTGCAGCGGAATCCATACCTCCGGAAAGCAGAAGCGCCTTCCCCACCTCAGCACCTCCAGGCGGCGTGATAGACAGACGTAGCAAAGTCGCCGATGAGCCGGCATCCGGATCCCGTGATCATTTTGCTGTTCTCGGGATCAATCGTCTCCCCGTAGCAATAGACGGGAATGCCCATCTTGCGAGCGTAGCCGATCTCGAAAATCGTGCCTGAGTCCAGCCCGTCAGCGATGGCGAAAACGCGGTCGCACTGTTCGAGACCCTGCAAATCGAGTGGTGCAACAGTCTCGGCCGGGCCTCTCCCGACCTGATGAACCGGCGAAAAGACATCGAGGCCCAGTTGAAGAAACTGGTCCCGGGTCTCCTCGACAAGCCAACGCTGCGCCATCGTGAAGAAGGGTCCGGCCAGGTAAATCTGGCCGGATGTGACGGCGACCTTTCTGCGCTCCGCAGCCAGTTCTTCGTCGCTCGCAAGCCGATCACTACGTGTCTCCACGTAATGACTGACAGAGCGTGATGCCTTTTCGGCGGCGGCGGCGGCGGCCTCTCGACATTCGCCCCAGTAGTAGGCGAAGGCCGCGGCGAAGAAATCCCCTGATCCGATGCCGAACATTCCCTTGGAAAAAAACGCGGGCACGTCGACTGGCCGATCCGCTCCGCGTTCGAAGACCAAAGCACCTCGAGGGCCGGACTTGATGATGACGACTGTGGCGGCGTTATCCTGCAGGATCCGCTTTCCCGCAGCCTCAATGTCATCCGTTTCAGCTGTGCGCAGCGCTTCTCCGGCATTCAGGAGAATGGCCAGGCGTTCTTGAGCTGCACAGCCGGACTCCCGATACGGAACGGGCATGATCCCATCTTGAGGGTCGTAGACGATGGTGCCCGCCGTCGCGGAAGCTTGGCCCTCAAACGTGCCAAACACCACCGCGACCTCGCCCGGGACGTCGATATGAAGGCGCGTCGTGTTGTCGAACGAACCTCGTATCGGCGAGACATACAAGGACTGAAGCGGGTGCACATACCCGAAGGTGACGTCGACAGCCGCTGACGTGAGGGAGAGCTCAAATCCGCCCAAGGCAGCGAGCTTTTGTACATCTCGCCTGCTGCGCGGGCCTACGAATGTGTGCAGCCGCACCTTGGTCCGAGCAGCCAGGGCCGTCGCCGCGCGACCAGCAGAGCCATAAAACTGGGTGACTTCCGGCGACATGCAGACTTCACGGTAGCAGCCGCCTACAACGTGAATCATGGCACGCGCCTGACCTGGACGGCCACCACGCCGCCGTGCAGCCGATGAACGGTCGCTTGGTATTGATGCCCACGGCCCATGCACTGGATGATGGCTTGCTCGTCCGGGCAATCGATCGCCCCAGCGCTTCCCAGCGGATTGTGCCGCGCTTCAAGAACATCGATGCCGCTGACGTTGATCACAGCTACTTCAAGCGCCGTTCCGATCGAAAGAGCAGCGACGACGGAGGGTACCGGCGACCGCAGCGTGCCTAGCGACGTAATGTTGCAAGGGTCTCCAGGCGTTGCTCCTTCGCCCCCTCCTCCGCCTACGGAGGCTCCACCAACCGGCCGTGTATCGTCATAGTAGGTGTTGCGCCCACTGCCGCTCATCTACCGTCCCCCCGCCCGCGGATTCCGTTCTAGAATCAACTTGAGCTTGATCATGGGGAGCTTGATCGTCGTCGTCACCTGTCCAAAGGGACGCATTCATAGCATCCGCGCGTGCGAGGCGTGTCAGGGATATACCTCGCATGATGTCCCAGATCGCAATGTCCAGGATCGAGGCGGGCACTCCGCAAGCGGCCGCGAATGCCAGGAAGCGCGCTTCGAGCTTCATGTAGTCCGATGGGAGGCGCAGGTTCCGCGGGAAGATGCGCGCGATCTGGCCCGCGCGAATGAGATGAATGTCGAGGATGGCGACCTCGTCCGACAGCAGATGATTGCGTACGACGAACGATGCGGTCTTCGGACCGATACCCTTGATCTGAAGAAGCTGCCGCCTCAGCGCGATGCCGTTCTGGGCCGGCGTGATCGAACTCAGCACGCGAAGCGCTCCATGCAAATACTCGGCCCGTACCCGAGGGAAGCGGTATCGCACCTTGCGCCCGCCGACATCGAGCGGCTGTTCGAGCACCTCTCGAATCGTGGCAGCATCCGGCATTCCCTCCAGGACGCCCATGTCAGTGAGTTTGTGATAGGCCGCGCGTGCCACCTCGGCTCGAATGCCAAATCCGCTGAGCAAG
>Ga0066255_1001690_pt1 | contig 11932 bp, 9 predicted proteins | sample ThiBiot_750_biof_FD_71148 | JGI IMG/M metagenome (GOLD analysis project Ga0066255, IMG submission 71148) | Wastewater bioreactor microbial communities from Cape Town, South Africa - Thiocy_expt_750_biof (version 2) | ecosystem: Engineered > Bioreactor > Thiocyanate-remediating > Anaerobic-Aerobic... | reverse complement strand
GGGCCTGCGCGACGGCGCGCTGTGGCAGACCGTGGTGGCGCAGTTGCCCACGTACCTCGACAGCGATGGCCTGGCCAATTACTTCCCGCCGCGCGACGGCGACGCCAACCGGGGCAGCGACACCCTCACGGCCTATGTGCTGGCCGCCACGCACGAGGCCGCCAGCATCAACCCCGCGTTTGCCCTGCCCGACGAAGCCCGCGCGCCCATGGAGCGTGGCCTGATCGCGTTTGTGGAAGGCCGCATCCAGCGCAACTTCTGGAGCCCGCGCAAGGACCTGGACATGCGCAAGGTGGCCGCGCTCGAAGCGCTGTCGCGCTACGGCAAGGCCCAGGGCCGCATGGTAAGCAGCATCACCATCGCGCCCAACCAGTGGCCTACCCACACGGTGATCGACTGGGTGAATGTGCTCAAGCGCGTGGCCGATGTGCCCGAGCGCGACAAGCGCCTGGCCGAGGCGATGCAGATCCTGCGCGGCCGCCTGTCGTTCCAGGGCACCAAGCTCATCTTCAGCAACGAGCAGGACGACTACTGGTGGTGGCTGATGCAGAACGGCGACGTGAACACCGCCCGCCTGATGCTGGCCGTGATGGACGACCCGGCCTGGAAGGACGACATGGGCCGTCTGGCCAACGGCTTCATCAGCCGCCAGCAGGCGGGCGCCTGGCACACCACCACGGCCAACCTGTGGGGCGGCCTGGCGCTGGAAAAATTCAGCGCCAAGTTCGAGGCCACACCGGTGTCGGGCACCACCAAGGCCAGCATGGGCGGCAACACCGCCAGCGTGGACTGGAGCAAGGTGGACCGCGTGAAGGCATCGGACGCCACCGGTGCTCCCAACCAGATCACCTGGTTTGGCGCGCCCGCATCGCCCGGCAACCTGAAGAACAACGGCATGTTCCTGCCCTGGAGCAAGACGGGCGGCAAGGAGCAGCTGGCCGTCACGCACCAGGGCCCGGGCAAGCCGTGGCTCACGCTGCAGTCGGTGGCGGCCATCGATCTCAAGGCGCCGTTCGCGGCGGGCTATGCGATCAAGAAGACCATCACCCCGGTGGAGCAGGCCAACAAGTCGCTGCCCGCCGGCCAGTACACACGCGGCGACGTGCTGCGCGTGACGCTGGAGGTCAACGCCACAGCCGACATGACCTGGGTGGCCATCACCGACCCCATCCCCGGCGGCGCCACCATTTTGGGCAGCGGCCTGGGTCGCGACTCCGAGATCGCCACGCAGGGCGAAAAGAAGACCGGCGCGGGCTGGCCCGCGTTCGAGGAGCGCAGCTTCGAGTCCTTCCGCAGCTACTACGAGTACCTGCCCAAGGGCACCGTCAAGATGGAGTACACCGTGCGCCTGAACAACGCGGGCGACTTTGCGCTGCCGCCGAGCCGCGTCGAGGCCATGTATGCGCCCGAGATGTTTGGTGAACTGCCCAACGCACGGGTGAAGGTGCAGGTGGCCAAATAAGCTGCGACGCTCCAACGCCACTCTGTCATAACGCCGCCATGCACCGCCTTGCCCATCGCCCACCCCAGGCCTTCATGCCATGAGCCTCAGCGTCTTTCTGGAGCTGCGGTTCTGGCTGCTGGTGGTGTTCTCGCTGGTGCTGCCGTTGGGCATCTATGCGCTGCTGCTGGTCACGCGGTCGATATCGCGCTGGGCGGTGCTGGGCTTTGGCGTGGCGCTGGTGCTCATTGCAGGTGTGGATGTGTACCTGCTGCAATCCATTGCGGCGCAGGCCAAGAGCACGCCGTCGCTGGCCGACGATGCGTGGTTCAGTTCCGAGCTGACGATTGCGCTGTACCTCCTGCCGGTGGTGTTCGGCGGTATCGGCGTCAACCTGATCTCGCACGTGCTGCTGCGCCACCTGACCGAGGCCGAGGGGCGGTTTGACCGTGAGCACTCCGATCGTTAAGTCGTGAGGCGCTTACGATGTTCAGGTCCCTTCGTTTTCAGAAAGTCAAACCGCCATGATCCTGGGTCTCGCTGCCAACCGCCTGCATCACCACACCGAAGACGCGGCGCTCTTTTCCTGGTTGCGCGCCTGCGAGGCGGGCATCCGGGAACTGCAGCTAGGGCTGCACGCCGTGGGTCGCACGCACGATGCCATCGTCGCTGCGGGCATGCTGCAGGGGTACCGCCCGCTGGTGCGCTATCCGTACGGGCGCGACGGAGGGTTGATGAAAGTGGTGGCAGAGGTGGTGGGCATGGGGGAAGGGCGCACGCTCGACGGCGCGATTTATCTCACCGACCCTGTGGACCCTTCTTCCATCTTCCCCGAGGCGCTGGCCCTCAAGCGGCAGTGCGTGATCCATGGCAAGCCGTTTCTCTCCACCGTGGCCAGCGCACGGGACTGGATCGAGATGGAGCGCATCCACGCCGGGTTGGCGCCCGACACACAGGCCGACCGGTTTCATGACCATGGCAACCAGACGCTGGCGCTGATTGCGCACGACGCGTGCAAACAGGCCATGCTCGACTTCGCGGATCGCAACTTTGATGTGCTGTCGCAGTTTCGCCACCGGGTGGCCACTGGCACCACGGGCCAGCGACTGAACGCCCTGGCGTGGAGCAAGGGCTGGCCCGAGGGGCAGCCCTGGGTGCAGCGCTTCAACAGCGGGCCGCTGGGTGGCGACGCGCAGATTGCCGACCTGGTGCTGGAGCGCCGTTGCCACCGCGCTGTTTTCTTTGAGGACCCGCATGTGGCGCGCCAGCACGAGGCTGACATCCAGCTGCTGGAGCGTGCCGTGACCACCGCCACGCACGATGCGGTGTGTGTCACCGTGCCGGCCGTGGCGCAGCGCTGGTGCGACGCCGTGCGCCTGCGCGCAGCGCGCTGATGGCGCTTTGATCTCTGCGTGTTTGTGTTCCTTCCCTTCGATTTCTTCTTCACCTTGCGCCTGCGAACACAGGCCGCCGCGCTGGTGCTGGCGGCCTGCGCCTCGGGCGCCTGGGCCATCCCCACGTTTGACGAGGTGCGCGCGGACTTCAAGCCCTCGGACACCCTGATCCTCTCGCGCGAAGGCGAGGTGCTGCAGCGCCTGCGCACCGATGCCACCGTGCGGCGCGGCCAGTGGGTGCCGCTGGCCGATGTGTCGCCCGCGCTGCGCCAGGCGCTAGTGCTGAGCGAGGACAAGCGCTTTTTTGAACACAGCGGCGTGGACTGGCGTGCGGCGTCGGCGGCTGCCTGGGGCAACCTGTGGAACCAGCGCACGCGCGGGGCCAGCACCATCACCATGCAGCTCGCGGGCCTGCTCGACGGTGACTGGCGCCAGGGCCCCGGCGGGCGCACGGTGGTGCAAAAGGTGGGCCAGACGGTGGCTGCCCAGGTGCTGGACCGGCGCTGGCGCAAGGACCAGATCCTGGAGGCGTACCTCAACCTCGTGCCGTTTCGCAGCGAGCTGGTGGGCATCGACGCCCTGAGCCGCACCCTGTTTGACAAGGCGGCCCACGGTCTGGACGACCGCGAAGCCGCAGTGGCAGCGGCCCTGGTGCGTGCGCCCAATGCCCGGCCTGCGTTGGTGGCGCAGCGCGCTTGCGGGGTGCTGCGCGACATGCAGCAGCGCCCCTCCACCCCTTCCACCCCCGCCATGCCCGCTGCACCAGCGGCGCGTGTGGATTGCGATGCGCTGGACCTGTTCACCACGGCTGCATTGCAGCGCCGCGCTTTTGATGCCAGCGAAGGCGTGGCGCCGCACTTTGCGCGCTACCTGCTGCGCCAGCGGGACAAGGACAGCGCCGTGCCCGAGCGGGTGACCAGCACCCTGCGCGCACCGTTGCAGCGTTTTGCCATGCAGAGCCTGCAGCAGCACCTGCGCGAGCTGCGGGGGCGGCATGTGGAAGACGGCGCGGTGCTGGTGCTGGACAACGCCACGGGCGCCGTGCTGGCCTGGGTGGGGTCGTCCGGCCAGCTCAGCCAGGCCAGCGAGGTCGACGGGGTGCTGGCGTTGCGCCAGCCAGGCTCCACGCTTAAGCCCTTTCTGTATGCCCAGGCGATTGCAGAGCGGCGGCTCACAGCGGCGTCGCTGGTAGAGGATTCGCCCGCGCAGATCACCACGGCGGGGGGGCTCTACATCCCGCAGAACTATGACCGACAGTTCAAGGGCTGGGTGTCGGTGCGCACGGCGCTGGCCGCGTCGCTCAACGTGCCAGCGGTGCGCACGCTGGTCATGGTCACGCCCGATGCTTTTCACCGGCAGCTCGGTGCCGTGGGATTGCCGCTGCGCGAAAGTGGCGACTACTTTGGCTACAGCCTGGCACTGGGCAGCCCCGAGGTGCCGTTGCTGCACCTGACCAATGCCTTCCGCACACTCGCCAACGGCGGGCGGGCGAGTCCTGTTGCAACCGCGTTCGCCAACGGCGGGCGACAGGGCACCGTAGCCCCGGCCGATGCCAAGCCTCGCTTCACGCCCGCCATCGACCCACGCGCCGCCTTCATCGTGGGCGACATCCTGTCCGACGGCAACGCACGCGCACGCACCTTTGGCACCGACAGCGTGCTGGCCACCCGCTTCTGGACCGCGGTGAAAACCGGCACCAGCAAGGACATGCGCGACAACTGGGCGGTGGGTTGGTCGGAGCGCTACACCGTGGGCGTGTGGGTGGGCAACGCCAGCGGCGCAGCCATGCATGAGGTCAGCGGCACCAGCGGCGCGGCACCCATCTGGGCGGCGGTGATGGGCTTTCTGCACGCCCGCGAGCCCAGTCGCGCGCCCAAGGCACCGCAGGGGCTGGTGCGGGCGGCCGTGCGGTTCGGCCCGGGGCCGTCTTCGGGCGCGGGGGCGCCCCAGCCGCTGGAGGCCGCGCGCGACGAGTGGTTTGTTTCCGGCACGCAGCAGCCCTTGTTTGCTATGGATTCAATAGCTGGTGAGGCATATGGAACTACCGCATCTAGCCCAAAAACCTCCAAAAGCGCCGCCCGTACCCCTGCAGCGCCCGCATCGCGTGCGGTAGCTGCCCCGGCGCGTATCACCGCCCCGGCATCCGGCACGGTGATTGCGCTGGACCCGGACATTCCACCCGCGCGCCAGCGCCTGCAGTTCACCGCCACGCGCGATGCGGTGCAGTGGCGACTGGATGGCAAACCGCTGGGCCGTGGGGCCCGGGTGCCCTGGCTGCCCTGGCCGGGCCGGCATGTGGTGCAGATCACCGACGCCCAAGGTACGGTGCTGGACGAGGTGCGGCTGGAGGTGCGCGGTGCTGGTGTGGCGGCGGCGCCCACCCGGGCAGGTGCGCATTGACGCCGCCAATCCCGAGGAATACGGTGTGCCTTGGTACTCAGTCTCAGCTAAGGCGGCTGTTTAAAATGGTTACAAACTATCCCTATGCCATCTCTCCGCCAGTTTTTCTCTCACCGCCTGATCTGGCTGGCCTTGCTGGTGGCTCTGGGCATTGGTGCGTTGTTTGCGCGCACCATCTGGACCATTCGCAACGACGAGTGGAGCTACGCAGCGCAGACCAACGCCAACCTGGCTAGAACCCTGGAGCAGGGCTTGGCATGGTCGCTGGATTCGTTTGACAAATCTCTGGAAGGCGTGGCCCGGGAGGTGGCACGCCCCGAGGTCTGGGCCTTGCCCCCCGACCTGCGCGCGCGGGTGGTGTTTGACAACTCGCTGCGCGCGCGTGGTGCGGGCGATGTGCTGGTGCTGGACGCGCAGGGCAATGTCATCCTGGACTCGGGTTCCAATGCCCCGCGCCGGGTCAACTTTGCCGACCGCGACTACTTTCTGGCCTTCCGCGACCGGGGCGAACAGGGGCTGTTCTTCGGCAAGCCCGTGCCTTCGCGGGTGACGGGCCTGAACATCCTGCCCATCTCGCGCGGCTACTACAACGCAGACGGCAGTTTTGCCGGTGTGGTGGTCGGCGCTATCCGCCTGAGCTATTTCAATGAACTATTTGGTTCGCTGAATCTGGGCGCCAACAGCGGTATCAACCTTTTCCGGCAGGACGGGGTAGTAATCTCCCGTTTCCCCTATGGCGATGCTGACGTGGGCAAGTCCATCGCGGGCACCCCCAACCTGCTGCGCTTTCAGGCGGAGGGCTCGGGGTCGTTTGTGGGCACGGCCGCGCTTGATGGCGTGGAGCGGCTGTACTCCTTCCGGCCTGTGGGCAACTATCCGCTGATCCTGAACGTGGCCCAGTCCACCGACACCATCCTGGCCAAGTGGCGGAGCAGCGCCTTGGTGCTGGGCGGCTTTGCCGTAATGCTGATGCTGGGCTGCCTGGGGCTGGCCCTGCTGTTTGTGCGCGAGCTGCTGCTGCGCCAGAAGGTGTCGGCGCGCCTGACCGAGGCCGAGCACGACCTGCGCACCACCCTGGACAACGTGCCCTCCATGATTGCCTACTGGGATGCCGGTATGCGCAACCGCTTTGCCAACCGCGCAGCGCTGGAGGAGTTTGGCACCTACCCGGCACCAGTGCGGGGCCGCCACATCAGCGAGCTGCTGAGCGAGGCCCGGTATGCAGCCAGCAAGCCCAATTACGACTTGGCCTTGGCTGGCAAGCCACTGCGCTTTGAGCGCACGGACGAGGACCACGACGGTCTGCCGCGCCACTGCATCGTGTCCTATCTACCCGATACCGATGAGCGCGGCGTGGTCACCGGCCTCTTTGTGCAAGTGACGGACATCACCGAACGCAAGCGCATGGAGAATGAGCTGTTCGACGAGAAAGAGCGCGTGCGCCTCACGCTGCAATCCATCGGCGATGCCGTGGTCTGCTCGGACGCCAGGGGCATGGTGACCTACCTCAACCCCGTGGCCGAACGCCTTACGGGCTGGCAGGCGTTTGATGCGGCCGGGCGCAACGTGGACGAGGTGGTGAGCCTGCGCAGCCCTGACAACGACGAGCCCTTGCCCAACACGCTGCGCACCGCGATACAGCAAGGCGCCGCCACGGACCCCGTGCGGGGCGTGCTGGTGCACCGCACCAGCGGCCAGCGCTTCCAGGTGGAAGAGACGGCCAGCGCCATCACGGACCGCCATGGTGCGGTGACCGGTGCGGTGGCCGTGCTGCGCGACGTGACCGAGGCCGTGGCCATGGCCGAGCGCATGGCCCACCTGGCCCAGTACGACGCACTGACCGACCTGCCCAACCGCGTGCTGCTGCAGGATCGTGCCCAGCTGGCGATGGCGCAGGCGCGGCGCGAAGGCCGGTCTCTGGCAGTGATGTACCTGGACCTGGACGGCTTCAAGGAGGTCAACGACCGCCTGGGCCATGACGTGGGCGACACCCTGCTGGTGCAGTTTGCCCAGCGCCTGCAGGCGGCCGTGCGCGCGTCCGACACCGTGTGCCGGCAAGGGGGCGACGAGTTTGTGGTGTTGTTGCCGGGGCTGGACGGGGTTGAGCCCGCCTGCCTGGTGGCGCGCAAGATTCTGGCGGCCTGCGACGCTGCGTTTGAGCTGGCCGGGCAGCCGGTGCGGGTGGGTGTGAGCGGCGGCATTGCACTGTTCCCGCAGCATGGCAGTACGTTCGACGAGCTGTCGCGCCATGCCGACGGAGCCATGTACGCGGCCAAGCGTGGTGGCCGCATGCGCTTCATGCTGTACCGGGGGCCCGACGTCGAGCCCGAGGCGGTGTTGCCAGAGCCGGACCTGGCGGCCACGGCCCAGTAGCTGGCGCGCAAGGCGGGGCGACCTGACCCCTTTGCTGGAAATTTGTTGCAAGTCGTCGAAAAAATTTTGATGGCTGCGCCCCGCGCCACCGCCTACCATCTGGCGCATTTCCCATACCGGAGAGCCTGCGTGCCCAACCTGTCCAAAATCACCTGCATCGAAGACCTGCGTGTCATTGCCCAGCGCCGCGTGCCGCGCATGTTCTATGACTACGCCGATTCGGGCTCGTACACCGAGGGCACCTACCGCGCCAACGAAAGCGACTTCCAGCGCATCAAGCTGCGCCAGCGCGTGGCCGTGAACATGGAAGGCCGCACCACCCGCACCACCATGGTGGGTCAGGATGTGGCCATGCCCGTGGCCATTGCGCCCACGGGCCTCACCGGCATGCAGCATGCCGATGGCGAGATCCTGGGCGCCAAGGCGGCCAAGGCGTTTGGCATTCCGTTCACGCTCTCGACCATGAGCATCTGCTCCATCGAGGACATTGCCGAACACACGGGTCGCCATCCGTTCTGGTTCCAGGTCTATGTGATGCGCGACCGCGACTTCATCAACCGCCTGATCGACCGCGCCAAGGCCGCCAACTGCTCGGCGCTGCAGCTCACGCTGGACCTGCAGATCCTGGGCCAGCGCCACAAGGACATCAAGAACGGCCTCTCGGCCCCGCCCAAGCCCACCATCGCCAACCTCATCAACCTGGCCACCAAGCCGCGCTGGTGCCTGGGCATGCTGGGCACCAAACGCCGCAGCTTCGGCAACATCGTCGGCCACGCCAAGGGCGTAGGCGACCTGTCGTCGCTGTCGTCGTGGACAGCCGAGCAGTTCGACCCGCAGCTCAACTGGGGCGATGTGGAATGGATCAAAAAGCGCTGGGGCGGCAAGCTGATCCTCAAAGGCATCATGGACGCCGAGGACGCGCGCCTGGCCGTGGACAGCGGTGCCGATGCGCTCATCGTCAGCAACCACGGCGGTCGCCAGCTCGATGGCGCGCCGTCCTCCATCGCGGCGCTGCCCAGCATTGCCGCTGCGGCCGGCAAGGACATCGAAGTGTGGATGGACGGCGGCATCCGCAGCGGGCAGGACGTGCTCAAGGCCCGTGCGCTGGGCGCGCAGGGCACGTTGATCGGCCGCAGCTTTCTGTATGGCCTGGGTGCCTACGGCGAGGCGGGCGTGACGCGGGCCCTGCAGATCATCCAGAAGGAGCTGGACATCACCATGGCGTTCTGCGGCCACACCAACATCAACAACGTGGATTCGTCGATCCTGCTGCCCGGCACGTATCCCACGGCCTGAGCGGCGGAATGCGCTTTACCTTGCTGCTGGCACAGGTACAGGCGCAGGTGCGGGCAGGCGTTTGAGCGTGGCCAGATAGGCCACCACGTCCTCGCGGTCCTGCGCATCGTCAAGCTGGTAGTCCATGGCCTGGCCGGGTATCAGCGCCTCGGGGTCCGTCAGCCAGGCCTTGAGCGTGGCCCGCGTCCACAGGATCTTGCTAGCGCGCAAGGCCGGCGAGTAGTCAAAGTCCTTCAGGGCGCCAGCGCGGCGCCCCACCACGCCCCGGTGTGCCGGGCCGTCTCCGTGCTGGTCCGGGCTGTGGCAACCGCTGCAATGCGCCGCGTACAGCGCAGCACCACGCTCCACCGACTGGGCCATGGCAGCGCCGTGGCCCGCCCAGAGCAGGGCGGCTGCCAGGGCAACACAACGAAAAGGGGACCGTGGATAGGGCAGGGGCATGGCGGTAGCGAAAGGGGAGTCAGTGCGGGGCGGAAGCCGTACAGGCCCTTGCAATACGGCCGATCCCGTCCCCTGGATTCAGACGCCCGGCGGTTTTTTTTCTTTCATGACCCGTTCACAAGGTGTGCCCCGGCCACATCCAAAACGCCGGCTGTGGCGTATTCACCTACAGCAAAGCCCCGCAAGGCCTGCCCACCCGATCAATCCCAGAGAATGGGCGCATGAGCACCCTCCACCCAGACAGTGAACTGATGGACCTCCTAGACCGCATTGCCGCGCAGGACGACGCCGCGCTGAAAAGACTGTACGAGCGCACCTCGTCGCAGCTTTTTGGCCTGGCCCTGCGCATCGTCCGCAACCGCGATGCGGCGGAGGATGTGCTGCAGGAGGCGTTTTTGACCATCTGGCGCAGTGCGGGCAGCTACCGGGCATCGCTGAGCCCGCCCATGGCCTGGATGGGGCTCATTGTGCGCAGCCGGGCGCTGGACGCCCTGCGCAAGCGCACCACCGACCGGGCCGACCTCATGAACGAGCTGGATGACGCCATGGCGCAGACGCTGGAGGGCGATGCCCCCAACCCCATGGACGCTGCCGATGCCAGCGAGCAGGCGTTTGCGCTGCACCACTGCCTGGGCAAGCTGGACCACAAGCAGCGCGAGGTGGTGAGCCTGGCCTACCTGCGCGACCAGAGCCATGGCGAGCTGGCCGAGCAGCTCAAGCTGCCGCTGGGCACCGTCAAGACCTGGATTCGCCGGGGGCTGGAGCAACTGCGTGCCTGCATGGCGCGCTACGCCTGAGGTCGTCGCCATGAACATCACCCAACACCCTGATCTGCTGGACCGCCTGGCCGCCAGCTACGCCCTGGGCACGCTGCGCGGTGGCGCCCGCCGCCGTTTTGAAGCCCTGGCGCGTGAGCACGCCACCGTGCGCGCTGCAGCGCTGGTGTGGCAGACCCGCTGGTCGGGCCTGACCGAGCTGCAACCGCAGGTGGCGCCGTCGCCCGCCGTCTGGACGCGCATTGACAACCTGGTGCGGGCTGGCCAGCTGGAGCAGGCCATGCTGGCCGCCCGGCAGGCCGCGCCCGCCCAGGCCCCCGGCGGCTGGTGGCGCAACCTGCTGGTGTGGCGCGGTGCGGCCGCTGCCGGGGCCATCGCCACGCTGGCGGCGGTGGTGGTGGGCGTGCAGGTCAACGGAGGCTTGCGTGCCACCACCGGTGCGCAGATTGCCGCGCTGCAGCAGCAACTGCAGGCCACGCCCCAGATCCAGTACGTGGCCGTGCTGGCGGACGACAAGGCAGCCGCGTCTATGCTGGTTACCTTTGACCCCAAGAACAACCAGCTGGTGCTGCAACGCGTGGGCGGTTTTCAGGAGGGGGCGGACAAGTCGCTGCAGCTGTGGGCTCTGCCGCCAGCGGGCGGGCCGCGCTCGCTGGGGGTGTTGGGCCAGGACAAGTTGCTCAAGCTGGTCGCCGGCGAGGCCGATGTGCGCCAGGTACCCGCCCTGGCCATCAGCCTGGAGCCCAAGGGCGGCGTGCCCAGCGAGACGGGGCCCACTGGGCCGGTGTTGTTCAAGGGTGAGCTGATCCAGCGGATGCTGTAGGCCCCTGTCCAGCGGTTTGCTGCAGCCGTGCAACATTTTTGAAAATTCGTGAATCCGCTGGTCACCCGGGGGCGTATTCAGATGGCAACATCTTCTTACATTCCCCCCCTGGAGACCACGATGACCCACAGGCCCCCATTTACCCTTCTGGCTGCCGCCGCGCTGACCCTGGTCAGCGGCTTGGCCCAGGCCGATACCGGCAAGCTGCTGCTCACGGGCGGCGTCAGCACCATCGCCGGGTCGGCCGGTGGCGGGCTAACCCCCTGGGCGGTGATTGGCAGCAACGCCACCGAGGGCGAGGTGGGTGTCAGCGCCTATGCCACCCGCGCGGCCACGCAGGACTACAGCCTGAACGGCTATGGCGTGGCCCTGGGCCTGCACGACCGCCTGGAGCTGTCGCTGGCGCGGCAGGACTTTGATGCCTCGCCCGCCATCGCGCTCAACGGCATTGCGCCGTTTGGCGTGACGCCGGGCCAGCACATCAAGATGGACGTGCTGGGCATCAAGCTCAAGGTGGCGGGCGATGCTGTGCTCAACAGCGACAGCTGGATGCCGCAGATTGCGGTGGGGCTGGAACACAAGCAGGTGCACCCGGGCTCCATCGGCTCGGTGCTGGACTTTCTGGGCACCAAAACCAGCGGCACCGATGTGTACGTGAGCGCCACCAAGCTGCTGCTGGCGCAAAGCGTGCTGGTCAACGGCACGCTGCGCTACACCAACGCCAACCAGAACGGCCTGCTGGGCTTTGGCTCGGCTGCGCCCGGCAAGAACAGCCGCAGCCTGCAGCCCGAGTTCTCGGTGGCTTACCTGATCAACAAGAAACTGGCGGTGGGTGCCGAATACCGCTTCAAGCCCAACAACCTGCAGGCCCTGGGTGCGGCGGCCGGCCTGGGCGCCGCCCTGCGCGAGGACGACTGGAAAGACATCTTTGTGGCCTGGGCCCCCAGCAAGAACCTGTCGCTCACGCTCGCCTATGTGGACCTGGGCC
>Ga0066255_1001777_pt2 | contig 11951 bp, 6 predicted proteins | sample ThiBiot_750_biof_FD_71148 | JGI IMG/M metagenome (GOLD analysis project Ga0066255, IMG submission 71148) | Wastewater bioreactor microbial communities from Cape Town, South Africa - Thiocy_expt_750_biof (version 2) | ecosystem: Engineered > Bioreactor > Thiocyanate-remediating > Anaerobic-Aerobic... | reverse complement strand
CGGTGCAGCAACGGCATCTGGTCGGCGTACTCGCTCGGACCGGGATGCGTCCCGACCGTTGCGCCGGTGGCGTCCCGCCCGTCCTCGACGGGTGCGGCCCGCGGACGACGCTGTTCCGGGACCGACGTGGTGGCTGGGTACACGTGTTCCTCCTCGCTGAGAGCGGTCGGGAGGCAACTGGCTGTACCCCGGGGTCTGGAATCGGGCTGACGCGCCGCGACCCGGTCGTCGTGACGGCCGCGACGACAGCGGCTCGTAACAGGTTTGGGTACCCGGCTCGGCCGTCGTCAACCACGATGCGACAAAATGGGCCTCCGACCTGCAAGGACAGGCCGGATCAGCCCTCCACGGACAGCACGTCCTCGTCGTCGGTCCACACGGTGACACGGGTCCCCGCCGCGTCCGTCGTCACGGTCAGCCCGCGGGCGATCGACCGGATCAGCGCGAGCCCGTTGCCGCGGCCCTCCGTGCAGTGGGCTCCGTCCCGCCACCGCCCTGTGTCGGTGACGACGGCGGTCGCCCGACGCCGTCCCGAACCCGCCGGCTCCACGGCCAGGTCGATGTGCACCCGGCCCGTGTCGAGGCCCCGGTAGGCATGCTCCACGCTGTTGCCGAACGCCTCCCCCACCGCGAAGACGAGCGCGTCGGCCGCCGACGACGGCCACGCCTGGGCGGCGAGCCACGTCCGCACCGCACGACGTACCAGACCGAGCTCCGCCGGCTGCGCGTCCACCCCCAGGCACAGCTGCGCGTCCATCCGATCGCCTCCCCGTCCCCCGACGCAGGGCGCCCCGGCCGCCCCAGGACCCTGCTTAGCCCGTTGCGGTGCCGTTCAACCCCCGCACGAGAAACGGGCCACGCGGGCCCAGTCGATCGGCCCGGTACGGTTTCCCCGGGCCGGGCCCTGGGTATCGCCCGCGCCGTGACCCCCACCTCGATCACCGGCCGCGTCCGCGCGACCCGTACACCATGACCGGCCCCGTGCTGGCCCGGAAACCTCCGCGCGACGGCGTCGTCACCGTCGCATCGGTGCCCGAGGGTCACGCCTACGTGCGCCACCTCTCCGATCCCGTCGAGGTGGTGCCCGCCGAGGCAGCGAGCGAGCCGACCATCGCCGCCGCCGGGCACGGCCGTCTTCGAGGCGCCGCCCGCCTTCGGCGCACCGCCCGCCTTTGGCGCACCGCCCCCGGCGCCCGCCGGCTTCGACGCGCCTCCGCAGGGCGATCAGCACCAGTTCGGCTCTCCGCAGATGGCGAATCCGCTCGGCGCGACGATCGCGCTCGACGGCTCGGCGCCTGCGTACGGCGCCGAGCCGGGCGGCGGAGCACCTGCGTTCGGCTCGCCGCCGGATGCGGGCGGTTTCGGCGCGCCGCCTCCCGGCGGCAACGGTGGCTTCGGCGCGCCTCCTCCGGCTCCGGGCAACGATCCGTTCGGTGCGCCGCCTCCGGCGGGCGGCGGCATGGACGCCGGCGGGATGGGCGGCGGGGCATACGGTGCGCCTCCGCACGGCGCGTACGGTGCTCCCCCGCAGCCTGGCTTCGGTCCGCCTCCCGGCGCGCAGCCCGGCTTCGACCCGATGAACGCCGGTATGGGCGCAATGCAGCCCTACGGCGCCGGCGCACCGATGGGCGTTCCCGGTATGGCGCCCGGGGCGATGGTCGCCGGCCAGAAGTCGTGGATGACCACGCTCATCCTCGCGCTCTTCGCCGGCACGCTCGGTGTGCACCGCTTCTACACCGGTCATATGCTCTTCGGCGCCCTCCAGCTGATCACCTGCGGTGGCTTCGGCATCTGGACGCTCGTCGACATCATCTTCATCGTCACCGGCAAGTACACCGACGCGCAGGGCCGCCCGCTCGCGAAGTGACGTTTACCCGAGACGATGCTCGGCCGAGCCATCGCGCCGAGCGTCGTCCACCGCGCGCTCCGCCACGGGGAGCGTGAAGAAGAAGGTGCAGCCTTTGCCGGGCTCGCTCTCGGCGCCGATGGTTCCACCGTGGGCCTCGATGATGCCCTTTGCGATCGCGAGGCCGAGCCCGAGGCCCGTGGGCTTGCCACCCGTTCCCTGCCAGAAGCGCTCGAAGACATGAGCGAGCTGGTCCGGGGGGAGGCCCGGGCCGCTGTCGGTCACGGAGAAGCGGACCGTCCCGTCGACGCGCCGTCCGAGCACGGTCACGCTTCGGCCCTCCGGCGTGAACTTGATCGCGTTGCCGATGATGTTCGAGAACACCTGGAGCATCCGCTCTCGGTCGCAGCAGACGTCGGCTACGACGGACACGTCGGCCTCGAGCCGGACGGACTTCTCCTTGGCGATCGCCTCGTGGAGCTCCACCGCCTCGAGGGCGAGGGGCGCTGCCGGCTGGACGCGCTTCTCGATGCGGAGGCGCTTGAGCTTCATCTGCTCGAAGTCGACGAGGTCGCCTACCAGGCGTTCCATCCGCTTCGACGCGCGATAGATGACGTCGACGACCTTCGCCAGCCCTTCGTCGAGAGGTGAGCTGCGGAGGCGTTCGGCGCCGAGCGCGATCGAGGAGAGCGGATTGCGCAGGTCGTGCGAGACGACGGCGAGCAGCTCGTCGCGCGCTTGCGACGCGCTTCGCGCCTCTTCGAACAGACGGGCGTTGTCGACGACCAGGGCCGCTCGTGTGGCCAGCTCTTCGGCGAGCGCGAGGTCTACAGCTCCGAAGCGGCGACCGGACCCCGCCGAGACGAGCGTGGCGACCGCGACCGTACGACCGCGCGCCCGGAGCGGAACGATCATGCAGGAGATCGCGCCGATGCACTGGAGAGCGTCCGGGTCGGCCGCCCCGAGCGCCTGGCCGAGCCAGCGCGGGCCCCCGATCTCGGTCTGGAGAAGCGCTTCCCCTCGCCGTGCCGCCAGCGCCACAGCGGGTGGCGCGGCGGACTCGAGCAAAACGCGGCGCTCGAGCGCGCGTTTGATGGCCTCGTCTTCGGCCCCGGTACCCGCCGCAGTGAGCATCGTCACCGTGCGATCTTCGAGCGTGTCGACGATGCAGAGATCGGCGAGCTCTCGGGCCGCGATGCGCGCGAACGTCGCCACCGTCTCGCGGTACTCGAGCGACGCCGTGAGCGCAGCGGTCGCTTCGGCGAGGAAGTGCTGGACGTGCTCGGCATGTTTGATCGGCGTGACGTCGACGGAGATGCCGTGGAGCTCGGGCGTGCCGCTCGCGTCGCGCGCCACGCTCATGCTCGTTTGAAACCACACGATGTGGCCGTCTGCGGCGATTACTCGGTGACTGCAGGTCTGGTCGATCCCCTCTCTTACCGCTCGGCGAACCGTCTCGACGAGCAGGGCGCGGTCTTCCGGGTGGTGGATCTTCTCGAACCAGAAGTCGCGCTCGGCCAGCTGTTCTGCCGTGTAGCCAAGGATGCGCGGTAGCTGGCGGCTCGCGAACGTGAGCTCGAGTGTCTCCGGAACCATGGACCAGCCAACGCTGCTGTCGATCCCCTCGATCAGCTTTCGATAGCGCTTGTCGCTCGCGACGCGCACCTCGGCGAGCCGGAGCTCGTTCTCCCGCCGATCGGCCTCTCGGAGGAGGCGCGCCTGGCGCTCGATCTCCTTCCGCTGGCGGAAGAGGCCCACGAAGACGGCGACCTTCGCGCGCACCGCCCGCGTGTCGAGCGGCTTGATCAAGTAGTCGACGGCCCCGATGGAGTACGCCTCGTAGATCTGCTCGATGTCGGTGGCGACGGCGGTGAGGAAGACGATCGGGATCCGCCTCGTTCGCTCGAGCTGCTTCATGTGGTTGGCGACCTCGAAGCCGCTCATCTTCGGCATCACGACGTCGAGCAGCACGAGCGCGAACTCGTCGCGCAGCAGCGCGGAGAGGGCTTCCTCCCCGGACGTGACGGAGACGAGCCGATATTCAGGGGAGGCGAGGATCGCCCGGAGCGCGACGAGGTTCTCCTCGTGGTCGTCCACGAGGAGGATGCTGACCGGAGGGATCTCGTCCGTCGTCATCATGACGCCTCGCTCGCGCGCTGTGCTCGCACGACCGTGACTGCCCGGGCGGTGGCGGTGGAGCTCATCCCGACCTCTCCCTGCGAGCCCAGTGCTCGAGCACACCGAGGAGCTGGTCGGTGTCGATCGGCTTCGAGACGAAGTCGTTGCACCCGGCCTCGAGGGCTCGTTGGCGGTCCTCCGGCAGCGCCTTCGCGGTGACCGCGATGATCGGCAGGTCATGGTGCCGGGGATCGCGCCGGAGGTGGCGCGTCGCCTCCGCGCCGTCCATCTCGGGCATCATCGTGTCCATCAGGACGACGTCGACGTCCGGGGTTTGCTCGAGAAGGCGAAAGGCGTCCTGCGCGCTCCGCGCTGGAATGATCGTCGCGCCATGTCGCTCGAGGAGCGAGCTCACGGCGAAGAGGTTCCTCACGTCGTCGTCGACGACGAGGAGTGTGGTCCCAGCGAGGCTCTTCGTCGGCCGGAGCGCTTCGCCGGTCGGCTTCGGCACGAGGCGCTTTGCGAGGGGAGGTGGAGGCAGCTCCTCCGGGGCTCCGTCGTCCGGGAGCGGCGGCGCCGTAGCCGGGGCAGGCCGCCGGTCGGTGTCGCTGGTGAGCGGCAGCTTGAGCGTGAACGTGCTTCCCTTGCCGGGCGCGCTCCGGAGGTGGATCTCGCCGCCGAGGAGCCCGGCGAGCTCGCGGCTGATCGTGAGGCCGAGGCCGGTCCCGCCGTAGAGGCGGCTCGTCGAGGCGTCGGCCTGATGGAAGGCCTCGAAGATGACGTGCTGCAGCTCGGGAGGAATGCCGATGCCGGTATCGGAGACGGCGAAGGAGAGCGCTGCGGGCGACGGCTGTCCGTCGGGCCTTCTCGCGCCTCGCTCGATCGAGACGTCGAGCGCCACCGTCCCGCTGTCGGTGAACTTGAACGCGTTCGAGAGCAGGTTCGTCAGGATCTGCTGGAGACGCCGTGGATCCGTCGTGATCGTCTGCGGCGCATCGGCGGCGATCGTGATCGCGAAGCGGAGGTTCTTATCCATCGCGACCGGGCGGAAGTGCTGCTCGACGTAGTCTCGGATCTCTGCGAGCGAGACCCGCTGCCACTCGACCTCCATCCGCCCGGCCTCGATCTTCGAGAGATCGAGGATCTGGTTGATCAGGGCGAGCAGGTCACGCCCGGACGAGTAGATCGTGCGCGCGTATTCGATCTGCGGCGCGACGAGATTCTGTTCGCCGTTCTCGGCGAGCAAGTGGCTCAGCACCATGATGCTGTTCAGCGGAGTGCGGAGCTCGTGCGACATGTTCGCGAGGAACTCGGACTTGTATTTCGATACGAGCGCGAGCTGCTTCGCCTTCTCTTCGAGCTTCGCGCTCGCTTCGGCGATCTCCTGGTTCCTGATCTCGAGTAGACGAGCCTTGTCCTCGAGCTCCGTCGAGCGCCGTTCGAGCTCGACGTTGGAGCGTTTGAGCTGCTCGAGCAGCTCCTCGGTTCGACGGCTGGCGCCGATCATGTTGAAGACCACGCCGATCGAGAGCATGAGCTGCTCGAGGAAGGTGAGGTGGATCGCGCTGAACGGCTCGAACGACCCGAGCTCGATGACGGCGCGCACCTCGTCCTCGAACAGGATCGGCAGCACCACGATGTTCCTTGGCGGGGCCTCGCCGAGGCTCGACGCGATCGCCACGTAGTCTTCGGGGACGTGGGTGACGACGATCGTCTTCTTCTCGAGCGCGGCCTGACCGACGAGCCCCTCGCCGATCGCGAACCGGTTCGATACGCCCTTGCGGCGCATGTAGCCGTAGGTGGAGAGGAGCTTCAGGACCGGTCGCTCCTCGTCCGTGCTCATGACGAAGAGGGTGCCGATCTGCGCGGAGAGGACGGGGGTGAGCTCCGACATGATCAGCCGGGCCAGCGAGTCGAGGCTGCGCTGGCCCTGCATCATCCCGGAGAACTTCGCGAGGTTCGACTTGAGCCAGTCCTGCTCCTTGTTCATCCGGGTCGTGTCGCGCAGGTTGGCGATCATCTGGTTGATCGTGTCCTTGAGCGCGAGCAGCTCGCCGAGCGCCTCCACGTCGATCGTCCGCGTCAGATCGCCCTTGGTCACGGCGCTCGCGACCTCTGCGATGGCGCGCACCTGCGTCGTGAGGTTGCCGGCCAGCTGATTCACGTTGTCGACGAGGTCGCGCCAGGTCCCGGACGCGCCGGGGACCCGCGCCTGTCCGCCGAGCTTGCCCTCGATGCCGACCTCGCGGGCCACCGTCGTCACCTGCTCCGCGAACGTGCGGAGCGTGTCGGTCATGTCGTTGATCGTGTCGGCCAGCGCCGCGATCTCGCCCTTCGCGGCGACGACGAACCGCGCCGTCAGCTCGCCGTTCGCCACGGCGGTGACGACCCGCACGATGCCTCGAACCTGCGAGGTGAGGTTCGAGGCCATTTGATTGACGTTGTCGGTTAGGTCCTTCCACGTGCCGCCGACGTCCGGTACGGCGGCCTGACCCCCGAGCTTGCCCTCGGTCCCGACCTCGCGTGCGACGCGCGTCACCTCGGCGGCGAAGGTGCGAAGCTGATCGACCATCGCGTTGGTCGTCTCCTTGAGGGCGAGGATCTCGCCCTCCGCCTCGACCGTGATCTTCTTCGAGAGGTCACCGTTCGCGACGGCCGTCGTGACGAGCGCGATGTTGCGCACCTGCGAGGTCAGGTTGCCGGCGAGCATGTTGACGCTGTCGGTGAGGCCTCGCCACGTCCCGGCGGCGCCCGGGACCAGGGCCTGGAGGCCGAGCTTGCCCTCGATGCCGACCTCACGCGCGACCGTCGTCACCTGATCGGCGAACGTGCGGAGCGTCGCGGTCATGTCGTTGATTGTGTCGGCGAGCTCCGCGATCTCGCCTCGGGCCTCGAGGACGAGCTTCTGGTCGAGGTCGCCGTCGGCGACGGCAGTGACGACCCTGGCGATCCCGCGGACCTGGCTCGTCAGGTTGCCGGCCATCACGTTGACGCTCTCGGTGAGCTCCTGCCACGTGCCGGCGACGCCGGGCACGACGGCCTGACCACCGAGCTGTCCCTCGGTGCCGACCTCGCGCGACACGCGGGTGACCTCCCGCGCGAAGGTGCGGAGCTGGTCGACCATCGCGTTGAGCGTGTCCTTCAGCTCGAGGATTTCGCCCTTGGCCTCGACGGTGATCTTCTGCGAGAGGTCGCCGTTCGCGATCGCGGTCGCGACCAGCGCGATGTTGCGGACCTGATTGGTGAGGTTGCCCGCGAGCATGTTGACGTTGTCGGTGAGGTCGCGCCACGTGCCGCCGAGGCCCGGGACACGCGCCTGTCCGCCGAGCCTCCCTTCGTGACCGACCTCGCGGGCGACGCTCGTGACCTGCTCCGCGAAGGTCCGCAGCGAATCGGTCATGTCGTTGATCGTGTCGGCCAGCGCCGCGATCTCGCCCTTCGCCTCGACGACGAAGTTCTGCGAGAGGTCACCGTCGGCGACCGCGGTGACGACCTTCGCGATGCCGCGGACCTGGCTCGTGAGGTTCGACGCCATCACGTTCACGTTGTCGGTGAGGTCCTTCCAGGTTCCGGCCACCCCCGGCACCGCGGCCTGTCCTCCGAGCCGGCCCTCCGTGCCGACCTCGCGGGCCACGCGGGTGACCTCGGAGGCGAACGTCCGGAGCTGGTCCACCATCGCGTTGATGGTGTCCTTGAGCTGGAGGATTTCGCCCTTGGCCTCGACGGTGATCTTGGTCGAGAGGTCGCCGTTGGCGACCGCGGTCGTGACGGTCGCGATGTTCCTCACCTGCGTGGTGAGGTTCGCCGCGAGCAGGTTCACGTTGTCGGTGAGGTCCTTCCAGGTGCCGGAGACGTCCTTGATCTCCGCTTGAGCGCCGAGCTTGCCCTCGGTGCCGACCTCCTTCGCGATGCGCGTCACCTCCGACGCGAAGGTGCGGAGCTGCTCGACCATCCCGTTGACGGTGTCCTTGAGCTCGAGGATCTCGCCGCGCGCCTCCACGGTGATCTTCTGCGACAAGTCGCCGTTGGCCACGGCGGTCGTCACGGAGGCGATGTTGCGGACCTGATTGGTCAGGTTTCCCGCCAGCATGTTGACGTTGTCGGTGAGCTCCTGCCAGACGCCGGAGGCGCCGCGCACGTCGGCTTGAGCGCCGAGCTTTCCCTCGGAGCCGACCTCGCGCGCCACGCGGATGACCTCCGCGGTCCATGCTCGGTGCTTGTCGACGGAGTCGTTGATCGTGTTCTCCACCTCGAGGATCTCGCCCTGAGCCTCCGCCGTGACCTTGCGCGAGAGGTCGCCCTCCGTGATCGCCTTCAAGACCACGGCGATGCCTCGCAGCTGCGCCGTGAGGTTCTCGGAGAGGTGGTTGACGTCGTCGACGAGGCTCTTCCAGGTCCCGCTGAGACCGTCGACGTCGGCTCGAGCGCCGAGGCGTCCCTCGCTTCCGATCTCGCCGACGACGTGCGAGACGCCGGTCGATACGTTTCTGAGGCGCGCCACCGCCGTGTTCAGCGCCGTGCTCTGGCGTTCCCAGGCTCCGCCGAGCGGCCGCCCGTCGATCCGGAGCGGCATCTCTCGCGACAGATCCCCCGCAGCGACACGCTCCATGACTTCGGTCGCCTCGAGCGTGGAGATCGCGGTCGCGTCGATGATCGCGTTGACCGACTCCACGGCGCTCGCCCACGCGCCGCCGGAGGGGCCGAGCGTCGTGCGGTCGGCGAGGTCGCCGCGCACGCCGACCGAGCCGGCGACTCGGCCGAGCTCGTTCACGAGCGCCTCGTTCCTCTCGAGGAGGGCATTGAACGCGAGTGCGGTCTCGGCGGTCAGGCCTCCGCCGTCGCTCGGGAGCCGAACGGAGAAGTCGCCGGCGCGCGCGGCTCGCAGCCCGTCCCTGATCGAGCGCAGGCCTTCTTCGAGGTCGCCGTCGTGACGACGCCGGCCGGCCGCCCGCTCCGCACGACCGGCCTTCGTATCGCGAGGCTGCTCCGCGATGCTCGGGTCATGGGTAGACGGGGGCATCGACGTCGCCGGACGCAAGTCCCGGTCCGGCCCGCCTCAGCGTCTGCCGCCTCGCCACATCTCGACTTCGACGTCGTTCTCGTCCGCTCGGCTCGTCGAGGGAGGGGGATGACCTCGTCTCGATCGAGCCGACGCGAAGGAGGGACGCTCAGACGTTGAAGCGGAAGTGCACGACGTCGCCGTCGCGCATCACGTACTCCTTGCCCTCGATCGCGAGCTTGCCCGCGTCACGGCACTTCGACTCGCTGCCGAGGTTGACGAGGTCCTCCCACCACATCACCTCGGCCTTGATGAAGCCCTTCTCGAAGTCCGTATGGATGACGCCCGCGGCCTGCGGTGCGCGCGCGCCGACCTTGGTCGTCCAGGCGCGGACCTCGACCTTGCCGGCGGTGAAGAAGGTGAGGAGGCCGAGGAGCTTGTAGCCGGCGCGGATGACGGCGTAGAGGCCCGGCTCCTTCAGGCCGGCGCTCTCGAGGAACTCGGGGCGGTCCTTCGGATCGAGCTCCGCGATCTGCGACTCGAGCGCGGCGCAGACGGGGACGACGAACGTGCCCTCGGATGTCGCGAGCGCCTCGAGCGCGACGAAGTGCTTGTTGCCGGCCAGGTTGCTGATCGTCGGCTCGTCGATGTTCGCGATGTAGAACGCCGGCTTCGCCGTAAGGAGGAACAGCTCCCGGACGATCACCTGCGCGTCCGGGTTCTCCGCCCAGCTCGCCGTGTTGACGAGGGTGCGCGCGGGCTTGCCTTCGTCGAGGTGCTTGGCGATCTCCTCGCACACGACGGCCGCGAGCTTCTCCTTCGGGTCGTTGCTCTTCGCCATCTTCCGGGCGCGGTCGAGACGCTTGTTCACGGTCTCGAGGTCCTTGAGGCAGAGCTCGAGCGTGACGGTCGCGATGTCGGTGACCGGATCGACCCGGTTCTCGACATGGATGACGTTCGGGTCCTCGAAGCAACGGCCGACCTGCACGATCGCGTCGCACTCGCGGATGTGGGAGAGGAACTGGTTGCCGAGCCCTTCGCCCTTGGACGCGCCGCGCACGAGACCGGCGATGTCGACGAAGTTGATCGTCGTCGGGACGAGCTTCTCGGCCTTGATGACGGAGTCGATCTTCTCCATCCGGTCGTCTGGCACGACGACGACGCCGACGTTCGGCTCGATGGTGCAAAACGGGTAGTTCGCCGCCTCCGCCTTCGCCGACGAGAGCGAGTTGAAGAGCGTGGACTTTCCGACGTTGGGGAGACCGACGATACCGATCGAGAGCGCCATGGAGACGCCGCAGGTAGCACGGCTGCCGGAGCGGGGGCAAACACGACCGAGGGGGACGCCGCCCCCGCGAGGTCGTGCTATGCGCTCCGCCGGCGGATCACGGAGATGGACGGGGAAGAGCGACTCGGAGAGGTGGTCGGGGGGCGCTACGAGCTCCGCGGCGTCCTCGGGCAGGGGGGCCAGAGCGTCATTTACCGGGCAAAAGACAAGGTCGACGGCGACGAGGTGGCCGTCAAGATCCTCAAGGCGGCTGGCGACCGTGACGCCGTCGATCGGCTGTTCCGCGAGGCCCGGGCGCTCCTCTCCCTGGGGGGGACCGCCGCGCTCCGCGTGCTCCACCAGACCAACACGAGCGACGGCGCCGCCTGCCTCGTCACCGAGCTCCTTCGCGGGCGAGACCTCGACCAGCACCTCCAGGAGATCGAGGGCGAGGGCGGGCGGATGCCGCTGCCGGAGGTCATCGCGATGTTCGAGCCGATCGTGAAGACGCTCGACGCCGCCCGCGAGCGGGGGATCGTCCATCGTGACGTCAAGCCGGCGAACATCTTCGTCGTGCATCCGGCCTACGGAGGCGGGGTCCGGCTGCTCGATTTCGGCTTCACACGGTTCGTCCACGCCCGCCCGATGACGGCGCCTGGGGTCGTCGCCGGGTCGCCGACGCACCTCGCCCCCGAGTCCTGGGCCGGCGCCTCGGACATCGACCACCGCGCAGACGTCTACGCGCTCGGTGTCGTGCTCTTCCGCGTGCTGTCGGGACAGCTGCCGTTTTCGGGTCGTGTGAACGAGCTGCTCCAGATGGTTCGGACGGCGCCGCGGCCTAGCCTCCACGCCCTGCGGCCCGACCTGCCGAAGGTCGTCGACGGGTGGGTCGAGTGCGCGCTCGCGATCAAGCGCGAGGACCGGTTTCAGCGGGCTTCGGCGCTGTGGAGCGCGCTCCTCACGTGCTTCGAGCGCGCGAGCGTGCGGCCTCCCGCCGGCTGAGCTCTCTCCCCTCGCGCTCGCGTCTGCCGGTTCTTTGACCCCGGCGCCTCCGGTGTTCGAGGATCGCGCCGACGTGGCACTCGGAGAATCGGTCGTCTCGAAGCTGCATCTGCTGAGGCCGCGTGGTCGTCGCGACCTCGTGCGCATCCTCGTCTGCTCGCTCGTCGGTGGGTTCGCCGGCTGGGTCGCCATCCCGGGGCGCCCGATGCCGATCGCCGAGGCCGTGATCCTCCCCGAGGTGACGCTCGACGGAAAGCCGCTCCCGATCGTCGAGGGCGATCCGGCGAAGACGCTGCGGGCCGCGCGCACGATCGCGCGAGCGTACGTGTCGAGCGAGCTGTCGATCGCGGTCCCCGGGGCGACGATCACGCGTTCGCGGGAGGACCTCGGGGCTCGCGTCGAGCACGATCGGCTCGCGAGCCTCGTCTCGCAGCTCGTCGATCGACGCTCGGCGATGCGCCGCGCGCACGCTCAGCACGCCGCCGCCGGGGTCGCGCGCCCGCTAGCGCTGCCGCTGCCGGTCACGATCGACGGGGAGCGCGCGCTCTCGGCGCTCCTCGACGTGAAGGACGACCTCGACAAGGTGCCGGTCGACGCCCGGCTCGACCTCGCGCGCCGGGAGGTCGCTCCCGAGGAGAACGGCCGTCGGGTCGACGTCTACGCGACGCTCGCGCGGCTCGACGCGGCGCTCGCGCGCGGCGACGGCGCGCTCGAGGCGG
>Ga0066255_1001945_pt2 | contig 11952 bp, 14 predicted proteins | sample ThiBiot_750_biof_FD_71148 | JGI IMG/M metagenome (GOLD analysis project Ga0066255, IMG submission 71148) | Wastewater bioreactor microbial communities from Cape Town, South Africa - Thiocy_expt_750_biof (version 2) | ecosystem: Engineered > Bioreactor > Thiocyanate-remediating >... | reverse complement strand
GCGATCTGCATTCCGGCATTTTCGGCGGCGGCGCGCAGAATCCGATCCGCGTGCTGACCCGGATTCTCGGCGGGCTGCACGACGAGAACGGCCACATCACCATCCCCGGCTTCTATGATGGCGTGAAGGATCTGCCGGCGGATGTTCTGGCGCAGTGGAAGGCGCTTAATCTGTCGCCCGAGACATTCCTCAAGCCGATCGGCCTGGCGGTGCCGGCCGGCGAGAAGGACCGGCTGCTGATCGAGCAGATTTCCTCGCGGCCGACCTGCGATATCAACGGCATTGTCGGCGGCTATACCGGCGAGGGTTCCAAGACCGTCATCCCGGCGGAGGCGTCTGCCAAGGTGTCGTTCCGCCTCGTCGAAGGTCAGGATCCGGAAAAGATCCGTAAGGCGTTCCGCAATTACGTGACCGCGCGGCTTCCGGCCGACTGCTCGGCTGAGTTCATCGATCACGCGGGCGCGCCGGCAATCGCGCTGGACTGGGGCATGAAGCCGCTCGCCGCCGCAAAGCGCGCGCTGACCGATGAGTGGGGCAAGGAGGCGCTGCTGATCGGATCGGGCGCGTCGATCCCGATCGTGGCGGATTTCAAGCGCACGCTCGGCTTGGATACCGTGCTGATCGGTTTTGGCCTCGAGGACGACAATATTCATTCGCCCAACGAGAAGTACGACCTCAAGAGCTTCCACAAGGGAATCCGCTCATGGGCGCGGATTCTCGCTGCGCTCGCCGGAGCGCCGCGCGGGTAAGCATTTTGAGTTCTAAAATGTGAAAACGCCGTCCGGAATTGGACGGCGTTTGAACGTCTCGTGTAGAGGGCGATGTCCTGAATTTATGGCCTGCTTCGCCGGCGTCAAGACCGGTCGCAGTGTTTCACGGCGCCGGAATCGAAAGCAGGCTGGCGATGCTCAGGCCACGGATGTCGTAGACCCGGGCGAACACGACATCGTCGCGCTTGATTTCCGCGATCACCGGCGCGGTGAGACCCTTGCAGTAGAACTCGCCGAGGGTCATGGCAAAGTCGGCCGCGTGGCTGTCCCAGCCGATCGTGAAATCCGGCCCGAGCGCGACCTGGGCAGGGCGCTGCGGTCCGCATACCGCGACCTTCCATTTGCGCCCGCTTGGTGGGATTTCCTGTCGATCAATGATCTGCTCGCGCAGGCTCTGCGAAGCCTGCTTCAAGGCGAGCCCCCAGTAATCCAGCATGTAACGATGGTCGGCCTCGCGCACCGTTCCGGCGAGGTAGTTGAAGTGCGTGTACTGATAGGGATGCAGTCGGATCATCTGCACCAGCGGCAGGGCAAGGCCGATGGCGAACAGCGCGGCAACGCCGCCCTGAACGGCGTGGCCGTAATTCTTGCGCTCGATCCACTTCACCAGATCGCCGAATGCCACGCCCGCCAGCACCGCCATCGGCGGCACCAGGAACACGAAGTGACGGATGCCGTTATAGAGCGCCGGTCGCTTCACCACCGCGATGACAAGGGGCAGGAAGGCTGCCAGCGCGATCATGCCGAGGATGGTCTTGCGCCGGGCGTCGACCTCGGGACGCGTCGCCGAGACGATCGTGATGGCGAGTCCCGCGATGCACAGGCCGAGCAGCAGTTCGGGAAGCTGCAGCGCGAACAGCGTCGGCAGATACAGCCACGGCATGTCGGGGACGGAGACCATGGCGCCGTTGAACAGCTCTTTCCACGGCTTTTCGAAGAAGTTCGAGAAGTAGGTCACCGCGTGCAGCGGATTGCCCGGTTCGATGATCGACCACGGCCAGATCAGTCCCATCACCAGATAGCCGAGCAACAGGCCGGGCAGTAAATAATAACTCGTCCGCCCGAGACGGAGCGCCGCCTTGCCCCAGCCATGAGCTTTGATGTCCGCGTGCCAGATCGGAATGAAGGCGATCGCGGCATAGATCAGTGCAAGGCCGCCGAGGACGCGGCAGCCGAGCGACAACCCCGCTCCGAGGCCGACGATCAGAACCGTATGCGGGGAGGGCGTCGGGTAGTCCTCGGCGAGCCGGACCAGCCCGAGCATCAGGATGACCATCGCGACGGCGAAGGGCGCATCCTTCGGGTTCATGAACATGTGCCCGTAAAAGGTCGGGCACAGCGCCAGCAGGGCAGGGCCGCAAGCCCGGCGACCGGTCCGCCGACGCGGCGCGCCAGCCGCCATGTCACGCCGAGGCCGATCAGGCCGACGATCGCGCCCAGCAGCCGCCGTGTCTCGAACAGTTCGAGCGGGACGATCTTGTGCAACAGCGCCGCGGCCATGTCGAAGCCGCCGCCGTACATGTAGAGGTTGGCGAATGAGAGGGCGCTGGTGTCGGTGAATCCGCTGCCGTACATCTTGAGCAGCAGGTCGGCATATTCGGCGTGGGTGTAGTCGTCCCAGCCCAGGCCGTAATCGCGGAAGGTGAACCCAGCGACGACCGTGACAACCGCCAGCAGGGCGAGCGCAAGGTCGTCGCACGTCTGCTCGAGCGAACGCCCGGCCGGCGTTTCGAGGGCCGATGTTGTGATGGATGACATCTTGGTCAGTGAATCCAGCGTCCCGGGCCCGCGCTCATTTTGCAGGCTTTCCCAAGGAACCTTGTATCCCGGTTTGGTATCCAAGTAATTGCCAATTGTGGCGCAATTTCCCCGATTGCATTGCAATATAAGGGCATCCCGCGGAACGATCCGCCTTCGCCCGGGTCAATCAGCAGCCCGTTCGTCCGGTTCAGCTTCATGCCGGGGAGCCGTGAAGATGTCCGCTCTCGAATGGTTACAATTGGTAATGGGGCCGTTATGAACGTAACATGAAGTCTCGCGCGAATCTGCGGACGCGCATTTGGAGCCTGCGATGATTGCCATGCTGATCGGCGGAACGGTCGTGCTGTGTATCGGCCTGCTGACGGTTGTTTTTGGAATTCCGATCAAGGAGTTCAGCTTCGGCAATACGATGATTATGACCGGAGCGATCGTGTCCTGCACCGGACTGATCCTGATCGGGCTGTATTTCATCGGCAGGGAATTGAAAAATCTGACGCGCAGGCTGGAGGCCGGCGTGCCGCTGCCGGCTCCGGTCGTGCCCGCGCGCGAGGTCCCTGTGGTTGCTCCTCCCGCGCCGCAGCCGCCCCGCGAAGACCGGCTGTTCGTTCGCGATGAACTTCCGGAACGAAGCGAGCCTGTCACTCGCCGCGATCGCGATCAGGACCGCGCGGCTCCTGAAACGGCTCCGGAAGTGGCCGACACCTGGCCTGATCATCCGGTCTCCCGAGCCCGCAATCCCATGCCGGCTGAATCCGTCGATGCGCCGGCCGAGCCGCCTGCGGAGCGTCCGGCTCCGGTACGGCGTAACATTATGTTCGCGTCGCATCGGCGCGACAGCAAGGATCGCGAACCTTCGCCGCGCCCGGAGGCCACGCCGGACGAGGGGGACCGTCCTTCTCTCGCGGATAGTTTTCGCCAGACGACGGCTTCGGCCGCCGATCCTTTCGAGAGCGCATGGCCTCAGCCGACCCGGTCGCGGCCTGACTCATCGGCGCCGCCGCGCGGCGACCGCTTTGCACCTGCCGAGGAAGGCGAGACCGCCGAGCCTGCCCGCGAGCGATTCCAGCCGCCGCGCCGCTCCGACGCATCGTCGGTCACGATCGTGAAATCCGGCGTGGTCGATTCGATGGCCTATTCGCTGTATTCAGACGGTTCGATCGAGGCTCAGATGCCTGAAGGCATGGTGAGATTTGCCTCGATCGACGAATTGCGCGCCCATCTGGACGAGCGCAACTGATCCAGCGGTAACGGACTGCACACGGCCCCGCGGCGGGCTCAGTTTATCTTGTCGACCGACGGAACTTCTTTCATACTTGCAAGTATAGATGGCGCCAAAACCTGCGTTTGGCGGATGTCTGCTTTGGCAGATCGGTTTTTGACTGTAATCCCCTTCGCCCTTTGAAAGATGATTGCGATGAGCGAGAGCACCCCCAAGGGATTCGTTGATCTGACCGCATCGATCGTGTCGGCCTATGTGAGCAACAATGCGACCACGGCATCGGAGATTCCGGCGCTGATCAGCCAGATTCATGCGGCGCTGGTGCGGGTGTCCGGCGGCAGTCCGGAAACGCCTGCCGAGCCGGCCAAGCCCGCCGTTTCGGTCAAGAAGTCGATGACGTCGGACTATCTCGTCTGTCTGGAAGAAGGAAAGCGATTCAAGTCGCTGAAGCGACATCTACGCACGCAATACAATATGAGCCCGGAGCAATATCGCGAGAAGTGGGGCCTTCCGGCCGACTATCCGATGGTTGCGCCGAACTACGCCGTCGCCCGTTCGCAGCTCGCCAAGAAAATGGGCCTCGGACAGCAGCGTCGCCGCAGGAAATAGCGGCTGCGGGCCTGCTGACTTTGGAAAATAATCTCGTTGTTTCAGCGGCTTGATCGTCGTGTCACAGGACCTGAAAAATGTACGGGGATCGCGATCCCCGTAGTTGGCATCTGCTCTAGGATATGGGTATATATTCCTAGAGAGGTCCTGATGCTTGAAACCAGATTGCCCGTCGTATGTGTACCGCCGCCCGATCCTGAGACAATCGATGCGCGCCCGCAAGATGTTTGCCGCCTGGTCACGGCCTGCGTCGCATTCGACTTCGGTCTCGACGCCGACATTCTCCGGACAACGCTGCGCGGCTCCCGGCGCATTGCCCATGCGCGCCAGATCGCGATGTATCTCGCTCATGTCGGTTTTGGCCTGAGCTTCGAGACCGTCGGGCAGGCGTTCGGGCGTGACCGCACCACGGCGGCCCATGCCTGCCGTGCGATAGAGGATTGCCGCGATGACATCTGGTTCGACTGCCGGGTCGCGACGCTTGAACGTGTTTGCGCGGCAGCCCTCGGGAGGGCCGCCCAATGAAACCCCGCAAAACGCGTCGTATCAAATCGACATCGTCTGCCGTGAGCGCGTCATCGGCAACGCCTGCCGTCAATGAGGAGATCGGCGCGTTTCGCGCGCGGCATCTCGATCTGTCGACGCGGGATTTGATGACGGAAAGCGGCATTGCGCAGGTCCTCGTCAACGACAGCGAGAGTCCGCTCGCATGGCTGGCGCGGCGCAAGGGCCGCGACGGCCGCACCATGATCGGGCCGGATCAATTCATCGCCGGAGAGCGGCTGCGCGCCGATTTTACCCGTGCGCATCTGACGCCGCGGGTGACGTCGAGCTGGTCTGGCATCGGCCGAACGCGCGGATCGGGCGGAAGCGGCAGTGATATGACGGATCTGATCGTTGCGTCACGCCAGCGCGTGCGGCTTGCATTGGAGGCCTGCGGCCCGGAATTTTCCGGATTGTTGCTGGATGTGTGCTGCTTCCTGCGCGGCCTTGAGGATGTCGAGCGCGCGCGGGGCTGGCCGCCGCGTTCGGCCAAGGTGGTGCTGCAACTCGCACTCGACCGGCTGGCGCGGCATTATGGCTTGCGGACAGAAGGCCATGACGGACCTGCTGCGATCCGAACCTGGCTCGCCGACGATGCGGCGTTCACGCCGTAAGAATCAGGAGGCCGAGGCCAATGTTTCGCGGGCATCGTTCCTGATCCGCTCCACCATCGCGCGCAGGCCGTTGGAGCGCTGCGGGGTCAGGTGCTCGCGAAACCCGAGCTCGTCGAAAATGGCGATGGGATCGGTGTCCAGAATATTCCGGGCCGTCCGGCCGGACTGGATGGTCAGCAGGATCGCGATCAGCCCGCGCACGATATGGGCGTCGCTGTCGCCCTTGAAATTCAGCACGGGTTCGCTGCCGCTGCGGTCGATCTCGCGCGAGAGCCAGACCTGGCTGGCGCAGCCCTGAACCTTGTTCGCGGCGGAGTGTTCCGCGTCAGTCATCGCGGGCAGCGTGCGGCCAAGTTCGATGACATAGCGGTAGCGGTCATCCCACTCGTCCAGCAGTTCGAAATTGTCCCGGATATCGTCGATCGTCATGGCTGTCCGCAAACTCGTATCAGGTGTTCGACACGAGCCATATATGAGTTCGCGAGGCGTCGATAGCCATACATTTCGGGCCTTGAGAGGCCCGAAAAATGCTGTTCCGAAAACCTATTGAACCGGCAGCGGTGCCGTCGGCGCCTGCCACTCGATATCCATGTCCTCCTGCGTGAGGGTCTGGTGGGTGGTTGCCAGGCTTTGCGGATCGGTTGGATAGGCATCATAAGGCGTGCCGATCGAGCCGGTATGGTCGGGTGCCTTCTTGGCGGATTTTTCGATGGCTTCAGGCGTCTTGGTTTCGTTCTTCTCGGCCTTGTCGGTGATGAATTGATAGACCTTCTTCGCGCCGGATTGCGCGCGCGCACCGATCACTGTGGCGGCCTGTCCGCCCACGGTGCACGCTGCCGGCTGGCGGGTGCAGAACTGGCTCATGTCGGACATCGCGGCGGTCGCAGCCGAAATCGCGTCGGCAGCGCCGATCTGCGGACTCTTGTCTGAGTCCGGCGTCTTGTCGGTCGGCAGCAGCACGAGCACCAGCCCGAGCCAGAACGCCATGCGAAGCAGGAAGAACATCTCACACCCCGTTAGTCCATTCACCGGAACGGCTTCATCCCGCCGAAGCGCTCCGTCTGTTTGCGATTTGAATCTCGCAAGCATCACGTCTTCTACCAGCCGTGATTAAATCTCCGGTTTGAGCGGTGTTTAAAATTTGACTGGTTTGATTTGGCGTAAATTTTCGATTGATCGGCAGATCATTGTTGTGCATGCCGCGCGCCGCCCGGCTTTCCGGCATGCACAATTCCGAAACCATAACGGATCGTTACGGAAAGGTTGCGTTCACCATTCTGGGTGAATGAAACCGCGGAATGCAGGCAAAACCGCGCATCCGGTGGTGCGATCGGCGTCCGTGGCTGATGCCTTAGCGTTCGCTTAAGTTCGCTCTGACACGATCCGCCAAACGAAAAACGGGGGCGCGGGGCAGTCGATGCGACGACCGCCGGCCGAGTGGTGAGTACAACGTGAGACTGTCTGTCATCATACGCGATCATCTGGATTCGCTGCTGCATCCGTCCGCGCGGCACGATCCGATGACAAGCGCGCGTCACCGTGCCTTCATCGGTCCGCGGCTGCTGGGCGGCCTGGCCGCACTCGCCACTTTGCCGATCTATCTTGCGCTGCGCGGAGCGCCGCAGGAAATCGAGGTGATGGTCTTTGCGTGGCTGATCGCGCCGATCCTTCTTTCTTATTATCTTTCGCGCACCGGCAACTATGAGCGCGCGCACATTCTCTCGTCGACCGCGCTCGCGGCCGTAGTGACGGCTGTATGTGCTTACACAGGCGGCATCTCGTCGTTCGCGGCGATCTGGCTGGTGGCCGTGCCGCTCGATGCCGCATTGTCCACCTCGCGCCGTGCCGTGGCGGTTGCTGTTGTTCTGGCGCTAGGCTGCGCGCTCGGCCTTGTGATGATCGAAGCGTTCGGCCTGCTGCCAGTGACACGCATTCCTGCCCAGTATGGTTCGCTGTTCGAGGCGCTCGGCATTGCGACAGCGACAATGTACGCCTCCGCGCTTGCATTCAGCGCGGAAGCCCTGTCCCGGACCAGCCGAAAGCTGCTGGTGGTGGAGGAGGCGCGTTATCGGCTGCTGGCGCATAACATCAGCGACGTGATCTCGCGGCATAGCCGCAACGGCGCGATCCAGTTCATTTCGCCTGCGGCTGAAGGTCTGCTGGGAACGCCCGCGGCGCTCCTGCTGGAACATGGCCTGTTCGACCGCGTCCACGTCGCGGACCGGCCAGCTTATCTTACCGCGCTGTCGGAAGCGGCCCGCAGCGGCGAAGAGCGCAGTGTCGAGTTCCGTATCCGGCGCGACGTGATCCGTGGACACGACCAGCGCGGATCGTCCGAATTCATCTGGATCGAGATGCGATGCCGATCCATCGAAACTTCAGCATCGGATTCCTCCGGCACCGAGGTCGTGGCGGTGATGCGTGATGTGACCGAGCGCAAGACCCAGGAGCGGGCGCTTGAGCTTGCGCATATGGAAGCCGAACGTGCAGGCGCGTCCAAGTCGCGTTTCCTCGCTACCATGAGTCATGAACTCCGCACGCCGTTGAATGCCATCATCGGCTTCTCGGAAATGATTGTGCACGAGAAGGACATGATGATCGATGCGGCGCGGCGTCAGGAATACGCCAAGCTGATCAACGAATCCGGGCTGCACCTGTTGTCGGTGGTGAATGGCATCCTCGACATGTCGAAGATGGAGAGCGGCAATTTCGAGATTTCGCCGGAACCGTTCATGCCCCGCGAATCGCTGGTGAGCTGTTGCAATCTCATGGTGCTGAAGGCGCGCGAGAACGGCATCGAGGTCGTGACGCGTGCTCCGCAGGATCTGCCGCAGATCACGGGCGATCCGCGCGCGTTCAAGCAGATGATCCTCAATCTCCTGTCCAATGCGATCAAGTTCTCGGAGCAGGGCGGCAAGGTGGTCGTCGCCGCGTCTGTCGAAGGGCCGCGTCTCGTGGTGCGCGTCACCGACAGCGGCATCGGCATCGGCGCGGAAGACCTGAAGCGCATCGGCGATCCATTTTTCCAGGCCGGCAAGACCTATCAGCGCCGCCACGAGGGCACCGGCCTCGGCCTGTCCATCGTCAAGAGTCTGGTGGCCATGCATGGCGGCGAAATGCTAGTCGAGAGCCGGATCGGCGAGGGCACGACGGTGACCGTCGCGCTGCCGATGGTGTTCACGCCTCCGCTGAAGGATGCATCCGACAATGTTGCGCCGCTCGTGCGTTCGCGCGGCGAATCCCAAGATTATCAGGTGAAGAAAATTGCCTAAGCAGATCGACATGGACGATGAAAAGCCCCGCCGCCGCAAGCGTGCCGCCGCCGCCGCTGCGGTCGAAGCAGAGCCGGAACGCGGTCTGATCATGCGCGTGCTGCTCCACAGCCCGAAGGACACGCTGGCGGCCACGGCGGCGCTGGCGGCCGTCGTCGCCATCGTGACCAATGCGATGTTCCTGCAGGCCGGCCGGCATCCCTATCCGATGTTCGGTACGGCCTCCGTTTCCGTTTCCCAGATGCCGGCGACAACTTCCGTGCCGGTTCCGGCGCCGCTGCCGCGCGTCCGCCCGGCGGAGGCCGAGGCCCGTGTTATCGAAAAGCCTGTTGAAGCGCCTGTCGCTCCGAAACCGAGCGCTGCGCCGCTGCGTCCACCCGCCGCCATCGTGGCCAAGAGCGATCCGGTCGGTGACCTGATCGTGTCCACCCGGCGCATTGCTGCCGTTCAGCGCGCGCTCACGGAATATGGCTATGGCCAGCTCAAGACCACCGGCGTGATCGGAACCGATACTCAGGCGGCGATTCAGAAGTTCGAGCGCGACCGCAGGTTGCCGGTCACCGGCCAGCTCTCCGACCGGCTGATCCACGACCTGAGTGTCCTGACTGGCCGCCCGATCGAGTAAACCGGCTTAGTCGCGCGGCCCATACCACCAGTGAATGCTCCGGCTCGGGCGATGTCCTTCCTTGTGCGGAGGGAGCGTCAGCCCGCGCCAGAATCCTCTCAGCAAGAAGAGGCAGAGCGCGCCGCTGAGGACATAGAGCAGGCATTGGACGATAGCTGCGAACATTGAGGCGCTCGATTATGATAACACCTCTTTGTCTCCTTATCCGTGCGACCGGTTCAGCCTGATGTCCCGCCTGAAATCATCCATATGGGTTGCCGGTTATCTGCGGCGTTGCCAAAGCGCGGGCGTGTTCGGCGCTGTCCGCCGTCGCGGCGCGGAGGAGGCGGGGGCCGTCTTCGACAAGGTCGCGCTGATGGACGGCAAGGCCATGCTGTTCGTGCCCGCGCCGCAGACCGTCTATGACGAAAGCCGCCCGGTCGAGCGCGTATTCACGCAGTCGCCGCCGCAGGCGGTGGACGAGCCGGTCATCGAGGCGCGGCTGGCGAAGGAAATCAGCTTCGATCCCGATGTCTGGATCGTCGAGATCGAGGACAGAGAGGGCCGCCACTTCCTCGATCTGGCCAAATCCTGAAGATCGTAAAAGTCTGCGTGTTGATTATCCGCGTGACGTATTGCGCGGAACGGCCTGCGTATCTGACGGAGTGGCTGGACGTGGCTGTGCCGCAGCAGGTCGGGCGCGGTGACGTTCGTCATCATAGAGCGCGGGGCGGTACTTCGCGCGGGTCGTGGCCATCGCGTTGCCGCGCCACGCGGCCAGCATGATCAGCGCGGTGCGCGGTTCGATGGTCTCGTAGAGCCGCGCCAGCCGGTAGACCTTCGTCACCGACTCGCCAAGCGCAGGATTCAGGAACAGCAGCACGCGCTGATAGGATTCGCCCGGCATGTCGAGCGCCTTGAGCGCGCAGGCCAGCGGCTCGCCGCCAGGTTCGTTGACGATCTGCTCCGCGACGCGCGACGTCAAAATCAGCGCATCCGCCAGCTCTGCGATGAAGGCTGCTGAATCCGCCGTTACGGCGATTTGTTCCAAAGCCGCGATCGCGCGGGTAGCGCGACGTGGATCGACGGGCGTGGAGGGTTTGAGCGGCGCGTCCAGCAGGCCGCGCAGGATCTGCGCGCGATGGCTGCTGTCGGCCGCCAGAAACATATCAATGAGCTTCGCTGCATCGTCCGGCTGCATGGACATGACTGGCGCGGGCGGCGCGATCCCGGGCGCGAGGGTCGGCTCCGGGTCTGAAACGATCTCGATGTCCGAGGCGGGGTCCAGTTCGAGAGCGGGCTCGGGGCGGCGATAGGAGGACGCCGGCGGACGCTGGCGGCTGAGTTGCAGTTTCCACGCGATCTCGCGCGGCGTGTCGGGATAGATCGCGAGCCGCGAACGCACCGCCGCGAGCGTCGCGTCATCGACTTCATCGATCAGGCGCGAAGCCAGTTCGGTGAACTGACGTTCCTCGTCGCGGCTATGGTTGCGGGTCTGGACGTAGAGGTCGGTCAGGACGCGCAGCAAGGTGGGACGAATATCGACGCCCTCGCGCCGGGAGAGTGTCATCAGTCCGTCGAAACCGTGAAACATCGGAAGTGTGGTCATGCCGGGCGCGCAGGTTGAATTCTGGCCTGACGTTAGCGCGGGCTCTTTAATAAGCCGTTAACCATGATTGTCCTTAATCCGTCCCAGAGGAGCACTGGGCCGTCAGCGCATGAAGCGTGATTCGGCGGCCAGGAGAGAGCGAAATGGGCATTGTGGTTGAGTTTCCGGCGGATCTCGCGGCGCGCCTCCGGATTGCGGACCGCGAGCAGGCTGGCGCCGGCGGCTGTTTTGACCAGACCGGGAGGCGACAGCATCCCGGACGGCAGTGTGCCTCGGACGCGGCGCTCGAGCAAAATGAAGTCCCTGAGACGAGCATTGTCGGGCAATGAAGCCGGGACCTCCATGTCCCACCAGTCTCGGAGCGCGGATAGCACAGCCACCGGCATCCCCGGCAGTTGGGAACCCTTGTCGATGTCCTCGTATCCGCCGGCCTCGAGCGCCTGCCTTATGGCCGGATATAGGATTTCTTGCGTCGCCGGCGCGATAAATCCCCCAGCAAGCCTCGCGGCGAGAAGAGGGAGCGTCAGGATCTGGCGGCCGGTGGCACCCGCGCGAGCGGCATCGAGCCGCCGCATTCGCATCCGGCCTGGAAAGCGGTGTTCGGCGACTACGATAGAATTCCCGCGCCCTGGCGAAGGAAGGTGGTGTTCGATCATACGCTGTACGGGCGGCGGATGATCGACGAGCCGCACCGCTCGCAGACCTCGGCCTATACCGGCCTGATCGAGGACGTCCGCAACGACGGCACCATGCTCGATCAGTTCATTCCCGTCGCGATGCGGATCAATGATCTCGACATCAAGCGCAACAAGGCGCTCGGCATCGTCACGGAGATTTCCCAGCGCGAGTACGGCGACGCGCAGGCGCGCATGTGCGAGAACGTGCTCGTGGTTCAATGGGTGCAGCAGGCCGTTCACCAGCGCGTCGCGTCCTATCGCTGGGCGCTCGAGC
>Ga0066255_1001582_pt1 | contig 12038 bp, 12 predicted proteins | sample ThiBiot_750_biof_FD_71148 | JGI IMG/M metagenome (GOLD analysis project Ga0066255, IMG submission 71148) | Wastewater bioreactor microbial communities from Cape Town, South Africa - Thiocy_expt_750_biof (version 2) | ecosystem: Engineered > Bioreactor > Thiocyanate-remediating >... | reverse complement strand
CTCCTGCCGTATCTGCCGGCGACGGCACGGCTGGTGCTGCTGTTCTGCCTCTATGGCAGCCTGAGCTACCTGGCCTGGGGCTACTGGATCGCCCATTGCAGCGAGATGGCGCACCTCGCGCCGAACTCGGTGCCGGTGGCGATCTCGCTGAACCTGACGGCGTTCAATATGGGCGTGGCGATTGCCGCGGGGGCGGGCGGCGCGATCGTCGACGGCTGGGGCGCCGATGCGCTGGCTTATGCCAGCGTGCCGCTCGCGCTGATGGCGCTGGGGCTCGCCATCGCGACGCCGACGCGGACCGCATAGCGGCCGGGCCGGCGCTTAGAGGATGAAGTCGCCCGCGCTCAGGGTCTTGCTGCCGAGCAGCGCGAGGACGAAGTCGGCATTGGCGTCGCCGTCGACATCGCCCATCACATAGGTGTTGCCGCCCGACTTGTACCAGCACAGCTCGCCGGCCTTGCCGTTGAGGGTCATGTCGGCCTTCTTGACGAAGCTGAACTTGTTGTTGCCGCCGCGGTACACATTGGCGTCGATGGTCGACAAGTCGATGTCGTCCTTCTTGCGGCTGAAATCGAGGATGATGTCGGTGTTCCAGATGCCGATCTCGGCCACCGAATTGAAGTCGAAGCGATCGTTGCCGCTGCCGCCGCTGAGCTGATCGGCGCCGAAACCGCCGACGAGGACGTCCTTGCCGCCGCCGCCCCAGATGCTGTCGTCGCCGCCCCAGCCCTCGAGCTTGTTCTTGGAGGAGTTGCCGCTGATGGTGTCGTTCTGGTTGCCGCCGCGGGCGTTCTCGATGACGGTGCCCGGGCCGATGGCGACGGTCGAGCGGGAGGTGACGGTGGAGAAGTCGATCGCCATGCTCAGGACGCTGAACGAGCCCTTGGTCAGCGAGATGGAGCAGGTGTCCGAGCCCGCATAGACGATGGTGTCCTTGCCGCCGGTGTCGAAGATGGTCTGGAAATAGTAGTCGTCGTAGAACGCGTAGGTCGTGTTGCCGTGGTTGGACTTGAGGTCCTTGGCCCCGTAGAGCGCCTGCATGGCGAGGATGTCGAGATACATCGGCGTGGTCGGGTTGAAGCTGGCGTAACCGTCGCCATCGGCCGACCACGGGCTCGCCGTGTAGCTCATCACCGAATAGAAGTAATTGTCGTACTGCGGCTCCACGTCGAACGAATGGCGCAGGCCGAGCGAGTGGCCGATCTCGTGGATCAGCGTATTGTGGAAGAAGGAGCCGGGAGCCGGGTTGTCGTACAGATAGTCCGGGCTCACCCAGACGTCGCCGCTCTGGGGCTGGTTGCTGGGCAGATAGGCGTGGGCGGCGGCGTCGGGGTCGATGTTGTTGGTGAAGGCGAAGCGGATTTCGCCAACGGTCTCGGACGTGTCGACGACCTCCCGGAACTTGACGTTGGCTACGGCTGCCCAGGACGCGAGGGCGCTGCGGGCGGCGGCCATCTGCGCGGCATCGAAGCTGTAATAGCTGTCGGGTTCGCTGTAGCCCCACGCCCAGTAGGAGGGATCCTGCGGGAAGCTGTAGGTGAGGGTGACGCCCTTGCCCAGCGAGCCGCCCCATTTGACGCCGTAGAGCATGGTGTCGAGCGAGCTGTCAAAGACGGAGGTGTCGTATCTCGACGTGCTGACGCTGTTGGTGGTCGGTGTTGCCATGTCTTCCCCCGGGGCGTCGCCCGGACCGCCCGGCGCAAATTGGCATGGCGGTCGCGACTCGGCAAGCCGGGGGGATTTACGTGGTTACGGCGAGGGGCGAAATTGGCGGCCGGCGGGTAACCCCGCGTTAGGCGCCGTGGCCGAATGGCGTTCCATCCGGGCCCGAAAGCTGGCCTAGTGAAAGCCAGCAATCGTGGGGGCAGAGTGCCTTCGCGCAAGACTATGGGGCGACTACAGATGCGTTACCGCGCACTCAAGACGGGGCTGGCCCTGGCCATTGCCCTGCCGCTGCTCGCGGGATGCAGCAGCATGGGGTCGATGAGCTCGTTCGGCGGCAAGCAGCAGCAGGTGGCAGAGCTGGCCAATATCGGCGACTACACCGCCGACGCCGCGCTGGCCGAGGCCAAGGGCCATTTCCGCAGCGGCGATTTCGGGCATTCGGCGGCGCTCTACAAGCGCGTTGTCGAACTCTCGCCCAAGAACGCCGAAGGCTATGTCGGGCTCGGCGCTTCCTACGACAGGCTCCGCCGCTTCGACCTGTCGGACCGCGTCTATACGGCGCTGTTCGAGATCACCGGCGGCACGGCGCAGTACTACAACAATGTCGGCTATTCCTACATGCTGCGCGGCAATCTGAGCGCGGCGCTCACCAACTTCCGCAAGGCGGAAACGCTGGACCCGGGCAATGCGGTGGTCCGCAACAACATCCAGATCCTGGCGGACGCGGCGGCACAGTCGCGGGCGTAGGACGGCGAGGCCGGACAGCCGTTCCGCCGAACTTGTGCCGGACCGGAGGCTTAGCCGCCGGCTGCGCCGGTCCTCCCTCCTCGATGGAGGGAAAGGGCTCACTCAAGCTGCTGCCTCACATCAGCTACGCGCTCGACCCAGTGACGAACAATGGGCGAACCCACCGCTGGCGCGCACCGCTCTCCACGAGGCAGGAGGGGACCGTCGGCACGGTGGTGGGAGCGGCGAGCGATCGCCGGCGCTTAGTCCGAGCCGGGGGTGGGGTCCTGGACGACGACGTCGACGATGGGCATGCTGCCGTTCTTGCCTAGGTCCGTGGTGTCGTTCATCGACTTCTTGGAGGGATCGATGGTCTGGATGGCCATGTTGGAGCGGACGGCGTCGCCGGCGCCGAAGGCGACCCGATCGGTGCGCTGGGCGTAGTCGTAGGTGCAGCCGGTGAGGGTGGCGGCGAGGACGAGCGCTAGAGCGGTGTTCCTGCTGGTCTGGATCATGAGCCGCTCCCGGTGTCGAGGTCGATGATGAAGCCGTAGGGGCCGACGATGCCGGAGCCCTTCTGGAAGGCCTCCATCATCTTGGGTGTCACTTCCACCTGGCCGAGAGCGAAGAACTCGAAGTCGTTGGCCGGCCGCGTCTGGTCGAGCGGGGTGGCGAGCACCTGGCCCGGCACGGCGGGACGCACGAGGCGCGGCGTGACGATGACCACCATCTCGGTGTCGTGCTTCTGGAAGCTCGAGGATTTGAACAGCGAGCCGAGGATCGGGACGTCGCCCAGCCAGGGCAACTGGTCCTGGTTCATCTCGGTGCCGCTCTGGAGCAGGCCGGCGACGGAGAAGGACTGGCCGTCGCGCAGCTCGACCGTGGCGTCGAGATTGCGGGTGTTGAACACGGGGTCGCCGCCGGGCGTGACGCCGCCGATGCCGCTCACTTCGGGCGAGAGGTGGATCTGGATGCGGTCGCCATCGAGGACGACGGGCGTGAAGTTGAGGCGGACGCCGAAATCCTTGTACTCGATCTGCACATTGCCGTCCTTGTCGACGGCGCGCAGCGGGATCTGGCCGCCGGCGAGGAAGCTCGCGCCGATGCCCGAGAGGGTGGTGAGGTTGGGCTCGGCCAGCGTGCGGACGAGACCCTTGCCCTCAAGGGCGCGGATGGTGACGTTGAGGTCGATGCCCAGGCCCGCCGAGATGACGTTGGTCATGAAGGCCGAGAAGGTGCCGCTGTTGGTGTCGGCGACATTGACACCGACGGGGCCGACCTTGCCGCCCCAGGCGATGCCGAGCTCGCGGCCGGCGTCGCGGCGTGCCTCGAGGATGCGGACTTCGAGATTGACCTGCTGGCCGCCCTCGAGCGTCATGGTGTCGACGATGGCCGGGCTGCCATATTGCGCGACGATCTCGAGCACCTTCTGCTTGGAGAGGGCGTCGGAAATGGAACCGCTGAGGTGCACGCGGCCGTTGATGGCGGAAACCTTGACCTTGGAGTTGGGCAGCGCCGCCTTGATGGAACGCGCCATGTCGGCGGTGTCGGCGCCGACTTCAACCGCGAGCAGGCCGACAGGATTGCCGGTGGCCGAGAACAGATTGACGGTGGTGGTGCCGAAGCTGCGGCCGACGAGATAGAGCGAGCGATCGGTGATCGGCTGCGCCTCGGCGATGGCCGGATCAGCGGAGACGATCTTGCCGACGCCGTCGGACATGGTGACGGTGACCGCCTGCGAGACGGGCAGGTTGATGCGCAGCACCGAGGTGCTGGCGAGATCGTAATGCACGGTCTGCGCGGACGCCGGCGCGGCGAGCGCGGCTGCAATGACGATCAGCGCGATGCGGAGGAGCTTGGACACGATCGTCACATTCCACTGGGATAGGCCGGAGCGGTGCCGCTCGAGCCGGGTTGCTGCGGTTGCAGCCAGAAGGGGCTGGTCAGACGGATGTTCTGATTGACGGCGCGCTCGGCGGCATTGCTCGAGACGGTGTCGTCGGCACTGGGGCGCAACACGAGCGACAGCATGCCGTTGGCGGCGCTGATGATGAGCTCGGCCTGGGCGGGATCGAGCTCGAGCGTGGCGAGCGCATTGTCGGCGAACATGCCCTCGGCCGGATCGGCCGCGGCGGCCTCGGTCTGGGTGGCGCCAAGGCGGGAGTTGATGGCGAGCACGCGGACGTTTTCGAGGATTGTGCGCGAGCTTTGTTCGGCATCGTTGCCGGTGGTCAGCACGACGTCGACGCGGTCATTGGGCATGATGAAGCCGCCCGAACCGGAGCGCGGGCTGATCGGGACGGCGACGGCGCGCATGCCGGGCTCGAGGATGGCCGAGAGGTAACCGGCGCCGGCCTGGCCCAGCTTTTCGCGGCGGATGGGCTCGCCGGCCAGCAGCTCGCTGCGGGCGACGGCACCGACGAGCTCGGTCATGGCCTCGGGCGCGGCGGCGCTGGTGAGATATTCGGTGCGAATGGTGGCCTCAGGCCATTTCTGCCATTCGAGCAGCTCAGGGGTGAGCCGCGTGCCGACGGCGATGGGCGCCCGCGCGACGAGCACGTCGATGGTGGGCGCCTCGATAACGGGCGCAGCCTGCTCGATGACGGGAGCAGGGGCGGGTTCGGGCTGGCGGCCGAGCGCGAGCCAGGCGGCGAGACCGCCGGCGATGAGCGCGACCGCGACGAGGATGAGGCGCGAGGCCTTGAAGCCGCCCAGCGAGGGCAAAGCGAAGGCGGGCCCCGGCGCATCCTCGGAGGTCACATGCTTGCGGCGGAACTCCTCGCGGAGCGCGGCGAGGCTTTCCTGCGAGCCGCGGCTGATGGGTTCGTTCTCGAATTCGGAGCGAAGGAAGTTCATGCGCTCATGCACGGCGTTGGGCGCGGACGCCGGCTCGAAGGCTTCGGAATCGGAGGCCGGGACGGCGGGCGGCACCTTGCGCAACGTCGCGCGTACGCTCTCGAACGGCCGCCGCGCGGAGGGTGACGGTTCGGGCTCGCCATAGATCGCGGTGTCAGGGTCGTCGTTGAAGACGATGGTTTTCGTGCGCCGGAGCACAACACATTCCCCAGCAGCCCCCCGGACTGCGTCGCCCCCGAGCGATAATCGCCGGTTGTGCGTAGTCCTACAGAACAGGACTCACGGTTTCGTTCCGATGGTCGAGAAATTCGGAGGGATGCGGGTAAGGCGCCATTAAGCTTGACGATCTGCTAAAGCGCGAGCGGCCGTCTCCCCGCGCGGGAGAAGGTGTCCCAAGGGCGGATGAGAGGGGCGGCAGCCCTACATCTCGATGCGGTCCGGGTACTGTTCCTTGAGGATCTGGAGCTGGGCGCGGATGTAGCCGAAGCAGTAGGCGAAGGCGATGGCATCGTTGGACTTGGTGGCGGCGTGCTGCGGATGGTCGCCGCCGGCGGGGGCGGGAGCGGCCACCGCGGTGCCCGACAGATGCGGGACGTGGTCGGGCATGACCATGTATTTGTAGTCGAGCTCGGCGAGGAGTTTCAGCACGCCCCACATGTCCATGTCGCCTTCGTCAGGGAAGGTCTCCATGAAGCTGAGCCGGCGCCCCTTGATGTTGCGGAAGTGGATGTTGAACAGCTTGCCGCGCTCACCGAACCAGCGGATGGCGGGGCCGATCTCCTCGCGGGGATTGTCGAGGCTCTCGCCGACGGTGCCGACGCAGAAATTGAGGCCGTGATAGGGGCTTTCACGCAGCTGCACGAACTTCTTGAGGCCCGCGACCGTGCCGAGCACACGAGTGACGCCGCGATAGCCGGGCGGGGTGTAAGGGTCATGCGGGTGGCAGGCGAGGCGAACCTTGTTGCTCTCGGCGACGGGGACGACCCGCTCGAGGAAGTAGTCGATACGCTCCCAGTTCTCGTCCTCGCTGAGGACGCCTGCGAGGCCGGGAGGGGCGTTCTGGTCGACTTTGTCCCAGCGGAAGGAGGCATTGCGCGAGCCGCCGCGGCCGGCCTCGTCGGGCGAGCGCGGAATGCCGATGAGATTGAGGTTGTACTTGACCGAGGGGATGCCGGCGGCGGCGACATTCTCAATGAGCCGGCAGATCGAGTCGATCTGGCGGTCGCGGTCGGGGCCGTTGGTGAGGATGTCGGGGCTCTGCGACTTCTCGACGACGCGCGAGGCGAGCGGCAACTGCACCATGTCGAGGACGAGGCCACAGGCCTCACGGCGCAGGCGGTGGCGCCGGAGGATGTCGAGAGTCCAGTCGTGCGGATTGCCGTCGGGGTCGGCGTTGACATGGACGACGCCCAGTTGCGCGAACTGGCGGTACTCGTCGTCGGTCTTCACCGCGTTCTGCGTTCCGACATACATCGACTGTTCCTCTCTGGCTTCTTTCTCGCTCGGCCAACCGCGTCCCGTCTCTTGCTCTGGCCGAGCGAGCCGAAGACGTCTCGCTCGGCCAACCGCATCCTGTCTTTCTTGCTCTGGTCCAAACGAGACGGAGACGTCTCGCTCGGCCAACCGCATGTGTGGGTCGTTTGACTCGACCTCATCTTCTCCCGCCGCTAGCTTGGACTGGAATGGTACCGAGGGGGAAGGCCGAATGCCGCATTTCGCACCTGCTGAGATGGCGAGCGCCATCGCCAGGGACCTGCTGTCGTTTCCGATCACGCATATGAAAGCGGATTTGAGCTTCGACGAGGGACCGTATCGTTCACATCTGAACTGGATCGTCGATCAAGCGCCGGCTGCGGTGTTCGCGGCAGGCGGGACGGGTGAGTTCTTCTGCCTGTCGCCCGACGAGGTCGAGACGGTGGTGCGCACGGCGGTGGACGAGGTGAAGGGCGTGATGCCCGTCGTGTCGGCAGCGGGCTATGGTACGGCGATGGCGATCGACCTGGCGGGACGCGCCGAGCGGGCCGGAGCCGACGGCATATTGCTGTTTCCTCCCTATCTGGTGAATGCGAGCCAGGCGGGGCTGGCCGCGCATGTGGAGGCGGTGTGCAAGGCCACATCGCTGGGGGTGATCGTCTACAACCGCGACAATGCGATCCTCGATGCCGAGACGGTGGCGCGGCTGTGCGAGAGATGTCCAAATCTCGTCGGGCTCAAGGACGGCGTGGGCGATATCGAGCTGATGGTGCGGACGCGGAGCCTGCTGGACGACCGGCTGCTGTATCTGGGCGGGCTGCCGACGGCGGAGACGTTCGCGCGGCCCTATCTGACGATGGGTGTTGCGACCTATTCGTCGGCGCTGTTCAACTTCATGCCGAACTTTGCGCGCGGCTTCTATAACGCCGTTCGAGCTGATGACGTGGCGACGATCGAGGCGGGGCTGCGCGATTTCATCCTGCCGTATACGGCGATCCGCAATCGCGGCAAGGGCTATGCGGTGTCGATCGTCAAGGCCGGCGCAACGATCGTCGGCCGCTCCGGCGGGCCGGTGCGGCCGCCGCTGACCGAACTCGATGCCAAGTCCTATGCAGACCTCGACGCGCTGATCAAGGCGCATGGCGACGTCGCGCCGGGATCGAAACGCTGATGGCGGCGACGCCGGTCGTCACATCGCTGCGCGTCGTGCCCGTCGCGGGGCAGGACAGCATGCTGCTCAATCTGAGCGGGGCACATGCGCCGCTGTTCACGCGCACCGTCGTGATCCTCACCGACAGCCTGGGGCACACGGGGCTGGGCGAAGTGCCGGGCGGCGAGGCAATTGCGCGGACGCTGGAGGAAGCGCACGAACTGGTGGTGGGCCAGCCCATCGGCTCCTATCGCTCGCTGCTGCGGCAGGTGGGCGAGGTGTTCGCCGGGCGCGACGCGGGCGGGCGCGGGCTGCAGACCTTCGACCTGCGGGTGACGATCCACGCGGTGGCGGCGCTCGAATGCGCGCTGCTCGATCTGATGGGGCAGTTCCAGGGCGTGCCGATGGCGGAGCTACTGGGCGACGACGAGGTGCGCGACCGCGTCGAAATGCTGGGCTATCTGTTCTATGTCGGCGACCGGACCAGAACGCCGCTCGACTATCGCAGCGGCGGGACCGGCGACGAGTGGCTGTGGCTGCGCGACCAGCCGGCACTGGATGCGGCGGCGGTGGTGCAACTCGCCGAGGCGGCGGAGGCGCGCTATGGGTTCCGCGACTTCAAGCTCAAGGGCGGCGTGCTGGCGGCGGACGCCGAGGCCGAGGCGATCGAGGCGCTGGCCGAGCGCTTCCCCGAGGCGCGGCTGACGATCGATCCCAATGGCGCGTGGTCGCTGGAGGAGGCGGTGCGGATCGGCCTGCGGCTGAAGCCGATCCTCGCTTACGCCGAGGACCCGTGCGGGGCCGAGCAGGGATTTTCGGGGCGCGAGGTGCTGGCGGAGTTCCGGCGGCGCACCGGGCTCAAGGTGGCGACCAATATGATTGCCACGGACTGGCGGCAGATGGGCCATGCGGTGGTGCTGGGCAGCGTCGACATTCCGCTGGCCGATCCGCATTTCTGGACGCCGCGCGGCTCGATCGACGTGGCAAAGCTCTGCCAGCGCTGGGGGCTCACCTGGGGCTCGCACTCCAACAACCATTTCGACATTTCGCTGGCGATGTTCACCCAGGTGGGCGCGGCGGCACCGGGCGAAATCACGGCGCTCGATACGCACTGGATCTGGCAGGACGGGCAGCGGCTGACGGCGGAGCCGCCGGTCATCGCCGACGGGCACGTGGCGGTGCCGGAGCGGCCGGGACTGGGCCTCGAGCTCGACGAGGCCGCGCTCGAGGCGGCGCACCGGCTGTATCGGGCGCTGCCGGCGGGAAGTCGCAACGACGCGATGGCGATGCAGTATCTGGTGCCGGGCTGGGCGTTCGATCCCAAGCGGCCGGCGCTGATGCGGTGAGGGGCCCTAAGGCCTAGAGCTGGACGCGCTGGAAGGCGGCTTCGTCGATACCGAGGGTCTTGAGATCGGCGGCGCGCGGGGTGCGGCGGGTTTCGACCGCATTGGCGGCGCGGGCGGCCGCGGCGAGGGCGGCGAAGGTGCGGTGGAAGCTGAGGGTCAGTGGGCTTTTGGGCATTTCTGGTCTCCTGCGGCGGAAATAGGGCGCTGGAGACCGGAGTGTCAGTGGCCTGGGCGCATGCGAGCCATGCGCGGACGGCGTCAGTCACTGTCGGCCGCCATCTGGGTCAGCACCTGGCCGCGGCCGCGGGCGCGCAGGATCATCGGGACGATGAGCGCGAGGGCAGCGAGGGTCAGCAGCGTCGCGGCGATGGGCGAGGTGACCAGCACCGTCACATCGCCCTGGCTGATCGCCAGCGCGCGGCGGAGCTGCTGCTCGGCCATGGGGCCGAGGATGAGGCCGACCACGACCGGGGCGATGGGGAAGTGGAAGACGCGCAGCGCGTAGCCCATGAGGCCGAAGACCAGCAGCATGCCGAGCTCGACCACCGAAGGGTTGGCGCCGATGGTGCCCAGCGTCGCGAACAGCAGGATGCCGGCATAGAGCCAATGCTTGGGAATGGTGAGGAGGCGCACCCACAGGCCCACCAGCGGCAGGTTGAGGATCACCAGCATCAGGTTGGCGATGAGCAGCGAGGCGATGAGGCCCCAGACCAGTTGCGGGTTGGAGGTGAACAGCAGCGGGCCGGGCTGCAGGCCATATTGCTGGAAGCCGGCGAGCATGATGGCGGCGGTGGCGGAGGTGGGCAGGCCCAGAGTCAGCAGCGGCACGAGCGTGCCGGCGGCCGAGGCGTTGTTGGCGGCCTCCGGGCCGGCGACGCCCTCGATGGCGCCATTGCCGAACTCTTCCTTGTGCTTGCTGAGCCGCTTTTCGAGCGCATAGGAGAAGAAGGTGCCGATCTCGGCGCCGCCGGCCGGCATGGCGCCGATGGGGAAGCCGATGACGGTGCCGCGCAGCCACGGCTTCCACGAGCGGGCCCAGTCCCTGGCGTTCATCCACAGCGAACCCTTGACCGGCTCGACGGTGGCGGGCGCACGCTTGCCCTGCGCGGCGACGTAGAGGGTTTCGCCGATGGCGAACATGGCGACGGCAAGGGTGGTGACCTCGATGCCGTCGAGCAGGTCGGGCACGCCGAAGCTGAGACGGGCCTGGCCGGTCTGCAGGTCGATGCCGACGAGGCCGAGCGTGAGGCCGATAAACAGCGAGACGAGGCCGCGCAGAGCGGAATCGCCGAAGGCCGCCGAGACGGTGACGAAGGCGAGGACCATCAGCGCGAAATATTCGCGCGGGCCGAAGGCGAGGGCAAAGCTCACCACCCAGGGCGCGAGGAAGGCGAGGGCGATGGTGGCGATGAGGCCGGCGACGAACGAGCCGATGGCGGCGGTGGAGAGCGCCGCGCCGCCGCGGCCCGCCTTGGCCATCTTGTTGCCCTCGAGCGCCGTGACGATCGAGGCGCTTTCGCCGGGCGTGTTGAGGAGGATCGAGGTGGTCGAGCCGCCATACATGCCGCCATAGTAGATGCCGGCGAACATGATGAGGGACCCGGCGGGGTCGAGCCGGTAGGTCACCGGCAGGAGCAGTGCCACGGTTGTGGCCGGGCCGATGCCGGGGAGGACGCCGACGAGCGTGCCCAGCGTCACGCCGATCAGCGCGTAGAGCAGATTAATGGGCTGGCCGGCGGCGCCGAGGCCCTGGATGAGAAGATCGACGGTACCCATCAGGCGGTGGTCCTCGGTCGGAGCAGGTTCATCAGTGCGTCCTCGAGCGGGCCGTGCGGCAGCGTGAGCGACAGGCCGCGCGCGAAGATGACCCAGACGGCGATGGAGAGCACGATGCCGAATGGAATGCTGATCCAGAAGCGACGCTCGCCGAAGGCGCGCGCGACCAGGGCGAAGAGCACGCCCGTGGCGATGGAAAAGCCGATGAAGCGGATGGTGAGAAGCTGGACGAGGAGACCGGCGACGATCCACAGGACCGGCATCGCCTCCTGCGGCTCGCGCTCGGGGAAGTCGCCGCGCAGCGCCTCGACAATGGTCCACAGGCCGAGGCCGGCGAGGCAGATGGCGATGGCGTAGGGGACGGTCTGCGGACCGATCCGCGCGTATTGCACGACGCCGCCGATGCGGCTTGCGTCCCAGGCGACGATGCCCGCCAGCACCAGCAGGACGGCGGCGATAACAAGCGCCGCCCGGTCGGGGCGGCGCTCAGGATTGCGATGGAGCGGCTCAGTTGTCACGAAACGAGGCCGATGTCCTTGAGGATGGCGGTGGTGTTCTCGATTTCAGTGGCAAGTTGCGCCTTGAAATCGTCGCCTGCAAGCCAGGTGTTGTTCCAGCCCTTGGCGGCGAGGACTTTCTTCCAGGATTCGGAGTTCACGGTCTTTTCGACGTCGGCGGTGATGGCCGCGACCTGCTCGGCGCTCAGGCCCGGGCCGGCCCAGATGCCGCGCCAGTTCTGGACGACGAGATCGACGCCGCCTTCCCTGAAGGTCGGGGCATCGACGATGGCGATCCGCTCGGGCGCCGAGACGCCGAGGACGCGCAGGGCACCGGCTTCGACCTGGGCCTGGAACTCGCCATAGCCCGAGATGCCGACGGTGACCTGGTTGCCCAGCACGGCCGCGAGGGCTTCGCCGCCGCCCGAGAAGGCGATGTAGTTGACGAGCTTGGGGTCGGCGCCGACGGTCTTGGCGAACAGGCCCGCCGTGATGTGGTCGGTACCGCCGGCCGAGCCGCCGGCCCAGGAGACGGAGCCCGGATCGGCC
>Ga0066255_1002294_pt1 | contig 12101 bp, 12 predicted proteins | sample ThiBiot_750_biof_FD_71148 | JGI IMG/M metagenome (GOLD analysis project Ga0066255, IMG submission 71148) | Wastewater bioreactor microbial communities from Cape Town, South Africa - Thiocy_expt_750_biof (version 2) | ecosystem: Engineered > Bioreactor > Thiocyanate-remediating >... | reverse complement strand
CGGTCATCCTGAGCACGCGTTGCACGGCGCAGTTCGCCTCCACCGTGACGCCGGCCGCGGCGCACTCGTCCAGCAGCATGCGCACAATCTGCTTCGAGGAGTCGTCGCAGAACAACTGGCCCAGCTCCTTCTCGTGCCAGGCGATGCGATGCTTCTCGACCAGCGCGATGAAGTCCCACGGCGTGTAGCGCGCCAGCGCGGACTTGGCGAAATGCGGGTTGGCCGAGAGGTAATTCGCCGGCGTCGTGCCCAGGTTGGTGAAGTTGCAGCGGCCGCCACCGGACATCAGGATTTTCTTGCCGACCTTGTTGGCGTGATCGACCACCAGCACGCGCCGGCCGCGCTGGCCGGCGGTGATCGCGCACATCAGGCCGGCGGCGCCGGCGCCGATGATCAACACGTCGGTTTTCAAGAACTCACCATGGTCACGCCATCAAGCTCGTTGTTCGTCATCCCGGCGCGGCGCCTTTCAACGACCGAAGGGTCGGTCAAGCCGGGACCCGGTGACTGTGTCCGTTGAAAGGCGCCGGATTCCGGCTTGCGCCGGAATGACGGAAGTGAGGGTTGCGCCATTATCGCCCAGCGCCATCGCTTACACTTTGCCTCCTGTTCCCAGCGAGCCGCCGCCATGCCTTCCTTCGACGTGATCTCCGAAGTCGACAAGCACGAACTGACCAATGCAGTCGACCAGGCCAACCGCGAACTCGGCACGCGCTTCGACTTCAAGGGCGTGGACGCGAAGTACGTGCTGGACGATGGCGTGATCGCCCAGAGCGCCCCCAGCGAATTCCAGCTGCAGCAGATGCTGGACATCCTGCGCGCCCGCCTGATCGCGCGGAAGATCGACATCCGTGCGCTGGACGTCGGCGACCCGGAAACCAACCTGGGCGGCTCGCGGCAGAAGATCACCGTCAAGCAGGGCATCGAGCAGCCGGTGGCGAAGAAACTGGTGGCCGAGCTGAAGGCGGCCAAGCTCAAGGTCGAGGCGCAGATCAACGGCGACAAGCTGCGCGTCAGCGGCAAGAAGCGCGACGACCTGCAGGCGGCGATGGCGGTGTTGCGCAAGTCCGAGGTCGAGCTGCCGCTGCAGTTCGACAACTTCCGCGACTGAGTTCAGGCCCGCGACAGCAGCCGCCCGCCCATCGCCGCATTGACGGCCACCACCACGGCCACCGCCAGCGCATGCGTCAACAGAGCGTAGGGCGGGCAATGCCCGCCGCTCTTGTCGCGATGTCGCAAGGCCAAAAGCCGGCGGACGGTGCCCGCCCTACGCGGCGCGTGCGACGCTTCTGCCGAATCCCTACGCTTTCGACAACAACCGCCCGCCCATGGCGGCGTTGACGGCCACCACCGCGGCGACGGCCAGCGCGTGCGTCAGCAGGTCGGTGGCAGCGGAGTCGAACGCATGGCAGATCTCCAGCAGGCTGGCCGAGGCGGCGGCGCTGGCCAGGCCGATCAGCACCGCGGCAAGCACCGGCCGCAGCGGGCAGGCGCGGCGCAGCAGCACGACCAGCAGCGCGGAGAGCGGGATCGAGAAGCCGATGATGAAGAGCAGGCAGTCGGCGCTCTGCTGCAGGCCGGCGACTTCGGTGCCCGGCGCGAGCCACGTGCGCAGGCAGCCGAGGCCGCTGGCACCGATCCACAGCAAGGCACCGGGCAGCGGCAGCCACGCCCATGCCGCACGCCGCCCGGGCACGGCCAGCGCGAACGCGGCCCACGCCGCGCTGATCGCGGTGATCACCGCGCCGATGCCGGCCCAGGCCAGGTCCGGCGTGGCGGCCCAGCGCCGCAGCATCGGACCTGCGCCGTAGTGCATCAGCAAGCCGGCCGCCAGCGCCGCCACCAGCAGCAGCCAGCCGGCCGTGCGCAGCCCTGGCGGCAGCAGCCGCCGCACCGGCACCAGGTCGGTGCCAAGGCGGTCGATCAACGCCTGGTGGGATTGCGGATCGGCCGTCACGTCAGGGTTCTCCATGGAAACGTTCGCGCAGTGCCTTCAGCGCGCGATGCAGGTTCACTTTCAGCGCGCCGGTATTGCGCCCGGTCAGCTCGGCCGCCTCGCTGAGCGAGCGCTCGCGCAGGCCAAGCTGTTCCACCGCCTCGCGCTGGCCGGGCGGCAACTCGGCGATCGCCTCGTGCAGGCGCTGTGCGCGCTGCTCGCTTTCGGTGGCGGCGCTGGCGTCGTCGGCATCCGGGTGACGGTCGAGCGCGAATTCATCGTGCAGTTCGCGGCTGTCGCGGCGACCGCGGCTGCGCAGGGAGTCGATCGCGCGGCGAGCGGCGATCGCGCCGAGCCAGGCGTCGTAGGAACGGCTGGGGTCGTAGGTCTGGCGCACGCGATGCACGGTGATCAGGGTTTCCTGCACCACGTCATCCAGATGATCGGGCGCCACACCCTGGCGGCGTGCCACGGCGCGGATCAGCGCCACCGAATCGGCCAGCAGTTTTTCGTAGGCACGCCGGTCGCCGGCCTGCGCGGCGGCCATCCACGCCGACCGGCGCCGGTCGGGCGATTCGCTGGCGCTGGCGGCGGCGGATTCGGCTGGCACGGTCCGGACGGGACTGATCCCATGGGAAAGTCCACTATCTAGACCCATGAAGGCGGTGGCGGTCAAGGCTTGCGACCCGTTCGCTCCACGACGGAACGCTCACCGGGGTCTTCGCCGCATCGTGCGCCGACGTTACCTCCTGCCCGCAGGTAACCCGGGCGGCGGCGGCGGCGAATCCTCAGGCAACCACCCACGGATGAAACTCCATGCTCGTGTTGATCCTCGCCTATCTCGGCGGCGTCCTGACCATCCTCAGCCCGTGCATCCTGCCGGTGCTGCCGTTCGTGTTCGCCCGCTCCGACCGGCCGTTCATGCGCAACGGCTTGCCGATGCTGCTGGGCATGGCGATCACCTTCGCCGTGGTCGCCACGCTGGCCGCGCTCGGCGGCGGCTGGGCGGTGCACGCGAACCAGTACGGCCGCTGGGTGGCGATGGCGGTGCTGGCCTTCCTCGGGCTGACCTTGCTGTCGACCCATCTGGCCGAGTGGATCACGCGCCCGTTCGTGGCGCTGGGCAACCGGCTGTCGCAGCGCTCGGCCGCGGACGGCGACTCGGTCTGGGGCGCAGCCGGCCTCGGCGTCGCCACCGGCCTGCTGTGGGCGCCGTGCGCGGGGCCGATCCTCGGCCTGCTGCTGACCGGCGCGGCATTGAACGGCGCCAGCGTGCAGACCACCCTGCTGCTGCTCACCTACGCCGCCGGCGCGGCCACCTCGCTGGGCCTCGCCCTGCTGATCGGCGGCAGGGTGTTCGTGCTGATGAAGCGTTCGCTAGGCGCCGGTGAATGGGTGCGTCGTGCGCTCGGCGTGCTGGTGCTGTGCGGCGTGGCCGCGATCGCGCTGGGGCTGGACACCGGCCTGCTCACCCGCGTCTCGCTGGCCAGCACCAGCGGCATCGAACAGAAGCTGATCGACGCCGTGCGCCCGGCGCCGGCGCCGCAGCCCGAGCTGAAGGCCGGCGAGCCGTTGCCGGTGGAAGGCGCGTTCCCGTCGCTGGCCGGCGCCACGCAGTGGCTCAACAGCCCCCCGCTGAGCGCCGAATCGCTGCGCGGCAAGGTGGTGCTGGTCGATTTCTGGACCTATTCCTGCATCAACTGCATCCGCGCGCTGCCGTACGTGCGCGGCTGGGCCGACAAGTACAAGGACCACGGCCTGGTGGTGATCGGCGTGCATGCGCCGGAGTTCGCCTTCGAGAAGAACCCGGCCAACGTCGCCAAGGCGGTGAAGGATCTGGGCGTCGACTACCCGGTGGCGCTGGACAACCACTACGCGATCTGGAAAGGCTTCGACAACCAGTACTGGCCCGCGCACTACTTCGTCGACGCGCGCGGACAGATTCGCCACCACCATTTCGGCGAAGGCGAATACCGGCAGAGCGAGGACGTGATCCGCCAGTTGCTGACCGAGGCCGGCCAGAAGAACCTGCCGGGCGGCTACGTGCGCTTCGACCACCGCGGGGTCGAAGCGGCCGCGTCGAATGACCCCACCCGTTCGCCCGAGACCTATGTCGGCTATGCCCGCGCCAGGAACTTCGTCGGCGGCCGCGTGACGCGCGACGAGGCGCACGACTATCACGCACCGGCCGCGCTGGCCACCAACCAGTGGTCGCTCGACGGCCGCTGGAGCGTGCACGACGAGAACGCGCAACTGGAGCAGGCCGGCGGCGCCATCGTCTATCGCTTCCGCGGCCGCGACCTGCACCTGGTGCTCGGCCCGGCGGCGGACGGCAAGCCGATCCGCTACCGCGTCACCATCGACGGCAAGCCGCCCGGCGCCGACCACGGCATGGATACCGACGCCGATGGCAACGGTACCGTCACCGGCCAGCGCCTGTATCAACTCGTGCGCCAGGCCAACGGCAGCGGCGAACGCCTGTTCAAGATCACCTTCCTCGATCCCGGTGTGCGGGCCTACGCCTTCACCTTCGGCTGATCCGATCCGCCATTCCACCCATTCCGCAACCCGGGAGGCCGTCATGTCTCGACTCGATGAAACCCTCGCGATGGATCGCCGCCGCTTCCTGCGCGCCGCGCTCGGCGGCGGTGCCCTGCTGGCCGTGGGTGGCGGCTGGCTGGTGCCGCGGCTGCACGCGGCGGCCAACACGCCGGTGGGCGACGCCGGCAACGTGCTGCTGGAGATCTTCGACGGTGCGGGCCGCGACCTCGGCGCGCGCGAGGTACCGAAGCTGGTGCTGAGCGACGCGCAGTGGCGGCAGCGGCTGTCGCCGGCGTCGTACGAAATCATGCGTCACGCAGGCACCGAGCGAGCATTCAGCGGCGAGCACGAACGCCCCGCCGTGCCCGGCCTGTTCCGCTGCATCGCCTGCGGCACCGCGCTTTACGACGCCGCCACCGAGTTCGACTCCGGCACCGGCTGGCCGAGCTTCTGGCAGCCGATCGCGCGGCGCAACCTGGTCGAGGCGACCGACCACCTGTTCGGCATGACGCGCACGGCCATCAGCTGCAAGGGCTGCGACAGCCACCTCGGCCACGTCTTCAACGACGGCCCGCGCCCGACCGGCCTGCGCTACTGCATGAACTCGGTGGCGTTGCGGTTCGTGCCGCGCCGGACGGCCTGACCCGCCAGCCGCGGCCGGCTTGGATTTCGCCGCGCGCGCCGCCATCTGCACTGCAGGGCGTCGCCCGCCCGTTGCCGGAGTCCGCCATGAGCACCGCACTGACCATCCCCTGCCCGCATTGCGGCGCGCTCAACCGCGTGCCCGCCGAGCGTGTCGCCGAGCACCCGAACTGCGGCCGCTGCAAGCATGGCTTGTTCGAGGGGCATCCGGCGGAACTCACGACCGCGAACTTCGACGCGATAGCCGGCCGCGGCGACCTGCCGGTGCTGGTGGATTTCTGGGCGCCGTGGTGCGGGCCGTGCGTCGGTTTCGCGCCGGTGTTCGTGCAGGCCGCCGGCAGGTTCGAGCCGCGCCTGCGGCTGGCCAAGCTGGACACCGAAGCCCAACCGCAGATCGCCGCGCGCTTCAACATCCGCAGCATCCCCACCCTGGTCATGTTCAGGCAGGGCCGCGAGATCGCGCGGCAATCCGGTGCGCTGAACGCGGCGCAGCTGCAGCAGTTCATCGAAGGCGCGCTGGCGCGCGGCTGATCAGCGCGCAGCAGGCCGCCGCTCGCCACATCGTCCACCGCCAGCCGATGGCGCGCCAGCGCCACGCCCTGCCCTGCATCGCCGCACGCAACGCCAGGCCGGGATGAGGCGTGTAGCGGGCGCCGCGCTGCAGCGCGCCGTCGACCCATGCCTTTCAGCACACTCGGCACGTGCGCCGCGCGTTTAGTCTTCGCTCTTTACGCCCGAGGAGACGCCTGTGCGCAAGTCCCTGCCGTTCGCCCTGATGGCCGCCCTGCTGTTGACGGGGTTCACTACCACCGTGATGGCGGCCGACAGCCACAAGCCGGCGGCAAGCGCCGACGCCGCGGGCAAGGACGGCTTCCAGCTGCCGCCGTTTCCGGCCGACGCGCACGTGACGCAGACCACCACGGTCGACGGCAGGACGCTCAAGTACACCGTCACCGTGGGTTCGCTGCCGGTGCGCGACGAGAAGGGCAACAAGACCGCCGAGGTGGTGTTCACCGCCTACACCATCCCCGGCAAGGACCGCCCGGTGACCTTCGCGCTCAACGGCGGCCCGGGCGCCTCGTCGGTCTACCTCAACCTGGGCGCGATCGGCCCGAAGAAAGTGAGCTTCGGCGATGCCGGCGACTCGCCCTCCGACCCGCCGGTGCTGCACGACAATCCCGGGACCTGGCTGGGCTTCACCGACCTGGTCTTCATCGACCCGGTGGGCACCGGCTACAGCCGCGCGCTGGTCGACGACAAGCAGGCGACCAAGCATGGATTCGCGCAAGTACTACGTGGGCGAAAGCTACGGCGGCTACCGCGGCCCGCGCATCACCGAGTACATGCAGACCCAGCTGGGCGTGGCGATGAGCGGCGTGACGCTGATCTCGCCCTACCTCGATCCGTCGGCGTGGAGCGACGACACCGTCTCGCCGCTGCCGTGGATGACCACCCTGCCTTCGATCGCCGCCGCCCACCTGGAGCGCGAGGGCAAGCTCAGTGCCGAGGCGATGGCGCCGATCATCGCCTACACCCGCGGCGAGTACGCGACCACGCTGATGAAGGGCCGCTCCGATCCGGCCGCCACCGAGGCGATGATCCGGAAAGTGACCGAGCTGACCGGGCTGGACCCGGTGTTCGTCAAGCGCTCCGGCGGTCGCATCGAGACCCAGGCCTACCTGCGCGAGGTGTACCGCGCCGAGGGCAAGCTGGGCAGCCGCTACGATTCCAACGTCACCGCCTGGGACCCGTTCCCGCATGCGCCCTCGCAGCGCACCGGCGACCCGCTGCTCAACAGCATCATCGCGCCGACCACCAGCGCGATGGTCAACTTCGTCACCCAGACCGTGGGCTGGAAAGTCGCCGGCCGCTACAACGCGCTGAGCTACGAGGTGAACCGCCTGTGGCACGAGGACGACGATGCCCGCGAAGGCTCGGTCAGCCAGCTGCGCGAGGCGGTGGCCAACGATCCGAAGCTGCGCGTGCTGATCGCGCACGGCTGGGACGACCTCTCCTGCCCGTTCATGGTCTCGGTGCTGGCGGTCGACCAGATGCCGGCCATGGGCGACCCGACCCGCGTGCAGGTGAAGGAGTACCCCGGTGGCCACATGTTCTACTCGCGCGCCGACAGCCAGTCCGCGCTGACCCGCGACGTGAAGGCGTTGTACGGCGCCCGGTAAGCGTGCCGCGCGACGACGGCAGGAGTCGGCAGCGCCCCGCCGACTTCCGCGTCGTCGCCATCCGCCAGGCCACCCATGAACAAGCGCACGCTGTATCACGTCGACGCCTTCACCACCACGCGTTTTCGCGGCAACCCGGCCGGCGTGGTGCTGAACGCCGACGGCATGTCCGACGCGGAGATGCAGGATCTCGCGCGGGAACTGAAGCACTCCGAGACCGCCTTCGTGCTGGCGCCGGACGGCGCGGACCACGACGTGCGGCTGCGCTACTTCTCCCCCACCACCGAAGTGCCGCTGTGCGGCCACGCCACGATCGCCACCCATTACGTGCGCGCCGGCTTGCCCGGCTTCGGCAGCAACGAATTTCGACAGAAGACCGCCGCCGGCATCCAGCGCATCCGCATCGGCCGCAACGAAGCCGGGGGCCGCCGCGTCTTCATGCAGCAGGAGCGGCCGCGCATCGGCCCGCCGCTGGGCGATTCCGTCCGCCGTCGCATCGCCGCCGCACTGGGCGTGGCCGACGACCAGCTGACCCCGACGCTGCCGCTGCAGGTGATTTCCACCGGCCATGGCAAGGTCATGGTGCCGCTGGAACCGACGGTCGACCTCGACGCCCTGGCGCCGAGGATGCCCGCCCTGGCGGCCCTGAGCGCGGAGATCGGCTGCAACGGCTATTTCGCGTTCCAGCTGCGCGAGGGCGAGGCGGCCACCGACGGGCGCATGTTCGCCTCCGCCATCGGCATCGACGAGGACCCCGTCACCGGCAACGCCAACGGCCCGCTGGGTGCCTACCTGGTGCACCATCGACTGATGCCGCATGACGGAGCGTCGCTGCGGTTCGCCGGCCACCAGGGCCGCGCGCTGCGCCGCGACGGCATCGTCCATGTCGAGGTGCGCATCGTGGACGACGAGCCGGTCGAGGTGACGATCGCGGGCGACGCCTGCATCCTGTTTTCCGCGCCGCTGAGCGGCTGACGCCGGCCACCCCCGCCCGCGGCGTCAATCCATGCGCAGGCCGGCGCGCACCAGGTATTGCACGCTGAACATCCGTCGGGAATCGGTCCACACCCGCTGCACCGCCAACCCCGCCTTGTCTGCCAGCGCCGCGAAATCCTCCAGCGAATACTTGCAGCTGTATTCGACCTGGATCGCCTCGTCCGCGCCGAAGCGGACCTTGTCGCGCCCGATCGCCACCTGCTGCTCGCGCCGGCTGACCAGCTGCGTCTCGATGCGCCCGGCCATCGGGTTGTAGCGCGCGCGGTGGGCGAAGGCGGCGAGGTCGAAATCGCTGCCGATCTCGCGGTTGAGCCGGAGCAGCATGTTCAGCGTGAACTCGGCGGTGACGCCGGCCGCGTCGTTGTAGGCGGCCTCGATCAGCGCCGGGTCCTTTTTCAGATCCACCCCGACCAGCAGGCCGCCGGCGTCGCCCATCTCGCCACGCATCTTGCGCAGCAGGGCCACCGCGTCATGCGCCTCGAAATTGCCGATGGTGGAACCGGGAAAATAGAGCACCGTGCGGCGCGGCGCGCGCGGCGGAATCGGCAGGCGCAACGGCTTGCTGAAATCGGCACACAGCGGTTGCAGCGGCAGTTGCGGAAACTCCTGCGCCAGGCGTTGCACGCTGTGCTGCAGCGGCTCGGGCGAGATTTCCACCGGCACGTAACTCACCGGCTCGCGCAGGTGGCGCAGCAGCATGCGCGTCTTGCGTCCGCTGCCGCTGCCGTACTCGACCAGGCGCACGTCGCTGCCGAGGCTGTCGGCGATGTCGGCGGCGTGCTCGCTCATCAACGCGATCTCGCAGCGGGTGAGGTAGTACTCCGGCTGCTCGCAGATCTGCTCGAACAAGGCCGAGCCCCGCTGGTCGTAGAACAGCCACGACGGCAGCCGCTTGGGTTTCAGCGCCAGCCCGTGCCGGGCGACTTCGAGCAGTTCGCTGGCGGGCGGGCGGCGTTCGTCGTCGCGAAGGCCGCAGGCTTGCATGCTGTTCATCGGTCCTGTCCCAGTCGCAGCCCGGCAAACTGCCAGCGGGCATGGGGTGGAAAGAAATTGCGGTAGCTGGCGCGGATGTGATCGCGCGGGGTGGCGCAGGAGCCGCCGCGCAGCACCCATTGGCCGCACATGAACTTGCCGTTGTATTCGCCCAGCGATCCGGGCAGCGGGCGGTAACCGGGGTAGCCGACGTACGGCGAGGCGGTCCATTCCCACGCGTCGCCGAACAACTGCAGCGCGCCCTCGCCAGCGTGCGCGGGCAGCGGCTGGAAGCGCCCGCTTTCCTGCAGGTTGCCTTCGATCGCGACGCCCTGCGCGGCGGACTCCCACTCCGCCTCGGTCGGCAGCCGCGCGCCGGCCCAGCGCGCGAACGCATCGGCCTCGTAGTAGCTCAGGTGGCATACCGGTTCGGCGGGGTCGAGCGCACGCACGCCGGCCAGGGTGAACTCGCTGGCCAGGTCATCCTGCCAGTAGAGCGGATGTTGCCAGCCTTCGCGCTGCACCGTGGCCCAGCCGTCGGACAACCACAGGCCGGGCTCGCGATAGCCGCCTTCACGCACGAACGCCAGGTATTCGGCATTGGTCGCCAGCCGGTTGGCCAGCGCATGCGGTTGCAACAGGGTGCGGTGGCGCGGGGTTTCGTTGTCGAAGGCGAAGCCTTCGCCACGATGGCCGATCTCCACGATGCCCTCGCGCCCGGGCAGGAATTGCAGCGACACCGCGGGCGCACCCGCGGGTGCCGCGATCGACGAATGCAGCGCCGGCTGCAGCGGATTGCACCAGAACGCATGCTTGATGTCGGTCAGCAACAACTCCTGGTGTTGCTGCTCGTGCTGCAGGCCCAGCTCGACCAGGCTCGCCAGTTCCGGATCGTCGCGGCGATCCAGCAGGGCAAGCACCGCCTCGTCCACGCGCCGGCGGTAATCGCGCACCTCGTCCAGCGAGGGCCGCGACAGCAGCCCGCGCTGCGCGCGCACGTGCATCGGCCCGACCGACTGGTAGTAGGAGTTGAACAGGTAATGCCAGGCCGGGTCGCGCGGCTTCCAGGCCGGGTCGTGCGCAAGCACGAAGGTCTCGAAGAACCAGGTGGTATGCGCCAGGTGCCATTTCGCCGGGCTGGCGTCGGGCATCGACTGCAGCTGCATGTCCTCGGCCGTCAGGCTCGCGCACAGCGCCGGCGTCTGCCGGCGCACCCGCTCGAAACGCGCGGCGGTGCCGGCGCGGGCCGACGGTGGATCAACGGTCATGCATGCTGCGCCGCGGTCGCGACGGCCGGACGAACCGGCCACGGGACAGCGGCATGATGGTGCGAAAGTGCATGCCCTCAAGGATGCCGCGAGAGTTGTTCAGAACTTGTGATCGGACACGCCGTCTTGCGACGGGTACAAACGCGCGAGCCCGGCCGGGGCCGGGCTCGCACACTCGCATCACGACATGACTCAGTTGCCGTCGTAGCCGTCGTCGCGGTCGTAGCCGTCGTCGCGGATGTAACGCGTCTGGTACGGGTCGTCGTATACCACGGTACGCGTTTCGACCACGCGGCGGGTCACCACCGGCGCACCGTACTCGTAGACCACCGTGCGCGGCGCGCGGTAGACCGGCTGGTCGTAATAAACCGGAGCCGGCCGCAGCGCGTCGGCGACCAGGCCGACCACGGCACCGGTGACGATGGCCCCGGCGATCCAGCGGCCGCCGCTCCAGTGGCCGCCATGACCGTAGTAGCCGCCGTGATAACCGCCATGGTAGCCGCCGCGATGGCCATGCCCGCCCCAGCCGCGCGCGGACGCGCCCAGAGGCATTGCCAACGCGGCGACCAGCGCCAGGCCGATCGCGGCACTCTTGCCGGAAGCACGCAAACCCGCTGTGTTCATGATCGTTCTCCGTTGTACGCGGGGATAGTCGAGCGCGCGGGCTTAATGCGCACTGAAAGGTTCACGGCTTGATGCGCGCCGTATCCCACGGGTTGACTCCCGTCACGGCCCGGCGCCGGCGCAGCAGCCAGCAGCCGTGGCGATCTCGAAGTGCGGCTCCAGCGCCTCGCGATCCAGCTTGAAGCGACGGAAATTGTTGGAGAACACGATCACGCCGTCACGGGTGAGCCGTTCGTTGCAGGCTTCGAGCAGCTTCACGTGGTCGCGCTGCACGTCGAAATCCTCGGCGCGCTTGGAGTTGGAGAAGGTCGGTGGATCGACGAAGATCAGGCCGTAATGGCCGCGATCACGCTGCAGGAACTCCAGCGCGTCGAACTGCATCAGCCGATGGTCGGCGCCGGTGAAACCGTTCAACGCGAGGTTGCGCGATGCCCACTCCAGATAGGTGGCCGACAGATCCACGCTGGTGGTTTCCAGCGCGCCGCCGGCCGCCGCGTGCACGCTGGCGGTGGCGGTGTAGGCGAACAGGTTGAGGAAACACTTGCCGTCGGCCAGCTCGCGCACTTTCGCGCGCACCAGCCGGTGGTCGAGGAACAGGCCGGTATCGAGATAATCGGTGAGGTTGACCAGGAACTTCAGGCCGCCCTCATCCACTTCAATGAACTCGCCGCGCTGGTCGAGCTGGCCGTACTTGGAACCGCCCTTGCCGCGCTCGCGGGTCTTGATCGCGACGCGCTCGCGCGGCACCGCGAACACCTCGCCCGCCACGCGGGCGATCTCGCGCAGGCGAAGGCGCGTGGTTTCGGCCGGCACCTCGGCCGGCGCGCGGTATTCCTGCACGTGCAGCCAGTCATCGCCGCCGTCGCGCGCGTAGACATCGATGGCGGCGGCGTATTCGGGCAGGTCCTGGTCGTAGGCGCGCCAGCAGTGGATGCCTTCGCG
>Ga0066255_1001935_pt1 | contig 12197 bp, 15 predicted proteins | sample ThiBiot_750_biof_FD_71148 | JGI IMG/M metagenome (GOLD analysis project Ga0066255, IMG submission 71148) | Wastewater bioreactor microbial communities from Cape Town, South Africa - Thiocy_expt_750_biof (version 2) | ecosystem: Engineered > Bioreactor > Thiocyanate-remediating >... | reverse complement strand
CTACGACGCTCATGTCGGCGAACGGGGCGTCAAGCTCTCGGGTGGGCAGCGCCAGCGCGTCGCCATTGCCCGCGTGCTGTTGAAGAACGCCCCGATCCTGGTGCTCGACGAAGCCACCTCGGCGCTCGACAGTGAGGTCGAGGCGGCGATCCAGGATCAACTGGTGTCGCTGATGCAGGGCAAGACTGTGATCGCCATCGCCCACCGCCTGTCGACCATCGCTGCGATGGATCGCCTGGTGGTGCTGGAGAAGGGCCGCATCGTCGAGGAAGGCACGCATGCCGAACTTCTGGCCAGCGGCGGGCACTATGCCCAGCTCTGGCAGCGCCAGTCCGGCGGCTTCCTCGACATGAAGTCCGAGGCGGCTGAATAAGAACAGAGGGGGCGGGCTTCGGTCCGCCCTTGCGTTCCTTGCACCGGTTCTCCCTCCCCCTTGTGGGGAGGGTAGCGAAGCAGGACCTGGCTCAGCCAGGTCCGTTGCGTAGCTGGGTGGGGGGCCAAGCACCGAGTGTGTGGCCACCCCCACCCTTGATCCCTCCCCACAAGGGGGAGGGAGACGACCTGGCGCCACCGACCGTCATCTCCACCTTACCCCGATTTCACGTTCCCTTCGTTAGGACTCAAGCCATTGAAGGTTCGCGAGAACCCCAATGAAGCTGCTCGAGCCCATCCATCGCTTCTTCGAAAACTGGATCGATCCGTTCGGCAAGTCGGGCGATCTCCGGCCGCCGGCGGTGACCTGGCGGTTCTTCTGGTTCTACATCTCGCAGGCCAGGCTGGCCTTTTTCTCGCTGCTGGTGCTGGGCGGGCTGGTGGCGCTGGTCGAGGCGGCGCTGTTCTATTATGTCGGGCGCATCGTCGACATCCTCGACAATTCCCACCAGGCGGATGGTTGGGCCGGGCTGATCGCCGGGTTCGGGCCGGAGCTGGTCTGGATGCTGGTGGTGACGCTGGGCATCCGCTTCGTCATCACCTGGCTGTCGGCCACCGTGGAAGAGCAGACGGTCAATCTCGGCTTTTACAACTTGGTGCGGTGGCAGGCTTACGCCCATGTGATCCGGCAGAACCTCACCTTCTTCCAGAACGACTTCGCCGGCTCGATTGCTTCGAAGGTCTGGCAGTCGGGCGGTGCGGTGGGCGACTTCATGGTCAGCCTGCTGCAGGTGGTGTGGTTCATCGGCATCTATACCGTGACCACCGTCGTGCTGGTGGGCCAGCTCGACTGGCGGCTGGCCGCGGCGGTGCTGGCCTGGGTCGCGGCCTTCGCCGCGCTGGCCCGCTACTATGTACCGCGGATGCGGAAATACTCGGCCGGGGCGGCGGAGCAGGCCTCGGTGCTGACCGGCCGCATCGTCGACAGCTTCTCCAACATCCAGACGTTGAAGCTGTTCGGCACCGCCGAGGCGGACGACAAGTTCGTGAAGTCGGGTTTCGACAGCTTCATTGCGGCCATGACCAGGCTGGCGCGCACCCTGGTGGGCGTGCGCACCGCGATGGGCATGTTGTCGGGCGTGGCGATCGCCGGCATCGCCGCGCTCTCGGTGCACCTGTGGACCGAAGGGCTGGTGAGCGTCGGCGGCGTCGCCTTCACCACCGGGCTGGTGCTGCGGCTCTATAATCTCCTGGGCCGGCTGATGAACCAGCTCAACGGCCTGATGCGCAACTACGGCACGGCGCAGAACTCGGCCGAGCTGATCGCCCGGCCGCTGGGCCTGGTCGATGCGCCCGATGCCAAGCCGCTGGTGGTGAGCGAGGCGGCGATCAGCTTCGATCATGTCCGCTTCAAATACGACAACGCCCTGCCGGTGATCGACGACCTGCAATTGCGGATCCGGGCGGGCGAACGCGTCGGACTGATCGGCCGCTCCGGGGCGGGCAAGTCGACCATCGTCAACCTGCTGCTGCGCTTCTACGACGTGCAGGGCGGCAGCATTTCGATCGATGGGCAGGACATTTCCAAGGTCACCCAGGAGTCGCTGCGCGCCAATATCGGCGTGGTAACCCAGGATACCTCGCTGCTGCACCGCTCGATCCGCGCCAACCTCACCTATGGCCGGCCCGATGCCACCGATGACGAGATGTTCGCTGCCGCCGCTTCGGCCGAGGCGGACGATTTCATCGAGCACCTGATCGACCAGAAGGGACGCACCGCCTACGACGCGTTTGTCGGCGAGCGCGGCGTGAAGCTTTCGGGCGGGCAGCGTCAGCGTGTTGCGATCGCCCGGGTGCTCCTGAAGAATGCCCCGATCCTGGTGCTCGACGAGGCCACTTCGGCGCTCGACAGCGAGGTCGAGGCGGCGATCCAGGGGCAGTTGAAGACCCTCATGCAGGGCAAGACCGTGCTTGCCATCGCCCACCGCCTCTCGACCATCGCCGAGATGGATCGTCTCATCGTGCTCGAAGCAGGGCGCATCGTCGAGGAAGGCACGCACGCCGAACTGCTCGCGGCCGGCGGCCGTTACGCGACGCTCTGGGCTCGTCAGTCGGGCGGTTTTCTGGATCTGAAGGCAGCGGAGTAGGGGCCCGCGCTCTCAGTCTTCCAGTCGAGCGTCGGAACAGCCACAGCTATCGGGGCCTTCCCCTCTTCCGGCGCTACGCGCCACCTTCTCCCCGACGGGGAGAAGAATCTGGATAGCGCGGCGGGCACCCCTTTTCCTCTCCCCGTCGGGGAGAGGTGGATCGGCCGCAAGGCCGAAACGGGTGAGGGGTTGGCCACAGTTGAAGGGGAGGTCCCGGCTCCTACTTCCGCACCCGGTAGTGCAGGTGGGTGACACCCTCGCCTTCCAGCACCCGCAGCCGCTCCAGGTTGCGTAGGCCGAACCCCAGCGTGTCGAACAGCCGAGTGCCTTCGCCGAGCAGGAACGGTTGCACCGCGTCTGACGGCACGTTGCGATGCGGAACACGCCGGCATAGGCGAGTTCGAAGTTGAACATCACCGCGCCGGCGTTGTCGGCGCGAATCTCCACCTTCAGCGTCACTTCGTGCACCTCGTCCGCCACCTGCTGCGAGCCGATGTCGAACTGCACGTTGATCTCCGGCGCCTGCTGGCTCTGGTAGATCGCCGGCGCGTTCGGGTTCTCGAAGGACAGGTCCTTGGTGTATTGGGCCAGTACGTTCAGCTGCGGGGGCAATTCCGCCTCGGGCGGGGTGCCATTGCCATTTGTCATGAAATCCTCCTGGAGCGCGTTCAGGTAAAATTCAACCGGATGACAGCCTATTCGCTCCAAAGGGGGCAAAGTGCCGTGTCGAGGCGAGTGGCTATCATAGCCCTGCCTGCCTCGACAAGCCGAACCAGCCTCGGTCGGCGCGGATTGCCGCAGGCGGCCGGCCCTCGTCCGCTGAAATAAGCCCAAATTGTTGAATAAGCGGGTGTTCTTGAGGAAGCCGATTTGCTTCGGCAAAGCAACGGATTACAATTGTCGCACGGCAACCGGAGGTCAGGGCTGCTCGCGGGCAGGGGACGTCGCGGTTTCTGTGCCAAAAGGTGCCATTGGCTCGGCTTGATTTCGTGCCTACATGGTCATGAGCGATATCGAGTGCGGCGTCAGTGGTCCTCGATAGAGTGATTTGCAGGCCTCCGAGCGGAAAGCGAATACCACGTGGATATCTACACCATCATCTTTCTGGCATTGGCCGTCTTTATCTTCCTGCGTCTGCGCAACGTGCTGGGCCAGCGAACGGGCAGCGAACGGCCGCCCTTTGACCGCGCCGCGCGGGACGTTCTTCAAGGGACCCAGGATAACAAGGTGGTGCCGCTGCCCGGCACCGTGATCGATCAGCCGCCGCCGCTTCCCAACGCCGACGACACCCCGCCCACCAACCGCTGGAAGGGTTTCGCAGAGCCGGGCTCGGCCTTAGCGGCGAGCTTCGATGCCATTGCCGCGCAGGACTCGTCGTTCGACCCCAAGCATTTCATCAGCGGCGCGCGCAGCGCCTATGAGATGATCGTGCTGGCTTTCGCCAACGGCGATCGTCGCGCGTTGAAGGATCTGCTGTCGTCGGAGGTCTATGACAGTTTCGACGCCGCGATCAAAATGCGCGAGAAGAACGAGCAGAAGACCGAAACCCGTTTCGTCTCCATCGACAAGGCGGAACTGGTGAATGCGGAAGTCCGCGACCGGACGACCCAGCTCACCGTGCGCTTCGTCTCGCAGATGATCTCGGTGACGCGTGACAAGACCGGTGCCGTGGTTGACGGCAATCCGGACAAGGTCAGCGATATCACCGATGTCTGGACCTTCGCCCGCGATATCAATTCGCGCGATCCGAACTGGAAGCTGGTTGGCACCGGCAGCGCGCAGTAGCGCGTGGCGGCGCCGCTGCGCTGCAGCCGGCGCCTTGGCGGTTGCCTTGTCGCTGCTGCCTGTGGCGGCCAGTGCCCGACGGCACCATGTCGTGTTGCCGTTTGAAATCGCCGGCAGCCAATACAATCCGGTGACATGGCGCGAGATCGCCGGATGGGACGACGACGATCAGCTCGCGGCGTTCCGGGCGTTCCGCATCAGCTGCGCGCCGATCCTGGCGCAGACCAAACCGCCGGCCGACGCCAAGGCGCTCGGCGGTTCGCTGCATGAGCCTTGCCGGGCCGCCAGGAGCGCGCATATCAACACGGCTGCCCAAGCCCGCGTTTTCTTCGAACGACATTTTCGCCCGGTGCAGATCTCCCGCCTCGGTGAAAACGATGGTTTCGTCACCGGCTACTACGAGCCGGTCATCGAAGGTTCGCGCACGCGCACTGACGTCTTCAATGTGCCGGTCTATCGCCGGCCATCGAATCTGTTCGTGCGCGGAATTCGCCAGGATGCGACCGGCCTGCCCAATGGCGGCCAGGTGTTCCGCAAGATCGGCCGCCGCAAGCTGGTGCCGTATTACGACCGCGGCCAGATCGAAGACGGTGCCATCGCCGGGCGCGGGCTGGAGATCTGCTGGCTCAAGAGCGATACCGATCTGCTGTTCACGCAAATCCAGGGCTCGGCGCGGGTGCGGCTTCAGGATGGATCGACCGTCCGCATCAACTACGATGCCCATAATGGCTATCGCTACACGCCGGTGGGCCGGGTATTGATCGATCTCAATATTATTCCGAAGGAAGAGATGTCGATGCAGCGCATCCGCGAATGGATGGATGCCAATCCGGAGGGCGCCAAGGATCTGCGGCGGCAAAATCGCTCCTATGTGTTCTTCCGCGAGGTGCGGCTGTCCGACAAGGACGAAGCCGTCGGCGCGCAGGGCGTGCCGTTGACGCCGGGCCGTTCGATCGCCGTCGACAAGGCGCTGCACGTTTACGGCACGCCGTTCTTCATCACCGGCACGCTGCCGATCGACGCGCCGCAGGCGAAAACGCCGTTTCATCGTCTGATGGTCGCGCAGGATACCGGCTCGGCGATCGTCGGTCCGGCGCGGGCGGATATCTATTTCGGCGCGGGCACCGAAGCCGGGCAAATCTCCGGCCGGCTGCGCAATCCCATCCGGTTCGTGCTGCTGGTGCCGAATAGTCTCGATCCGGTCGCCGCGGCGCGAACCGTTCCTTTGCCGCATGCGCGACCCGCGCCCGGAGTGAAGCGACGCGCGCGCGGCCATTATCGGCATCGCGCGCATTGGCATCGGCGGGGCGGGCCATGAAGCGGCTACCGGAAATCTCCGACGCGCCGCACGCGCCGCGTCGGCGGCGGATGTTGAGCGACGAGGAGCGCCAGCTCTGGGAGAGCGTCGCGCGGCAGGCCAAGCCGCTGCGCAAGAAAGCGCGGATCGCCAAGCCGAGTGCCGCTGCGGTCGAGCCTCAAGCAGCGTCCGTAGCTGCAGCACCGGCGCGCGCTGTTCATGCGGCGCCTGCCAGTAAACCCGCCAAGGCCGCAAAGCTGCCGCGCGCGCCATCCCCGCCGCCGTTGGCGCCGCTCGGACGTCGCGAACGGTCGCAATTGTCGCGCGGCAAGACCGACATCGATGCGCGGCTCGATCTGCATGGCATGACCCAGACGCGCGCGCATGGCGCGCTGCTGCGCTTTTTGCAACGCGCCAGCGGCGACGGTTTGCGGTTCGTGCTGGTGATCACCGGCAAGGGCCGCACCACCGGACCGGAGTCGGAGCGCGGCATCTTGCGCCGGCAGGTACCGGAGTGGCTGGGTCTACCGGAATTCCGCGCACTGGTGATCGGGTTCGAGGAAGCGCACATCGGCCACGGCGGTGGTGGCGCGCTGTATGTGCGCATCCGGCGCGCGCGGTAAGGCCGCACGCACCGGATCAAGTACTACAGAATGAAACGGCTCAGATCGGTGTTCTTCGCCAGATCGCCGACATGCTTTTGCACATAGGCAGCGTCGATGCGAATGGTCTCGCCGTTGCGGTCCGGCGCGACGAACGAGATTTCGTCGAGCACCCGCTCCATCACCGTCTGCAAGCGCCGCGCGCCGATATTCTCCACCGTCGAGTTCACCGCAACGGCAACGTCGGCCAGGGCGTCGATGGCATCGTCGCCAATGTCCAGCGTCACGCCTTCGGTCTGCATCAGCGCGACATATTGCTTGAGCAGCGAGGCTTCCGGTTCGGTGAGGATGCGGCGCATGTCGTCGCGCGTCAGCGCATTCAGTTCGACGCGGATCGGCAGACGGCCCTGCAATTCCGGCAACAGGTCGGACGGCTTGGCGATGTGGAACGCGCCGGAGGCGATGAACAGGATGTGGTCGGTTTTCACCGCGCCATGCTTGGTCGACACCGTGGTGCCCTCGATCAGCGGCAGCAGGTCGCGCTGCACGCCTTCGCGCGAGACGTCACCCGTGCGCGCGCCGTCGCGAACGCAGATCTTGTCGATTTCGTCGAGGAAGACGATGCCGTTGTTTTCGACGGCGCTGATGGCTTCCTGCACCAGCTGATCGGTATCGAGCAGCTTGTCGGATTCCTCGTTGATGAGGATTTCGTGCGAGTCTTCCACGGTCAGCCGCCGCGTCTTGGTGCGGCCGCCCATCTTGCCGAAGATGTCGCCGATCGAAATCGCACCCATCTGCGCGCCGGGCATGCCAGGAATCTCGAACATCGGCGTGCCGCCCGAGGACTGCACCTCGATCTCGATTTCCTTGTCGTTGAGTTCGCCGGCGCGCAGCTTGCGCCGGAACGAATCGCGTGTCGCGGCACCGGCATTGGCCCCAACCAGCGCATCGAGCACACGCTCCTCGGCGGCGATCTGGGCGCGCGCCTGCACATCCTTGCGCTTGCGCTCGCGCGTCTGCGCGATGCCGACTTCGATCAGGTCGCGGATGATCTGCTCGACGTCGCGGCCGACATAACCGACCTCGGTGAACTTGGTGGCCTCGACCTTGATGAACGGTGCGCCGGCGAGCTTCGCCAGTCGCCGGGCGATCTCGGTCTTGCCGACGCCGGTGGGGCCGATCATCAGGATATTCTTCGGCAGCACTTCCTCGCGCAGGGAGCCGGTAAGTTGCAGGCGACGCCAGCGATTACGCAAGGCGATGGCCACGGCGCGCTTGGCGTCGGTCTGGCCGACGATGAAGCGGTCGAGTTCGGAAACGATTTCGCGGGGGGAAAAGTCGGTCATTCGTTCAGGCTGTCAGGGTTTCGAGAGTGACGTTGCGGTTGGTGTAGACGCAGATATCGGCGGCGATATCCAGCGAACGCCGCACGATGGCCTCGGCGTCCTTGTCGCTGTCGACAAGGGCACGCGCGGCCGCAAGCGCATAGTTGCCGCCGGAGCCGATCGCCATGACGCCACCTTCGGGTTCGAGCACATCGCCGGTTCCCGTCAGAACCAGCGAGACCTCCTTGTCGGCCACGATCATCATCGCTTCGAGCCGCCGCAGGTAACGGTCGGTACGCCAATCCTTGGCCAGTTCGACTGCGGCACGGGTCAATTGCCCAGGATATTGCTCGAGCTTGGCCTCGAGCCGCTCGAACAGCGTGAAGGCGTCGGCCGTGGCGCCGGCGAAGCCGCCGATAACGTCGCCTTTGCCGAGTTTGCGGACCTTTTTGGCGTTGGATTTGATCACGGTCTGGCCGATCGATACCTGTCCGTCGCCGCCGATCACCACCTTGCCGCCCTTGCGGACGGTCAGGATCGTCGTGCCGTGCCAGATCAGGCCGTCGCTGCCGGGGGCCGATCCGTTGCCGTAGATTGGATGTGATGCGTTCATGAGGGTCCTTTCGACGACCCTGATCTAGGCGTTGCGGCGTGGGGTTGCAATTGGCACGGATTCAGCGGATTCCGGTCACCATATGCCAAAGTCGAGCCGAGAAACGCCCCATCCCGCAGTAGCGGCGGTGGCATCCGCCTGTTAAAAGGGCGCGTTTTTAAGATACGGAGAGCCCGTTTCATGCGCACAGCCACGATCAAGCGCAAAACCAAGGAAACCGACATCGAGGTTGCGGTCAACCTCGATGGCAGCGGCGTCGCCAATGTCGCCACCGGAATCGGCTTCTTCGACCATATGCTCGATCTGCTGGCGCGGCATTCGCGCATCGATCTCACCGTCAAGGCGGTCGGCGATCTGCACATCGACTATCACCACACCACCGAGGATGTCGGCATCGCGCTCGGTCAGGCCGTCAAGCAGGCGCTCGGCAATATGGCCGGCATCACCCGCTACGCCGGCGTGCATCTGCCGATGGACGAGACGCTGTCGCGCGTGGTGATCGACATTTCCGGCCGGCCGTTCCTGGTTTTCAAGGTGGAGTTCCCGCGCGACAAGATCGGCGAGTTCGACACCGAGCTGGTGCGCGAATGGTTCAACGCTTTCGCTATCAATGCCGGCATCACGCTGCACGTCGAGACGCTGTATGGCGACAACAGTCACCATATTGCCGAATCCTGCTTCAAGGGTCTGGCGCGGGCCTTGCGTGCCGCGGTTGCCATCGATCCGCGTGCCGCAGGGGAAGTGCCATCCACCAAGGGTCAGCTCGGCGGCTGACCGCGCGTTGCTGGCGGAGACATCGTGATGCGGGTTTATACGGTTCATGCTCCATTGGCGAATGGGCTGCGCGCGCGCATACCGAGTGACGGCTTCGTCTTGGTGCGCGACGGCTTTCATTTTTGGGCGCTGATTGGCGGCGTGTTCTGGCTGCTCTATCATCGCCTCTGGCTCGCCGCGCTCGGATACATGGTCCTCGTGGTCGGCATCAGCATCGGACTGGCATTGCTGCACGTCGATTCGGAAGCAACGTTCTGGGTGTTCCTGCTGATCGCGCTGTTGATGGGCTTCGAAGCCTCCAGCCTGCGGCGCTGGACGCTGTCGCGACGCAAATGGCGGCAGCACGATGTCATCGTCGCCGACGATGAGCAGGCCGCCGAGCGGCGCTTCTTCGACCGCTGGACCGACAAGCAGCGCGAGAACAACGACGAACAAATGCCGGTAGATCGCGGCAGTCCGCCGCCAACGCGTGAGATGGCGGGCCAATCGTTCTCGCGGCCGCCGCCGCTGCCGGGAATCGTCGGGCTGTTTCCGCAGCCGGGAGCTTCGACGTGAGCGTTGCAATCATCGATTACGGTTCCGGCAATCTGCACTCGGCGGCCAAGGCTTTCGAACGCGCCGCGCGCAGTCTGGAAACGCCGGACCGGATCGTCGTGACGCGCGATCCGGACGTGGTGTTTCGCGCCGATCGCATCGTGTTGCCGGGCGTCGGCGCATTCGCCGATTGCCGCAAGGGGCTCGATGCGCTCGACGGCATGGTGCAGGCGATGACCGAAGCCGTTCGCGACAAGGCGCGGCCGTTCTTCGGCATCTGCGTCGGCATGCAATTGATGGCGACGCGCGGCAAGGAGAACGTCGTTACCGACGGGCTGAACTGGATCGCCGGCGATGTCGAGAGAATCACGCCGCGCGACGAGAGTCTGAAGATTCCGCACATGGGCTGGAACACGCTCGACCTGCTGCGCGAACACCCGGTGCTGGAGCGGCTGCCACTGGGGCCGAAAGGGCGCCATGCCTATTTCGTCCATTCTTATCATCTGCATGCGGCCAACGAGGCCGATGTGCTGGCGCGCGCCGACTATGGCGGGCCGGTGACGGCCATCGTGGCCAAGGACACCGCCATCGGCACGCAGTTTCATCCCGAGAAGAGCCAGCGCTTCGGGCTGGCGCTGATCGCCAATTTTCTGAAGTGGAAGCCGTGATCCTTTTTCCTGCCATCGACCTGAAGAACGGCCAGTGCGTGCGCCTCGAGCAGGGCGACATGGCCCGTGCGACGGTCTTCAATCTCGATCCCGCCGCACAGGCGCGCAGCTTCTCGGCGCAGGGTTTCGAGTATCTCCACGTCGTCGATCTCGACGGTGCGTTCGCAGGCAAGCCGGTCAATGCGCAAGCCGTCGAAGCCATGCTCAAGGTCATCACCATGCCGGTGCAGCTCGGCGGCGGCATTCGCGATCTGCGAACCGTCGAGGCGTGGCTCGATAAGGGCATCACCCGAGTCATCATCGGCACAGCGGCGGTGCGCGATCCGGCGTTCGTCAAGGAAGCGGCCAAGAAATTTCCCGGCCGTGTTGCCGTCGGGCTCGATGCGCGCGACGGCAAGGTCGCGGTGGAAGGCTGGGCGGAAACCTCGCAAGTCACCGCGCTGGAGATTGCGCAGCGTTTCGAGGATGCCGGCGTTGCGGCGATCATCTTCACCGATATCGCGCGGGATGGTCTGCTCAAGGGTCTCAACCTCGACGCGACGATTGCGCTGGCCGACAACATCAGCATCCCGGTGATCGCCTCCGGCGGCTTTGCATCGATCGACGACGTCAAGGCGCTCCTGGCGCCGCGTGCGGCGAAGCTCGCCGGTGCGATTGCCGGCCGCGCGCTTTATGACGGCCGCATCGATCCGGCGGCGGCGCTGGCGCTGCTGCGCAACGCGCGCACGGGGTAGGAGTTCGCGATGTTCAAAGTGCGCGTCATTCCCTGTCTCGACGTCAAGGACGGCCGAGTCGTCAAGGGCGTCAACTTCGTCGACCTGCGCGACGCCGGTGATCCGGTGGAAGCGGCAATTGCCTATGACGCCGCGGGCGCTGACGAATTGTGCTTCCTCGACATCACTGCCACCCACGAAAATCGCGGCACCATGCTCGATGTCGTCCGGCGTACGGCGGAGGCCTGCTTCATGCCGCTAACGGTTGGCGGCGGCGTGCGCACCGTCGACGATATCCGCACCTTGCTGAAATCCGGTGCCGACAAGGTATCGATCAACAGCGCGGCGGTCAGCCGGCGCGAGTTCGTCAAAGAAGCCGCCGAGAAGTTCGGCGACCAGTGCATCGTTGTAGCGATCGATGCCAAGCGGGTGACGCGTGCCGGCGGTTCGGATCGCTGGGAGATCTTCACCCACGGCGGCCGCAAGGCGACCGGCATCGATGCCATCGAATACGCGCAGGAAGTGGTTTCGCTGGGCGCCGGCGAAATTCTGCTGACCTCGATGGATCGTGACGGCACCCGTCAGGGCTTCGATATTCCGCTGACCCGCGCCATTGCCGACAGCATCAAGGTTCCGGTGATTGCGTCGGGCGGCGTCGGCAATCTCGATCATCTGGTGGACGGTATCCGCAATGGTCACGCCACCGCCGTGCTGGCCGCCTCGATCTTTCACTTCGGCGAATTCACCATTCGCGAGGCCAAGGAGCATATGGAGCGTGCCGGCTTGCCGATGCGGCTCGATCCGTAAACCAACCCCCCAGTTTGCGCTCCCGCGCCCATGCCGGAAATGCTAGAAAGTTCCAAATGGCACGTTTTACCTTGCACGACCTTGCTGCGACCATCGACGCCCGTGCGGCGTCCGGCGGGCATTCCACCATCGCCCAACCGCATCCGGCTCGCATTGACGACGCCGCAGCGACGTCCCATTGACGGCGACGTTGACTTCGTCGTTGGGGGACCGGAGACCGATGCGCATCAAAACCATTGGGATCGCCGTCGTGGTGGTCGCGGTGCTGGCGACCGTGCTGTGGTTCACGAACGGACGCGCGCACTTCATGACGAAGGAAGAGGCGGCCCACCTGACGATCGCCGCCGACAAGCTGCTGGAGGAATAGGCCGCGCGGACCACCCGGGAACCACTTCGCGTCATGATCGATACCGTGACCTCCTCCACCACCGGTGCCGTCGACTCTCCGCTCGTCGATGCCGTCCTGCGGCCCGTGCGCGGGCACATGGCCTTCGAGTCGTGCGTCGAGCAGCTGGGCTCGGCCATCCAGCTCGGGATCTTCCGGCCCGGCGATCGACTGC
>Ga0066255_1001217_pt1 | contig 12240 bp, 9 predicted proteins | sample ThiBiot_750_biof_FD_71148 | JGI IMG/M metagenome (GOLD analysis project Ga0066255, IMG submission 71148) | Wastewater bioreactor microbial communities from Cape Town, South Africa - Thiocy_expt_750_biof (version 2) | ecosystem: Engineered > Bioreactor > Thiocyanate-remediating > Anaerobic-Aerobic... | reverse complement strand
CCGGCGGGCGAGCCCGACGCCGGCCTCGGGCGTCGCCTGCGGCACTTCGGGCAGGCTCAGCAGGCCGCCCCAGATGCCGGCCGGCGGCCGCCGTTCGAGCAGGATGCGTTCGCCGTCGCTGAACAGGAGCACGCCGGTGGTGCGCGCCGGCAAGGCCTTGCGCGGCTTCGCGACGGGCAGCTCGTCCTGTCGCCCGTCGCGCCGGGCGATGCAGATGTCGCGCATCGGGCACGCCTCGCAGCGCGGCTTGCCGCGCGTGCACAGCGTCGCGCCGAGGTCCATCAGACCCTGCGTGTAGGCCTCGATGCCGGCGGCCGGGAGCAGCGCTTCGGCGAGCGCCCACATCTCGCGCTCGGTTTGCGCTTCGCCAGGATAGCGCTCGATCCCGAAGCAGCGCGCCAGCACGCGCTTGACGTTGCCGTCGAGGATCGCGGCGCGCGCGCCGAAGGCGAAGGCGGCGATGGCGGCGGCGGTCGAGCGGCCGATGCCCGGCAGCTCGGCGATCCGTTCCGGCGCCTGCGGGAAGCGGCCGCCGTGTTCGACGACGACGGCCAGCGCGCAGCGGTGCAGGTTGCGCGCCCGCGCGTAGTAGCCGAGTCCGGCCCACCGTTCGAGCACCGCGTCGACCGGCGCCGCGGCGAGCGCCGCGACGTCCGGAAAGCGGTCGAGGAAGCGCGCGTAATAGGGGATCACCGTGCTTACCTGCGTCTGCTGCAGCATGATCTCGGACAGCCAGATGCGGTAGGCGTCGCGCGTCCCCTGCCAGGGCAGGTCGTGGCGGCCGTGCGTGCGCTGCCACGCGATCAGGCGCGTCGCGAAGGAGGCGCCGGCGGCGGGTTTGTCCGCAGCGGCGCCGGCGCGGGTGACCAGGCGGGCGGCCTTGCCGCCGCTCATGCGGCGACCGGCTTGACCTTGCTGGCGGCGAGCTTGGCGCGCGTGCGCGCTTCGCCGGTGTCGGCGCCGGTGGCGACGGCGACGCCCATGCGCCGCTTCCTGAAGCTCTCCGGCTTGCCGAACAGGCGCAGGTCGGTATCCGGCACGGAGAGCGCGTCGGCGGCGCCGGCGAAGGCGATGCCCGGCGCGTCGAGGCCGCCGTAGATCACCGCCGAGGCGCCCGGCGCGCGCAGCGCGACGTCGACCGGCAGGCCGAGGATGGCGCGCGCGTGCAGCTCGAATTCGGAGAAGCGCTGCGAGGCGAGGGTGACGAGGCCGGTGTCGTGCGGGCGCGGGCTGACTTCGGAGAATCGTGCGGGCGCGGGCTGACTTCGGAGAACCACACCATGTCGCCCTTGACGAAGAGCTCGACGCCGAACAGGCCGCGCCCGCCGAGGTTGTCGGTGACGGCCCTGGCGATGTCGCGCGCGCGCTCGCGCGCCGCCGCGCTCATCGGCTGCGGCTGCCAGGATTCGACGTAGTCGCCGTCGACCTGCAGGTGTCCGATCGGCTCGCAGAAGAAGGTTTCGACCTCGCCGGAAGCGCCGAGCGCGCGCACCGTGAGTTGCGTGATTTCGTAATCGAAGTCGATGAAGCCCTCGACGATGACGCGGCTTTGCGCGACGCGTCCGCCCTGCAGCGCGTACTCCCACGCCGGGCCGACGTCGGCCGGGCCGCGCAGCAGCGACTGCCCCTTGCCGGACGACGACATGGTCGGCTTGACCAGGCAGGGATAGCCGATGCCGCCGTCGATCGCCGCCTGCAGCGCGGCCAGCGAATCGGCGAAGGCGTAGGGCGAGGTGGGCAGGCCGAGTTCCTCGGCGGCCAGGCGGCGGATGCCCTCGCGGTTCATCGTCAGGCGCGCGGCGCGCGCGGTCGGGATGACTTCGGCGATCCCCTCGCGCTCGACGTCGAGCAGCATGTCGGTGGCGATCGCCTCGATCTCGGGGACGACGAGGTGGGGCCGCTCGGCCTCGATGATCGCGCGCAGCGCCGGACCGTCGGTCATCGTCACCACGTGCGCGCGGTGCGCCACCTGCATGCCGGGCGCGTCGGCGTAGCGGTCGACGGCGATCGTCTCGACACCGAGACGCTGGAGGGCGATAATGACCTCCTTTCCGAGTTCGCCGGCGCCGAGCAACATGACGCGCGTGGCCGACGGGCTCAAGGGCGTGCCGATTTTTTCGCCCGGCAACTGGCCGGCGCGGGCGTGGGGACCGAGGTTTGTGGTGCTCATTGCGGAACTCCTGTGAGAACCGGAAATCTTAGCATGCCGACCACCCCTTCCGATTTGCCCGAATGATCCTGCCGATACCGCCTCACCGTCGCGCCGACCAAGTCGCCGCGCCGAACGACCTTTCCTGCCCGCATTGCGACGCAGGCGCCACCGCCGCGCACGTCGTTCCCGCGTTCGACTGCCGTGCCTTCCGCGACACCCTCGGCAGCTTCGCCACCGGCGTCACCGTCGTCACCGCGCTGGCGCCGAACGGCGAACGCATCGGCCTGACCATCAGCTCGTTCAACTCGGTCTCGCTCGACCCGCCGCTGATCCTCTGGAGCCTCTCCCGCCAGTCGCCGAACATCGACGCCTTCCGCAGCGCCTCGCGCTACGTCGTCAACGTGCTGTCGGCCGGCCAGGAGGAAATTTCCAACCGCTTCGCCGCGCGCGGCGACGACCGTTTCGCCGGCGTCGCGGTGCGCGAAGGGCTGGGCGGCGTGCCGATGATCGAAGGCTGCTGCGCCTACTTCGAATGCGCCAACGACTACCGCTACCCGGGCGGCGACCACACCATCTTCGTCGGCCGCGTCGAGCGCTTCACGCAGGGTGAAGAGCAGTTGCCGCTGGTCTTCCACGGTGGCCGCTACCGCCAGCTCGAAGTCGTTTTCGACGAAACCGTAGACGAAGATTGAAGCGCGGCGCGCAAGCGCTTAGAATATGCGTCTTCGCGGGCGTCGTATAATGGTAATACCCTAGCTTCCCAAGCGTGCGACGTGAGTCGGAGGTGAGCTGTAACCTTGCACTACGCTGATTCCATTGAGGAATCACCACCATTGCGGTGGATAGTGCATAACACAGCCTTTCAAAGAAGTGCCGAAAGGCACGAAAGCGGCGTAAGCCGTATAAGTAATTGTTCTGCTGTCCGATGGATGATTGGCAAGGAGTTCTGAGATGGATGACTTCATCGAAGGTTTCATGAAGGGAGCAAAGGAAACTCCGAAAGGGTTCTTCGCTCCTGTCGTGGCTCTATGGTGTTTGCTGATCCAAACCACGGAATCGTTGGTAAGTAGTAAATAAAACGATTCTCGAACTGACAGAACCCGGGGTTCAGCCTCCGGTAGTCTAGGAGCGGTGCGTCACTGGCAACGGTGGGGTGCTAAGCGCTCTGAAAATGTAGCCACCTTACGGGGTATGCCATATCCCGTGAGGGGTCTGGCATGATTTCGGGAGTTGCACCCGGATGAGGCGCTAGGCTGGGTTGGATGGTTAACGTAAGTGAACCGCTATTAAACGTCGTCAAGCTTGATGAGCCAAAGGCAACTTGTAGTATCGGGCTCAGCCAAAATGGCATGTGATCGGTTGTTTGCTTGCTTGGTGCAAACACGCTGACACTGGTATCACCGGCGAAAAGGCGGAACCTTCCCAATCCTGTTACTTATGCGGAACACGGTAAGCCCAATATGGCGTCTGGCCTGTCTGGTAGACAAAGGTAATCGCAAGGTTATCTGATGCTGTAGTGGGTAGAGGATGGTGGAAAAAGCGAATGCCTCTCTGTAATGGGGGGAATAGGGGATAAATGCCCTGACGCGAAAGCGTGCAGACTTCCATCTGGTGATCTGTCGCAAGACAGGTCTGTAAATCGCATCCGGCGGGGATGATGTACAATCCCCGGTTCGGGGCGAGTGCGTCTTCCCTTCCGGGACAGAGCGGGTGTAGTTCAATGGTAGAACTTCTGCTTCCCAAGCAGATAGCGTGGGTTCGATTCCCATCACCCGCTCCATTCAACCGGAGGTTGATATGGACGCAAGTCAGCATGATTGTGATGTCGCCTCCGCAACTTGGCAGTCTTGGCACGATGTCTCATGGGTCAAGGTTCATCAAGTTGTCGCGAGGCTACAGGCAAGAATTGCGAAGGCAGCAAAAGCAGGGGAATGGCGGAATGTTCGCGCCCTGCAGAGACTCCTGACCAAATCCACCGGCGCGAAAGCGTTGGCTGTGAGGCGGGTAACGGAGAATCAAGGCCGGAAAACTCCAGGAGTGGATAAGCAAACCTGGGATACACCGGAGGCGAAGTGGAACGCGGTGGTTGACCTTGGCAACAAGGGATACAGGCCGTTACCGCTACGTCGCATCTACATCCCGAAAGCAAATGGTGACAAACGCCCTCTGGGCATACCCACCATGCGCGATCGAGCGATGCAAGCGCTGCATTTACTGGCGCTGGACCCCGTCGCCGAAACGACTGGCGATCCCCATTCCTACGGTTTCAGACGTGAACGCTCGACAGCGGATGCCATCGAACAAGTGCGCAATGTGCTTGGAAGAAAAGCTTCGCCCAAATGGGTGCTGGAAGGGGATATCAAAGGTTGTTTCGACAACATCAGTCATGACTGGCTGGTTGCCAATGTCTGCATGGACAAAGTCATCCTTCGGAAGTGGTTGAAGGCGGGGTTCATCGAGACGGGAAGGCTTTTCCCAACGCAAGCGGGTACGCCACAGGGAGGCATCATTTCCCCGGTTCTGGCTAATCTTGCACTGGATGGCTTACAGCACGAGCTAACCACACTGTTTGGAACGGTGAGGGAAGAGCGGGCTGCCAAAGTCAATCTAGTGCGCTACGCGGACGACTTCATCATTACAGGTAGCTCGAAAGAGTTTCTGGAAGAGAAGGTCAAACCTCTTGTGGAGAAATTCCTAGCCACTCGGGGGCTCATCCTCTCGGAAAAGAAAACCAAAATCACTCACGTGACGGAGGGATTCGATTTCTTGGGGTGGAACGTCAGATATTTCAATCGAATGCTATTCACTCAGCCATCGAAGAAAAATATCAAAGCGTTCCTGGGGAAAATCCGCGATCTGCTGCGAGAAAGGAAAGCTGCCGCACAGACGGAGGTGATCGAAAAGTTAAGCCCGGTAATTCGAGGTTGGGCCAACTATCATCGAAGTCAGATGGCATCCCAGACGTTTGCAAGGTGCGATCATCAAATCTGGCAAGCACTGTGGCGCTGGGCGTGCCGCCGACACCCTGAAAAGGGGAAGAGGTGGATCAAACAGCGTTACTTCAAGTGCCTCAAGGGGCGCGACTGGCGGTTTGCGGACAAGGACAAGCTACTTCCAAACTTGGTGGAGTACCGGAAACGGCCACATACCAAGATCAAGGGGGAGGCGAATCCATACGACCCAGCGTATGACGGGTACTTTTCCAAACGGCTGGCACAGCGGATGGACAAGACACTCGAGGGACGCCGCAAACTTCGTTTCTTGTGGTGGTGGCAGGAAGGTCAATGCCCCATTTGCAATCAAAAGATCACGCGAGAGACTGGGTGGCATCTTCACCACATAATCAAACGGTCGGAACGAGGCTCGGACAAGCTGACTAATCTGGTTTTGCTGCATCCGAATTGCCATAGGCAGCACCATGTTCTTGAGAATTACGGCCCTGCCGGCATCTCTATGTTCAAGTAGGGGTGTTTAAGGGTTGCTTGAGCCGTATGCGGGGAAACTTGCACGTACGGTTCTTAGGGGAGGGGGTGGCCGCGAGGTCACCTCCTTACCCGCCTAGAGCCGTGGGTTCGATTCCCATCGCCCGCTCCACCACCCACATTCCGCGGTGTTCCGTGAAAGTCCAGGTTGTTCTGCAAGCCATTGATCAATAATCGATTTTTGGCGACGCGACAGTCCAGTGACGTCCACTGAAATCCACCGACAGCAAGTCATTTTAAGTCCACAATTAAGTCCACAATTGCGGATGCGGCTGATAGCGGATTGTTGCTGGATGGCTGCGGCCTGCGAAACGAACATCTGGCTCCTGACCCATGTTCAGGAGCTGGCGCATGGCACTCTCAGATCTGGCTATCCGGCAAGCCAAGGCTACCGGCAAGGCCTACACACTTCGCGATATCGATGGGCTTTCGTTGGCGGTCAGCGCCAGCGGTGGCCGAACCTGGCATTTCCGTTACTACTGGCTTGATCGGCAGAAGCGCATGTCCCTGGGGACCTATCCGGAGGTTTCCCTTCGCGAGGCGCGGGGTCTGCGCGATGAAGCACGGGCCCTGCTCGCCAAGGGCGTCAATCCCCACTCGCATCGCAAGCAGAAGCGGGCTGTGGTCAAGCTTGCCGGCGAGAACACCTTCGAGGTGATCTACCGAAAGTGGCTGGCCCATCGCGAACTCAGCCTCAAGAAGGGGCGCCAGACCACCCTCTCGATTCTTCCCCGAGTCTTTGCCAAGGACGTGTTGCCCTTCTTGGGCAAACATACGATCTACGAGATCAAGCGGCCCGATCTGCTGGAGGTGATTGCCCGAATCGAGCGGCGCAAGGCGCTGTCGGTCGCGGAAAAGGTCCGAACCTGGTTCAACCAGTTGTTCCGTTACGCCCTCGTAGTGGTCCCCGGCCTGGAGCAGAACCCGGCCTCCGATCTCGATGTGGTGGCTCTGCCCTTGCCGCCCGTCAATCACAACCCGTTCCTGCGCATGGGCGATCTGCCCAAACTCATGCAGCGCCTGCGCAAGTACCGTGGTCGCCTGCAGACACAACTCGGCCTGAGGTTGTTGCTGCTGACGGGAGTTCGCACGGGTGAGCTGCGCCAGGCGACGCCGGATCAGTTCGATCTCGATCAGGGGGTGTGGGTGATTCCTCCCGAGGTCGTGAAGCAACTTCAACTGGACATGCGCAAGAAGCGGCAATTGCCCCGGGACATCCCACCTTACATCGTGCCGCTGTCGGTGCAGGCGATGGAAATCGTCCGGCACTTGCTGGAAGAGTTCAAACCGGCTCAGCGCTACCTACTGCGCCACGACAGTGAAATGAAGAAGCGCATCAGCGAGAACACGCTCAACAACGCGCTCAAACGCATGGGCTATCGCGATCTGCTGACCGGGCATGGCATGCGCGCCACCATGTCCACCGCACTCAACGAGATCGGCTATCCCAAGGTATGGATCGACGCACAACTATCCCACGTCGATCCCAACAAGGTCAGCGCCACCTACAATCACGCCGAGTACGTGGAACAGCGTCGGCGCATGATGCAGGACTGGGCGGACCGCCTTGATCTGTTCGAACAGAATATGCTCGAGGCGGCGAGCATGCCGCTGACCGTGCATCTGGAAGGTGTTCCTCTGGCTGCCGACGCCGATGTCTCCGGTCCTTCATCAAGACAGGTGACGGCCCCGTTGTTGATCGTCATGAAGCCGGCGGACAGCTTGCCGCTGGTGACCGCCGCCACCCACCGTCTGCCGGCTGTCAGCCTGCCTCGATCGGTGATGGACGCACCTGTCTCCGATATCCAACGCAAGCGGATGGAACTGGTGGATCTGTTCCAAGCGCCCCACAACCTGCCCGTGGCCGAGTTTGCCAAAATGGCCGGGAAATCCCGGCGCTGGATCAGCTACGAGATTCAGGCTGGCAATCTGCTGGCGCTCAATCTGGGCAACCGTGGGCAGCGCGTACCGGACTGGCATCTCGATCCAGTCAAGCATGCCTTGATTCAGGCAGTGTTGAAGTTGAACCGGGGGGCTGATCCATGGCAGATCTACCACGCGCTCGTACAACCAAGAGCGGCATTGCGGGGCAGATCGGTACTGGATAGCGTCTCTGCGAGCAATCTGGACAAGCTCATCGTGACGGTGAGTGCAACTGTGAAAGAGGGCGAGTGGACGTCGCAGCAACTGCGGTTCGCGTAATAACAACCGAGCAAATCGATGCCGCCTCATGCCGCTGATCCGAGGCGGCGCACAAACTGTGTTTCGACTTCGCTCAGGGGGCGCAGCGGGTAACAGAGGTAGGCCAATACGACGCTCGGTTTTCCCTGCAGAGGCCTGACAGTCAGGCCGTGCCGCTCATAGCGGAACAGCCTGGTCATCGGCGCGATCGCGATGCCATAGCCTGCCGCAACCAGGGTCATTGCCAGATCGAAGGTGGGTGCGGCGGGCTCGGAGGTTTCTTGCGCGATCAGGAAAAGCCGCCGCATTTCGGCGGGCCACGGTTCTTTCGCATCGATAATGCCCTGCGCGTGGATCACCTGTTGCGGGGATATTTCGCTGCAGGGCACTTCCGGATAAGCGAGCAGGTGCGAGCGTTTGGCCAGAGCGACTCCAAGCGTGTCGAACCAGATGGCTTCTTTGCTTTGGCCGGGTGGGATCCTGTTGGAGGTAGAGAGAACCAGATTGGGCTCTTCGCCAACCAGTTGGGCCTCGGCGAGTCTGACTGGTACCTCCGGTACTTCTGCGCGCTGCAAAGCAAGAGCGCCGACAAGCTGGGGCGGTATCCAGTCGCCAACCACGGTTAGCTGAATCGCTTTGAAGACCTTGCTTGATTTCACGTCAGGCAACCTCTTTCTATCAACTCAAACGGCTGCGGCGGCGCGAATGAGTTAAATTTAACGTGGTTTAAATCCTGACGGTAATCGACGCTTTTGGCAATGCAAAAGCGATCGATTCAACGAGGCCGACCCACCGGCACTACTACCTACGAAGCGGAACCTGCCATCGCTTTCGGGGCGGTTGTGCGCGAAGAAAGAACCAAACAGGGAGTTGCCCAGGAGACACTGGCGAATTTGGCCGGGATCGAGCGTTCCCACATGGGCAAGATCGAGCGCGGAGAACACATGCCCACGCTTTCCTTGATCCTCAAGGTCGCCCGAGCGCTGAAATGCAGCTCGGCGCAGTTGATGATGCTCACTGAAGAGCGGTTGAAGCAGGCTTCATCTGTGTCTGTCAGTTGAAACGGGTTGGACGTACCGGGGCGCTGAATTTTGCTGGTTGGGCAGTTCAAATAATTTGGACAGAGTTGGCCTTGGGCCTCTTTGTCGGGACCATTTGGAGAGCACGATTGTCTATGCTGTAGCATTCAAGGGGCTGTGGACTGAAGGCTTAACAATTACCGGTAAGGTGCGTTTTAACTGGGAATATTGCACTCGGCAGGCCACGACGTATTGATATTGCATAGGCTGTGACGATAATGGACGAATCGACACCGAGTATTGCTGAGCTTACTGTGACTATTCTTGCCCTGAAGGTTGGAAAAAAGCAGTTCACCAAGCAGTTATTTTCTCAGCTCCCCAGAATGGAGTTTTGCGGTGAGGGCGGGCGAGTCCGCGAAGGTGTTAAACCTTGGGGTGTTGTTCGGCCGGATGGAAGCCGGTTTGGCGGCTGGCTGATTTATGAGCATGAAGGAACGCTCTATCGCGCACAGCTCATTCAAGCACGAAGCCAGTCAGAGATCGAACGAGACAAGCGGAAGCTCGAACAGGATGGTTACCACTCCAGGCTGCATATGGATTTGGAGTTGAAACGCCTTGTGGAAGAACCGGAAAGAGCTATGCACCATGCTGCAATGGCTTTGCTTCCCCAACTGTTTATCGGCGTTTAGTTCTCCCGTCACTTCAAGAATAAGTGACCACCTTTTTTCCTAAAGAGCGATCTCCTTCTCTTGTTGCACTGTGCCCAGACGCAGGTATGGGTTGTCGGGCGGCACTTCGGAGAACACCGTTTGAGGATCGATCAGCAGGTAGCCATGCAGCCGGCGCGATTTGCGTGGCCCGGTGACTTCGCAGGTCCAGATATTCAGCCCACTGGCCTGTTTGCGGTGTTGGCCCAGTTTTTCGAAACGCTTCTGTACCCACTGCCATCCCTCGAGCTTGTCCGCCTTGGCCTGCGTGGCGACCAGGGGGTGTTCCTGGGCGTAGCGTTGAAACACGCCGGGGCTGACCAGATAGGCCGTGCCGTCGACGGTGTGCACCTGGGCTTTGGCGTCGTTGATGATCAGCCTGTGCATCTGGATGCTCTGGGAGAGCCATGCCATGAAGTGTTCGCCGGAGGGAATAGCGGCTTGCTGGTGTGTGGGTCCGTTCGTGCTGGGGGGCAACGCAATGTTCGCTTTCACAGCTACTTCTGGCTCTGGCGTCGATGGTGCTGATGCTGCCGGTGTCGTTACCTCAAGCAGGTCGAGCAATGCGCCAAGGCCAGTGTCTGCGGTCGAAGGTATGACCGACGTGATCAAGGCCGGGGACGGTGGCGCGATCTCCATGGGCTGGCAGTTGGTTGAATTAGGGGCAGCGATGGCCGCTTCGTCGGCCTCTGGATCGACCTGAACCTGTCCCGCGAACGGCGCCGGTCGCTCGACGGCTTCCCAGATCGCTGCCGGTGACAGTTTCAGGAAGGTGAAACTGTGCGACCAGCCAGCATCACTCGTGACCGTGGCCTTCCAGATGGCTTTGCCGTCCGGGGTCGGCAAGGCAATGCCGTGGTCCTGCAGCACGTTGAACACTGCCGTGTTGTTCGACGGAATGCCGTCGATGCCCTGCGACAGCAGATGGGCGCGCAGCTTGTCCGAGACGGTTTTGCTCACCAGCCACAATGCATCCTGGGTCAGCCATCCATCCGAGGCCTGGGGTTGGTTCAGTTTGAGCTCTTCGCGCAGCAGGTAGCGCAGACCATCCAACAGCTTGCGCTGCAGCGCGTGTTTGGGTGCGGCCAGGGCTTTGCCGGGGTCTCCGCCCAGCTCCTGGGCTACCGAAGCTTGGTCAGCCTGGACCACCAACTCGCCCAGCGTGCCGGCATGCTCATACTGGCCGGCCAGCACGTACAGCAGCGCGGCCCAGAGGTCGGGATAGCTGGACAGCCAGTCGAGGATGGCAGCATCGAGCAGGCGGGTGTAGAGCAGCCCGGTAGCCGCGCTGTGCAGGCGGTACTCCCGATCCTTGCGGTAGCGGAAACGGTACGGCTGTCGTAGTGGGCCGTGCCAGGGATGCCAGGGGGTGCCATCCTCGTATTCGACCTGCAGGTCCACGGCGATCTTGCCGATGTCGTGTAGTAGCGCCGCGTAGGCAGTGCCGGCGGTCCAGGCCTCGGCCTGCGCAGCCTGGGCTTCAGGGCTGGCACCGACTGGCAGCAGGTGTGATTGGCGCAGCTTGAGCGCGTAGGCAACAATCTCAAGGCCGTGATCCAGCATGCCGCCTGGATAGGCGTGGTGATGGCTTTCGGACGCAGGGAACTGCTGAACCAGCTCCGCGTAGCGCTCCAGGGGCGCGAGGTACAGGGTGGCGAATTGGCGACGCGACAGCGAGGTGCGCTGCCAGATGTGTTCCAGCAGCTTCTGCCGCCGGGGTGTGGCCAGCAGCGATGCGGCCGGTTCCGGTCGCATCAGCCCTTTGCCTGGGTCGGTGGGAGATGTGGGTGTCGGTGCTGCGTCGGCTGCGGGCGACACTCGTTTGCGTTGAAACAGCGAAAGCATGGCGGAATTCGGATGACGGGCCGGTCGGGGGAGACTTTTGGCCTTTTCAGGATAGGGCCTTTCCCCTTGGCGCCCTTCCTTTGCCCCTTCCCCAACCTTTTGGCTTTTAGGAAGCCTTTGGGTATAGGGGCGTCAGCGATTGGGCGCCACGATCAATGCGGCACGGGGCAATCCCGGCAAGCCGGCGCTGCAGGATCGACGTCAGGCCTGGCCCAGTCCCGAATCGAGAGCGTTGGCTTGGGCTTCAAAATCAGCCGGGCGCCGTTTGCGGAACGCCTCAAGGTTGGCAAGCTTCCACCGCAAGGCGGGCAGTTCGGCCGCGTGCGCGCACTGCATCAGCGACCAGTCGGGCTCGGCGCGCACCAACCCGCTCAGGAACTGTTGGTGACTCGTGGTCAGGCGTCGCGGCAGTTCCTGTCGTATCTGTGCACGGGCGGCGAGCAGTGTCTCCAGCGAACACTCCACTTCAGTCATGCCGACGAAAGCGCGCTCGTACTCCGCTGCGATGTCCTTGTCGTTGCCGAACAGCACTTCATGCGGCGGCCGGTTATGGCCGGCGAGGTAGAGCACGAAGCACTCGACCATGCCATCGCTGAGGCCGCCCGATTCGTAGAGCTGCCACACGTCGAACAAGTCGCGTGGGTGCTGTCGATCCAGGGCTGCCACCAATTTGCCGGCATACAGCTCATCGCGTGCCAGAATCGGCGCCTCGAACTCGACACCGAACAGGTCGCCGGTCCTGGCGCTCAAGGGCTGGCGTTCAACCGGGAGCACCGTGCCGCGGAAGACGACGTTCACTTCGATCTTGACCTGGCTGGTGTCGTTCTCGACGATCAGCTTGGTGTCGCCGAGAT
>Ga0066255_1002266_pt1 | contig 12273 bp, 10 predicted proteins | sample ThiBiot_750_biof_FD_71148 | JGI IMG/M metagenome (GOLD analysis project Ga0066255, IMG submission 71148) | Wastewater bioreactor microbial communities from Cape Town, South Africa - Thiocy_expt_750_biof (version 2) | ecosystem: Engineered > Bioreactor > Thiocyanate-remediating >... | reverse complement strand
GGCGGGCGAACGGCGTCATCACGCCGGACCTCGCCCTGAAGGTCGGCCAGGCCACGGGCCTCGCCTTCCATCGCGGCGACCATCGTCACCGCGTCGTGATCGGCAAGGATACCCGGCTTTCCGGCTACATGATCGAATACGCCATGGTCGCGGGTTTCACCGCGGTCGGCATGGACGTCATGCTGCTCGGCCCGATGCCGACGCCGGCGGTGGCGATGCTGACCCGCTCGATGCGGGCCGATCTCGGGGTGATGATCTCGGCTTCGCACAATCCCTACGAGGACAATGGCATCAAGCTGTTCGGGCCCGACGGCTACAAGCTCAACGACGAGGTCGAGCACGAGATCGAAACGTTGATCGACGCGGATCTCGGGCCGCGCCTGTCGGGCTCCGCGCGGCTCGGCCGGGCCAAGCGCATCGACAGCGCCGATGCCCGCTATGTCGAGTTCGCCAAGCGCACGCTGCCGCGCAATCTGAGCCTGGAGGGTCTGCGCATCGTGCTCGATTGCGCCAACGGCGCGGCCTACAAGGTGGCTCCGCAGGCGCTATGGGAACTGGGCGCCGAGGTGATCACCATCGGCGTGGAGCCGGACGGCTTCAACATCAACCGCGAGATCGGCTCGACCCATCCTTCGACCCTGGTCGAGAAGGTCAGGGAATTGCGCGCCGATGTCGGCATCGCGCTCGACGGCGACGCCGACCGCGTCCTGGTGGTGGACGAGCACGGCCAGATCGTCGATGGAGACCAGCTGATGGCGGTGATCGCGCGCTCCTGGCTGGAAGACGGCCGCCTCTCGGCACCGGGCATCGTCGCGACGGTGATGTCAAATCTCGGTCTGGAGCGCTATCTGGCCGGCCTCGGCCTCTCGCTCGCGCGCACGGCGGTGGGTGACCGTTACGTGCTCGAACATATGCGCAGCCATGGCTTCAACCTGGGCGGAGAGCAGTCCGGCCACATCATCCTGTCGGATTTCGGCACGACGGGCGACGGACTGGTTGCGGCGCTGCAATTGCTGGCGGTGGTGAAGCGGATGGACCGGCCGGTCTCGGAAGTCTGCCACTGCTTCGAGCCGCTGCCGCAGATCCTCAAGAACGTGCGCTACAAGACGGGCAAGCCGCTGGAGGAGCAGGCCGTGATGAGTGCGATCGAGGCGGCGAAGCAGCTTCTCGGCGAGAGCGGCCGGCTCGTCATCCGCCCCTCGGGGACCGAACCCGTCATCCGCGTGATGGCCGAGGGCGACGACCGGGATCTGGTCGAGCGCGTCGTCGACGACGTCGTCGAGGCGGTGACGAAGGTCGCGGCCTGATCAAAGGCGCCCGGGGGCAGGCACTGCCGCCCTTCAGACCACCGCGGTCAGCCCGCCATCGACCATCAGCAGATGACCGTTGACGTAATCGCTCGCCGCCGAAGACAGGAAGATCGCTGCGCCGACCAGTTCCTTCGTCTCGCCCCAGCGCCCGGCCGGGGTGCGGCTGCAGACCCAGCTCGTGAAGGCCTCGTCCGCGAGCAGGGCCTTGTTGATCTCGGTGGTGAAATAGCCGGGCCCTATGGCGTTGGCCTGGATGTTGTGCTTGCCGAGCTCGGCGGCCAGCCCCCGCGTCATCATCTTCACCGCGCCCTTCGAGGCCGTATAGGGAATGATGGTGGCCCGGCCGAGCTCGCTCATCACCGAGCCGATGCTGATGATCTTGCCGCGCTTGCGCGGCACCATCGCTCATCACCGAGCCGATGCTGATGATCTTGCCGCGCTTGCGCGGCACCATCCGCTTCGTGACCGCCTGGGTGACGTAGAACACCGAGTGCAGATTGGTGTTCATCACCTCGTGCCAGCCCTCGACCGGGAATTCGGTGATCGGCGCGCCCTTCTGCATCCCGGCGTTGTTGACGAGGATGTCGATGGGCCCCGTGCCGGCCTCGATCGCCGCGACGCCGGCCTCGACCGCCTTCTGGTCGGTGACGTCGAAGGCCGCGATCGAGGCCTTGCGGCCGGCGGCGGCCAGGGCCTTGTGCGCTCGCTCGAGCTTGCTCCGGTCGCGGCCGTTCAATACGACATGAGCGCCGGCTTCGGAGAGGCCTTCAGCCAGTGCGAGCCCGATGCCCTGGCCGGAGCCGGTGACCAGTGCGACCTTGCCTTCCAGGCTGAACAGCGACAGCGACATGGCGTATCCTCATTAAAGGCCGGGGTGCGGCGTTGGTTTTGTTTGCGCCGGGAGCACAGCTTTCGGTAAGCAGCTTTCAAACGATTAGACAACGGCGCGGCCTGCTTGTCCCGCGCCAATCCGGAGAAACGTCATGCGCGCCGTCGTGATCCATGCCGAGAAGGACCTGCGGGTCGAACAGACCACGGCTCCGGAGCTGGGCCCGCATGACGTGCGGGTCCGAATGGAAGCCGGCGGCATCTGCGGCTCCGATCTGCATTATTATCTGCATGGCGGCTTCGGCACGATCCGCGTGCGCGAGCCGATGATCCTCGGCCATGAGATCGCCGGCAGGGTCGAGGCGGTCGGCGGCGAGGTCTCGCGGGTCAGGCCGGGCGATCGCGTCGCGGTCAATCCGAGCCGGGCCTGCGGCCATTGCCGCTATTGCCAGATGGGTTTGCAGCAGCACTGCACCGACATGCTGTTCTACGGCTCGGCGATGCGCTTTCCGCATGTGCAGGGCGGCTTCCGCGACGTGCTCGTCGTCGAGGAGCGGCAGGCCGTGAAGGTGGCTCCCGGCGTCACGGCGGCGCAGGCCGCCTTCGCCGAGCCGCTCTCGGTCTGCCTTCATGCGGCCAAGCGCGCCGGACCGCTGCTCGGCAAGCGTGTGCTGGTGACGGGAGCGGGTCCGATCGGCGCGCTCACCATCGTCGCGGCAAAGGCTGCCGGCGCTTCGGAGATCGTGGCGACGGACGTGGTCGACGGGCCGCTGCCGGTGGCGCTCAAGATGGGCGCGACGGCGGCGATCAACGTCGCCGCCGAGCCTGATCGGCTGAAGGAGGAATACGGAGCGGAGAAGGGCGCCTTCGACGTGATGTTCGAGGCGTCGGGCAACCAGCACGCGCTGACCGGCGCCTTCGACGTCGTGCGCTCGGGCGGCACCATCGTGCAGATCGGGGTCGGCGGTCAGTTTACCTTGCCGATGAACGTCGTCGTCGCCAAGGAATTCGACCTGCGCGGCTCCTTCCGCTTCCACGAGGAATTCGGCTGGGCGGTGGCGATGATCGGTTCCGGCTCGATCGACCTCTCGCCGCTGCTGACGGCGACGATCCCGGTCGAGCGAGCCGTCGAGGCCTTCGACCTCGCCGCGGACAAGGCGAAGGCGATCAAGGTCCAGCTCGACTTCGCGTGAAGGCGGGGCCGTTATTCTCCGCGAAGCGGCGCTTCGACCGGAGATGCCCTTGCCGGTCAGGGTTCTTCCCGGGGCGCGATGCTCGGGCCATGCCCGAGCAGACGGGCGTCAGAACAGCCCCTCGATATGGCCTTTCGCGTCGATATGGATGCGTTCGGCGGCTGGTTCGCGCGGGAGGCCGGGCATGGTCATGATATCCCCGCAGATGGCTACGACGAAGCCCGCGCCGGCCGAAAGCCGCAATTCCCGCAAGGGAACGGTGTGGCCGGAGGGGGCGCCGCGGAGCGTCGGATCGGCCGAGAAGGAATACTGGGTCTTGGCCACGCAGACCGGCAGGTCGCGGAAGCCGGCCGCCTCCAGCTCGGCGAAGCGCGCCGCGAGCCTGGCGTCGACGCTGACGCCACTGGCGCCGTAGATCTCGCGCGCCACGGTGTCGAGCTTCTCGCGCAGCGGCATGCTGTCGGGATAGAGCGGGGCGAAATCGGCCTCGCCCTCGTCGGCCAGCGCGGCGACCTTGCGGGCCAGTTCCTCGGTGCCGGCACCGCCTTCGGCCCAATGCCGGCAGATCACCGCCTCGACGCCGAGATGGTTGCGGCAGAAGTTGCGGATCAGCTCGTGCTCGGCGGCCGTGTCGGTGGCGAAATGGTTGATCGCGACGATCGGCGGTACGCCGAACTTGCGGATATTCTCGACATGGCGGGCGAGGTTGGCCATGCCCGCTTCCAGCGCCTTCAGGTTTTCCTGGCCGAGGGCGTCCTTGGCGACGCCGCCATGCATCTTCAGCGCACGGACGGTGGCGACGACGACGGCGACCGAGGGCTCGAGGCCGGCCTTGCGGCATTTGATGTCGAAGAACTTCTCCGCGCCGAGATCCGCGCCGAAGCCCGCCTCCGTGACGACATAGTCGCCGAGCTTCAGCGCGGCGCGGGTTGCGATCACCGAATTGCAGCCATGGGCGATATTGGCGAACGGCCCGCCATGGACGAAGGCGGGCGTGCCCTCCAGCGTCTGCACCAGGTTCGGCATCAGCGCGTCCTTGAGCAGCACGCTCATCGCGCCGGTCGCCTTGAGATCGGCCGCGGTGATCAGGCGCTTGTCGCGGGTGCGGCCGACGACGATGCGGCCGAGGCGCTCCTCCAGATCGGCGGAATCACGGGCCAGGCAGAAGATCGCCATCACCTCCGAGGCGACGGTGATGTCGAAGCCGTCCTCGCGCGGGAAGCCGTTGCCGTTGCCGCCGAGCGAGGAGACGATCGAACGCAAGGCGCGGTCGTTCATGTCGAGCACGCGGCGCCAGCTGATCGTGCGGGTATCGAAGCCGAGCCCGTTGCCCCAATAGACATGGTTGTCGACCATCGCGGCCAGCAGGTTGTGCGCGCTGGTGATGGCATGGAAGTCGCCGGTGAAATGCAGGTTGATCTGCTCCATCGGAACGACCTGCGCGTGGCCGCCGCCGGCCGCTCCGCCCTTCATCCCGAAGCTCGGGCCGAGGGAGGGCTCACGCAAGGCGATCATCGCGCGCTTGCCGATCCGCGACAGGCCGTCGCCGAGGCCGACCGTCGTCGTGGTCTTGCCTTCTCCAGCCGGCGTCGGGCTGATCGCGGTGACCAGGATCAGCTTGCCGTCCGGCTTGTCGTGGAAGCCGGGGATCGCGCCCGTATCGACCTTGGCGATGAACTTGCCGTAGGGGTGGAGCGCTTCGACCGGAATGCCGGCGCGCTCGGCAATGGCGGCAACGGGCTGAAGCGTCGCGGCGCGCGCGATCTCGATATCGGTCGGCATCCGTCCTCTCGGAAACTGTGCGGCCATCGCGCCTCCCGGGGCGAAGCCGCCGCGACACTGGCCCGAACCGCGCGCCGCGCCAAGCGCTTTTCCGGCCGGCCCCTGGATGATGCACAGGCGCCCATGTCTTTTGACATGCGCCCGGCCGCACCTGCCTGTTACCGGTGACAGGAGCGGCAGCCCGTCCGACGGACGATGCCGCTTGCTGTCCATGGCTGGAGCCGGATACGAAGAGCGCGGCGTGCGATCGGCCCTTCGATGATCGGCCGGCATTGGGGGAGGACGATGGATCAAGGCGTCTGGCCTGCCGGCAAAAGCGGCGTCGCCGAGCTGCTGCGCGGCTGGACCGGCGGCGAGACCGTGCTCGGGGCGCCGGCAGACTGGCCCGCAGCCCTGCGCAGCGCCTTTCAGCTCATCCTGCTTGCGCCGTCGCCGATGACGCTGCTCTGGGGAGAGGCGGGCCTGATGTTCTACAACGACGCCTATGCCGTCATCTGCGGTGCACGGCATCCGCGGATCCTGGGGCAGAGCGTCTACGATGCCTGGCCGGAAGTCGCCGCGTTCAATCGCGGGGTCATGGCGAGCGTCCTGGCCGGCGAGTCGTCGTCTTATCGCGACGTTCCCTTCGTCTTCTACCGCAACGGCGCCGCCGAAGAGGTCTGGCTCAATCTCGACTACAGCCCGGTGCCGGACGAGGCGGGGGCCGTCGGCGGCGTTCTGGCACTGGTGACGGAGACGACCGAGCGTTTGCGTGCGGAAGAGCTCCTGCGGCGCCGCGAACGCGAACTGGCGCAGGTCCAGAAGATCGGGCGCGTGGGCGGGCTCGAGGTCGACCTGCGCTCCGGCTTCCAGAACCGCCGCTCGCCGGAATACCTGGCGATCCATGGCCTGCCGCCGGAGGCGGCGCAGGAGACCCATGAGGATTGGGTGGCACGGCTCCATCCCGAGGACAGGGCCCGTGTCGAGGGGCATTTCCGGGCGGCCGTCGCGAGCGCTGCGACCGACTACCACGCCGAATACAGGATCGTTCGGCCCGCGGACGGAAAGATCCGCTGGATATCGGCGACGGCCCTGATCGAACGCGATGACGAGGGTCATCCAGTCCGGCTCGTGGGCGCGCATCTCGATATCACCGAGCGCAAGGAGGCGGAAAGCGAGCAGCGGCTCCTGATGCAGGAACTGGCGCATCGGGTGAAGAACACGCTCGCCATGATCCAGGCCATCGCTTCGCAGACCCTGCGCAGCGCGACCACGCTGGAAGCCGCCAACGAAGCGTTCACGGCGCGGCTGGGAGCGTTGGCGCGGGCGCATGACCTGCTGGTGGCGGGCCAGCAGGCCAACGCCAACATCGCCGAGATCGTCCGCAGCATCATCGGCATCCAGGGCGACCCAGGCCGCTTCGACGTTCAGGGGCCCGACATCGTGCTCGGCCCGAAGGCTGCCCTGGCGTTGACCCTCATCCTGCACGAACTGACGACCAACGCGGTCAAATACGGGGCACTGTCCAACGAGAAGGGGCGGGTGAGCCTGCGCTGGGGCGCCGATGAAATCGAAGGAGTCCGGCAGTTCCGCCTGCGCTGGCAGGAAAGCGGCGGCCCGCCGGTCAAGCCTCCTGCCCGGGCCGGCTTCGGGTCTCGCCTGATCGAGCGTTCGTTTCCCGGCGCGCGCAACGGCACCGAGAGCGCCTATCTGCCCGGCGGGCTCGTCTTCACGCTCGATGCGCCCTTCGAGGCATTGGGCGGCACGCGGGACGAGACCGGCTCGTCCTGAGTGCCGTCGGCCGGCTCAGGCCCGCAAATGCGTGTTCTGTGGAAAGAGGAACCGACGCGCGTCGTCGTCGACCTCGGTCTTGAACGCGAACTGGTCCTTCAGCGCCATGGCGCGCTGCGCCGCCGGCCGGGCCGAGATCTCGTCGGTGTGGCGCTTCACGTTCGGAAACAGCGTCGCCCAGTTCTCGCCGACGGCGAAGGAAAGCCGGGTCGCCCAGCCCCAGACCGACATGTCGACCAGCGTATAGCCATCGCCGAGCATGTAGCGCCGTGTCGCGAGCCGCTCGTCGACGATGCCCCAGTGCCGCTCGGCCTCGCGGGCGTAGCGATTGATGGCGTAGGGGATCTTCTCGGGGGCGAAGCGGCTGAAATGCACCGCCTGGCCACAATAGGGGCCGATGCCGGTCGCCACGAACATCAGCCAGGAGAGCATCTCGCCGCGCGCCTTCGGCGTGTCCTGCGGCAGGAACTTGCCGGTTTTCTCGGCGAGATAGAGCAGGATCGCGTTGGAATCGAAGACGGTGACGTCGCCGTCGGTCAGGGCCGGGGTCTTGGCGTTGGGGTTGATGGCGAGGAATTCCGGCTTGAACTGGTCGCCCTTGCGGGTGTCGACCGGCACCATCTCGTAGGGCAGGCCGGCCTCCTCCAGGAAGAGCGCGACCTTCGCCGGGTTCGGCGAAGGGTGGTAGTAGAGCTTGATCATGGAAGGCTCCCGCTGGGTCCGAGCTGGTTGCGGCTCGCGGCATAGGAGACGAGATCGGTCAGCGCCGCAATCGTCGTGTCCGCATGGAAGCCCAACTGTTCCGGCTGCATGCGCAGCGCCTTGAACATCAGCTTCGGGTCGATCGTGCCGGCGGCGGCAATCTCGTTGCGCAGGTCTGCGGCCGCCACGCGCTCGATGCGTGCCACGGCAAAGCCGTGGGCCTTGGCGCCGGCGATGTCGAAACCATTCGACGAGACGAAGAGGATTTCGTCGCGAGCGAGGCCGAGGCGCTTCTCGACATGAGCGTAACCGCGCGGATCGGGCTTGTAGATGCCGATCTCGTCGACGCTGATCACGGTTTCCAGAAGCTCGCCGATGCCGGCATGGGCGACGAGCCGCTTCAGCATGGCCGGGCTGCCGTTGGAGTAGATGGCAAGCCGGTAGGAAGCGAGGCCCTCCAGAGCGGCGCGGGCCTCGGGATAGAGCGCCAGCGCGTCATAGGCTCCGGCGATCTCGGCCAGGAATTCGGGCGTCGCGGCGAGGCCGAGCGTCTTCAGGGTGAAGTCGAGGGATTCGGTGGTGACCGTCCAGAAGTCCTCGTAGCGGTCCATCAGAGCGCGCAGCCAGGTGTATTCGAGCTGCTTCAGCCGCCAGATCTGGGTGATGGTCGTGCCATGGCCGGGAAAGGCGGCCTCGGTCGCGGCAGCGACCGACTGGACGTCGAACAATGTTCCGTATGCGTCGAAAACCAGGGCCTTGATCGGCATGGATCTCCTCCGTTGGGGCGTGGCTTCGGGGCGTGCGCCTTCTTAGCACTCGCATCGGCAGCATGGCGCATGGTATCCGCACACACACCTTTTCCGACATGTGCAAGGTCAAGCCGATGCCGCCCCGTCCCGTGATGCTGATGATCCTCGATGGCTGGGGCTGGCGCGAGGATGCTCAGAGCAACGCGATCAAGCTGGCGAAGACGCCGCATTTCGATCGCTTCTGGGCGAGCTGCCCCCACAGTTTCCTGCGCACCTCGGGCCTCGACGTCGGCCTGCCGGCGGGGCAGATGGGCAATTCCGAGGTCGGCCATCTCAATCTCGGCGCGGGCCGCGTGGTGATGCAGGATCTGCCGCGCATCAACCAGGCGATCAGCGACGGCTCGATCGAGCAGGCGCTGGAGGCAAGCGGCCTTCTGGCGGCCCTCAAGACCAGCGGCGGCGCGTGCCATCTTCTCGGGCTCGTCTCGCCGGGCGGCGTCCATGCCCATCAGGACCATGCCGTGGCGCTGGCGACGATCGTGGCCGGACAGGGCATCCCGGTGAAGGTCCATGTCTTCACCGACGGGCGCGACACGCCGCCGCAATCGGCCGCCGACTATGTCGGGGCTTTCGCACGGGCGCTGCCCGCGGGCGCGAGCATCACCAGCGTCTCCGGCCGCTACTATGCGATGGATCGCGACAATCGCTGGGAACGTGTCGAGAAGGCCTGGAAGGCGATGGTGCTGGGCGAGGGGGACAGCTTTCCCGACGCGCAGGCGGCGATCGCGGCGGCCTATGCCGGCAAGGTCAGCGACGAGTTCATCGTCCCGGCCGTGATCGCCGGCTATGCGGGGATGCAGGACGGGGATGGGCTGCTCAGCTTCAACTTCCGTTCCGACCGCATCCGCGAGATCCTCGACGCCGTGCTGGAACAGGATTTCCAGGGTTTCGCACGTCCGCGCGTGCCGAGGCTGGTCAGGGCCGTCAGCATGACCTCCTACAGTGCCGGGCTCGACAGGCTGATGCCCGCGCTGTTTCCGCCGCAAACGCTGGCGAACGGGCTCGGAGAGACGGTGTCGAAGGCGGGCCTCAAGCAGGTCCGCATGGCGGAGACGGAAAAATACCCCCACGTCACCTATTTCTTCAATGGCGGCGAGGAGACGCCTTATCCGGGCGAGGACCGGGTCATGGTGCCCTCGCCGAAGGTGGCGACCTATGACCTGCAGCCGGAAATGTCGGCGCCCGAACTCACGGCGAAGGCGGTCGAGGCGATCGATTCAGGCCGCTACGATCTCGTCATCCTCAACTTCGCCAATACCGACATGGTCGGCCATACCGGCGTGCTGGCGGCTGCGATCAAGGCGGCGGAGACGGTGGATGCGGGGCTCGGCGCCATTGCGGACGCCGTGCAGCGCCAGGGCGGCGCCCTGCTCGTCACGGCCGATCACGGCAATGCCGAGCTGATGGTCGATCCGGTGACCGGCAAGCCGCATACGGCCCACACCACAAACCCCGTGCCGCTGATGCTGATCGGGGGGCAGGCCCGCGCCCTGGCGGATGGCCGCCTCGCCGATATCGCGCCGACGCTGCTCGCGCTGATGGGCCTAGGCCAGCCCGACGAGATGACCGGCAGGTCGCTGCTGCGCTGAGGCGGCGCCGGCCCAAAAGGAAACGGCGCGGAGATGATCCGCGCCGTGGGTTCTTTCGGGGGAGGGGCTGCCTCAGTATTTGCGCACCACCGGCGGCGGGGCGTAGGCCACCGGCTCCGGCGTGCCGCAGCAGTTCGGGTCGCCGAAGTTCCAGCGCATGCCGATGCGGAAGTCGTGGCTGTCGATGTCCTTGGCCTTGAGCGGGCCCTGGATCTGGCCGGTGAAGGCGTTGACAAGGCGGCCGGACTGGGCGTCGCCGAGATTGAGGTAGCGATAGCCGACCTCGAGGGTCAGGTTCTTGTTCACCTCGTAGCCGACGCCCGCCATCAGCGCCCAGGCGACGTTGGTCTTGGTCCCGGTGTTGGCGTAACCGAGCGTGGGGCCGACATAGTTACCGAGCAGGACGCCCTGATCGGTCAGGCCCGAGATGCGGTTCTGGGTGAAGCCGATGCCGGCGCCGATATACGGCGTCAGGCAGTTCCAGGTGCCGAGATCGAAGTAGCCGTTGAACAGGGTGACCAGCGAGGTCAGGTTGCCCTTGTAGGTGTTGGTCTGGTTGCCGTTGTTGAAGGGGTTGTAGACGATGTCGTTCACCCCGATCGACGAGGCGCCGCGATATTCGCCGGTGACATCGAAACGCAGCCAGTTGTTGAAGCGATAGCCGATGCCGAGCCCGGCGAAATAGGCGGCGTTGTCGCTTTTGCCGAAGAAGCTGCCGCCGAAACCGACGACGTCCTCCTGGTCATATTTGCTGATGCTCTGGACGCCCACGCCGATGTCGCCGCGCAGGTAGATGCCGCTCGAGATCGTGCCCTTGAGCATGGGGGGCGGCGGAGGCGGCGGCGGATAGCCGGCCAGATCCGCGGCCTGTGCCGCCATGGTGGCGCCGAGGGCCAGGGCGCCCCCCAGCGCGATGGATTTCAGGCTGCCCATGGCAGGGTCCTTCGCGTTGCGCGCAGGACCAAGGACGCAGGCCCGCGCAGTTACCGATGGGAAGGACCATGCCAGCGATTTCTTAAACGAGGCTTAACCTTAACCGCTAACCTTGTTTTTCGCTGAATCGGCGCGTTTCCCGGTCTCGATGGCCTTGCGGGCCTTGGCTGCCATCTCCTCGAACTCGGTACGGATCTTCTCGATCTTCTCCTCGTCGAGTTCCTCCAGATCGAGCAGCTCCTCGCGCGCGCCCTCAAGTTTCAGGATCAGCTCGTCGAGCTTGATCTGCATGGCGGCGGTGTCGCGGTTCTGGCTGTTCTGGATGATGAAGACCATCAGGAAGGTGACGATGGTCGTCGAGGTGTTGATGACGAGCTGCCAGGTATCGTTATAGCCGAAGAACGGGCCCGAGACGGCCCAGATCACGATGACCGCCGCCGCCCCGAAGAAGGTCTGCGGCTTGCCCGCCCACTGGGCGACGGCCTGGGAGAGGCGGGTGAAGAGCGAGCGGTCGCTCTGCGGCAGGCGGCGTTTCGGTCTGGCCATGGCATGTCCCCAACCGGCTGATGCTGTGACGCCTCAACGCGGCCGATGAAATGCCGTTCCCTGCGATTCCGCTCAGGCGAACAGGCGCTCCGCGTGCCAGGCGATGTGCTGGGCCATGAAGGTCGAGACGAAGTTGTAGGAATGGTCGTAGCCGTCCCGCAGGGTGAGCTGCAGCGGGATGCCGGCCGCGGCGCAGGCGACCTCCAGCAGCTGCGGGCGCAGGCCTTCCTCGAGGAAGCCGTCGGCGCTGCCCTGGTCCACGAGAAGTTCGCTGACGCGGTGGCCGTCGGCGATCAGCAGCGTCGAGTCGTAGATCCGCCAGGAGGCCTCGTCGGGGCCGAGGTATTTCTCGAAAGCCGGTCGCGACCAGCCGGCGGTCGAGGGCTGGGTGATCGGGGCAAAGGCCGACACGGAGCGGTAGCGCCCCGGGTTCTTGAGCGCCAGTGTGATCGCGCCATGACCACCCATGGAGTGGCCGAAGATGCCTTGGCGCGACATGTCGAGGGGGAAGTTCCTGGCGACCAGCTGCGGCGAACGCATGTCGAGGCGCGGCAGGCCACGATCGAGCTTGCGGAGTGCCTCAGCCATTGCCGCCCCCGTCCGCGATGCGCAGCAGCACGGCAGTTGCGCCAGCCATCCGCATGGTGCCGCCGAGATTGCCGCCGGCCGCGCGCTCTTCCAGCTCGTTGCCGCGCATCCACTCGGTCATCAGGCCGACGACCGGCTCCGAGGTCGGGCCGAACTCGGTCGAGTTGGCGTTCTCGATGCCGGCGAGCGAACGCGCCGCCTCGATCACCGCCATCTGCATGCC
>Ga0066255_1002264_pt1 | contig 12291 bp, 10 predicted proteins | sample ThiBiot_750_biof_FD_71148 | JGI IMG/M metagenome (GOLD analysis project Ga0066255, IMG submission 71148) | Wastewater bioreactor microbial communities from Cape Town, South Africa - Thiocy_expt_750_biof (version 2) | ecosystem: Engineered > Bioreactor > Thiocyanate-remediating >... | reverse complement strand
GGGCTACACCTACTGGGACTACAAGCAGCTGCGCTTCCCCCGCAACGAGGGCATGCGGATCGACTTCATCCTCGGCTCGCATGCGTTTGCGGATGCCGTCGTGGGGGCATCCATCCACCGTGACGAGCGCAAGGGCGAGATCCCCAGCGACCACGTCCCCGTGGTCGTCGACCTCGACCTCGCGGGCGCGGACGACGACGACCGCCCGATGATTTGGTGAGCCGGGCCCGCTGACGCGACCTGCTGACGGCGAACCGCTGACAGGCATCCACGGCCCACCGCAATAACTCAGGAGATGCCGCGATCGCGGTGACACCACGCCGCCGAATCACGCGGTAGCGGCGATGCCGCACCGCCGCCGTTCCTGAGTTATTGCGGCGAGGCATCCGCGGCGACGGCCACCGACGCCTTGGGCGGCGCGCAGCGACCGGGCGAAGAGCGAGGGTCAGCCGCGGGCGACGGCAGCGATCGCGACGGGCATCCGCAGCGCGTCGCGCCCGGTCTGGGGCGCCGTACCCGCGCGCCACAGCGCAACGAGGCTCCACAGGAACAGGCCGCCGACCATGACGTTGCGCGCGAGCAGCACGCCGGCGGCAAACGGGTCGGCATCGATCAGCGGCAGGTAGAGCACGGGGAACACGAGGGTCGTCGCAAGGCACACTCCGGCCATCCACCCGGCGACGCGACTCCAGGCGCGCCGGTCGACGGCGAGCCCGACCGCGACGATCGGGGCGAGCCACAGCATGTACTGCGGCGATCCGACCTTGTTGAACACGATGAGTGCGGCGGCGATCGCGAACCCGCCGACGAGGATCAGCTTCAGCTGCCCGCGCGGCCTGAAGCGGCCCTCGCGCAGCGCACGACGGCGCGCGCGCCACAGCAGCGCGACGATGACGAGGCACGCGATCGGCATGAGCCAGCCGACGATCTCGCCCGCCAGGTGCGCGCCGGGGCCGGCGACCTCGCGCGTCGCGAGCGCGTAGTTCTGCCGGATCTCCGCTTCGGGAAGGCCCAGCACGGTCGCCCACACCCAGGGCGTCGCGACGGGCGCCTCGAGCTGCAGCGACCGGTCGCCCTGGATCGTCAGGAAGCTGAACAGGTTCTGTGCGCCGCCGTACCAGGCGATCGCGCCCGCGACGACGGCGGTCACGGCGGCCCCACCGGCGACGATGCGCCAGCGTGCCGACGAGATCGTGACGGCGGCGCCGACGAGCGCGGCGGGCCACACTTTGATCCACGTGGCGGCCGCGAGCAGCGCGCCGGCGACCGCCGGACGCCGCAGCAGCACGGCGAGGCCCGCGATCGCGAGCGGTGCGGCAAAGCCCTCGAGGCGCAGCATCGAGACCGGCGCCAGCAGGATCTGCACCGCGAGCCAGTACCACGCCGCGAGGTAGCCCGACCGGCGACGCAGGCCGCCCGTGAGCGCCAGCACGGCGACGAAGTTCGCCGCCACCATCAGCAGGAACCAGATCAGCTGGTACGCGTCGGCACCGGCCAGAACCGGCGCGACGATCGGCACGAGGGCCCCGGCGGGGTAGACCCACGGCATGTCGATGACGGGCCAGTAGCCGAGCCGTGCCTGCTCGGCCCACAGCCGGTAGAGCGGCAGATCGCCCTGCGTCTCGCCCGCGATGATCGTCGGCAGCAGACCCAGCAGGTACACGCCGTGCACGACGGCGAACCCGATCATGAGGCCGCGACGGGTGAGCGCAAAGCGCAGCAGCGGGTCGCGCATCGTGGCGAGGTGCTGCACGCGGCGCTGGACCGCGGCGGGCAGCCGACTCATCAGACCGGACCGGTCAGGCGCGGCGACGGCAGAGAGCGACGCACCGTCGGAAGGGGCGGTGCGTGCGGCCAGGGGCTGATGCTGTGGGTCGCTGGTCACTCGGCTGAGTGTAGAGAGGCTGGATGCCGTGCAGGTGGACAGAAGTTTTCCATTGGCTGTCAGTTCGCCGTGAACCGGTGGCGCGCTGTTCCGCCGCGCGGGGGAGGCGACGGGGCATCCGTCCCCCGTACGTTGGAGGGATGAGCGATCCGATTCCCGCGCGCACGCTGACGCCCGCGCAGCGGCGCAACGATCTGTGGCTCTCGCTCGCCTTGCTCGTGGCGGCCATCGTGAGCGCCTGGCTCGGTCATGTCGCGGGGGTCTACGGCGAAGAGTCGCCCGCGTTCGGCTGGGCGCTCGTGTACTCGGCCGCACTCACGCTGCCGATCGCGGCGCGGCGGCGCTACCCCGAGGCGGTGCTCATCACGATCGCGCTCGCGTTCTTCATCGGTGTCTCGTTCCGCGTGCCCGAGATCTACCTCGGAAACGTGTCGCTGTTCATCGCGATGTACACGGTCGGCGCGTGGGTGCCCGACCGGCGCCGCGCGACGATCGTGCGACTGGTCGTCATCGCGGGCATGTTCGGCTGGCTGCTGGTCACGACGTTCCAGGCGGCGACGGCGGAAGACGACGGCGGCCTCTCGCGCGCGGGACTGTTCTCGCCGTTCGCCGCGTTCATGCTGCTGCAGTTCCTCGTGAACGTCGCGTTCTTCGGCGGAGCCTTCTTCTTCGGCGAGCGCGCGTGGGCGCAGTACCGCTCCGTCACGACGCTCGAGCAGCGCACGCGCGAACTCGAACGTGAGCGCGAGCTGACCGCCGCGCAGGCCGTGGCACTCGACCGCGTGCGCATCGCGCGCGAGTTGCACGACGTCGTCGCCCACCACGTGTCGGCGATGGGGGTGCAGGCCGGCGCCGCGCGCGCGGTGCTCGATCGCGACCCGGCATCCGCTCGAGCGGCGCTGCAGTCGGTCGAGCAGTCGGCGCGCGAGGCCCTCGATGAGCTGCGGCAGCTACTCGAGACTTTGCGGACGCCGGATGCCGATACGCCCGACGACTCGACGCTGGGCCCCGCCTCGCTGCCCGAACTCGTCACGCACGCGAACGACAACGGCCTGCCGACCACGTACGCCGTCGTCGGCGACCCGATCGCCGTGCCCGAGCTCGTGCGGGTGAACCTCTACCGCGTCGCACAGGAGGCGCTCACCAACGCGCGCCGCCACGGCGGCCCCGGCGCGACGGCCGACGTGCGGTTGAGGTACACGCCGGATGCCGTCGAACTCGAGATCGCGAACACGGGGCGCGACCCGCTCGGTGGCCGCCCCGGCCTCGGCCTTGTGGGCATGCGCGAGCGCGCGTCGGCGTCGGGCGGCACGCTCGAGGCCGGGCCGCGCCCGCGCGGCGGGTTCCTCGTGCGCATGCACGTGCCGGTCGGGGTCGGCACGGCAGCCGGCGTCGGGGCGGGGCCCGCGGCCGGCGTCGAAATCGGGGCGCAGGCATGATCGCGCCACTGCGGGTGCTGCTGGTCGATGACCACGCCGTCATGCGGGCGGGGTTCCGGATGATCCTCGAGGCAGAGGGCGACATCGACGTCGTCGGTGAAGCGACGACGGGCGTCGAGGCGGTGACTGCGGCATCCGCCCTGTTGCCCGACGTGATCTGCATGGACGTGCAGATGCCCGACATGGACGGCCTCGAGGCGACGCGGCGCATCGTCGCCGATCCGGAGGTCTCAGCCAGCGTCGTGGTCGTGACCACGTTCGACCGCGACGACTACCTGTTCCAGGCGCTGGCGGCGGGTGCCAGCGGGTTCCTGCTGAAGAACGCGGGGCCGGAAGACCTCGTCACCGCCGTCCGCGTCGCGGCGGCGGGTGACGCGCTGCTCGCGCCGGCGGTCACCAAGCGCGTCATCGAGCGGTTCACGCGCGCGGACGGCGTGCCCGCGGGCGGAGCGGCGGGCGGCACGGCGCCCGGCGCGGGCGCGGTGCCGGTGCCGGCGGCGGGCGAGGCGCCACGCCACGGGGCATCCACCCCGCCGATCGGCGTCGAGCTGACCGACCGCGAGCGCGACGTGCTGGGCCTGCTCGCCGACGCTCGCAGCAACGCCGAGATCGCGGCGGCCCTGTTCATCGGCGAGGCGACCGTGAAGACGCACGTGTCGAACCTGTTGCAGAAGCTCGGCGTGCGCGATCGCGTCGCCGCCGTCGTCTACGCGCACCGCCACGGGCTGGGCTGAGCCCGTGGCGATGCGTGAGACGCAGCCTCAGGCCGCGACACTCTCCGTGACGTAGCGGTCGATCAGCACCAGGAACGCGTCGAGGTACGAGCGCAGGAACGCGGCCGTCTCCTCATTGGTGACCTCGCCGTCCTCGGTGAACAGGCCGGGCAGCGACTGGATGTAGCCCTCGGGCTGACCGAGCGTCGGCGCGTTGTAGTGGCTCAGGATCGCCTTCAGATGCAGCTGCGCGGCGGCCGTCGCGATGCCGCCGCCGGAGGTGCCGATGACCGCGGTCGGCTTGCCGTCGAAGGATGCCTGGCCCCACGGGCGCGCCGACCAGTCGAGCGCGTTCTTGAGCACACCGGGGATCGAGCGGCTGTACTCGGGCGTCACGATGATGACACCGTCGACATCGGCGATCGCCTGCTTGAAGTCGCGCGCCACCTGCGGGTAGTCGGCGTCGTAGTCGGGCGAGTATAGCGGCAGGTCCTTGATCGGGATCTCGACGAGGGTGGCGTCCTCGGGCGCCAGGCGTGCCAGCGCGAGGGCGAGGCGACGGTTGATCGAGCTCGACGAGATGCTGCCGACGATGTAGCCGATGGTGCGTCCGGTCATGGTTCCTCCAGTGGTTTTGGGTTTGCGGGGCGCCCTCGACGAGGAGGCCCAGAAGGAAAAAGCGCAGGATGCCTGGGTCTATTCCGCCGCATGTACTTGCGGTCCGCCGCCCTCCCCCGTTCGGCGCCCGCGATCTCCCCCCTCGGGGGGAAGACGCACCCACGCCACTCGCCTAGCGTCGAAGCAGCACCGGACAGTTCCGGACGACTCCACAGGAGGAACGCATGCTCGAACTGAGCGGTATCACCAAGAGTTACGGCGCCGCGCGCGTGCTCGACGAGGTCGGGTTCCAGGTCGCCTCGGGGCGCCTGACCGGTTTCGTCGGCGGCAACGGCGCCGGCAAGACCACGACGATGCGGATCATCCTCGGCGTCCTCGCCCGCGACAGCGGAACCGTCACCCTCGACGGCGCACCCGTCACGGCATCCGATCGGCGCCGTTTCGGCTACATGCCCGAAGAGCGCGGCCTGTACCCCAAGATGCGGGTGCTCGAGCAGATCGTGTACCTCGCGCGGCTGCACGGGTTCGGCAAGGCCGAAGCGACCGCGCGAGCCGAAGCGCTGCTGGTCGAGCTCGGCCTCGGCGAGCGCCTGCAGGAAAACGTCGAGACGCTGTCGCTCGGCAACCAGCAGCGTGCGCAGATCGCGGCGGCGCTCGTGCATGACCCGCGCGTGTTGATCCTCGACGAGCCGTTCTCGGGCCTCGATCCGCTCGCTGTCGACGTCGTCGCGAGCGTGCTGCAGCGTCGCGCCGCCGACGGCGCAGCTGTGCTGTTCTCGTCGCATCAGCTCGACGTCGTCGAGCGGCTGTGCGATGACCTCGTCATCATCGCGGGCGGCACGATCCGCGCCACGGGATCACGCGACGAACTGCGCGCCGAGCACGCGCAGCGGCGGTTCGAGCTCATCTCCGGCGGGGATGCCGGGTGGCTGCGCGACGAGCAGGGCGTGACGGTCGTCGAGTTCGACGGCGGGTACGCCCTGTTCGACGTCGACAGCGACGAGGTCGCCCAGCGGGTGCTGCGCCGCGCGGTCGCCGCCGGCGACGTCGCGAGCTTCGCCCCGCAGCATCCTTCGCTCGCCCAGATCTTCAAGGAGGTCATCCAGTGACCACGTCCGCCACCCCCTCCGTCATGCCTTCCGCCACTCCCTCCGTCACGCCCTCGTTCGCGCAGAGCGTCTGGCTCGTCGCCGAGCGCGAGGTCGGATCGAAACTGCGCAGCAAGGCCTTCCTCATCTCGACGGGCATCCTGTTCGTCATCGCCCTCATCTCGGTCGTGTGGGGCGGTTTCGCCGCACAGACGAGCGACGCGATCCCCGTCGCGGTGACGGCAGACACGGCATCCGCCGTCGCCGGCAACGACCTCATCGACGCAACGCAGGTCGCCTCCGCCGACGCCGCGCGCGATCTCGTCCGCTCGGGCGACGTCGATGCCGCCCTCGTGCCGAGCGACGCGCAGCCGTTCGGCTACACGGTCGTTGGCGAAGACGGCGTCCCGTCCACGCTGCTGAGCCTGCTGAGCGTCACCCCGACCGTCGAACTGCTGAACCCGGATGCCACCGACGGCATGCTCCGCTACTTCGTCGCGCTCGGATTCGGGCTCGTCTTCTTCATGGCGGCGCTCACGTTCGGCTCGACGATCGCTCAATCGGTCGTCGAAGAGAAGGCGACCCGCGTCGTCGAGCTGCTGATCTCGGCGATTCCGGTGCGGGCGCTGCTTGCCGGCAAGGTCATCGGCAACACGATCCTCGCGATGGGACAGATCATCGGACTCGCCGCGATCGCGATCATCGGCTTCACCGTGACAGGGCAGAGCGACCTGCTGGCAGGGCTCGGTGCGCCGCTCGCGTGGTTCGCGGTGTTCTTCCTGTTCGGGTTCGTGCTCCTGGCATCCCTCTTCGCCGCCGCAGGAGCCATGGTGTCGCGGCAGGAGGACATCGGCTCGACGACGACGCCTCTGACGCTGCTCGTGATGGCGCCGTACTTCTTGGTGATCTTCTTCAACGACAACGACCTGGTGATGTCGATCATGTCGTACGTGCCGTTCTCGGCCCCCGTCGCGATGCCGGTGCGGATCTTCCTCGGTGGGGCGCAGTGGTGGGAGCCGTTGCTGTCACTCGTGGTCATGCTCGCGACCTGCGCCGTGGCGATCTGGGTCGGCGCGAAGATCTACGAGAACTCGATCCTGCGCATGGGCGCCCGCGTCAAGCTCGCCGAGGCGCTGTCGGCCTGACCGTCTCGCTTTCGAGGAGCGCACATGGCTCCGTTTCGGCGCGGAACGCGACCATTTGCGTGCGCTCCTCGAACGGCGTCAGCGCTCGACGAGCACACCGTCGGCGTCGGCCCACACGTGCGCGCCGGGGCGGAAGACGACGCCCGCGATCTCGACCGGCACGTCGAGCTCGCCGACGCCGTCCTTCGCGCTCTTGCGCGGGTTCGAGCCGAGGGCCTTCACGCCGAGCGGCAGCTGCCCGATCGCGACGCGATCGCGGATCGCGCCGTGCACGATGATGCCCGACCACCCGTTCGCGACCGCGGATGCCGCGATCAGGTCGCCCACCAGGGCCGATTCGAGCGAGCCGCCGCCGTCGACGCCGGGCGCGGCGCCGTCACCGGGGGTCGCGAGCGTCGCCTTGACGAGGGCGTTGTCGCGATGGCACCGGACTGTGCGGATCGGCCCGTCGAAGGCGACGTGGCCGCCGATGTCGTGCAGCTGCAGCGCGAGCGAGTCGAGCTCGTCGCCGCGCTCGTCGTACAGGTCGGCCGTGAGGATCGTCGTCATGACGCCACGCTAATGCGCCGATCGCCGGCTCAAACAGGCATCCACGCAGGAACTTCGTGTGACCTTCTGTGAACGGCAACTCATCGGGAACACAGCCGCGCGGCGTAGCGTTTCAGCGATCGGGACGACGGCGTCCCTCGTGAAAGAAGTCTGAAGGAGACGCCATGAGCCTTGTTGCTGTGCACCCCGCCGAAACGAATGCCCCGATTCTCGACGTGCTCGCCGAGCGCTGGAGCACCCGCATCTTCGACCCCACAACCCCGATCGACGAAGACGCCCTCGCGAGCGCCCTCGAGGCGGCCCGCTGGGCGCCGTCGGCCAGCAACACCCAGCCGTGGCGCTTCGTCGTGGCTCGCCGCGGAACGGCCGCGCACGAGACGATCGTCGCGTCGCTCATGGGCTTCAACCAGGCCTGGGCCGCCGATGCCGCCGCGCTCGTCGTGTTCGCCACCGCCGCGTCGCTGGACGGAAAGCCGCTGCCGTGGGCGGCGTATGACACCGGCCAGGCTGCCGCGCACTTCACCGTGCAGGCGCACGCGTCGGGCCTGCACACGCACCAGATGGGCGGCTTCCACCGCGACGCGATCGGTGAGGCCTTCGGCTTCGGCGACGACCTCAGCGCCGTGACCGTGATGGCCGTGGGCGCGCTCGGCGACTTCGACGCGGCTCCCGAGGCCCTGCGTGAGCGCGAGCTCGCGCCGCGCACCCGCCGCCCGATCTCGGACTCGCTCATCCTGAACGTCTGACCGCGCCGGCTGCGCGCATGCCGGTTACCGCGCCGCGGGCGGGTTCAGGTCGGGGTGCGTGATCACGACGAGCGAGTAGGGGTCGCCATCGGCATCCGGCGTCTTGTCCTTGTACTCGACGAGCAGGTCACGCAGGCGCTGATCGAGCTCCGCCTTGTGCTCGGCGTTCAGGCGCAGGCCGAGCCAGCCGAGCAGCACCGCGTCGGGATCGGCGAGCGCGACCTGCTGGCGCACCGTCTCCATCAGGACCGGAATCTGGTCGTCCATCGACGCGTTCCACGACCGCCCCGTCGCGAGGTAGGGCACCTCGCGCGCACCCTGGGCGCCGCTGCGCTCCGGCTGCGCCTCGAGGAAGCCCGCGTCGACGAGCATCCGCACGTGGTGCAGCGTCGTGCCGGGGTTGACTCCCAGCAGGTCGGCGAGTTCCTTGTTCGTGCGGGCGTCAAAGCGGCACAGCCGCAGGATCCGCATGCGCAGCGGCGAGCTGAGGGCGCGGGATGCGGAACGGGTCGACGCGTCGTCCATGCGGGCATCCTAGCCGACTGATTGACATTCTCAATCTATTTGTCATACTGATTGTGTGTCTCAATCAGTCGACGTGACGGATGCCCCGGTGCAGCGCTCGCTGTGGCGCGACGGCAACTTCCTCACGCTGTGGACCGGGCAGGCGTTCAGCCACTTCGGCGCCCAGGTGTTCGAGCTCGCGCTGCCGACCCTCGCCGTGCTGCTTCTGCACGCGACCGAAGCGCAGGTCGGCTATCTGAACGCGGCGGCGATGGCGGCGTTCCTCGTCGTGGGTCTGCCGGCCGGAGCCTGGATCGACCGCATGCGCAAGCGGCACGTCATGATCTGGGCGGATGCCGTGCGCGCGCTCGCCCTCGCCACGATCCCCCTTCTGCACCTGTTCGGCCACCTGGAGATGTGGCATCTCTACCTCGTCGCGCTCGTCGTCGGCGTCGCGACCGTGTTCTTCGACGTCTCGTACCAGAGCATCGTGCCGTCGCTCGTGCGCACCGATCAGATCGCCGAGGCGAACGGCAAGCTCGAGTCGACCAACCAGATCGCGGGCCTGGCCGGCCCCGCCGTCGGCGGCGGGCTCGTCTCGCTCGTGACGGCGCCGCTGGCGATCGTCGTCACGGCGTGCACGTACGTCATCTCGATGGTGGCGCTGCTCCTCACCCGCGATCACGAGCAGCTGCGCGCGCCCGAAGACCACGCGCCGCTGCACCGCGAGATCGGCGAGGGCCTGCAGTGGGTGTTCGGCAATGCACTGCTGCGCCGCATCGTCGCGACGACCGCGATCTCGAACCTGTGCTCGACGCTCGTGTTCACGCTCATGCCGATCTTCTACCTGCGCATCCTCGGGTTCACTCCCGCCGTGATGGGCCTGCTGTTCTCGCTCGGCGCCGTCGGCGGGCTGCTCGGAGCGATGGCGACGCCGCGCATCGTCGCGCGCATCGGCGAGGCGCGCACGATCCCGATCAGCGCGCTGGCGTTCTCGATCGCGATGGTGCCGCTGCCGCTCGCGGCCGTGCTGCCCCAGCCAGCGGCGTTCGCCATGCTGGTCGTGCAGGCGTTCGCGATGAGTTTCGGTGTGCTGGTCTACAACATCACGCAGGTGACCTTCCGCCAGCGGATCACCCCGTCGCGGCTGCTCGGGCGCATGAACGCCTCGATCCGGTTCTGCGTGTGGGGCGTGATGCCGCTGTCGGCCCTGGCCGCGGGATGGCTCGGCACCGCGCTCGGCACGGTGCCGGCCCTGTGGATCGGCTCGCTCGGCGGCCTGGTGTCGGCTCTGCCCGTCGCGCTCGGCCCGTTCTGGCGCCTGCGCGAACTGCCCGCCGCCGAGGCGGCAGGCGGAGAGCCGGCGACAAAAGGGCCGCCCGCCGGAGAGCCGGCGGCCGAAGCACCCGCGCCACCCTCGCCACCCGGCGCATAACTCAGGCAGAACCAGTCCTGGTGGCCCGAATCGGCCTCCAGACACCGATTAGTTATGCGACCTGGCGGCGGATCAGTCGTCGAGCAGTTCGGCTTCGATGACGTCTTCGGTGTCGGAACCGCCCGACCCCGAGGCCGAGCCCACGCCCGAATCCGTGCCTGCCGTGCCCGGGGCGGCGCCTGCGCTCGTGAGCACGAGCCCCGACCCGTCGGCGGCGACGTCGACCTTCACGAGGTCGCCGTCGCGCACACCGCCCGCCAGCAGCGCCATCGCGAGCCGGTCCTGGATTTCGCTCTGGATGAGCCGGCGCAGCGGCCGCGCCCCGAAGATCGGGTCGTACCCGCGCTCGGCGAGCCAGGCCCGGGCATCCGGCGTGACGGCGAGGGTGAGCCGGCGATCGCGGAGGCGCCGCTGCAGCGCGTCGACCGAGAGCTCGACGATCTGCGCGAGGTCGTCTTCGCTGAGCGCGGAGAACATCACGACGTCGTCGAGCCGGTTGAGGAACTCGGGCCGGAACGCCTGGCGGACGAGCGCCATGACCTGCTCGCGCTTCTGCTCGGGCGACAGGATCGGGTCGATCAGGATCGGCGAGCCGAGGTTCGAGGTCAAGATCAGGATCGTGTTCGTGAAGTCGACCGTGCGGCCCTGGCCGTCGGTGAGGCGGCCATCGTCGAGCACCTGCAAGAGGATGTCGAACACTTCTGGGTGCGCCTTCTCGACCTCGTCAAGAAGCACGACCGAGTACGGGCGCCGGCGCACGGCCTCGGTCAGCTGACCACCCTGCTCGTACCCGATGTACCCGGGAGGGGCCCCGACGAGCCGGGCGACGGAATGCTTCTCGCCGTACTCACTCATGTCGATGCGCACCATCGCGCGCTCGTCGTCGAAGAGGAAATCGGCGAGCGCCTTGGCGAGCTCGGTCTTGCCGACGCCGGTCGGGCCGAGGAAGAGGAACGAACCGGTCGGCCGGTTCGGGTCGCTGATGCCCGCGCGCGAGCGCCGCACCGCATCGGACACGGCCTTCACGGCATCCTTCTGACCGATCAAGCGCTTGCCGAGCTCGGCCTCGAGGTGCACGAGCTTCTCGCTCTCGCCCTGCAGGAGCCGTCCCACGGGGATCCCCGTCCATGCCGCGATGACCGCCGCGATATCCTCTTCGGTCACCTGGTCGCCCACCATACGGTCACCCTCGGCGGCTTCGGCGTTCTCGGCCTGTGCTACCTGCCGCTCGAGCGCCGGGATCTCGGCGTAGTAGAGGCGGGATGCCTTCTCGAGGTTGCCTTCGCGCTGCGCCCGTTCCGCTTCAACGCGTGCCTGGTCGAGCCGCGTCTTGAGGTCGCCGACGGCGTTGAGCGACGCGCGCTCGCGCTCCCACCGCGCCTGCAGCTCATCGAGCCGAGCCTGCTCCGCTTTCAGCGTCTCGCGCAGCGTCGCGAGGCGTTCCTTCGACGCGGCATCCTTCTCGCGCTTCAGTGCCAGCTCTTCGAGCTTCAACCGGTCGACGTGGCGTCGCAGCTCGTCGATCTCGAGCGGCGCGGAATCGATCTCCATGCGCAGTCGCGACGCGGCCTCATCGATCAGGTCGATGGCCTTGTCGGGCAGTTGCCGCGACGGGATGTACCGGTGCGAGAGGGATGCCGCGGCCACGAGCGCGCCGTCGGCGATCGCGACCTTGTGGTGCGCCTCGTACCGCTCCTTGAGTCCGCGCAGGATCGCGATCGTGTCCTCGACGCTCGGCTCACCGACGTACACCTGCTGGAAGCGGCGCTCGAGCGCGGCATCCTTCTCGATGAACTCGCGGTACTCGTCGAGCGTCGTCGCGCCGATGAGGCGCAGCTCACCGCGCGCGAGCATCGGCTTGAGCATGTTGGATGCCGCGACCGACCCTTCACCACCGCCCGCGCCCATCAGCACGTGGAGTTCGTCGATGAAGGTGATGATCTGCCCGTCCGACTCAGTGATCTCCTTGAGGACGCTCTTCAGGCGCTCTTCGAACTGGCCGCGGTACATCGCACCGGCGACGAGCGCGGAGATGTCGAGCGAGACGAGCTCCTTGTCCTTGAGAGACTCGGCGACGTCGCCCGCGACGATGCGCTGGGCGAGTCCTTCGACGACGGCGGTCTTGCCGACGCCGGGCTCGCCGATGAGCACGGGGTTGTTCTTCGTGCG
>Ga0066255_1002037_pt1 | contig 12320 bp, 10 predicted proteins | sample ThiBiot_750_biof_FD_71148 | JGI IMG/M metagenome (GOLD analysis project Ga0066255, IMG submission 71148) | Wastewater bioreactor microbial communities from Cape Town, South Africa - Thiocy_expt_750_biof (version 2) | ecosystem: Engineered > Bioreactor > Thiocyanate-remediating >... | reverse complement strand
CGATCTCGAACCAGTCGCCGGTGATCGCCGACGAATTGCGCCGTCAGGCGGATGTCTTTACTGATCTGGTCCAGCTACAATCCAAGCTTGGCCGCGATCCGAGCGAGCGCCCTGCCGCTCGGGAGCCGCGCGAACCTCGTCAGCATACGCCGCAATTCCTGCAGCGCAGCACGAGCCCAATTGCACCGCGAGGCGATGCCGACGATTTTGAAGACTGAGGACAAGACCAGTGGCCCCGGTTCTGACATTCGCCTGTCTCCCGACGCGTCATTGATGCGAATGTCAGAACCGAAGGGGCACTGGCAAATTATTGATGTCGTGAAGCTTTGGATTTGACGTTCGCATGAAGCAATCGCGGCAAGCTGGGGGCGAACGTCAAATCCGCTTCACGCACGCAAGCCGGCGCGAAAGCGCCGGCCCCTCTGCTCCATTTTCAGGACAGGCCAACGAACCCGGCCCGGACTGCCCTCTCTGCCCCCGCCTGAAAGACTTTCGCGACGCCAATCGCGCCCAGCATCCGCACTGGTTCAATGCGCCCGTTCCGTCTTTCGGTCCCGTCGATGCACAACTCCTGATCGTCGGCCTCGCGCCCGGCCTTCAGGGCGCCAATCGCACCGGACGGCCTTTCACTGGCGATTTCGCGGGCGACCTTCTTTACGGCACGCTGACGGATCTTGGTTTTGCCGAGGGCGTCTTCGAAGCGCGGCCGGACGACAGTCTGCGTCTTATCGATTGCCGCATCACCAACGCGGTGCGCTGCGTGCCGCCGCAGAACAAGCCATTGCCTGTCGAAATCAAGACCTGCCGTACCTTCATGCAGGCCGCGGTGGAGGAAATGCCGCGCCTGCGCGCCATCGTCATGCTCGGCCGCGTATCGCATGATACGACGCTGAAAATGCTCGGCCTGCGTGCTGCGGATGCGCCCTTCAAGCACGGCGCGGAGCATCAGGCCGGCGCGATCCGGCTGTTCGATAGCTATCACTGCTCGCGCTACAATACGAACACCGGCGTGCTGACGCCGCAGATGTTCAGAGCCGTGTTCGCCCGCGTGCGGGACTATCTCGGTTAACGCGGATTCGCCTGCAACCACGCCAGCACATCGCCCGCATTCCGGTCCGGCGGAAACACCGGATAGAACACATGCGTGATGGTGGCATCGTCGATGATCAGCGCCATGCGCTTGATCAGCGTTAGATCCAGTACGCCCATGGTCGGCAGGTTCAGCGCGCGCGTCAGGGCAAGATCAGCGTCGGACAGCACCTGAAAAGGCACATGCAACCGCTCCACCATCTCGCGCTGATACGCCGTGTCCTGCGTCGAGATTCCGAACACATGCTGCGCGCCGGCGGCTTTCAGATCCTTGAACAGATCGCGGAATGCGCAGGTCTGCGGCGTGCAGCCTCGCGCGCCCGGGATCATGTCCCAGTCATCCACGAGGCTGATCTTGCCGGGCTCGCCGGTGCGCGGATAGGCGAACAGCACCACCCGGCCGGGCAGCGAAGCGAGCGTGACTGACGCGCCGTCGGTGGCCGGCAACGCGACGTCGGGAATCTTCATGCCGACAAGGTGACTCGCCGCGCCGTCATCGACCGGTGCCGGAATCTGGCTCCAGTCCACTCCCATCAAATTCGGCTGATTCATCGGGTCTTCTCCCGCCGTCCCAGAAATGGTCACATCCGCCTGCCGAGCCGGGTCAGCCCCGCGCCCGCATCAGGCGGCCCTTCTCGCGCTGCCAGTCGCGCTTCTTCTCGGTTTCGCGCTTGTCATGCAGCTTCTTGCCCTTGGCGAGCCCGATCTGCAGTTTAATGCGGCCCTGCTCGTTGAAATACATCTTGAGCGGAATCAGCGTCATGCCCTCACGCTCGATCGCGCCGGACAGCTTGTTGATTTCCTTCTTGTGCAACAGCAGCTTCCGCGACCGTTTCGGCTCATGATTGAAGCGGTTGGCCTGCAAATATTCGGGAATGTTCGCGTTGACCAGCCAGATCTCGCCATTCTTGGCGTCGGCGTAAGACTCGCCGATCGTGCTCTTGCCGCCGCGCACCGATTTGACCTCGGTGCCCGTCAGCACGATGCCCGCCTCGAAGGTATCCTCGATCGCATAATGGAAGCGCGCCTTGCGGTTCTCCGCAACGACCTTGATCGGGCGCTCTTTCTTCTCTGCCATAGTCCTTGCTGCCTTGACGCAATCCGTCCCGGATATGGAGTTTCAGCCGCGTGAAAGCAATGCGCCCGTCCGTAGGCGCTGCTGCCGGTGCATGGCACCGGCAGGCCTGTCAGGAGCTTATCGGCCAGACCTTACTTGGTCTTCAGGGCGTCGCGGATTTCGGTCAGGAGTTCCTGATCCTTGGTCAGCGCCGCCGGTGCCGGAGCGGCTTCTTCCTTCGCCTTCAACCGGTTCATGACCCGGATCACGAGGAACAGCACGAACGCGACGATGAGGAAGTTCAGCGTCAGCGTCAGGAAGCTGCCATAGGCCAGTACTGCACCCTGCTTCTTGGCGTCAACGAGGTTGGTTGCCGTGACCGACTTGGCGAGCGGCAAGAAATAGTTCGAGAAGTCGAGGCCACCGGTGACCGCGCCGATGACCGGCATGATGATGTCGGCCACCATCGAATTGACGATCGCCCCGAAAGCCGCGCCGATGATCACACCGACCGCGAGATCGACGACATTGCCTTTCAGTGCGAATTTCTTGAACTCCTCGAGCATCGTATCTCTCCAGCCTCTGTGATGGATTAGTTCAGCACACCTGCGTGCACCATGGCGTCGCGGATGATCTTGCCAGTCGCGGCGGTCACCGGAACGAGCGGAAGGCGGACTTCGTCTTCGCCACCGCCCAGCAGCTTGAGGCCATGCTTGGCGCCGGCGAGGCCCGGTTCCTTGAAGATCGCATCGTGCAGCGGAGTCAGCCGATCCTGAATCTTGAGCGCGCCGGCATAGTCGCCCTTGAACACGGCGGACATCAAGTCCGCGCACTGCTTCGGCGCGACGTTGGCGACCACGGAAATGCAGCCGTGTCCGCCCGCCGCCATATAAGCGAGCGCCGTCATGTCCTCGCCGGACATCTGGATGAAATCCGGCCCCATGGCATGACGCTGCTGCGAGACGCGCGCGAGGTTCGCGGTGGCGTCCTTCACGCCCGCAATGTTCTTCAGCTCGAACAGCCGCGTCATGGTCTCGACCGACAGGTCGACCACCGAACGCGGCGGGATGTTATAAATGATGATCGGAATGCCGATCGCATCGTTCACCGCCTTGAAGTGGTGATACATCCCTTCCTGCGTCGGCTTGTTGTAGTAAGGTGTCACCACCAGCACCGCGTCGGCGCCCGCCTTCTCGGCATGCTTCGCCAGCGCGACGGCTTCGCGCGTCGAGTTCGAGCCCGCGCCCGCAATCACCGGAACACGGCCCTTCGACTCCTGAACCACCCACTCCGTCACCTTGTTGTGCTCGTCATGGGTGAGCGTCGGGCTCTCGCCGGTGGTGCCGACTGGAACAAGGCCGTGCGAGCCCTGCTCGATCTGCCAGTTCACCAGTTCGCGCAGACCATCCTCGTCGAGCGCTCCGTTTTTGAACGGCGTCACCAAGGCGGTATAGGACCCTCCGAACTTCGTCTTGGCTGCCATAGTCAGTCTCCGCACGCGCATCGCGACGCTATTGATCTTATGAGGATTGATAACGAGTCCCAGGATGCGATGAAAGTCCCGGCCCGGCGGAACTGACAGGGGCGTCAAAGGGGTCCGTATCAGCCGCTATTTTGCCGCGGTGTTGCGGCAATGTGCCCACTCTAACACATTTGGTGTTTTGTCCACATATTCAATGCACTACAGCTTGAGGCGAAGGCACTTGAATGATTCGCCACACAGGCCGCCCGTGACGCCATTTGCTCCTTCATCACCACGGTTCAGGCGCGGGAGCGCAGCGCTGGCTGGCGCGGTCGCTGGCCTGCTGCTGTCGAGCACCGTGTTCGCGGTCCCCCTGCCCAAACCCCGGCCGGTGTCCCGCAGCGTGACGCCGCACACCACTCCGGCAAAGCCGGGCCAGCACCCCACGCCCTCATCGGCCAAGGCATCGCCAATGGCCCCGGCCCAAAAGCCGACGGGCCAGGTGGCCACGCGGCCTACCGCGCCAAGAAAGCCGGCGGTATCGCTGGCCATGTCCACATCATCATCCACGCCGCGCGCCGACGCAGAGGCGGTCGAGCAGGTCATCGAGCTTCTGCGCGGCAAGAAATCCTCCGACGCGACGCAGCTTGCGGCCTCGATCGGCGATCCGGTCGCGCGCAAACTGGCGGAATGGGTCATCCTGCGCAGCGATGATAACGGTGCATCGTCCGAGCGATACAAGGCATTCCTCACCGAAAACCCCACTTGGCCGAGCCAGATCCTGCTTCGTCGACGCGGCGAAGGGGCCTTGTGGGACGACAAGCGCGACGACTCTGCTGTTCTCTCATTCTTTAATGGCGAGCAGCCGATCTCCGCCAAAGGACGCTTCGTTCTGGCGCGCGCCCTGCTCGCGCGGGGGGATCGCGCCACGGCGCAGCGGCTGGTGCGCGAAGCCTGGCACGGCGATTACTTCACCCGCGACACGGAAGAGACCGCATTCGAGCAGTTCGGTACGTTGCTCACCGCAGGTGACATCAAGACCCGCATGGAGATGCTGCTGTATTCGGGCGACAACGCCGAAGCGGCGATGCGCTCGGCGAAGCGGCTCGGCAGCGGTCATGTGGCACTGGCCAAAGCCCGGATCGCCCTCAACAAGAAGGCCTCGAACACAAAGGCCCTGCTCGATGCGGTGCCGGCCGATCTGCACAGCGATCCGCTCTATCTTTTCAGCCGGGCGCAGTGGTTCAGGCGCGAGGAAAAATTCGCGGAAGCCGCCCGTGCGATGCAGGCCGCGCCGCGCGAGGCTGCGCGCCTGGTCAATGCCGATGAATGGTGGATTGAACGGCGTTTGCTGGCGCGCAAGCTGCTCGACACCAACGAGCCGCGCACCGCTTACCTGATCGCACGCGATGCGCCGCTCCCCTCCCGCGACATCTACAAAACGGAGCGGGAATTCACCGCGGGCTGGATCGCGCTGCGCTTCCTCAACGATCCCAATCTCGCGGCCCAGCATTTCGCGCGCATCGGCGTCGGCAGCGTCAATCCGACGGCGCGGGCGCGCGCCGGTTACTGGCAGGGCCGCGCAGCGGAAGCCGCCGGACGCGCGCAGGAAGCCCGTGCTGCTTATGAATCCGCAGCCGCTCAATCGACCAGCTATTACGGCCAGCTTGCGCGGGCCAAGCTCGGCCTGCCGCAGATCGCGCTGAATGGAATCCCGGGACGCTCGCGCAACGGCGAACGGCTGGAAATCGTTCGTGCGGTGGATCTGCTCTATGCGCTCGACGAGCGCGAACTGGCCGTTCCGATCCTCGCAGATATGGGCGAACGCGCTGACATGGACGGCCTGCTCGCGCTCTGCGAACTGGCACAGCGGCATAACGATGCGCGCGGCATGCTGATGGTCGGCAAGGCGGCGCTCAATCGCGGGCTGCCGTTTGACCACTATGCTTATCCGGTCAGCGGCATTCCGCCCTACAAGGACTTCGGCCCCGAAGTTGAGAAAGCGATCGTCTTTGCCATTGCGCGGCAGGAAAGCGCGTTCAATCCCTCGGTCGTGTCTCCCGCCAACGCTTACGGCCTGATGCAGGTGACACCCGCCGCCGGCAAGTATGTCGCCAGGAAGTACGGCACGAGCTTCGATCTCGGCAGACTGAAGAACGATCCGGCCTACAACGCCGCGTTCGGCGCGGCCGAACTCGGCGGACTGATCGAGGACTATCGCGGCTCCTACATCATGACCTTCGCGGGTTACAATGCAGGCCGCGGCAGCGTCCGCAAATGGATCGAGCGTTATGGCGATCCGCGCGACCCGAAAGTGGATGCGGTCGACTGGGTGGAGAAGATTCCGTTCTCGGAGACCCGCAACTATGTTCAGCGCATCATGGAGAATTTGCAGGTCTACCGCGCGCGTTTCGGCGGCGGGTCGCGGCTGCTGATCGAAGCGGATTTGCGCCGCGGCGCGTCGGTGGAATAGGATCGGACTGCCGCATCGGCATGTTCCTCGTCATTGCGAGCGAAGCGAAGCAATCCATCCTGGGCGCGCGACAAGCGAAGAGTGGATTGCTTCGTCGGCTGTGCCTCCTCGCAATGGCGGAGCAAACACCTCATTCTGTTCACAAGGCGATCTTCCATGCCAATCCAGTTCCGCGACATCTTCTGCCAGTCCGCTGACGGGCTGAAACTCCATGCCAAGGTGATCGGCGAGGACAAGGGCAACGCCCTGCCCGTGTTATGTCTTCCCGGCCTGACGCGGACAACGGACGACTTCGACGAGATCGCGCGCGCCCTGGCGACCGATCCGCGCGCCCCGCGCAAGGTGGTCGCCGTCGATTATCGTGGCCGCGGGCTGTCGGATTACGATCCGGACCCGGCCAAGTACACAGTCCCCATCGAAATGGGGGACGTACTGGCGATCGCGGCTTCGCTCGGCATCAGCAAGGCCATCCTGCTCGGCACCTCGCGCGGCGGCCTGATCTCGATGGCGCTGGCGGCAACGCAGCCGCAACTGCTCGCGGGCGTGATCCTCAACGACATCGGGCCAGCGCTGGAAATGAGCGGCCTGATGAAGATCAAGGGCTACATTGCCAATCCGCCTCCGCGACAGACGTGGGACGAGGCCGCGGGCGGCCTGAAGGAGCTGTTTGGCAGCGTCTTCCCCGCGCTTAGGGACGCCGAATGGATGGCTTGGGCCCGCCGCGCGTTCCGGGAGAAAACAGGCGGCGGACTCGAACGCACATACGATCTCAAGCTTGCGCATACGCTGGACGGCCTCGATCCCGGGAGCCCGCTGCCGCTGGCATGGGACTTGTTCGATGCACTGGCCCCTATACCGCTGATGCTGATTCACGGCGGCCTGTCCGACCTGCTGTCGCCGCAAGGCGTGAAGGACATGGCCGCGCGGCGGCCGGACCTTGATCTCGTGGAAGTGGCCGATCAGGGCCATGCGCCGCTTCTCGCCGATCAGCCGACCATGGCGCGCATTGTTGCGTTCTGCGCGCGCTGCGACCGCGAGGCCGCGCCGGGTTAGAGACGAAAATCGCCGTCGCTCCGATGGAGCAGAGTGACATCCGGGATAGCGGACAGCCACCTGCCCCGGATTGCGCTGCGCTCCAGCACCCAGACTCGCGTCATCCTGAGGTGCGAACCGCCATCGTAGCCAAGTTTACGTAGGCTACGCCTGCTATGGCGGTGAGCCTCGAAGGATGCGCGGCGACGTTATGAGCCCCGCCATCATCCTTCGAGGCTCGCAAGTGCTCGCACCTCAGGATGACGGCGAAGCGCTTTCTGTAAGCAGAGCAACAGAAGAATGCCGCGCCGCGTCCGGGGCACCGGCAACCCACAAAGAAAAACCCCCGGCAGTTTCCTGCCGGGGGTCTTTGACTGCTCAGGTTACCCTGAGAAAGTCAGATCAGAAGGTGCGGCGAACGCGGAGGTTGCCGGACCAGATGCCCTGATCCTTGTACTCGTAGACGCCAGCCGGCTTGAAGCCGACAGGGTTGGAGGCTCCGAGCGAGGTAACCGTACCCGAGTTGTTCTGGTCGAGGTAGCTGTACAGCACTTCGCCCGAGAACGTCAGGTTGCGAACCGGGGTCCAGGCGGTACGGGTACCGACCTGAGCGATCGCGAAGTCCGGGTTGCAGGTGCCAGTACGGGTGACCGCGGTACCACCCGTAGTTGCACCCGTTGCGGCGGTCATACCGCAGAGGTTAGCCGAAGCCGTTCCGTTGTAGTCGATCTTCGTGTAGCTGCCGAACACGCTGGTCTGCCAGGTGGGGGACCAGTTGTGGTTGAACACACCACGGAAGCCCCAACCAGAGGTCAGGTCGATGCCGCCACCGGTGGTGTACACACCATCGGCCAGCGCCAGCGCAGCGAAGCTGTTGTAGCCAAGAGCGCTGTTGCCGCTGAAGTGATCGAACGAGGTGCCGGTAACGCCGCTGATCAGGTACTTCATAGCGCCGTTAGCATAGGTCGCGTCCAACGACAGGGTGTCGCCAGCGCCGGTCGGCAGGTTCTTCAGCTGAAGACCGCCGGTGACCGCAAAGCCCCACTTGTCGTCCGGATGACCGTTGGTCTCCACGTTCAAGGGAGCGGTGCCGGCACCGTAATAGTAGTTGGCATTGACCTGGTGAGCAGCCGCCGACACCTGAGCGGTGAAGGCCGCCTGGTCAACCTTGATGTTACCAACGATGTCGGGAACCTGGTTGCCAGCGTAGTTGTTGCTGTAAACGCCGGTGAAGATGTTGGCGTTGGTGATCGACGCGCTGGCGTTGATCAACTGCGCGCGGTTGATGACGCGGTTGTCTTCCAAGCTGACCTGTGCCGACACGCCGTTACCGAACTGCCAGGTATAGGCAATCTGGGTGATGCCGGTCAGGTCGTCGCTGGCGCCGATCAGGAACGAGGTGTTGTTGGCGTAGCTGGCCCACGGGGTCTGGAAGCTCGACACAGCCTTACCGAGCGTGAAGCCGGCGAACTGAATGAAGCCGTAATCCATGGTCAGGTTGCCCGACGACGGACCGAAGCCGGTCGAATGTTCGAAGTTGCTCGACCAGTAGGTACGAACGACGCCGTATTCGGTGGCGGTGCGGGTGTCGACGTTGAAGTTGACACGAGCGCGGGTGGTGTAAGCGTCGGAGTCACGGCTGCCCGTGCCGTTGGCGCGGAACCCGCCTTCATCCCACGCCGGCTTGTTGTAGTTGCCTGCGTTGATGTTGTAGTCAGCCTGAACGTAGCCACCCAGCTTGATGCAGGTGTCGGTGCCCGGGATATAGTAGAAGCCGGCGCCGTAAAGGGAGCAGATCTTCACGTACTGAACGGCCTTCGCCTTCACCGGAAGATCAGCTGCCTGTGCTCCTGCGGAAGCTGCGATCACCGCAGCCGAACCGAGGATAAGGCTCTTAATCTTGCTCATAAAACCTCCAAGTTTTGCTCTGTTAGGGAGAGTTCCGATCCGTCGGTGTTAAGTCACACCTTCGGGTGGTTCCCTTGTTCCCCGCTCACCGCTTGGTCGCCTCGCGCTTTCGGACACTCCCGCTGAACGCGAGCGACTTAAGCGAAACCACCTAACGGAACGACCTCGGGATGCCCCCCTCCGTCGCTTCACGGACAATTACCCAACCCCTGTGATCACGCAACAAAGGACCGCCTTGAAATGGGGCGGTTCCGGCCGTTTTCAGAAATGTGTTGCACAAATGGCACGCGGCCATCCGCCAACAACACTCCTATCTCATTGTTATTTCTTGCTTTTCGAAAACGCTCTCGTTTCAGCGCGAAAGCAGGGGTTTGGAGCTGCCTCGGGCGTCCCTGCCTCATTCAAGCTCATTCCATCCGAATCACGGTCTGTCGCAGGCCGGCCGGCATCGGCAGTAATGGCCGGCCAATTCACGTCAGTAGGTGCCTGACATGCCTCAGAACGCCTGCGATATATGAGCCTGTTTATCGCAATTATTGCGAAGCCAGCACCGCCAAAGGAAAAGCAACACGGTCAGATAGCAGGCCATGTGCGGAATGGGTCTCAAAATGCATCCCGATGACTTGCGGCGCATCGGCGTGTGAGGCATATCGGGCGCACGGAGACGTGGCCGAGCGGCTGAAGGCACTCGTTTGCTAAATGAGCATACCTTGAAAAGGGTATCATGGGTTCGAATCCCATCGTCTCCGCCATATTGAAATAGAGCCGAAGCTTTCGGGACGATCTCGAGAAACGGGATATCCAGTTAGGTGCGAAGTCCCGACCTCAATCATATCTTTAACCAGGCACTGGCGGCACATCGGGCCGGTCAACTGGACATCGCCGCGACCCTTTACCGCGAAGTGCTCTCGCACAGTAAAAAGCAATTTTCCCCCCTGCATCTGCTCGGCGTCATCGAGGGGCAACGAGGCAACTTGGCCGAAGGCATTCGCCAGATCACCAAAGCTCTCCGGCTCGATCCAAAATCACCCGAGGCCCATCTCAATCTTGGGCGTATGCAGGGAGAACTTGGCGATCTCGAAAATGCGGAGAAAAATCTTCGCAAATCCATCGCTTTGAACCCAGGCAATCCGCTCGCACATAGCAACCTTGCTGCCGTTTACCGGCGCATGAAGCGTTACGACCAGGCAAAAGCGGCAGCCGATCAGGCCATCAAGCTCAATCCGAATGAATGGCTGGCGCTGATAAATCGCGGCAACGCCCTGTCCGCTCTTAACCTGACCGACGAGGCAAAAGCCGATTATGAGCATGCAGGCGCTCTGCAGCCTTCAACGGCGGAGCCGTGGATCGGCCTCGGCTACATTGCTCATAAGAATCGGAACCCCAAGGCCGCCGCTGAATATGCAAAAAAGGCCGTTGCGCTCGCTCCAAGGTCTGCGGAAGCCCACCTCCTGCAAGCCAAACTTTTGAGAACTCAGAACCTCTACGAGGAAGCGGTGATTGCAGCCAAGCAAGCACTGGCGATCTCGCCTGATCTTGCCGACGCGCATGTGCTGCACAGTTCCGTTCTCATGGAGATGAAGCGCTACCAGGAGGCTATCCCGCTTCTGGAAGACATCATCAGAACAAACCCGGAGACAGAATCGGTAAGAGGGCAACTCTTCGGCGCCAGGATGATGATTTGTAACTGGGATGGTTATGAAAAAGACCGCGCGGAATGTGTTCGCGCGATCGATAAGAATCCTGCCCGGGTCGCTCCCTATGATTCCATCATCGTGACACAGGACCCTGCCCAACTCCTGGCTTGCGCCCTTGCTCAGACGAAAGCGAGCATTCCCGAAGTGAGCCCTATCGCGCGCGGCGAACCGCACGCTCACAAAAGGATTCGCGTCGGCTATGTATCCCCTGATTTTCGAGACCATGCCGTGGGCCGTATCATTGCCGGCCTGTTCGAGCACCATGACAGGACAAGCTTCGAAATCTACGCGTTTTCCACCGCCGCAGATCAATCAGCGTTACGAAAGCGCATTGAATCCGCCTTCGATCATTTCATTGAGATTGAGCAGATGAATGATCGGGAGGCCGCACAGTGCATCCGGGAGAATGAAATCGACATTCTCATCGATTTGGCTGGGCACACTCGGTATACCGGATTGAACGCTATGGCATTCCGGCCCAGCCCCGTTCAAGTGACGTGGCTGGGCTTCCCCGGAACCACCGGCACATCATTCATCGATTACATTATCGCCGATCCAACCGTGCTTCCGATCGAGCACGAGCGATTCTATACGGAGAAAGCTGTCCGGCTTCCGGATACCTATCAACCCAACGACGACGCCTTGAAGGTTGCGGAGGCGCCGTCCCGCGAAACGGCGGGCCTTCCGGCCAGCGGCCTCGTGTTCTGCTGCTTCAATAACACCTTCAAAATTACGCCCGAGGTGTTCAGCATCTGGATGCGCCTGCTTGGCCAGGTCGAGGGCAGCGTGCTTTGGCTGTTCGAGGGGAACGCTGCGGCCAAGGCCAACCTGCAAGAGGAAGCGGCCGCACGAGGAATCTCTCCCGACCGCCTCGTTTTCGCGCCACAGGCTGATTACCCGACCTACCTCGCGCGGACGCAACTCGCCGACCTGTTCCTCGACAACAACTATTGGAATGGGCATTCCACCACCAGCGATGCATTACGCTGCGGCGTACCGGTCATCACCTGTCAGGGACAGAGCTTCGCCAGCCGCGTTGCAGCCTCCCTGCTCCGCGCCATCGAAATGCCGGAACTCGTTACTCACTCGCTGGAGGATTACGAGGCGCTTGCGCTCGAACTGGCGCGCGACCCGGCCCGGCTTGCCGCGACCAAAGAAAAGCTTGCCCAAAACCGCCTCACGAAGCCGCTATTCGATACCGAGCGCTTCACCCGGCATCTGGAAGCCGCCTATCGGACCATGCACGAACGCGCCCAACGCGGCGAGCAAGCAGCATCGGTCGCCGTGAAAGCGAACTGGACCTGTCGCACAGCGAGGTCAGACCTATCCGGACTTGTCCATTCCGGGAAAAGATAAAATTAGTGCGCTGTCATCCAGGCCCGCGCTTCACGCTGGGCGGTGGCGATTTCGGCGGCGGACATCTGCCCGGCGATCTCCTGGCGCAACGAGATCGCGTCGACGCGACCTTTTAGCGCCGCGAGATTGAACCACTTGTGAGCGGCCACCAGATCGATCAGGCCATCGCGCCCGCTCGAATAGATGATGCCAAGATCGAACAGCGCATCGCCGCTCGACGCCAATTCAACCGGCACGGCGGTGCCG
>Ga0066255_1002247_pt1 | contig 12381 bp, 10 predicted proteins | sample ThiBiot_750_biof_FD_71148 | JGI IMG/M metagenome (GOLD analysis project Ga0066255, IMG submission 71148) | Wastewater bioreactor microbial communities from Cape Town, South Africa - Thiocy_expt_750_biof (version 2) | ecosystem: Engineered > Bioreactor > Thiocyanate-remediating >... | reverse complement strand
GGCCCAGGGTGGTGGCGTAGTAGTGTGGCAGCACCACGTACAGCGGCAGGGCCACGAAGGCCAGCGGCAGGCCCAGCAAGCCATAGGCCGGACCCGACCACCAGCGCGGCAGCGGCGCGGTCGGCGCTGGCAGCGCGCCGGTCATGGTGCGGCTCCGGGGCTGCGCGCCAGCAGGGCGCTGCGCAGGCCGGGCTCGGAAGTGCGCGGCGACAACCAGATGCCGAAGAACAGGCGCGCCAGCTCGGCATCGTCGATCGCGCCCAGCGCCTGGCTGCCGTGCCACAGGCGCATGCCCTGGCCCGGCTGGTACAGGCCGGTGAGCCGGTCGCCGGGCTGCACATCGGGCAGCAAGGCCGCCAGGCGCTGCTGCCAGCGCGCCGCCTGGCCTGGCGCCAAGGACTCCTGGCGCTGCATTTCTTCCACAGAGCGCTGGGCAATGGCCGCACCGGTGAAGGCGCGGTGGTAGGTCAGCTCCAGCGCCAGCGGGTGGGCGCCAAAGCGGCTCGCCTGGAAGCCCGGCGCCACCCACAGCCGCGCGTCGTAGATGCGCAGGCCGAAGAAGCGCAGTTCCCCCTGCCCGGCCAGGGTGGCGCCCGCCAGGGACTGCAGCACCCAGGCCGGCGTGGCCGTGCCGTCGTGCTCGGCCGCCGGGTGCGTGGGGGCTGCCGCCAGCACGAGGGCGGCGCACGCCGCCGTGGTCCAGCGTTTCAACAATGAAAAACGGCTCCAGGGCATCACAGACAAGCGCCAGCAGCTATTGATTTGATAGTCACCCCGCCGCCGCACGCAGGCGCGGCAGCGGTGCGCTGGCGCGCGGCGGCAGCGCAGGCCCACGCGCCACGGCGCCGAAGGCCTCGCCGCTCGCCTGCGCATCGAGCGCCAGGCGGAACACGCTCACCGCTTCGGCCAGCTCGGCCGCCTGCTGCTTGAGGGTTTGCGCGGCGGCGGCGCTTTGCTCGACCATGGCGGCGTTCTGTTGCGTGGCCCGGTCCAGGTGGGCCACGGCGTCGCCCACCTGGGCGATGCCTTCGGTCTGCTCGGCCGTGGCGGTGCTGATCTCGGCAATCAGCCCGGCCACGCGCTGCGCCTCGGTCACGATGTCGGTCATGGTGGCGCCGGCATCGCCCACCAGGCGCGCGCCCTGCTCCACCTTGGCCATGCTGCCGTCGATCAGGCCCTTGATCTCCTTGGCCGCATCGGCGCTGCGCTGCGCCAGCGCACGCACCTCGCCCGCCACCACGGCAAAGCCGCGCCCCTGCTCGCCGGCACGCGCGGCCTCCACGGCGGCGTTGAGTGCCAGGATGTTGGTCTGGAAGGCAATGGTGTCGATCACGCCGATGATGTCGGCCATCTTGCGGCTGCTGGCGGTGATCTCGTCCATGGTGCTGACCACCTGGGCCACCACCGTGCCGCCCTTGTGCGCGGCTTCGCTGGCCGAGGCGGCCAGTTGCGTGGCCTGGCGCGCCGAGTCGGCGTTGTGCCTGACCGAGGCGGTCATCTGCTCCATGGACGCCGACGCCTGCTGCAGGTTGGAGGCCTGCTCCTCCGTGCGCTGCAAGAGCCCGGCGTTGCCGCCGGCAATCTCTTCAGAACCCACGGTGACTGCGTTCGAGGCCTGGCGCACCTGGCCCACCACGCGTGCCAGGCTGGCCTGCATGGCCCCCAGCGAGGCCAGCACACTGCCGGGCTGGGCCTGGGCGGCGCCCGCCACCGGTTGCAGGTTGCCCTGCGCCACCAGGCTGGCCACATCGGCCAGCGCTGCGGGCTCGGCACCGAGCTGGCGCACGATGCTGCGTGCCACGCTCCAGGCGACCGCGGCGCTGAGCAGCAGGGCCAGCGCCAGGGCCGTGAACATCACGCCCAGGAAGCTGTCCGCCTCTTCCAGTGCCGTCTGGTTGGTCTTCTGGATGCGCGCTTCCTTGAAGTCGATGAGCTTGTTGATCGCCGCCAGCCACTGCACATACTGCGGCTTGGCCTGCTGCCACAGGGTGGCGGCAGCGGCGGCATTGCCTGCCCGCACCTGCTCGATGATGGACTGCGTCGTGGCCACGGTCCGGCTTTCGATCGCGCGGATCACCGCATACCACTGGCCCAGCGCGGGGTCGGCTTCGGGGCGGGTGATGAGCTTTTCCAGCGGCGCGGCCGACTGGGCGTAGAAATCGGCCAGGGCGGCGATGGTGGCAATCTCCTTGTCGCGCTCGGCGGGCGTGGGGCTGAGCACCACGTCGCGCACGGCGATGGAGCGGTCATGCGCCGAGCCGCGGAAATTGATGGCGTAGCGCTGCACCTGCACGTGGATGTCGCTGTTGGCGCGCAGCGCGCGGTCGATGCGGTTGACCTTGACCAGGGCGATGCCGGTCAGCGCGACCAGCAGTGCCAGGATCAGTCCAAACCCCGCATACAAGCGGGCGGCAACGGTCATACGGGAGAAAAACATGGTGGTGTCCTTGGGCGGCGAATGCGATGAGGTGGGGGCCTGACAGGCGGGATACCGGGGGCGCGCTGGCCGGCGCCTCAGTCCTTGACCAGCGTGTACTGCACCACGTCGATGCTCTTGGTGTCGAAGGCGGCCTCGCAATAGGCCAGGTAGAACTCCCAGGTGCGCTGGAAGGCAGGGTCGAAGCCCTGGGCCTGCACCTGGGCGCGCTGCGCGGCGAACTGCCGGTGCCAGCGGCGCAGGGTCTCGGCATAGTCGGCGCCGAAGGCAAACTCCTCGGCCACGCGCAGGCCTGCCTGCTCGGCCGCGGCGCGAAAGCGCGCGGGGCTGGGCAGGCAGCCGCCCGGGAAGATGTACTGCTGGATGAAGTCCGTGCCGCGCACGTAGCGCTCGAACAGGGTGTCGTGGATCACGATGCTCTGCACGCAGGCGCGGCCCCCGGGCTTGAGCAGGCGCGCCAGTGCGCCGAAGTAGTCCGGCCAGTAGGCCTGGCCCACGGCCTCGACCATCTCGATGGAACAGATGGCGTCGAAGGGCGCGTCCTGGATGTCGCGGTAGTCCTGCAGGCGCAGGTCCACCCGCGGCGCCAGGCCCGCGGCCTGCATGCGCGCGCGGCCCCAGGCGAGCTGCTCGGTGGACAGGGTCACCCCCGTCACCTGCGCCTGGAACTCGCCGGCCGCCATCTCGGCCAGCGCGCCCCAGCCGCAGCCCACCTCCAGCACCCGGTGGCCGGGCTGCACGCCGGCGCTGCGCAGCGCGCGGCGCACCTTGGCGTTCTGCGCCTGGGTCAGGTCGCCGGCCAGGTCGCCCTGGAACCAGGCGCTGGAGTAGTTCATGCTCGGGTCCAGCCACAGGCGGTAGAAGGCGTTGCCCAGGTCGTAGTGCGCGTGGATGTTGCGCCGGCTGCCCGCGCGTGTGTTGCGGTGCAGCAGGTGGCGCAGGCGGTAGGCCAGCCGCCCCCACCAGGCGCCGTAGACCAGCGATTCCAGCGCCTCGCGGTTGCCCATGAGCAGGCGCAGCAGGTCGGCCAGGTGCGGCGTGCTCCAGTCCTGGGCGATGTAGCCCTCGGCCAGGCCGATGTCGCCCGAGCGCAGCACGGCGCCGAAGACGCGCCAGTCGTGCACGCGCATGCTGGCGTGGGGCTGGCCGCCCTGGCCCAGTTGCAGGGTGCGGCCATCGGGCAGCTCCAGGTGCAGGGTGCCGTAGCGCAGGTGCTGCAGCAGACGCAGTGCACTGCGCGCCACGGCGGGCATGTCGGCACTGGGGAGCAGCGGGGTGGGTGTCGCGGTGGTGGTGTTCATGGTCTGAGGCCTTGGGTGCAGGAGCGGATCAGGACGGAAATCACAACGGTGGGCTGGCGCGCGTGACCGGCTGCGCCGGCGGCTGCGGCTTGCTGTGGAAGGGCGCGCGCTTGAGCCACAGCCGCAGCGCATGCCAGTGGATGCGGGCGATGACGCCCAGCGTCAGCAGCGGGTAGTGCCACAGGGCGCGGCGGCGGCTGGTGGCGTCCAGCGGCTGCAGGCGGCCGGCCAGGCCGGTGAGCACCAGCGGGCCCTGGGCGTCGTGGTAGTCGATGCGCACGCGCGTGGACTGCAGGCCCTGCGCGCCGCTGCGCCGGAACTCGAAGCGGTAGCCGCCTTCCACCGGGCAGAAGGGCGAGACGTGGAACACCTTGCGCGCCTGCAGCTCCTGGCCGTAGCGCGGCTGGTCCAGCACATAGGCATGGCGCTCGCCGAAGGTGTTGTTCACCTCGGCGACGATGGCGCGCAAGCTGCCGTCGGGGCGGTGGCAGTACCAGAAGCTCACCGGCTTGAAGCTGTAGCCCAGCACGCGCGGGTAGCAGTGCAGCCAGACCTCGCCCAGCGCGTCGGTGATGCCCTCGGCCTGCAGCAGCCCGTCCAGCCAGGCCAGGGCGCCGCCGGCTTGCGGGCTGCGCCCGTCGCCATGGTCGGCGTCGCGAAAGGCCAGGGCGCCCGCGCGGTTGAGCGCCAGCACGCCCGCGGCCTCGGGCTGCGCGCGCAGCGTGCGCATGGGCAGCAGCAGGAAGAAGGTGGGCACGATGAAACGGTGGCGGCGCGGGCGCAGGCGCGTGTGCCATACATGGCCGAAGCCGATGTGCGGCACCGGGCCCCGGGGGGCGCTGGCACCTGCGCCGGCGTTCATGCGGCCTCCCGGCGGCGCAGCTGGGCGAGCAGCAGGTCGGCGGCGCGGTAGCCGGACTGCAGGCCGTCCTCGTGAAAGCCGTAGCCCGTCCAGGCGCCGGCAAACCAGGTGTGCTGCACGCCCTGCAGGTGCGGCACGCGCGCCTGCGCGGCCAGGGCGCCGAGATCGAACACCGGGTGCTCGTAGTCGAACTCGGCCAGCACCTGCGCCGGGTCTATGGGGCGCGCGGGGTTGAGCGAGACCAGCACGGGCTGGGCGAAAGGCAGGGGCTGCAGGCGGTTGAGCCAGTAGTGCAGGCACACGCGCGCAGACTCCTGCGCGCCCTGGGCGGCGCGCTCGTAGTTCCACGCGGCCCAGGCGCTGCGGCGCTGCGGCAGCACGCGCGCATCGGTGTGCAGCACGGCCCGGTTGGGCTGGTAGCGGATGGCGCCCAGCACCTGCTGCTCGGCCAGCGTGGGCTGGGCCAGCAGGCGCAGCGCCTGGTCGCTGTGCACGGCCAGCACCACGGCATCGAAGCGCTCGCTCTGGTGGGTCGTCTGCACGCGCACGCCGGCGGCGTCGCGCTCGATGCGCTGCACCGGCGCGGCCAGGCGCGCGTCCAGCCCGTGCAGCAGCTTGGCCACGTACTGGCGCGCGCCCCCGGCCACGGTGTGCCACTGCGGCCGGTCCTGCACCTGGATCAGCCCATGGTTGTGGCAGAAGCGCACCATGGTGGCGACCGGAAAGCGCAGCATCTGGTCCGTGGGGCAGCTCCAGATGCAGCCCAGCATGGGCAGGAAATACCAGTCGCGGAACGCAGCGCCAAAGCCGTGCGCGTCCAGGAACTCGCCCAGCGGCTGCTGCAGCGCGGCCTCGGCGCCGCTCTCGGCCAGCGCCGTGCACAGGCGGTTGAAGCGCAGCAGCTCGCGCAGCATGCCCCAGAAGCGCGGGCGCAGCAGGTTGCGGCGCTGGGCGAACACGGTCTCCAGACTGGCGCCGCTCCACTCCAGCGCGCCGGCGCCCCAGGCCCCGGCGCCCGGCACCTGCACGGAGAACGACATGTCCGAGGGCGCCGTGGGTATGTCCAGCTCGGCGAACAGCGCGATCAGGCCCGGGTAGGTGCGCTCGTTGAACACCAGAAAGCCCGTGTCCACCCCATGGGTCACGGGCAGGCCCTGCGCGTCCGGCATGCACACATGGACCGTGTGCGTGTGGCCGCCGAAGTAGTCCCCGGCCTCGAACACGGTGATGCGCGCCTGTCCGCGCAGGCGGTGCGCGGCGGCCAAGCCGGAAATCCCGGAACCGATGACAGCAATTTTCATGAGCACTCCCGATCTGCGGTGCGATGCCTGGGCCCAGGTATTGGGCTGGTACGATCGATACTGTACTAGACAAATTTAGTTTTGTCCTAGACAATTTACACCAATAACGAGATTTGTCCATGACAACCTTTGCACTGGCTCCCGTCCCACCCCCCACTGGCCACCCGGAGGCTGCCGCATGAGCGCCCTGCCGCCCGGTGCCGAGCCTGCGGGCCTGCCCATTGCCGCCGTCGAGCGCGAGACCGGCCTGGCCAAGGACACGCTGCGCGTCTGGGAAAAGCGCTATGGCTTCCCCCAGCCCCTGCGCGACGCGGCGGGAGACCGGCTCTACCCGGCAGAGCAGGTGCAGCGGCTGCAGCTCATCCGCCGCCTGCTCGATGCGGGGCTGCGCCCCGGCAAGGTGGTGGGCCTGGACCACAGCGCCCTGCAGGCCCTGCTGGGCACCCGGGCCGCCAGCCCGCGCGCCCCCTTGTCCAGGACAAAAACCGCCACCAGCCCACCGGCCCTGGCGCCGCTGCTCGACGCCATCGGCGCGCACGACCCCCAGGCCCTGCGCCATGCGCTGAGCCAGGCCCAGTTGCGCATGGGGCTGGCGCCCTTTGTCACCGAGCTGGTGGCGCCGCTGGCCGCGGCCGTGGGCGAGGCCTGGGCGCAGGGGCGCTTCGAGGTGTTCGAGGAGCACCTGTTCACGGAAGTCATCATCGGCGTGCTGCGCCAGGCGATCGCGGCGCTGGCGCCGCTGCCTGCGGCGCCCGCAGCGCCCGGCCCCAAGGTGCTGCTGACCACCCTGCCGCAGGAGCTGCATGGCCTGGGCCTGCTGATGGTGGAGGCCCTGCTGGCCCTGGAGGGCTGCACCTGCGTGTCGCTGGGCACGCAGACCCCGCTGGCCGACGTCGTGCAGGCCGCCCAGGCCCACCAGGCCGACGTGGTGGCGCTGAGCTTCACGGCCGCGCAAAGCGGCCCCCTGGTGCTGGCCAGCCTGCGCGAACTGCGCGCCCAGTTGCCCCCGGACACCGCCCTGTGGGTGGGCGGCTCGTGCGCGGCGCTGTACCAGAAGCCGCTGGACGGTATCAGCGCCGTGCAGCCCCTGTCCGCCCTGGCGCCTCTGGTGGCCCAGTGGCGCAGCCGCCGGGCGCTCCCGGCCCTGGGACCGAAGGAGCCCGCGGCATGAGCGCCGGCGCCACCCCCAGCCCGGCACCGCGATGCGCCGTGGTGGGCGCGGGCCTGGCCGGCCTGGCCTGCGCCCAGGCCCTGGCCGCGGCGGGATGGACCGTGGACGTGTTCGAGAAAAGCCGCGGGCCCGCGGGCCGCATGAGCACGCGCCGCGGCGACGGCGCCGCGCCGCCGTGGCAATGCGACCACGGGGCGCAGTACTTCACGGCGCGCGACCCCGCCTTTCGCGCCCAGGTGCAGCACTGGCAACAGGCCGGCGTGGCCGCCCTGTGGCCGGGGCGTTGGGTGCGCCACGACGGCCAGGGCTTCGAGCCGCTGCAGACCCCGCTCGAACGCTTCGTGGGCGTGCCGCGCATGACCGCGCCGGCGGCGCACGGCTGGCAACTGCTGGGCGCGGCGCAGGCACCGCACGGCCCCGTGCAACTGCACCTGCAGGCCACCGTGCAGGCCCTGGAGCCGGGCGCCGCGGGCTGGTCCATCGCCTGCGCCGAGCCGGGCCTGCAGGGCACGCCTTACCGCGCCGTGCTGCTGGCCGTGCCTGCGCCCCAGGCCGTGCCCCTGCTGCGCCCGGTGGCGCCCGCGGGCGCTGCGCTGGCGGCCAGCGCCCGCATGCGCGGCTGCTGGGCCGTGATGGTCCGCTGCCCGGCCCCCGTGCCCCTGCCCTGCGACGGCGCCTTCATCAACACCGGGCCCTTGCGCTGGGTGGCCCGGGACAGCAGCAAGCCCGGCCGCGGCGGGCCCGAGACCTGGCTGCTGCACGCCACGGCGCACTGGAGCGAGGCGCACCTCGAAGACGCGGCCGAGGACGTCACGGCGGCCCTGCTGCAGGCCTTTGCCGCGCTGGGCGGGCCCGACCTGGCCGGCGTGCAGGCGACGGCGCACCGCTGGCGCTACGCCGACACCGAGGCCCCCTTGACGGCCGGGTGCTGGTGGGACGCCCACGCCGGCCTGGGCCTGTGCGGCGACTGGCTGCACGGCGGCAAGGTCGAAGGGGCCTGGCTCAGCGGCCGCGCGCTCGCACGCTGCGTGCTGGGCACGCCGCCCGCCTAGGCAGACCACCGGGCAGGCACCATGGGCACCACCGTCGTCTGGTTCAAGCGCGACCTGCGGGTGCACGACCATGCGCCGCTGGTGCACGCGGCACGCCAGGGGCCGGTGCTGTGTCTGTACGTGGTCGAGCCCAGCCTGTGGCGGCAGCCCGACAGCGCCTTGCAGCATTACGCCTTTCTGCGCGAGAGCCTGCGCGACCTGGCGCAGCAGTTGCGCGCCTGCGGCGCCGCGCTGCAGCTCGCCGTGGGCGAGGTGACCGAGGTGCTCGCCCGCCTGCACCACCTGCAGCCCTTCGAGCGCCTGGTGGCGCACGAGGAAACCGGCAACGGCCACACCTACGCACGCGACCGGGCCGTGGCCCGCTGGTGCCGCGCGCACGGCGTGGCCTGGCAGGAGTGGCCCCAGCACGGCGTGGTGCGGCGCCTGCCCTCGCGCGAGCGCTGGCACGCCTTGTGGCAGGCGCACATGCAAGCCCCCCTTCTGCCCGCGCCGCCCCGCGGCAGCCTGCAGGGCCTTACGCTGCCCTGGCAGGAGCGCTGGCCCGAACCGGCCACGCTGGGCCTGCCAGCGCACGATCCGCCCCTGCGCCAGCGCGGCGGGCGCACGCCGGGCCAGCAGGTGCTGCAGGCATTCCTGCAGGAGCGCAGCGCCCTGTACCGCGGCGGCATCTCCTCGCCGCTGACGGCGCCCGACGCCTGCTCGCGCCTCTCACCCTACCTGGCCCTGGGCTGCCTGGGCATGCGCGAGGTGGTGCAGGCCACGCAGCAACGCCTGCGCGCGCTCCAGGGCAGCGGCCATCCCTGGGCCGGGCGCCAGCGCCAGGGGCTGGCGGCCTTCCTGAGCCGCCTGCACTGGCACTGCCACTTCATCCAGAAGCTGGAATCCGAGCCTGCGCTGGAGTTTCACAACCTGGACCGGGGCTGCGACGGTCTGCGCGAGAACGACGAACAGCAGCAGCACTTCGCCGCCCTGCAGGCCGGGCGCACGGGCTGGCCGCTGGTCGATGCCTGCGTGGCCATGCTGCGCGCAACGGGCTGGCTCAACTTCCGCATGCGCGCCATGCTGGTCTCGGTCGCGGCCTACCCGCTGTGGCTGCATTGGCGCCCGGTGGGGCTGTGGCTGGCGCAGCAGTTCCTGGACTACGAGCCCGGCATCCACTGGAGCCAGATGCAGATGCAGGCCGGCACCACGGGCATCCACACCACGCGCGTGTACAACCCCATCAAGCAGGCGCAGGACCACGACCCGCAGGGCGTGTTCGTGCGCCACTGGCTGCCGGCGCTGCGCCAGGTGCCCGACGCCTGGCTGTTCGAGCCCTGGCGCATGCCACCCGACGTGCAGGCGCGCTGCGGCGTGGCCGTGGGCCGCGACATCCCGGCGCCCCTGGTCGATCTGGCCAGCGCCACACGCGCCGCCAAGGCGCGCGTGCACGCCCTGCGCGCCCAGGCCCCGGTGCGCGCGACCCAGGCGGCGATGGTGGAAAAGCACGGCTCGCGCCGGGTGCGCCGCAGCACAGGGCGGCGCCCGGCCCCGCCCGCCCCGCAACAGCAGCGCCTGGACTTCTGAGCCATGCACCGCAAACCCTACCTGCCCCAGAAGCCCTGCCTGTGCTGCGGGCGCCCCTTTGCCTGGCGCAAAAAATGGGCCCAGGTGTGGGACGAGGTCCAGTACTGCTCGGAGCGCTGCCGCCGCCACCGCGGCAAGCCGCCCGCGCCGCCGGGAGCGCAGGCATGAGCACGGTGCTGTTCTGGTTTCGCAACGACCTGCGCTTGCACGACCAGCCAGCGCTGCAGGCCGCCTGCGCCCTGGGCGCACAGCACCTGCTGCCCGTGGTGTGCCTGCCCGAGGTGCACGCCACCACCCCCTGGGGCTTTGCACGCATCGGCCCGCACCGCCGCGCCTGGCTCGCCAATACCATGCAAAACCTGCTCCAGGCCTTGTCAGGCCTGCGCAGCCAGCTATTGATTTTGCGAGAACCGGCCACCATCGCCCTGCCGGCGCTGGCGCGTGCCGTGGGCGCCAGCACCCTGGTCTGCGAGGAGATTGCCGCCCCCGAAGAACAGGCCGAAGTGGCCGCCCTGCGCGCCGCAGGCCTGCAGGTGCGGACCGTGTGGCACAGCAGCCTGCTGCACCCCGAGCAATTGCCCTGGCCCGCGGAACAACTGCCGCGCGTGTTCACGGCGTTCCGGCAGGGCGTGGAGCAGGCGGGCCGGCTCCCGGCCGCACCGCTGCCGCCGCCTGCGGCCCTGCCCCCCTGGCCGCAGGGCGTGCCGGCACCGTGCCTGGACGGCCAGGCCCAGGCCTTGGCCGCTTGGGCCGGGGAGCCTGCTGCGGCCGATGCACGCAGCGCCTTCCCCTACCTGCAGGCCGGTCTGCAGGGTGGTGAAGCGGCGGCGCTGGCCCACCTCACGCAGTACCTGGCACGCGGTCTGCCGCACCGCTACAAGCGCACGCGCAACGGTCTGGTGGGCCTGGACTATTCGAGCAAATGGTCGCCCTGGCTGGCCACGGGCGCGCTCTCGCCCCGCCAGGCACTGGCGCAGTTGCGGCAGTTCGAGGCCCAGCAGGGCGCCAGCGAGGGCAGCTACTGGCTGTGGTTCGAGCTGCTGTGGCGCGACTACTTCCGCTTCCTGCACCTGCAGCATGGCCGGGCGCTCTACCGGGCGCGCGGCCTGGGCCCGGTGCGCGCCACGCCCCACGACCCGGCCGGCTTTGCCGCCTGGTGCGCTGGCCAGACCGGCCAACCCCTGGTGGACGCCGCCATGCGCGAGCTGGCCGCCACCGGCTACCTGAGCAACCGCCTGCGCCAGGTGGCGGCCAGCTACCTCATCCACGACCTGGGCTGCGACTGGCGCGCCGGCGCCGCCTGGTTTGAAGCGCAGTTGCTGGACTACGACGTGTACAGCAACCAGGGCAACTGGCTGTACATCGCCGGCCGCGGCAGCGACCCGCGCGGCGGGCGCCGCTTCGACCCCGGGCAGCAAGCCGCCTGCTACGACCCCGACGGGGCCTACCAGCGCCTGTGGGGCACGGCATGAGCGCCCCCGCCCACACCCTGCGCCTGGTCCTGGGCGACCAGCTCAATCCGCAGCACAGCTGGTTCCAGCAGGTGGATGCGCAGCGGGTCTACGTGCTGATGGAAGTGCGCCAGGAAACCGACTACGTGCTGCACCACGCGCAGAAGATCCTGGCGATCTTTGCCGCCATGCGCGACTTTGCACGCCAGCTGCGCGCCGCCGGCCACCGCGTGCGCTATGTGGCGCTGGATGACGCCAGCAACCGCCAGTCCATCCCCGACAACCTCGCCGCCCTGGCCGCGCACTACGGCGCGCAGGCCGTGCAATGGCAGCAGCCCGACGAGTGGCGGCTCGATGCCCAGCTGCAGGCCTGGGCGGCCNNTGGCGGCTCGATGCCCAGATGCAGGCCTGGGCGGCCACCCAGGCGCTGGCCTGCACGGTGGTGGACAGCGAACACTTTCTGACGGCCCGCAACGAGCTGGCCGCGCTCATGCAAGGGCGCCGCCAGTGGCTGATGGAGCATTTCTACCGTCACATGCGCCGCCGCTGCCGGGTGCTGCTGGACGCCGCCGGCCAGCCCGAGGGCGGGCAGTGGAACTTCGACCACGACAACCGCAAGCGCTGGCCCGGCACACCACCGGAGCCGGCCGACTGGCGCCCGGTGCATGACCACAGCGCGCTGTGGGCCCTGCTGCAGCGCTGCGGCGTGCAAAGCTTTGGCGCGCCGCAGGCCGATGCCCTGCGCTGGCCGCTGAACCGCCATGAAGCGCTGGCCTGCCTGGAGGCCTTCGTCACCCATGCGCTGCCGCACTTTGGCGACTACGAAGACGCCCTGGCCAGCCGCGCGCCGCGCCTGTTCCACTCGCTGCTGTCGTTTGCGCTCAACGTGAAGATGCTGCACCCGCTGGAAGTGGTGCAGCGCGCCGAAGCCGCGTGGCGCGCCGGCCAGGCCCCGCTGGCCGCCGTGGAAGGCTTTGTGCGCCAGATCCTGGGCTGGCGCGAGTACGTGCGCGGCATCTACTGGGCCCATATGCCGGGCTACGACAGCCACAATGCCCTGGGCCACCACCTGCCGCTGCCGCACTGGTTCTGGACCGGGGAGACGCACATGCGCTGCCTGCACCTGGCCATCCGCCAGTCGCTGGACAGCGCCCACGCCCACCACATCCAGCGCCTGATGGTGATCGGCAACTTTGCCCTGTTGGCCGGGCTGGATCCGGCGCCCTTGCACCGCTGGTAT
>Ga0066255_1001059_pt1 | contig 12381 bp, 13 predicted proteins | sample ThiBiot_750_biof_FD_71148 | JGI IMG/M metagenome (GOLD analysis project Ga0066255, IMG submission 71148) | Wastewater bioreactor microbial communities from Cape Town, South Africa - Thiocy_expt_750_biof (version 2) | ecosystem: Engineered > Bioreactor > Thiocyanate-remediating >... | reverse complement strand
CCCCCCGCCCGCCAGTGGCAGATCCCTCCGCGACGCGCGCAGCTACCGCGTGGGCGACCGCGTGGGCATCTTCCGCATCCGGCACCTGAGCGACACCGAGGTGGTGATGGGCCAGGACGACAAGCACCTGGACGTGCAGGTGTCCATCTGCAAACAGCCCGCCGCCCCCGGCACCGCGCCCCGCGTGGTGCTGAGCACGGTGGTGCACATCCACAACACGCTGGGCCATGCATACATGGCGGTGATCACGCCGATCCACCGCGTCATTGCACGCGGCACGGCCCAGCGCCTGGCAGACCATGGCAAAAGCTGAGGCAGACGCCCCGCGCACCGGCAAGCTGGCGCGCAGCGCCATCACCGGGCTCGCGGCCGCGCGCATCGGCATGGCGGAGCTGGGACACCGCACGCGCAAGCGCTCAGCCCAGGCACAGGCCGAGCACGAGGCAGCGCTGGGCCGCATCCTGTTTGGCGCGCTGGGGCAGCTGCGGGGCTCGGCGCTCAAGGTGTCGCAGTTGCTCAGCATGCACCCGGGCCTGCTGCCCGACGGCGTGCGCAGCGAACTGGCACGCGCCCACCACCAGGCCCCGCCGCTCAACCGCGCGCTGGTGGGACGCGTGTTCCGCCAGGCCTTCGGACAAGAGCCCGAGGCGCTGTTCGAGCAGTTCGAGCCCATCGCGTTTGCCGCCGCCAGCCTGGGCCAGGTGCACCGCGCGCAGCTCGCAGGCCACGGCACGGTGGCCGTGAAGGTGCAGTACCCCGGCATTGCCGCCACCATTGCCAGCGACATGCAGCTGATGCGCGCCGCGCTGCGCGCGCTGGCCCACACCGACATGCCGCTGCCCACCGATGCCGTGCTGGACAGCGTGATGGCCGAGATCGAGGCCACCCTGCTGCGGGAGGTGGACTACCTGCAGGAGGCCGAACAGCTGCAATGGTTTGCCCAGCACGCCGCGCAGCCGGGCGTGGTGATGGCGCAGCCCATCCTCTCGCACACCCGCGCTCAGGTGCTCACGCAGCAGTTTGTGCCCGGGCTGCCGTTGCAAGCCTGGCTGGCCAAACAGCCACCGCAGGCGCTGCGCGACCAGGCCGGGCAGCACCTGTGGGACTGGTTCATGCACTGCATCTTTGTGCTGGGGCGGGTGCATGCCGACCCGCACCCGGGCAACTTTCTGTTCGCGCCCAATGGCACGGTGGGTGTGCTGGACTTCGGCTGCACGCGCGCCCTGCCCAGCACATTCCGGGCGCAGGTGGTGCAGGCGTGGTCAGCCCTGCTGTGCGACCCTAACGACCCCACGCGCAATGCACAGGTGCTGCAGGCCTACCAGGCGCTGGGGCTCTTGCGCAAGGACCTGACCGTGCAGGCCTACACCACCGAACTCGCCCCTGCCCTCGCCGAGATGCAGGCCTGGCAGATCGAGCCCTTCACCCAGCCAGTGTTTGACTTTGGCACCAAGACACCGCCGCCCATCACCCCCAGCCAGCACCAGCGCGTGCTGGGCCAGCACCTCGCCCAGATCCCCGGCGAGATGCCCGCGTTCGAACGCATGTGGATGGGGCTGATGCACCTGCTGACGCAGCTGGGTGCCCGGGTGCACACCCGCGCCCACGAGGCGCTGGCCGTTCACCCATGACCAACACGGCGCTGACCCTGGCCGCAGCCTGCCTGGCCCTGGTGGGTGTCGCGCACTCGGTGCTGGGAGAGCTTCTGCTGTTTCGCAGGCTGCGCACGCAGGGCCGCCAGACGGCGGGGCGCGCGGAGGTTGGCACGGCGCAGCAGTTGCTGCACACCCCGCACCTGCGCATTCTGTGGGGCACCTGGCATGTGACCTCGGTGCTGTGCTGGGCGCTGAGCGCCCTGCTCTGGCGCCTGGGCACCGCACCTTGGGACGCGGCCCTGGGCGCCTGGGCCGCCGACGCCGTGGGCATTGCCACCCTGGCCAGTGGCATGCTGGTGTTCTTTGCCACGCACGGCAGACACCCGGCGTGGTGCGCGTTGCTGGTGATTGCGACGCTAGTGTGGTGGCGCTGAAGCAAGCCATCGCGGGCGGATGGATGGGGGACGCCGACGCCGGACGCCTGAGCAGGCGTGACAAAAATCACACGGCAACCGTTTGCCTCCGAAGTCGGCAACACAACTTCACAAAGCTTCGCAATTGGCCTACACCGGCTTGACGCAGCGTGCGCACCATGAAGTCTCCGGTTCCGCAAGGAATCACATCTGAGGAGAACCTTATGGCCCGCAAAGCACTTGCCGCTGTGTCCATCGCCCTGCTGTCGCTGGGCGCCGCGAGCGCGGCGCAGGCGCAGACCAGCGCCACCGTTGTCATCCAGGCAGGTACGCCTGTCTACCAGCAACCCGCCCCGGTGCGCGTGCAGTACCAGGCGCCGCCCCCACCCCGCTACGAGGTGGCGCCGCACCCGCGCCGCGGCATGGTGTGGGTGCCCGGCCACTGGGAATGGCGTGGCCACCGCCACGTGTGGATGCAGGGCTACTGGGTGAAGGCCCGCCCCGGCTACCACTACCGCGAGCCCCGCTGGGTAGAACATGGCGGTCGCTGGAACATGCAGCCCGGCGACTGGGTGGTGCGACCGGGACCGTGACGGAGACGGCGTGCCCAACCGCTACGACCAGCGCCCGGACAACCCGTACCGCCGCTGATCCCCCTTGGTGGGACCGCTGCGCGGGCCGACATGCAATGGGCAGCCCGGCTGACAGACGCCCCACCACCCACCGGCCACGATGAGGCCACAGACGCAACACCCGGCCCGACGCAGGCAGTGCCTGCGGTCGGCCAGACACGACAAGGAGTTCACCATGACCCACGCCACTTTCTTGCGCAACACCTTCACCGCAGCGGCCTTGGCCGTGACAGCGCTGACGGCGCTGACAGGGGCCATCACACCGGCACAGGCCGCCACGCAAGCCACTGTCATCGTGCAGTCGGGCCCACAGCAGGGCATCGTCATCCCAGCCCCCCCACCACCCCGCCGCGAAGCCGTTCCGCACGCCCGCAAGGGACAGGTGTGGGTGCCTGGCTACTGGGACTGGCGGGGCCACCGCCATGTGTGGGTGGCAGGCCACTTTGAAAAGGTGCGGCCAGGCTATCGCTATCGCACACCCCAGTGGGAGCAGCGCGACGGACGCTGGGAGCTGCACCGGGGCGGCTGGGACCGCGATGGCGACGGCATTGCCAACCGCAATGACCGCGACCGTGACGGCGACGGCGTGCCCAACCGCCGCGACCACCAGCCGGACAACCCGCGCCGCAACTGATCGACGCTCCGCTGGCTAGCCAGGGCGCCAAGCCCTGTGCATTTATCGCAGGTGCAACACCGCCTGCCCCAGCCCCGGAAAGTCGGCCACCACCTCAGCCCCCGGCGCCACCAGCACGGTGCCGGTGCATGACCCGGTGGTGACCCAGTGCCCCGCGCACAGTCCGCCCAGGCTGCGCGCGCCTTCGTTGGCCAGCCACACCAACAGCCGCAGCGGGTCGCCCGCCGGGTTGCCCCAGGTGGCATGTTGCACGGCCACGTTCCCGTTCACTGACATGGTGACCGCTTGCGCCAAGGGCAACACGGCGGTCACATCGTGAGTGCCAGTCCCCACAATCAGCGCTCCGTGGCACGCCTGGTCGGCCAGGCGGCTCCACTCGCCCTGCTGCGCCCAGGCAGCAAAGCGCGTGTCGCACACCTCGATGGCGGCCCGCACCGACGCCACGGCCGCCAACACTTCGACGGCGCTGTAGGGGGTGGCACGGGCGGGCAGGTCGGCCCCCAGTTCGTAGACCAATTCCGCCTCCATCCCCATCACAGCAAAACCAGATGCATCCAGCAACACGGGCTCGCCCGCTGCAGCCACCCACACCGAATCCCGGGTCAGCGCGGCGCGTGCCGGTTGCGCCTGGGGCGATGCAGCCCCCACCTTCCAGCCGACGATGTCGCCGCGTGCACGCACCACCGCGTCTTGCACGGCATAGGCCTCGGTGGCATCGCGCGGGCGCAGCCCTGCGGGGAAGTCCAGCGGGCGGGGCGTGCGCCCTTCCCGGGCCTGGGTGATGACGACGGCGCTGGCGACAGGGTCCAAAGCGGTGGGGGACATGGCAAAACTCTCCGTGGTGCAAGGGGTCGGCGGAATTATCGGCACCTTGCCCCATCGATCCCGCCGCGCTCCATCAGCAACGATTGCGCCCCATTAGCCGCCGCAGTTGATCCGGCGCACAGGCTTGCCCCCTAGAATCGGCCTCGCAGGAGAGCACGGCAGCCACAGGCCGCCGCTGCACCGAAGGCGCAAACTCCCATACACGCTCAGGTCCCGTACTGCACCATTCATCAAAGCCGTCTGGAGAGCCGCCTCGCGCAACGCGAAGCGCACCGAAGGAGCAAGCCGCAGCCCGGGTGGGTGGCGGTGAATCTCTCAGGTACCAAGGACAGGGGGAGCGGCAGCTAGGGCATTCATGCGCCAGCTGCACGCTATTGAATTCATAGCTGCCAGCGCATATTGTTCTAGCGCCAGAGCCCAGAAAGGCTTTGAAAATCATGCGCGTGATCGTTTTGGGCGCCGGCTTGCTCGGCGTGACTTCGGCTTATTTCCTCTCGCAACTGGGTCACGAAGTGACCGTCATCGACCGCCAGGGCACGCCCGGCGCCGAAACCAGCTTTGCCAACGGCGGCCAGATCTCGGTGAGCCACGCCGAGCCCTGGGCCAACCCCAGCGCACCGCTCAAGGTGCTGCAATGGCTGGGCAAGGAAGATGCGCCCCTGCTCTTCCGTCTGCGCGCCGACATGCGGCAGTGGCTGTGGGGCCTGTCGTTCCTGCGCAACTGCACCCCCGCGCGCACGCGCCACAACATCGAGCAGATCGTGCGCCTGGGCACCTACAGCCGCGACACGCTGCAGCAGCTGCGCGCGGCCACCGGCATCCAGTACGACCAGCGCACACAAGGCATCCTGCACTTCTATACCAACCAAAAGGAGTTTGACGGCGCGCTGGCCCCGGCCGAGCAGATGCGCGCGCTGGGCTGCGAGCGCCAGGTCATCAGCGCCGACGAGGCCGTGCGCATTGAGCCTGCCCTGGCCCACATCCGCCCACAACTCGCGGGCGCCACCTACACGGCCGAAGATGAATCCGGCGACGCCAACCAGTTCACACGCGAGCTGGCCAAGCTGTGCGAAGCGGCGGGCGTGCAGTTCCGCATGGGCCACCACATCACCGCGCTGCGCGAGGCAGGTGGTCGCATCGACCATGTGGAAGTAACCAATGCCGAAGGCCGCTTCGAACGCGTGCGCGGCGATGCGTTTGTGCTGGCCATGGGCTCGTTCAGCCCGCTGCTGGCGCAGCCGTTGGGCATCCAGCTGCCGATCTACCCGGCCAAGGGCTACTCGGTGACCATGCCGGTGAAAGACGCGTCCAAGGCGCACCAGGTGAGCCTGACGGACGACGAGTTCAAGCTCGTTTTCTCGCGCTACACCAGCGAGCGGGGCGACCGCCTGCGCATTGCAGGCACGGCAGAATTGAATGGCTATGACCGCCACCTGAACCAGGTGCGCTGCGAGGCCATCGTGCGGCGTGTGGAGCAGCTCTTCCCCGGCGCGGGCGACACCACCCAGGCGCAGTTCTGGAGCGGCCTGCGCCCCGCCACGCCCAGCAATGTGCCGCTGATCGGCAAGACGAAAGTGGGCAACCTGTTCCTCAACACCGGCCACGGCACGCTGGGCTGGACGCACGCCTGCGGCTCGGGCAAGGCACTGGCCGACATCGTGAGTGGCCGCGTGCCCGAGGTGGACTTTGCGTTCCAGGGGCTGCAAGGGCGCGCAGCCGGGGCGGCGCTGGTGCCGTCGCGAACGGCGGCCTGAGGCAGCGCGCGGCTGCATGCGGTTGCAGCGAGGCCACGCTGCAACCGGTGCGAAAGGCTGCGCCTACTTGGCCGCGCCCGTGGCGTGCGCCACAAACTGCGCCACGGCCAACATGTCCTTCTCGGTCATGCGCTCTGCATAGGACGGCATCACACCGATGCCCGCCTTGAGCGCGCGCAGCACGCGGCCGGCGTCGGGCTTCAGCTCATCCAGCACCGGGCCGACCTGGCCCTCAGCACCTGCGGCCTGTAGCGTGTGGCACACGGCGCAGGCGGGCTGGATCTTGGTGAACAGCTCCTTGCCGCGCGCCAGTTCGGCCGGGTCGGCGGCCGCAGCCGACGCACAGGCGCCAGCGGCCCACAGCGCCGCTGCAAGGCGGTGCGCTCCGTTGCTCCCACCCATCTCAGGCCACGGTCACGGTGACAGCGTGGTCGCGCCAGCTGGCGTTGTTGTAGCCGCCCAGGTTTTCCTCACGCTGCTCGGCCTGCACATTGCCTGCGGTGTCGGTGGCGCGGCTGGCCAGCACATGGGTGCCCGCCTCCAGGCGCAGGGGCAGCGCAAACTGCCGCCAGGCAAAGGGGCCCAGGTCGGGGCCGATGAGCTTGGCCGCCTGCCAGGTCTTGCCGCCATCGGCCGACACCTCCACGCCCTTGATGCCGCGCGTGCCGCCGAAGGCCACGCCATGCAACTGCACCTGGCCGGGCTTGAGGGGGCCCTTGTCGGCCAAGGGGCCGTTGATCCAGGACTTCACGCCCATCTCCCACACCGAAGGCTGGTCGGGGCTGGCCTTGCTGCCGGGTGGCGACATGCGGTAGCCGTGCGACATGATGCGTGCCTGCGACTGTGCGCTGGTGAAGGCCACACGCTTGACGTACTTGATGTTGTTCACGCCCTGGTAGCCGGGCACCACCAGCCGCAGCGGGCCGCCATGCGCCAGCGACAGCGGCTCGCCATTCATCTCCCAGGCCAGCAGCGCGTCGTCCATCGCCTTCACGGGCACCGAGCGCTCCACCAGCACCGACAGCGGGTCCACCCCCTCGGGCAGCTTCTCGCCGCCCGTACCGGTCAGGTAGGCCGCGCCGTCGGCCAGCCCGCCCAGGGCCGCCACCACGTTGCGCAGCGGCACGCCACTCCAGACCACGCAGCCTGCAGCACCCACCGCCCAGGGGGTGCCGCTGGGCTTGCTGGGGAAAAAGCCCCGGCCGTTGCCCGAGCACTGCAACACGGTGGCCACGGTCTCCACGCCCAGCGTCTTGAGTTCGGCCAGGGTCAGGCTGCGCGGGCTTTTGACCCCTTCGATGGACACCGTCCACGCGTCGCGGTTGTCCAGGATGGCCGCGTCGGGCGCGGGCAGGTTGTTGCGCACGTACAGCTGGTTGGACGGCGTGATGACGCTGGTGCCGAACGCGGAGCGCCGCGTTTCCAGGGTGCTGCTGCTGTGCACGATCAGGGCATCCGGCGACTTCCACCCTGCATAGGCGGGCAGCGGCTTGGCTGCGGGGGCGGCGGCTTGCTGGGCGCGCGCACTGCCCGTCCATCCGGCCAGGCCCAGCGCGCTCAAGGCGGCAGCACTTCCGGCCAGCATGTGGCGGCGCGGCAGGGTCATCGAATCTTTCATGCGAACGTCTCCAAAGAGTGGGTGAACAAAACCTTTCGCCCCCGATTCCCCTCGCAAGCGCAGGGCATCGGGCCAGCCCGCATTCTGGGCGGCAGCCCCGCGCACCGCACGTGCGGCGTCGTTAGCAGAAGTAACAAGAACAAAACATCGGAAACATTCGTACGCAGGTGCGGAGGCCGTGGGCATATTCGCGCTTTGTTGTGGGGAGAGGAAAAGCGCTATGAACATCATCAGAAAACGATCCTGGCGACCACTCGGGCTACTCCTGCTCTGGGGGCTGGGTTGCAGCACCGCGCTGGCCCAGCTGACGGCCATCGTGGTCGTGGAGCCCACGGCCCGCAAGGCTGCGCATTCCATCCTGCGCACCTCGGCCGAGTCGGGCCTGTCGAAGGCGGCGGGCCAGCCTGTGGCGCTGACCACCAGCGACGACCTGGCCGACGTGATGCGCGCCACCCGCAGCGCGGGCTATGACATCTTCATTGCGCCAGCCCAGGTGGCGGCATCTGCACTGCAACGCGGCTACGAACTGGTGGGCGCCACGCACAAATCGGACAAGTACCTGCTGGTCGGGCTGCAGCCCATCGCCGCCGTGCCCGCCATGAAAGGCCGGCGGCTGTACCTGCCCCAGCAGGACTCGGTCTACACCTACATGGCGCGCGGCATGCTGAACGAAGCGGGGCTGTCGTTCCTGGATCTGCGGGCCGTGCAGTACGAAAAGTTCCCCCAGGCGGGCCTCACTGCCCTGACCCTCGGCACGGCCGATGCCACCGTGGTGCGCGAGGACGACTGGGCCGAATGGTCGGCGGCGCACCCCGGCATCGCGCGGGTGCTAGCCACGTCGCAGCCTGTGCCGGGCGGGTTCTCCATCGTGGTCAAGAAAGACCTGCCAGCGGATGCACGCAGCAAGCTGGCCCAGTGGTTCAGCACGTCGTCCTCGGCCAGCGGCCTGCCGCTGGTCTCGGTGCGCCCGGAGGCGGTGGAATACCGCCGCGTGGCCGAGCTGGGGCTGTTTACCCCCACCAGCCTGCCTGGGGTGAGCCGCATCACCGCGCGCGAAGCGCAGACCCTGCTCGCACAGGGCGCCACCCTGGTGGACACGCGCACCGAAAAGGAATTCAAGACCAAACGCATCCGGGGCGCGGTGTTTGCCGCCTATGTGGAAAAGAGCCTGAAGGACGTGGCCTTTAATGCCGCGCAGGACGACTTCCAGGCGCTGGACAAGCTGCCAGGGCTGGACAAGTCCAAGCCGGTGATATTTGCCTGCAACGGCGCCGAGTGCTGGAAGTCCTACAAGGCCGCCAAGGTGGCCACCACCAAGGGCTTCCAGTCGGTGTACTGGCTGCGCGGGGGGCTGCCCGAATGGGACGAGACCGGCTTGCCCACAGAGGGTGGTTAGGAACCTGCGCGGGGCCCCCGGGCCCCTGTCCTTACAATGGGTTGCTTATCAACACCCAAGGGCGCGTAAGGCGCCCTTTGTATGGAAATAGCAATACTGTTCGCCCTCATCTTCCTCAACGGCCTGTTTGCCATGTCAGAGATCGCTCTGGTCACGGCCCGCAAGGTGCGGTTGCAAAAGCTGATTGATGAGGGCGATAGCGGTGCCGCCGCTGCCGTGAATCTGGGCGAAGACCCCACGCGTTTTCTCTCCACCATCCAGATCGGCATCACGTCGATCGGCGTGCTGAACGGTATCGTGGGCGAGGCCGCCCTGGCAGCGCCGCTGGCATCGTGGCTGGAGCGCCTGGGCGTGCCGCTGCCCTACGGCGGCTACGCGGCCACCGGCCTGGTGGTGGTGCTGATCACGTACTTCTCCATCGTGGTGGGCGAGCTGGTGCCCAAGCGCATCGGCCAGTCGTACCCCGAGACCTTTGCGCGCCTAGTGGCGCGGCCCATCAACTTTCTGGCGCTAGCCACCAAGCCGTTTGTGCTGCTGCTGTCCACGTCCACGCGCACCCTGCTGCGCCTGCTGGGCGTGAAGGAAACCAGCGGCAGCCCGGTGACCGAAGAAGAGATCCACGCCATGCTGGTCGAAGGCACCACAGCCGGTGTGATCGAGTCGCACGAGCACACCATGGTGCGCAACGTGTTCCGCCTGGACGACCGCCAGATCGGCTCGCTGATGGTGCCGCGTGGTGATGTGGTGTGCCTGGACATCGATGCTCCGTTTGAAGACAACCTCAAATGCATCGAAGAGTCCGACCACGCACGCTTTCCGGTGGTGCGCGGTGGCATGGACAACATCCTGGGCGTGATCAATGCGCGCCAATGGTTGTCGCGCACCCTGCGCGACAAGGCGCGCGGCGGCCTGGCCGACCAACCGCTGCAGACGGCGCTGTATGTGCCCGAGACCATCACGGGCATGGAGCTGCTGGACAACTTCCGCCTGTCGGACGTGCACATGGCGTTTGTGATCGACGAATACGGCGAGGTGCAGGGCATCGTCACGCTGCAGGACCTGATCGAAGCCATCACCGGCGAGTTTCAGCCGCGCGACCCCGAGACCTCGTGGGCACTGCAGCGTGAGGACGGCAGCTGGCTGCTGGACGGCCACATCCCCGTGCCCGAGCTGAAAGACCGTCTGAACCTGGACGCCGTGCCCGAAGAAGAACGCGGCCGCTACCACACGCTCAGCGGCATGATCATGCTGCTGACCGGCCGCCTGCCCAAGGTGACCGACACGGTGCAGTGGGAGGACTGGAAGCTGGAAGTGGTGGACATGGATGGCAAGACCATCGACAAGATCCTGGCCACGCGGCTGACGCCCGAGGAAAAAGCCGAGTCCGACGAGAACGGCGCGGGCTGACCGAACCCGCCGGGGGGACTGCTTGCCGGCAAGCCCCCTTCTTTCCTCTTCTACATCAGGACGGTGAGGGCTCGCCGTCCACAAACACCGTCAACACACCGGTGTAGCCGTACAGATGGTGGTGGGCGATCTCGCCCCCCGCAAAGAACCCCGCCAGGGGCACATCGCCCAGCGCGTGGCGCACGATCTGCAGCTCCGCGCTGGGCCCGCCAAAATGCGGGCCGCCCCGGCCCGAGCAGCTCACATAGATCGCGCCACAAATGCGCCGCCCGATGGGCGGTTGAGCGCCAGCGGGCGTTGCGGCTCCCGGCGCAGCATCGAGGCCGCCAGGGGCGTCGGACGACAGCATCGGCGCGGGCTCCAGCTCCTCGGGCGATAGCTCCTCGCGGATTTCGGCGCAGATGCGCATGAGGTCGGCACGCGCGGCCGCCACGTTGCGCTGGCAGAACGCCAGATGCATGCCGGGCTCCACATGGTCGGCCAGCGCCACGCCCCGGCGAGAACCATCCAGCCCCAGGATATGGCGCACGCGCGTGTCGGCGCCAAAGTGGCCCGTGCGGCGCCGTCCCTGCGGTTGTTCACCGGCGTTGACCAGCCCTGCCAGCGTGGCGCGCACCTTGCGCAGCGCGGGCTGCGGATCGCCCCCGTCGAGCGAGACCTGCAGCGTGTCGAGCAGTACATCGAGCGCCGGCTCGCCATCCAGCGCAAGCACCACGTTGTCCTGCGCGGCCGTGATGGTGTGCAGCGCGCCCACGGGCTGGCAGCCCTGCGTGACACGCGACACCAGCGACACGCCCGCGCCAAACGCCACGCCCGAGAGGCCACCGTCAAACACCCCGCTGGCACCGCCCTGCCCGGCCATGTTGCCGTCGCCGCCCACCGCAAACTGCACGCTGGCCGTGCGGCTGGCGCTGAGGCCGCCAAACAGATAGCCCGTGTCGGTCCGCGCAGCCATCTCGGCCAGCAGCTCGGCCAGGTCCGGCGTGTGGCCGTCGGCATGCACCAGCGCGGCGTGGGCCACAAAACCCGTGCCGGCGTGCGGCGCATGGGCAGGCAGCGGAGCCACACCCGAGAACACGCGGTACTGGTCAGCTGGCACATCCAGCAGCATGACCGAGAGGGCGGGCTCATCAAAGTATTCGGCATTGTTGGCCGACACGCCCACCCCCACGGTGCCGCTCCAGTCGGTCACCTCCGGCAGCTCGGCGCTCAGGTAGTCGAGCAGCGCCTGGGCTTCGTTGGCGTAGTGGTCGGTGATGTAGAGCAGGCCCAGGGTGGGGGCCGATGCGTAGTCGGGCAGCGCCATCTGGGCGCGCAGCTGCGCCAGCACCAGCGCAGCGGCCATGCGCCACTGGGGGTGGGTGGCGTGGCCGGTGGGAAAGAGTTTCATGGTGAGGGTCTCCGTGCCGGGGCGGGAGGTAGGCCAACGGGGCGCCACCTGCGTGCTGCCGCACCCGCCCGCGTTGGCGTCAGCCCGCTCGCTTGCGGGCAGCCGGGCTGCGGGTGCTGCTGGCCTTCTTGGCGGCGGGCTTCGTGGTGGTCTTGCGGGCTGCGGGTTTCTTGGCCGCAGCAGTCTTTTTTGCGGCGCCTGCGGATGATGCCGCCGCGCGCTTGGCGCCGCCCTGCATGGTCTGCATGCCCTTGGCGGCAAACTGGCTGGCCATGCCGGTGGCTGTCTTGAGGGCTTCCTTGGCCAGGCCGGTGGCCATGTTCTTGGTGGTGTCGATGGCGGTCTGCTTGGCCGCATCCTTCATGGCGTTGGCCGCGATCTGCTGGAACTGGCTGGTGAGCGCACCCCACCACTGCATCGGGTCCACCACGGCGGGCTCGGCCGCGGCCGCAGTCTTGCCCTTGGCTTTGGGCTTGGCTTTTGCAGCGGGTGCGGGCTCGGCCTCGGTCTCGTCCGCGGCTTCTTCTTCAGCGGCGGCGCGGCCTGTGACGCGGGCCGCCGCGCCAGCCACGGCCTCGGCGGCGCCGCTCACGGTGTCAGCGGCCTTCTGCACACCACTCATCACCGTGTCGGCGGTCTTGAGCTTGAAGGCATTGGCCACATCGCCCATGCTGAAGTTCATGCCCTTGAGCGTGGCCAGGGTCATCTTCTGCACCT
>Ga0066255_1000039_pt1 | contig 12457 bp, 13 predicted proteins | sample ThiBiot_750_biof_FD_71148 | JGI IMG/M metagenome (GOLD analysis project Ga0066255, IMG submission 71148) | Wastewater bioreactor microbial communities from Cape Town, South Africa - Thiocy_expt_750_biof (version 2) | ecosystem: Engineered > Bioreactor > Thiocyanate-remediating >... | reverse complement strand
CCCAGCCCCGCCGAAATGCCCAGCACCGCCATCATCCAGCTCATCGTTTCGGGCGCCATGGCGCGCACCTTGGTCAGATAAAGCGGCATGAAAGCCCAGCACACCACCAGATAGCTGACCAGCAGTACGGCAATCGCGGCGCACAGGATGACATTGCGATTGGCAAAGGCCTCGCGCATCGTCACCTTGGGGCGCTCGGCATGTTCATGGGCTTCCCGGGGCGGTTCGCGCAGGGTGAAAGCGATCAGGGCGGCCGTGACGATGCCGGGCAGCGCAGCCAGATAAAAACCCTCGCGCCAGCCCCATGTGTTGGCGATCCACACCAGCACCAGCGGCGCCACAAAGGAACCCAGCAGGTTCGACCCCAGATTCTGTCCGATGCCCATCGCCATACCGCGCCGCGCGGGCGCCACTTCCTCGACGATCATCGCATGGCTGACCGGCATGATCCCGCCTTCGGCCACGCCCATCAGCAGGCGTGCGGCAAACAGCACCATGAAACTGCCCGCCGCGCCCGATACGAAAGAGCACAGGCAAAAGGCAAGGCTGGCCCAGACGACGACGATCTTTTGCTTGCCCATCCGGTCCGACAGGCCGCCCACCACAAATCCGGCAATCGCCCATGTCAGCGACAGCGCGCTGGAAAGCAGGCCGACGGCCTTGTTGCTGAAACCCAGATCGTGCTGGATAAAAGGCATCAGGAAATTGGGAGCGTTCCGGTCGAAAAAGACGATGCCGAAATTGAGGCTGAGCAGCCCCACCACCCAGATCTGATAGGCCGCGCCGCGCCTTGTGGCGGCATTGGGATCGGGCGCGCTCATGCAAAAGGCCTTACGCGATCAGAGCCATCCCAATTCCGGGCCGCCGCTTGAAAACGGGTAAACGCCTCGTCCATGCCCGATGTGGCGGGGATCAGTTCGAGCATCCCTGGATCATTGCGCCCATCGTCCAGATAGGCCACTGCGCCGCCGGTCGGCACCTGCGCCCGGTAGGCGACCTTATAGCCGCGCGCCTCATATGCGGGGATTTCGGCATCAACATCGCTCACCGCCACGCCGATATGGTGAAAACCATAGCCGCGCCTGTCGATCAGATCCTTGTAAACCGAAGGATTATTATCCAGCGGCTGGATCAATTCGATGCACATCGACCCGGCAAAAGCCATGGCGATGGCGACATCGCCGGTGGCCTGCGCCCCGCGATAGACATGATCGGGCGCCAGAAAATGGTCGAGCAGGAACCACGGCCCCACCCGCGCCTCGTCAATCCACCAGTCAATCGCCTGATGAATATCGCGCACCACATAGGCCGTCTGAATCGTCTGGCCCACGCGGGCGCCAAAGCCCATCGCATGCCCTTTCGGCAATTGCATCGCTCTCTCCTTTACCGGCGCGAGGTCCATGCCCCGCGCTCTGGTTCTTGCGTTTCGCGGCCTAGGTCACAGGCGTATCACCACTTTGCCGAACAGATCGGGCGAGGCCTGATAGGCATAGGCGGCCTTGGCCTCCTCCAGCGTAAACACCTTGTCGATCACCGGCTTGATGCCATGGGCGTCGATAAAAGCGTTGAGCCTCTCGGCCATGCCGCGCGATCCGACGAAAATGCCGCGCAGATTGGCCCCCTTGAACATCAGCCCATGGGGCGAAGTATTGCCCTCACGCGTCAACACCCCGATCAGCGCGATTTCGCCCGCAAAGCCCACCGCCGCGATGGATTGCGCCAGAGTTCCGGCGCCGCCCACCTCGACCACATGCTCGACGCCCGCCTTTCCCGACAGGGCGGCCGCCTTGGCGCCCCAGTCGGGCGTGGTGCGATATTGGATCGTTTCATCCGCGCCCAGCGCCGCCACGCGCACCAGCTTGTCATCCGAACCGCTGGTGGCGATCACCTGCGCGCCCGCCGCCTTGGCGATCTGCAACGCCAGCAGCGACACGCCCCCGGTGCCCAGCACCAGAACATGCTCGCCCGCCGACACCGGATGCGCTCCTTCCATCAAGGCGTTCCATGCCGTCACCCCGGCGCAGGGCAGGCAGGCCGCCTCCTCAAAACTCAGGCTTTGCGCGATCCTGACCACACCGTTTTCGGGCAAGGCAACATATTGCGCCAACATGCCCCTGGCCCCCGCCGCGCCCAGTGCAGGCCCCATCGCGGGATTGGGCGGCCCATCCATCCAGTTCTGGAAAAAGGTCCCCGCCACCCGGTCGCCCACGGCAAAGCGGGACACGCCCTCGCCAACAGCCACAACCTCGCCCGCGCCATCGGAGAGCGGCACGATATCCTGCGTCACCGGCCCGCCCATATACAGGCCGAGCGGGATCATCTGATCGCGGTAATTGAGCGAACAGGCCCGCACCCGGATCAGCACTTCTCCGGCACCGGCCACCGGCGCATCCTGTTCCACAAGCTGCATGGCGTCGAGGCTCGTCGCCCCCTTGCGCAAGATCCAGGCTTTCATCCTATCCCCCGATGGGGCGCTTTGCCGCCCTCTGAAGGCCCGCTTCGTCTTCCGGCGGCCTCTGGTTGCTATAGGTCATCCAATCGGCGCCGCTCCGCAAGCGCTGAAAATTTCATCTGGTGAAACTTCATCCATCAACCAGCCGGCCGATGCGCGCCGCAATGCCCTGAAGGTTGGATAAATGGCGCAGGGCCACTTCCTCGACCACGGCGCGACGGGCAGGCCATGTGATGTTGATGGCCGCAATCGGGCCATTCTCGCCATTGACCGCCACGGCGATCGAATTCTTGCCGTCGCGCAGCACCGTTTGCCGGTCACGGTCCGACCATGGATGATGCGGCAGGCGCGTTGACCATCCCCGCTGCCGGGTCTGGGCAATGATCGCATCGATCTGTTCGCGCTGTTCGCTCGTGGCGCCGGGCGGGGTCAGGCGGGCAATGATCGCGTCGCGCTCGGCATCGGCGCAGGCGGAAAGATAGGCGCGCCCCGTGGCCGTATGCAGATAGGACAGTTTGGCCCCCACCGGCCCCAACGCGGCAAAGTCAAAACGGGCGACCTGACCATTGGTTTCGATGATTTCCATATGGTCGAACCGGGGGATGGCGATCACACTGGGCCAGACCACCTGCGCCGACAATTCGACCAGCAGCGGCGAGGCGATTTCGGCCATGCGGCACACACGATCAGGCGCCGCCGCACCCGCCGCGCCCGGCAACCACAGGCCATCGGCCAGACGCCGCCACACCAGCCGCCGACTGGCCAGCGTTTGCAACAGGCGCAGGAGAGTCGCCTTCGCCAGGCCCAATTGCTGGTGCAGCGCGTTGAGGCTCAGCCCCCCGCCCCCCGCCGCCCTGATGGCCAGCAGCACATCAAGCCCGCGTTCCAGCGCGCGGATTGATTTGACGCCCGATTGCCGGGCCATGTTGTCTTCACCCAAAGCCATGCCGCCCCCCGTTTCACGCTGTGAAATTTACCGCGCGAAATGCATTAGGCAATCCGTGTCGGCCATGAAAATATCGGCGTCAGAAAAAGCCTGCGGCCAATGGACCAGCAAGGCATGAGAGAGGATCCGAACACTATGGGCGATGCGTCGCGCAAGAATGTGATGCTGATCATCACGCAGGATACCAAACAGGAAGAGGCCCGTTTCGTGCGCGAGCATCTCGAAGGCGCCGGGGCCAATGTCGTGCATCTCGACCCCAGCGTCCGGCGTGATCTGGGGGGCGCCGAGATCGGGCCGGATGCCGTGGCTGCGGCGGCCGGATCGACCATTGCCGACATTCTGGCGCTGGGCCATGAAGGCCAGATCCATGAAATGATGATCGCAGGCTCGATCCGCGCCGCGCATGAATTTGCCGCGCATACGCCGATCCATGGCATCCTGTCGGTGGGCGGGTCGATGGGCACCGCACTGGCGGGCGCCTTGATGCAAAGCTTCCCCTATGGCCTGCCCAAGCTGATCGTTTCGACGATGGCGTCGGGTTTCACAAAGCCCTATGTAGGCGTGCGCGACATCGCCATGATGAATGCCGTTACCGATATCGCCGGGATCAACACGATCAGCCGCGATGTCTATCGCAACGCCGCGCTGGCTATTGCGGGCATGGCCAAAGGCTATGACGGTATGCCCGTTTCCGAGCGCCCGCTGGTGTTGATGACCACTCTTGGCACCACTGAGCCGACCACCCGCGCGATCCGCCAGGCGCTGGAGAGCGATGGTTGCGAGGTCATGGTGTTTCACTCCTCGGGCGTGGGTGGGCCGACGCTGGACGCGATTGCCGCCGAGCGCGATGTGGCGCTGGTGCTGGATCTTTCGGTGACCGAGATCATCGACCATATGTTTGGTGGTCTGGCCGATGGCGGCCCCGCGCGCGGCACGGTGGGCATGGCGCGCGGCATTCCCACGATCTGGGCGCCGGGCAATGCCGATTTCATCATCGGCGGCCCGATCGATGCGGCGCAGGTGCAATTCCCCGGCAAGCGCTATCACAAACACAATCCGCATCTGACCGCCGTGCGCACCGATCTGGCTGATCTGGAACGCATTGGCGACAGGCTGATCACGATGATGGGGCAGGCCAAGGGGCCGGTGGCCTTCTTCACCCCGCTGGGCGGTTTTTCCAGCCATGACAGCACGCAGGGCCACCTCTACGACCCCAGCCTGCCGCCGCCCTTCGCCGAGCATATGCGCCGATCCATGCCGCAAAACGCAAAGTTCCATGCCATCGACGCCCATTTCAACGATCCCGCCTTTGCTCAGGCGATCATTGCCCATGCCCGAAGCCTGCTGGGCCAGCCCGCGATGGTGGCGGCATGAGCGCGCCCTTTCTCAGCCCGGAGGATGTCGGCGATGTTGTCGCCATCCTTGACGGCAGCAATTACCGCGAACTCGACATTGCCACCGCGCGCTTTCGCCTGAAAGTGCGGCGTGATGGAGATGGCGGCGGATGGTCGCAGGAATGGCAATGGGCGGCCCAGCACGCGCCCACCCAGACCACCAGCACCGCCGCGCCCGATACGCCCGAGGGCCTTGTCGCCATTCGCGCGCCCCTGCCCGGCACCTTCTATCGCGCGCCCGCGCCCGGCGCCGCGCCCTTTGTCGAACTGGGCAGTCAGGTGCAGGCCGACACAGTGGTGGGCATTGTCGAAACGATGAAACTGATGAACCCGGTCCATGCCGGGGTGAGCGGCGAGGTGGTCGCCTTTGTTGCGGGCAATGCCGAAGCGATCGGCCATGGCGCCGAGCTGATCCACATCCGGCCTGCCGCCTAAAAGGAAAAATCATGATCCGAAGGCTGTTTATCGCCAATCGCGGCGAGATCGCCCTGCGCGTTGCGCGCACGGCGCAAAGACTGGGAATGACCGCAATTCTGGGCGCTTCGCAGGGCGATGCGGCAAGCCTGCCCGCCATGCTGGCCGACGAGGTGGCGCTGGTTGGCCCCGCCCCTTCGGCGCAGAGCTATCTGGATGTGGACGCGGTGATCGCAGCGGCGATGGCCGCGCGGGCCGATGCCATTCACCCCGGCTATGGCTTTCTGTCGGAAAACGCCCGGTTTGCGAAGGCAGCAGCCGATGCCGGCATCATCTTTGTCGGGCCGGACATCTCCAGCCTTGAGGCGATGGGCGATAAGCTGATGGCGCGCGCGGTGGGGCAGGCCGCCGGATTGCCGGTGGTGCCGGGCGGAGAAGCCTCGACCCCGGAAGAAGCCTTGGCCCGCGCCCGTGAAACCGGCTTTCCGGTCCTGCTCAAAGCCGTGGCGGGCGGCGGGGGCAAGGGCATGAAGCGGGTGGAGCGCGAGGAAGACCTGATCCCGATGATCGCCATGGCCATGGCCGAGGCGCAGGCTTCCTTTGGCGACCCGCGCGTCTATGTCGAACGTTTCATCGCCAGCGGCCGCCATGTCGAGGTGCAGGTGCTGGGCGATGGCGAAAGCGCGATCCATCTGGGCACGCGCGATTGCTCGATCCAGCGGCGGTTTCAAAAGCTGGTGGAGGAAGCGCCTGCCCCGATGCTGCCTGATGCCACGCGCAGCGGGCTGGAGCGGGCCGCCGTCGCTCTGGCCAAGAGCCTGCATTACAAGGGCGCGGGCACAGTGGAGTTTCTGGTCGATGCCAAAACGGGCGATTTCTACTTCCTTGAAATGAACGCCCGCATTCAGGTCGAACATCCCGTGACCGAGGCGATCACCGGCGTCGATCTGGTCGAGCAGCAATTGCTGGTGGCGGGCGGCGCGCGGCTCAGCCTGGATCAGGACGCCATCCGCCCGCGCGGCCATGCCATCGAAGTACGCATCAATGCAGAGGACCCCGAGGCCGATTTCCGCCCAAGCCCCGGCACGGTGACGCGCGCGGCATGGCCCGCAGGCCCCGGCATCCGCGTGGACAGCCATATCGCCAGCGGCGGCATGATCCCGCCCTTTTACGACTCGCTGATGGGCAAACTGATCGTGTGGGGCGAGGATCGGCCCGCCGCCGTGGCACGGCTCGCCTGCGCGCTCGATACGCTGAGCATCGAGGGCGTGGCCAGCACCACCTCGCTCCACCGCCGCATTGCCGCCGATCCGCGCTTTATCGCGGGCGGGGTCGACACGCGCTTTCTGGAAGGGCTTTAAACCATGGCCGAAATTTCGCTTGTCGATGTCTCGATCCGCGATGGCAACCAATCTCTGTGGGGCGCGACCGGGCTGAACACGGCCCAGATCCTGCCGATTGCGGGCGCGATGGACCGGGTGGGCTTCAGCGCGATCGACTTCACCTCCTCGACCACCATGGCCGTAGCGGTGCGCTATTTCCGCAATGATCCGTGGGAACGCATCCGCCGGATGCATGCGGCCATGCCCAACACGCCGCTACAATTCATCACCACCGGCCTGCGCTTTATCGCCTGGCAACAGGCCGATCCCGATTTCATGGCGCTGGCCTATCGCCTGTTGCAAAGGGCGGGGATCGGCAAATTCATCATCCTTGATCCGATGCATGACGCCGATGCGGTGATCGAGGCGGCGCGATTGGTCAAACGCGAAGGCGGGGCGCAGGTGATGGGCGCGCTGACCTTCACGCTCTCGGCCATCCACACTGATCAATTCTATGCCGATTTCGCCCGGAGGCTGGCGGCCTGCCCCGATATTGACTGCTTCTATCTCAAAGACCCCGGCGGGTTGATGAGCCCCGAAAGGGTGCGCAGCCTCGCGCCTTTGGTCAAGGCCGCCATCGGCGACAAGCCATTGGAAATTCACGCCCATTGCACCATCGGCTATGGCGGCCTGACCAGCCTTGCCGCGGCCGATCTGGGCATTATCGATGCCGTGCATGTGGGCATTGGGCCTTTGGGAGATGGCTCGTCGCTACCAGAAGCAGGGCGGATGCTGGCCAATCTGCGCGCCGCGGGGCATACCGTGCGCGCCGACGAGGCGATGCTGGCCAAGGTTTCGGACTATTGGTGGCGGCTCGCCCGCGCGCAGGGCCTGCCGGTCGGTACGCCGCAGAGTTTCGACGCCAGTTTCCTGCGCCACCAGATCGCGGGCGGGGTGATGACCACCACCCGCCGCCAATTGGCCGAACTGGGGCTGGAGCATCGCTTTGACGAGGTGGTGCTGGAAACCGAGCGGGTGCGCGCCGAACTGGGCTATCCGATCATGGTCACGCCTTTTCCGCAAATGGTGATGAGCCAGGCGTTGTATAATGTCATCGGCGCGCGCCGTTATGCGCAAGTGTCGGATGAAATCCTGCGCTATGTCATGGGCAAATTCGGTCGCCCGACCAGTCCACTCGACCCGGCGGTGGAGGCCGCGATCCTAGACCGCCCCCGCGCCGCCGAAATCGCCGCCGAACCACCCTTTCCCACGCTGGCCGATTTGCGCCGCAAATGGGGCCATACCATGCCTGACGAAGAATTCTTGCTGCGCGCCGTGATGCCATCGGATCAGATCGACGCGATGATCGCGGCCGGGCCATCGCCTGCGCATTACAACCCCGACGCGGCCGGAATCCTGCAGCTGCTCAAGGAATTGGCCGCGCGCCCCGCCGCGCGCGACATTGTGATCGAGAGCGGCTCCACCCGCCTCGCCCTGCATGGAGGCGCGCATGTTGCCGGATGATTTGGCCGAGAAAATCGCCGGGGCGCGCGGGTTCATCTTCGACATGGACGGCACCATCGCTTTGGGCAATGCGGCCAGCGGCCAGCATGAGGCCCTGCCCGGAGCGATCGAACTGCTGGCCCGCCTGCGGCGGCGCGGCATCCCGTTTCGCGTCTTCACCAATGGCACGGCCAAGCCGCCTGCCGCCTATGCCAGGGGCCTGCGTGCGGCCGGTTTCGATCTGGCCGATGAGGAGATGATGACCCCATCGACCAGCGCGGCGATCTGGCTGGAGCAACGGGGCCTGCGGCGCGTACGGATGCTGGGCGATCCGGGGACGGAAGCCCCGCTGGTCGAACGCGGGATCGAGGTGATCGGGCCGTCGGACAGGGCGCAGGTGGACGCGGTTTATACGTGCTGGTTTCGCGGCTTTACCTTTCCCGATCTGGAGGCCGCCTGCCAAAGCGTGTGGGACGGCGCGCGCCTGACCACGGCCAGCCATGTGCCATTTTTCGCCACCGCCACGGGGCGCGGCATCGGGTCCAGCTTTGCCATCAATCAGATGATCGCCTCGCTGACGGGCAAGCGGGCGCGGGTGCTGGGCAAGCCTTCGCGGGTTGCCCTTGATGTGGCCATGGGCGCGATGGGCCTGCCGCGCAGCGCGGCGGCGCAGATGGTGGTGGTGGGCGACGATCCGGCGCTGGAAATGGCAATGGCGCGCAAGGCGGGCGCCATCGGCATCGGCATGACTACCGGATTGATGCGGCCCGACACGATCCACGCGCTGCCCCCCGGCCAGCAGCCCCATGCCGTGATCGACCGATTGAGCCTGATCACGCAGGCCCTATCGGGCTAGAGGATCTGGCGCCGCCTCGGCTCCTGAAGCCGATCGGCCAGCAAGGCGAGGGTTGCCTCGTCTTGCTGGCCATCGAACCACCGCGCCAGCGCGGAACGAAAGGCGCCTCCGCCCCCGGCTGCGAGGAAGAGCGTCAGGCAGGAGCGCAGCTTCATCGCGTCCACAGGGCCAAAGACCATTTCGGGCGCAGACAGATCCAGCCCATCAAGCGCCGCCACGCAAGCCCGCAACCTTGGCCCCAGCACCGGATGAGCAAGATAGGCCCGCGCCTCATCCAAAGAGCGGATGGCATAATGCCGGGCCATCGCGCTCTCCCCCAAACCGGCCATTTGCGGAAAGATGAACCACATCCAGTGGCCCGTTTTGGCCCCGACGCTGATCTCGGCAAGCGCGCCGTCAAAGGTGTCGGCCTGAGCGGAGACAAAGCGCTGGAGGTCAAAGGGGTCGGTCATGGTTTAGCCCTTCCGGGCCTGCGCCATGAGCGCTTCCTTGCGCGCCGCCATTTGGACGCCCAGATCCTTGAGGTCGACCTTCGTGTCGCGCGCTTCGGGAAACATCTCGGTCTCTTCCTCCTCAACGTGATGGTTCACATATTCGCCCAGAACCGTTACCTTCGCGTCAAACAGGCGGTCGCCGGCCTTCATGGCCTGAATTTCGGCAATCAAATGCTTGGCGCTGGCATGTTCCACCTCCGCTTCGTCCAGCAGGTCATCATCATCGATGGCCTCGCGGATGGCGGGATAGAAAATTTCTTCCTCAATCTGGGTATGCACGGTCAGCGCCAGACAGATCTGATCGGCCAAAGCCTGCTTCTCGCTGTCTTCCTCCAGCGCTTCAAACTGCTTGAACCAGGTCTTGACCTCCTTGTGGTCATCCTTGAGCAGTTTGATCGCGTCGGCCGGTTTTGCGGCGGCGCGTGCGCTTTTGCGCGCGGTTTTGGATCCGGCCCTGGTCTTTACTGAGGCTTTTGCCGTCTTTGTGCTGGTCATCAATCTCTCCATCTTATCGCCCGCATGATTGCTGAGCCTAGACGGACGAAAGAATTGGGCGGGAGCAAGGTGCCGCAGCCGGGAAAATTTTATGACGGGGAGTGTCGAGGCAGGCTGTGATTTTCATTGAAAGGGCCGGACCGATCTCTCAACCTTCAGGACCCGTCCACTCAAAGGAAACTAAAGGTCATGCCGGACAATCTTCTGCAGATCGGGGCACCGATCGATGGCAACGAAACCTTCGAAGACCTGCTCAGCCGCCCCGGCCTGCGGATCGAGCGCATCGTCTCGCGCGGGCATGTGACGCCTGCCGATCGGCCTTACGTGCAGAATTGGGATGAATGGGTGCTGGTCCTGCATGGGAAGGCCCGGCTGTTGATGGAGGGGAGCATTGAGCATGTGCTGGAAACCGGCGCCTGCCTGCTGATCCCCGCCGGTACGCCTCACTGGGTCACCTATACCGCCGATCCGACCATCTGGCTCGCGATCCATATTGAGCAGGGTTGAAGCGGAAGATCTTGGAGCCGGGGGGCGCTTCTTTTTGCCTCCGGCGGGCAAAGGGCGGGGGCCCTTTGCAATCCCGTTACTGGGGGTGGTGCTGGTTGGCTGGGGGTGGTTTGTGGCTCGGGGGTTTGAAGGCCTGCGGCGCGGCGAGCTTATGCCTGTCCGCGCCGCAGGCTTTTAATTTTCGACATTGCGTATTGGCCACCTTGGCCGAGGCTATGCACCACGCAGACAGTAACGGGAGGGCGAGGGCCAACCGATGTGTCTGGACAAATCGGCCTTTTAAACACGTCCCTCGCATCTATCCTTTTCTACATATTCGGATAATTGGGCCCGCCGCCACCCTCGGGCGCAACCCATGTGATGTTCTGCGTCGGATCCTTGATGTCGCAGGTCTTGCAGTGGACGCAGTTCTGGGCGTTGATCTGGAGACGTGTGGCATCGCCCTCGCCGCCCGGAACATCGACGAACTCATAGACCCCGGCGGGGCAATAGCGCGCCTCGGGCCCGGCATAGCGCGGCAGGTTGATCCGGGTCGGCACCGAGGGATCGGTGAGTTTCAAGTGGCAGGGCTGATCCTCCTCATGGTTGGTGAAGGAGAAGGAGACGCTGGTCAGCCGATCAAAGCTGATCACGCCATCCGGTTTGGGATAGGCGATGGGTTGGTAGAGATCGGCCCGGCCCGTCGCCTCGGCGTCGGTGTGGTGCGCCATCGCGCCAAACGGATTGATGCGCAGATACCGCGCCCACATATCCGCGCCCGCCAGCACCGTGCCCAGCGCCCCGCCGAACCTGGCCACCAGGGGCTGCGCGTTCTGCACCAGTTTCAGTTCGTCCGCGATCCAGCTCTCGCGCAGATTGGCCTCGTAGCCATCCAGCTGCGCGCCTTCTTGCCCTGCCGCAATCGCCGCCACAATCGCCTCGGCGGCCAGCATCCCGCTCTTCATCGCGGTATGGCTGCCCTTGATGCGCGGCACGTTGACAAAGCCCGCGCTGCACCCGGCCAGCACGCCGCCCGGGAAGGCCAGATGCGGCACGCTCTGCCACCCGCCCTCGTTGATCACCCGCGCGCCATAGCTGACCCGCTTGCCGCCTTCGAGGATGATCCGGATCGCCGGATGCTGCTTCCAGCGCTGAAATTCCTCATACGGGCTGACATGCGGGTTGGCGTAATCCAGCGCCGTGACAAACCCCAGCGCGACCTGCCCGCCCGCCTGATGATAGAGGAAACCCCCGCCCCAGCTCTCGCTCTCACTGAGCGGCCAGCCCTGCGTGTGCAGCACGCGCCCCGGCACGTGTTTCTCGGGCGCAATGTCCCACAATTCCTTGATGCCAAGGCCGTAAACCTGCGGCTGACAATCGCGCTCAAGATCGTACTTCGCCTTGACCCGCTTGGTCAGATGCCCGCGCGCGCCCTCGGCCAGAATGGTGTATTGCGCGGTCAGGTTCATGCCGGGCTGGTAATCGCCTTTGGGGTTGCCATCATGGTCAACGCCCATGTCGCCGGTCTGCACGCCGATCAGCCGGTCGCCGTCATAGAGCAGCTCGGCCGCCGGGAAGCCGGGGAAGATCTCCACCCCCAGCTCCTCGGCCTTGCCCCCCAGCCAGCGGCACAGATTGCCGAGGCTGACGGTGTAATTGCCGTGATTGCTCATAAAGGGCGGCATCAGCGCATGGGGCACCGCATAATGCCCGCCCTTGGTCAGCACCCAGTGCCAGTTGTCGGTCACCGGCACCTGCGCCAGCGGGCAATCGCTGTCGCGCCAGTCGGGCAGCAGCTCATCCATCGCGCGCGGATCAACCACCGCACCCGACAGGATATGCGCCCCCACTTCCGAGCCCTTCTCCAGCACGCAGACGCTCAGATCGGCATTCAGCTGCTTGATCCGGATGGCGGCGGAAAGCCCCGCAGGGCCACCGCCCACCACCACCACATCATAGGGCATGGTTTCGCGCTGGACCGTCTCGTGCTGAAGATCACTCATGGCTTACAGCTTCCCCGTCAGTTCGGGCACGGCGCTAAACAGATCCGCGACCAGCCCGATGTCGGCCACCTGGAAGATCGGCGCGTCCTCGT
>Ga0066255_1002219_pt1 | contig 12562 bp, 8 predicted proteins | sample ThiBiot_750_biof_FD_71148 | JGI IMG/M metagenome (GOLD analysis project Ga0066255, IMG submission 71148) | Wastewater bioreactor microbial communities from Cape Town, South Africa - Thiocy_expt_750_biof (version 2) | ecosystem: Engineered > Bioreactor > Thiocyanate-remediating > Anaerobic-Aerobic... | reverse complement strand
GTACTGACAAAAATACCACGAACCGTACATGTTCGCACCATTGCGGCGCACCAATAATTGCTGCCAATCGATGCCGCTGCTTGACGACTTTTTCTGAGTACCGTGGGGACGAAAATATGATCGACGTAAGTAAGAGGAACCAATATTTGTGTAATCTGCAGGAATATAAAGAAAATGGTTTCACAATTTTCAGAAACGTCATCGATCCAGACCTTCTCTCCGAAGCGAGGGAACATTTCCTCTGGCTTCGCAAAAGGTTTCCCGAGTTTCGCCCTGAACACCTTCATCATCCGCTAATGCGGGATGATGCGTTCTGGGTTCGCCTGGTCACAGACGAGCGCCTGCTCGATATCGCCGAACTCATCCTCGGTTCGGATCTTGCCTGCTTCACCGCTCACTACATCTGCAAGCCCCCGCTCGACGGCCATGCTGTTCTTTGGCATCAAGACGGCGCTTACTGGAACCTGTCTCCAATGGAGGCAACCTCGTTGTGGCTGGCGATCGATGAAAGCACGACCGAAAACGGCTGCCTCCGCGTCATCCCTGGTTCTCACAAGCTGCCCCTGCAAAAGTTAGTGCTGAGAAGGGATACACCCAACTTACTCATGACCTCGATGGAAGACAAACACGTCGACGTCCACAATGCAGTCGACATCGAACTGCAGCCCGGGGATGTGTCGGTGCATCACCCCTATATCATCCATGGATCGGAGGCAAACCGATCGTCAAAACGTCGGTGCGGCCTCGATATGGCGTACATCAACACCTCGACGACCATCGCGAACGAGGCACTCTATCTAAACCCCATCCTGGTTCGTGGCGCTTCCGTCACGGGCGTCAACAAATATCGCGCCTGGCCTTCGTTCAATGCGAACACCTCAATACCATTCAACGGCTGGGAGACGTGGACACGCAAGAGCCAAGACATCAATGCGAGACATCCTGAGTTCGTGCCGGCGCGGCACGACGATGAACCGGTACAGGAGATGGTCAGACGAATGCTGGCACGGATCGAAAGCGGGACCATGAAGGAGCTGCGCCCCGAGCCCTAGCCGTTGCTGCCGCAATTTGGCCAAAGAGATTCACCAACTGTGAATGCTTCTTCCAGCCATAGGGCTGCGGGCGGGAAAGCGCCTCCTTTCGTGACCACCACGCCGGCTTTTCGAGCCGCGCATGTTGGGCGTCTTCATATTTAACGGGCTTTTGATTTGGCCCCTGAAAAGGTCCACCGATGTCTGCAGTTTCCGAACTCACGCCACAAATGCAGGGCTATGTCGGCGAATTCATGGACCCGGACAACCTCGGCTGGTTGCCATACGTCATGTATTTCCACCCGACCAATTTCAGGACGGATATAGTGTCCACGGATGACTCCGGATTTCGGTACAGCGAAGCCCGCAACGCTCGATACTCCGCCACGACGCTAAACACAGAGGATCCGGTTCGTCTGCTCGTGGGCAGCTCCACTGTGTTCGGCACTGGGGCCACCGCCGATCGGCATACCCTCTCATCGCGGCTCACGGAAAACGATCCCCGGCCGGAGCGGTGGATAAACTTCGGCGGGCGCGCTTTCAACTCCATGCAGGAGCTCTTCCAGTTTCTGCTCTATCGCCACCGGCTGCCGCCCGTGAAGGAAGTCGTTATTTTCTCCGGGCTCAATGATCTCGTGCTGTCCGGGCTTCCATCGAATTTGCGTGGAGAGCACGGCGGGTTTTTCTTCAGCCAACAGTTCTTCGATCGCCTGACCGGTACCCGGGCGACCGGCCTGCCGTGGTTCAAAAAGGGCGGTCAGCGCGCAATGTCAGGGACTGTCCTCCCGGTCGACGAGCAGGTCATCTACACCTCCGACTTAATCTTACGGCATTTGAACTCGTGGCGAATGCTATGCGACGCGCTGGGTGCCCGACTGACCTATGTGCTTCAGCCCCTAGCAAACTGGGTTCGTCCCACCGGCTCTGTCGAGGAGCAGGCCATCTTCGCCGAGCTCGATACCCAAGGCTCGTTCCGAGAGACATACCGAGACGTTTGCTCTGTAGAGACTCATCGCCTGTTCAGTGAACACCTGCAGCTAGGCATGAAAGAAATGGGGGTCAGGTTCATCAACTTTACATCAGTGCTGGCGCAAGCCGCTCGACCTGATCAGTGGCTCTTTGTCGATCGCATTCACCTTACTGACGAGGGCTCTGACGTGGTGGCAAAACTTCTTCTCCGTGAATTGAATCAAGGAAATCTGACATGAAAACCATATGGCGTTCTTTTCTTCGGCTTTTGGGGATCGAGAGCAAAAAAAGCGACAAGCGGAAGGACGCTTCAATTTACCCCATGTTTTGAGACAGCCGTTACGCATCGATTCAAAAACGGAGCCTCGTGATCTATCTGGGCCCCGCTAAAGGGAAACATACTGAACGTGAAGGCGAACGATGACCTCATCGACCAAATCGACCACTGGCCCGCCATGTCGGCGTTAGGGCGTCGGCGGCCGTCAATGACATGGACGGTGACCGCCACGGGACTCGGGTTCGCGGTCGTGCAACTTGACGTGACCATCGTAAATGTCGCGCTCAAACAACTCGGCGTGGCTCTCGACAGCCCTCTTGACGGGCTGCAATGGGTCGTGGATGCCTACACTCTGGCGTTCGCCGTGCTGTTGCTGTCGGCTGGTACCGTGGCCGACCGCTTCGGCGCCAAACGGGCCTACCTGATCGGCTTCGCCGTATTCGGTCTGGGATCGTCTGCGTGCGGCATGGCAACCTCGGTTGCTCAATTGGTTGCCGCTCGAGCGGTACAGGGGTTAGGCGCCGCGCTGCTGGTCCCGCCTTCACTCGCTTTGCTCAACCATGCCTGCGCCCACGACCGAAAGCTGCGCGCGCGCGCCATAGCCTTGTGGACGGCCGCCGGGAGCGGGTCGATTGCTGTGGGCCCTGTGGTCGGCGGCATCCTGCTTGATAGCTTCGGATGGCGAAGCATATTTCTCGCGAACCTGCCGCTATGCGCTCTGGGCATCGGCATGACCTGGCGTCTTACGGAGACGCTGCGCACAACCCGCCCGCTCGATCTTCCAGGCCAGCTGTTGGCCGTGCTGGCGTTGACCAGCCTTTGTGGGGCCACGATCGAGGCAGGGGCGCAAGGATGGGGGCATCCGGCCGTACTGAGCGGCTTCTGCCTCGCGTTCGCCAGTGCGGTGTCCTTCGTGTTCGTCGAAGCGCGGGCAACGCATCCCATGTTGCCGCTGCGTTTCTTCCGCCTGCCGCATTTTAGTCAGGCCGTGCTGCTAGGTATGGCGGTGAATCTTACCTATTACGGCCTCGTGTTCGTCTTGAGCCTTTATCTGCAGCACGTCAGGAGCTACAGCGTCATGCAGGCCGGCCTTGCGTTCGTTCCACTGACTGCGACATCTGTCATTGCCAACCTCGTCAGCGGCTGGCTGAACAGCCGCTTTGGTGCACGGTTGCCAATGCTGCTCGGCTGCGCGCTGGGGGCTTTCGGCTACGGTCTCCTAGTGCGGCTCGACGCCGGAAGCTCCTATCTGTCAATGATCGTGCCGTTTCTGCTAATTCCCGGCGGAGCGGCGCTCGTGGTACCGGCGATGACAGCGACCATCTTATCCAGCGTAGAACCGACGTGGTCAGGCACAGCATCAGCGGTGCTCAACGCTGCGCGTCAAGCCGCGGGCGCGATCGGCGTGGCGGTGTTTGGAAGCCTCATCGCAGGCGGCGACGATCACATCGTCCCCGGGCTCCGCATTGCCGCGTCCGCCTCGGTCATCCTGCTCGCATCCGCCTGGATCATGGTCTGGCAGGGTATTCGTCGTGAGTATGGCTCGGACCCTTCCGCCTCCATTGGCGGCGCTACGAACGGCCAAACCGGACCCCAGCGGGGTCGGCCGTGAACTCCCTCAAAAACCTTTGTTAACGGTATTGCACAAATGTGGCGGGACATCTACACACTGAGCCTGAACCCCGAACTGTTTGTCGAATCGAGCAACCTTCGGGACCTGATCGATCGCACGGGTTTGGGGAACTTTGAGACCGGTCCAACCAGGGCGAGCCACGACGTCGATGCCCTGTGCGATGTGCTCACTGGCAGGGCCCGCGACAGCGAGGTCTTGCTTAGGGCGACGGTCGAGTCAATGTGCGATGACGACCGGACGAAGCGCGCGATCCATTGCACGATTGCCCACAGCGCTCCCCTTGCGTCTGTGCTTGGCCGATGGTTACAGGGGCTGAGCCGCCCGGGCAATTTCGAGGACGACGTCCAACTGAAATCACTGGCGTTGCTCGCGGACGATGTGGGCGTCGGCCTGGCCGAAATGTCGAGGACAGACGGTTTCCGCCATCTTGCCCGAAAGGCCGGCCTCGTAACCGCAGCAGGCCGCCCCCACGACATCGCGGCAGACCGGGAACTCAGCGATGGTGTCTTTCGGTTTCCGGCCATCATGCTCGCGCTGAGCCGTTGCAGCGAAGCGTTCGAACCGGAGATCGCCGGCGTCGATTATGCGCTGCGCACGATCGGATTGTTGCCAGTCTGGCGTGTCCTCGCTCATCACCTTCCCGGGCCCCATTGGAGGCGCCTGAATTTATCCGCGTCCCAAACTGACGCTCTGCCGTCTGGACATACGCCGCTCTCCCTCTCGCGCCACATTCTCGATTATCACGCCTCTCGAAGGGAACGGCGGGCGCGTGTCATGGAAGGGATACTGTGGGTGATCAATGCCGTGACGGCAGACACGGATGACTTTGTCGCTGCCCTCAAACACGTAGACGACCCAACGCTTGCAATGGAGAGGCTAATACAGGGGCGTGCACGCGAGGCGGCCATCTACCATCAGGGGTTCGATCTCGAGGGCAAGCCGCTGAGCCAGTGGTTTACTGAGGCGATCGAAGATCCGCGTCCGCTGATCGATGCAATCGCGAGAAGCCGCCTGATCCGACGCGGCGACCCGGAGCGCAGTCCCCTGCTCGGTTCCCTACTCTCGTCGCAAGGCCGCATGTTTCGAATTTTCGAGCCCGACGACATCGCGGTGATTCGGCGATGGATCTTGTCTTTGGTGCCGGCACCATCTTCGATCAAACCAGCGTCGCCGTTGGCGATAACGCCTGTGCACCAACAGTCCATCAAATGTGGCGATCTCATGCTCGGTGCGGTGCCCTCCAATATTCGGGAGGCCTACCATCTTCTGCAGGGACGCGCGCTACCGCCGAGGACGCGTCGCTTCGCGCTGGAATACGCCCAGTTCTGGCTGGGCGCTGCACGCAGGTCCATTGGGTTGTCAAAACGTTCCCTGCCGGAGACGTGGCAACACGGCCTCCTCAGGGCGTGGCTTCTCGACACCCATGCGTCACACGACGAGGCCTTTCAACGGACGAAAACGCAATCGATGCCAAGTCGCGAGCAGCTCGTGGAAGAGACAGTGCAGTTGGCTCCGCTGACCTTGATCGATGGCGCCTGGCTGCAAGGCTTCAGCGAGGTGGATTACGCGTCGGATAGGGTTGGTTCTCCGCTCTTCCGCATCTTTTGGGACGAGCTAGGTAACGGCAACCTGTCCATCAACCATCCACGGATTTATCGCGCCCTGCTGTTATCGATGGACATCGATCTTCCGCCGACGGGGTCGCCACAATTTCCATACGACCCACGTTTGCGTAGCGAGTCTCTGAGGCTCCCTGTCTTCTGGCTGTGTCTGGGAAAACTACCCGTCACACTTCGGCCAGAAATACTCGGCCTCAATCTGGCAATGGAGCTTTCCGGGGTGGGTGGCAGCTACCGGTCGGCGCGCCAAATCTTGAAGCACTACGGTTTTTCGACGCAGTTCGTCGATATGCACAACACGATCGACAACGTCTCTACCGGCCACTCTGCATGGGCGGCGGATGCTATCGACGCCCATATGGCGCTTGCGTCGCAATTCGTTGACCCGGATGAGGAATGGGAACGTATCCGCGCTGGATTCGAAGCCCTGTCCCCTGTTACGGGTCGCAGTAGCGAACTCGATTTCTTCAAACAACAGAAGCGCCCTTGGCGAGCCATGGTAGCGCGGGAGCCCTCATATGTCTAAAGCCCATCTCGGAGTCTCCGCCTATTATCACGACAGTGCCGCCGCATTGATCGTGGATGGTGTTCCCGTCGCCGCCGCCCAGGAGGAGCGCTTCACACGCAAGCGTCACGACAGTGCATTTCCAAGGAATGCCATACGCTATTGCCTCGAAGCCACGGGCTTGCAGCTTTCGGACCTTGCTTCGATCACTTACTACGAACAGTCGGAAGTAAAGTTCCGGCGAATGCTGTCCTCATTCGCGAGCGCCGGTCCCGGTGGTTTTCGCACGTTTACCCGGGTTCTCCCAAAATGGCTCCAGTGGAAGCGCCGCGTCCTGCTGACCGTGGACCGTGAGCTAGATCAGCTAGGCCTTGGGCGAGGGCCGCGCGCGATCGCCATTCCGCATCACCGTTCACACGCTGCCTCGGCGTTCTTCGCGTCGCCATTCAACCAAGCCGCGGTTGTCTGTATCGACGGCGTCGGAGAATGGCAAACTACGACGGTCTGGCGCGGCGACCATGACCAGCTCGAACTCGTAGATTCGATCTCATATCCGCATTCGCTGGGACTGTTGTACTCCGCCTTCACTGAATTCTGCGGATTCAAAGTGGACTCTGGCGAATACAAGCTCATGGGGCTCGCGCCCTACGGGGAGCCGCGCTACGCGAGCCTCATTGTCGACCAGATTGTGCGCCTTCGCGACGACGGCTCATTTTCACTAAATCTGGACTGCTTCGAGTTCCTGCGCGGACACCGTATGACGGGGCCGGCCTTCGAACGCCTGTTCGACGGCCCCGCCCGATCGCCCGAAGCACCGCTAACTCAGCGGGAATGCGACCTTGCGGCTTCGATACAGGTCGTTACGGATCAAGCAGTTCTAGGGCTCGTCAAGGCGGCCAAGACGATGACCGGTATGTCCAATCTCTGCCTCGCTGGGGGCGTCGCACTGAATTGCGTCTCCAACGGCGGTATCGATCGGTCCGGACTCTTCAAGAGGCTATGGGTACAGCCAGCCGCAGGGGATGCCGGGTGCGCTCTCGGCGCGGCGCTAGACACGTCGATCAGACTGGATGGCCGCCCTCCGGTGAATAGCGACGACGCGATGAGTGGCGCCTATCTCGGGCCTCAGTTCTCCGATGAGGCCATCGTCGCCTTTCTGGAATCACACGGGCATCGCTATGTGCAACTTCCGGAAGCCCCGTTGCTCGACACAGTCGTCTCGGCACTGGACGCCGGAAAGGTGGTGGGGTGGTTTCAGGGAAGAATGGAGTTCGGCCCCCGCGCCCTTGGCGCTCGCTCAATCCTTGGCGATCCGAGGAACGCCAACATGCAGCGAACCATGAATCTCAAGATCAAATACCGGGAATCGTTTCGTCCATTCGCTCCGTCCGTGCTGAAGGAAGATTCGCACGCCTATTTTTCGATGGAGAACGAGAGCCCCTACATGCTGGTCGTGGCTCCGGTGACTGCTGCCATTCGAGAAGAAGGCGCACCGCGCCGCTCACTGGGTTGCATCAATGACATCCGATCGGACCTTCCTGCCATCACGCACGTCGACTTCTCGGCGCGCGTGCAAACGGTGACTGAATCCCGCAATAGCCGCTATGCCCGCCTTCTCAAGGCGTTCCGCGCACGTACAGGCTGCTCCGTGCTGGTGAACACGTCGTTCAACGTACGGGGCGAGCCCATTGTGTGCACACCCGAGGAGGCATTTCGCTGTTTCATGCGCACCGAGATCGATGTTCTGGTGCTCGGCTCCTGCGTCTTATTTAAATCCGAGCAGGGCGCCTTGTCCGAGACGACCGACTGGCGCGCAGAAATTCCCCTCGACTAGACGATGGAGGCCATACGACATGCATCGAGTGATCACACTACTTCTGTTTAGCTTTGTTCTTCTCCCCGTCTGGGCGTGGCGGCGGCTGGCCGGGAGCTCGCGTTTCGGTCGACGGTTTCATGCCCGCGACTCGACCTGGGATCGGCAAGCGATCTCGCGCGTTCTTCCAGCCAATACACAAACGGGGAAAGACCGTCGCCATGGGAACGCAACGTCAAACGTCCAGCCCTTTTCGGTTCGATGCGACGCGCGAGGCGTGAGTCATCCGATGGCACCGGGCGCGCAAACACATAAATGAAAATGGGGAAAAACGGCATGTTTAGCAGTATCACAAAACGACCGACGCGTTGGTCACTAGCACCGTGGACGGCTATCGTTCTCAATCTGGCCGCACATTGCATGCCAGCGACGGCAGGCGAATCGCCAACAGCGCGCTGCGCAAAGCTGCGTCAGGCCGCTATACCCGACACACGAATCGAGCTCGCTCATACCTTGCCGTCCCGCACCCGTTTTACAAACGTGGATGGAAGCATCACTACGACCCAGGTGTCCTTATGCCGTGTTGTGGCGACAGTATCGACTGAGCCAAAGCAGAAACTCGGCATCGAAGTGTGGATGCCACTGGACTGGAACGGTCGTTTGCTTGGGGCCGGCAAGAGCGGATTCGGCGGCTTTATCGACTACCGTGCATTAACAACAGGGACAGGGCGCGGCTTTGCCACGGTAAGTGGAGACACGGGATATAAAGGGAGTGGATCTGGAGAGCCGGGAAAGCGCCTCGATTGGGCTGCCGATCCAACCTCTCTGAGCAACTGGGCCCATCTCTCCGTTCATTCGATGACAGTCGCAGCCAAGGCAATCATGAATGCCTACTACGGCCGTGGCCCGGAGTACTCCTACTTCAGCGGTTGCGGCGGCGTCGAAGCGATGCAGGAGGTCCAGAACTTTTCGTCAGATTACGACGGGGTCGACGCTCGGTCGCCTGGCATTTACTACGGCCAATTGATGGAGAGCTTTTTGTGGGGCGCCATGCTTCCCGCGCGTCAACCTGATGCCCGGTTGACGAAGGATGCGCTTGCCCTGCTCAATCGCGCGGCATTGAGAAGTTGCGGTGGAACACCAGGACTCGAGAACGGCTTTCTCGACGATCCTTCTCAATGTCATTTCGATCCAGCTCAATTGCAATGCAAGGGTAGGGACGACGGCAGCGGGTGCCTGAGCGCAAAACAGGTGGAGGAGGCCAAGCGGCTCTATTCCCCCGTTCGAAACTCCGTGACCGGGGAGGTGATCTACCCAGGTTTTGCGCCTGGTAGCGAAAGCGGCTGGGAGGCGATTCAAAGCCATCTCGCGGTCTACTACGCTCAACCTTTGCTGGCCAGCGCGGTGTTCGGAAATCCGGAGTGGGACTGGACGACGTTCGACTTTGGCGCGGACGCGTCGCGGGTCGATAAAGGCCTCTCGTCAATCGTCAATGCTACGAACCCCGATATCTCAGCTTTCACCGCACGTGGCGGAAAGCTGATCATAACGCAGGGATGGGCCGATGCCACGAATGCCCCGACCCGCCCGATCGACTATTTCAATGCCGTCGCGGCGCGTAAAGGTGGCGTAGCCAAGGCCCAGCAGTCTCTGCTTTTAGTCATGGTGCCCGGCATGGGGCATTGCGGCTTCGGACCAGGACCAACAACGCTGGGCGGCTCCTCCCCTCCCACACAATATAGCCCTGACCGCGACGTGATCAGTGCCCTGCAGGCCTGGGTCGAGCACGGCAAGAGGCCCACGCACTTCGTCGCCACAAAATATGCCGATGACAGGCCGGAGGCAGGTGTCCGCTTCGAACGCCCGGCGTGCGTTTATCCAGCGTCTCTGCACTATAACGGCGCGGGAGACCGACGTCTCGCCAGCAGTTTCGAGTGTGTTCCGCCAGCTGAGCAGGTCAGAACATCGACGAACTTATCTCCCGTTCCTGGTGGCTGAACAGAACCAATGTGTTGGGAGCAGCGCGAGCACGTCGTCCTCAAACGTACGCAAGGAAAACACCGTGAATCTATGTCTAGTTCCAATTGATTCGCCAGTTCGACCAGAACTGGAACAACCATTGAGCCAGAACGACTACGTAAAGAAGATCCTCACGGCACGGGTCTACGACGTCGCTGTCGAGACCAGCCTCGACTCAGCGCGCAATCTCTCGGCGCGCGTCGGCAATTCCGTGTTGCTCAAGCGCGAGGACAACCAGCCTGTCTTCTCTTTCAAGCTTCGAGGGGCGTACAACAAGATGGTGCACATGCCGCTGGACGTGCTAGCGCGCGGAGTCATCACCGCCTCGGCGGGGAATCATGCCCAAGGGGTCGCCTATGCGGCAGCCCGCCTCAACGTCGCTGCCACTATCGTCGTGCCGGTCACGACTCCACGCGTCAAAATCGATGCTGTGCGGCTGCACGGAGGGCCGACGGTCGAGATCATCCAAGCTGGGGAGTCATACAGCGACGCCTATGCGTACGCGGCGAAACTGCAAGAGCGGCGTGGATTAACCTTTGTTCATCCTTTCGATGATCCAGAGGTGATCGCTGGGCAGGGTACGGTGGCCATGGAAATTCTCCGACAGCACCAAGGGCCGATTCACACGATCTTCGTACCGATCGGCGGCGGGGGACTGGCAGCGGGCGTGGCGACCTACGTAAAAGCCGTGCGCCCCGGAATCAAAGTGATCGGCGTACAGACCGTTGATTCCAGCGCTATGGCGCGTTCGATGGCTACCGGGCATCGTGTAGCATTGACGGAAGTCGGCCTGTTCTCGGACAGCACGGCGGTCAAGCTAGTCGGAGCAGAAACGTACCGTTTGTGCACGGCCTATCTCGATGAAGTGATCACTGTCGATACCGACGCGCTGTGTGCGGCGATCAAAGACGTGTTCCTAGACACGCGCAGCGTGCTTGAGCCTGCGGGCGCGCTAAGCGTGGCCGGCATGAAGCGATACACGGAGCGTGAGGGCCTTGTGGGAGAGACACTCATTGCGATTACCTCCGGCGCCAACATGAACTTCGATCGCTTGCGCTTCGTCGCCGAACGCGCGGAGGTCGGGGAAGAGCGCGAGGCACTGTTCGCAGTGACGATACCAGAGGCGCGCGGTAGCTTCAGACACATGTGCGAACTAATCGGCGCGCGCAACGTAACCGAGTTCAATTACCGTATCGCCGATGAATCTACCGCTCATGTTTTCGTTGGTGTGCAGATTTCCCAGCGCGGCGAATCGGCCGAGATCGCCCGGACGTTTAGAGAACATGGTTTCGCGGCCATCGATCTAACCGGCGACGAACTTGCCAAGCTGCATGTACGCTACATGATCGGTGGCCGTTCACCGCTTGCGGAGAATGAGCGCCTGTTTCGCTTGGAGTTTCCGGAGCGGCCGGGCGCGCTGATGAAGTTCCTTTCGACATTGGCGACAAACTGGAACATCAGCTTGTTCCACTACCGACACCATGGTGCCGATTCCGGCTCGATCCTGGTCGGCTTGCAGGTGCCGCAAACCGACCAAGCGGAATTTGGCCATTTTCTCGGGGCGCTCGGCTACCCATTATTGGAGGAGAGCCAGAATACGGTGTACCGTTTGTTCCTTTAAGGAGACACTGATCTATGCACACGGGTGTGGTTTGGATAAGGAAAGATTCAGGCCATCAGACCGAGTGAAACCGACACGTAGGTCCCTGCGCTTCAGCCGCAATTGTCCCAAGCCATTGAATGCATTGCCACAATGCGATTTTTAAATCAGTGTTTCCCCGAGCGCCAGGGATGAGCAAATCATGGGCGCTTGGAAGACAATCCCTAGTCCCACCATCGATGGCATTCAGCCGTTTGCCTTGATGTAGCTGGAACGGATCCTAGCCTTGGAGCTGCGACACCTCCGCTATTTTGTTGCCGTGGCCGAAGAACTCCACTTCGCCCGCGCGGCCGAACGTCTGCACATCGAGCAGTCGCCGCTCTCGCGCGCTATCAAGGAACTGGAACACGCCCTGAGCGCTCAGTTGTTCGAGCGTACCACACGCAGCACCCGCCTGACTTGGGCTGGGCAGGTTTTTCTGGAGGATGTCCGGCGCGTCTTCATAACAATTGATCAAGCCAAGGCGAGCGTCAAAGCGGCCGCCACCGGCTATCGCGGCATTCTGCGTATCGCGCTGTCTGATAACGTCGCTCAGCCACGGCTTGCCGCAGTACTAGCCCAATGCCGGGAAGAAGAACCGGAGGTGGAAATCCGCCTGTTTGAAAAACCGCTCTCGCAGCAGGTGAAGGGCTTGCGCAGTGGTTTGTACGACGCGGGTTTCGCGCAGTTCGACGATGTGGGTCAAGGCATCATCGCCGAGCCGGTATGGAGCGACGCGCTCGTCGTCGCCGTTCCCGCACGTCATCCGCTGCTGGCGCACAAACGCATCCCACTGGAAGAAGTGTTGCGATATCCCCTGGTGCTGTGCCAGCCGGAAAGCTGCGAAGGCTACTGCCGGCAAATCGAGGGCGTATTGCGTGCCGCGAATACGCAACCCATCGTGGCGGAGCATGTTGCCACCCTCGATTTGATGATAACACTGGTGGCTGCGGGCTACGGCCTGGGCTTGGCCAGCGCCTCGCACCTCCCCGTATGCCGCCACCAGGAAGTCGTCGCGCGCCCATTGGCCGGGCGCTCGCCGAGGCTGACCACTTAC
>Ga0066255_1002215_pt1 | contig 12604 bp, 8 predicted proteins | sample ThiBiot_750_biof_FD_71148 | JGI IMG/M metagenome (GOLD analysis project Ga0066255, IMG submission 71148) | Wastewater bioreactor microbial communities from Cape Town, South Africa - Thiocy_expt_750_biof (version 2) | ecosystem: Engineered > Bioreactor > Thiocyanate-remediating > Anaerobic-Aerobic... | reverse complement strand
GTTGGCCGTTGGCGCAGGCGTCGTAGACGAAGTCGTAGGCCCAGACGCTGTTGGGCCCCGTGGGAGCCTGGGGCCGTGGCCGTGAGGCCGCCACGCGTTTGCGAGCGCGCTTCTTGGGCAACTGCAGCCCCGCCAGGCGCCACAGGCGATGCGCCTTCTCCCAGCTCATCTCGTGGCCTTCCCGGCGCAGGAAGATGCGGATGCGGCGGTACCCGTAGCGCGGGTACTGTTCGGCCAAGCGCTTCATGGCAACCAAGACGGGGGCGTCCTTGTGCGGCATCTCGCGCTCGTAGGTCAGCACCGATCTTCGTATCCCGATCAGCTCGCAGGAGCGGCGTTGCGAGTGGCCCCGCGACATCGCCAAGCGCACCTGCTCGATGCGGCCCTGCGAGCTCACCACTTTTTTCGGTTGATCTCCTTGAGCGTGTCGATGGCCATCTCACGCTCGGCCAGCATCCGCTTGAGCTTGGCGTTCTCGGCTTCCAGCTCCCGCAGCCGCCTCACGTCGGCCGGGTCCATCTCGCCGAAGCGCTTGCGCCAGCCGTACAGGGTCTGCTCGCTGACCTTGTGCTTGCGGGCCACCTCGGCCACCGTCGAACGGTCCGCCTCCCGCAGGATCGCGACCATCTGCTCTTCGGTGAATCTACTCTTTCTCATGGGCTCCTCGCCTCGAGGCGAAGGCCATTCTCTCAACTTATCCGGGCGCCGAAAATTCCGGGCAGGTCAATTGTTCTGTGCGAAAGCGCATACTGACAGGACGCTTAGCAACGATGAAGTGATGGATCGCAAGCGAAGCCCCTAGTGCCTAACGTAGAGTTGAGGCGCCTGCGCGGCTTTTCGCGCAGGTCGCCTCGAATGCAGGGTTAGGGGTAGTTGCTATCAATTGATTTCGACCTTTAGCGGTTGCTCTGGACTCAGAACAGCTTCATTGAAGCGCCACTCTCGCCCACGGTCGTCGAATGCTCCGAGATAGCTTCCGTTTGGGATGTTCTTACCATCCTCGGAGATAGCATGTTTTTGCGGATCAATGACGTAAGCGTCAAAGTAACCGTGTAACAGAAAGCGACCATCGGCTAAACGATACAGTTGTGCTCTGGAATAGCCACCAGTATCTGGAAATATCTTCACTCGAATATCGGTCTTTCCAGGCGAACGCAATACAAGCGTGCGCTGATACTCGGCCAAGTACAGATGCATCGGTTCCAACTCAATGGTAATGCGGGACTTCGTACCTGAGAGCTCGATAGAGGCTTCATACGTAGGAGGAAATGCATACGTGAAACCGATCAAGCCAGCAATAGCCGCTAAGAGGATACCGATCGTAATGGCCAAATATTTGAGCAACCGCAGCAACACTGACTACCCCTAACGTGGAGCTAAGCGGACGCCGCTTGCGGCGGTCCGCTTGAGCACAGGGTTAGAGCGCGATGTTTGATGCAGAACACAAGCAACAATGCACCACCGAGAAGGGCGCCAACAGCAAGAGATGCCAAGTAGGCAATGACCTGCCAAGACGTCACCAACGTAGCGGGCACGAAGAACGAGAGGCCGACTACTGTTACGCCGCCACCGATGGCTGTGCCCGCAACGAACACGAGTGCCATGCGAATGGCAACGGGCGTTGGCTGAAAGAAACGAGCGGCTACGAACGCGAGGGCCAGAAAGAGCACCGCGCCGGGGACTACAATCAATGCTGTGAACAAAGGCGTCATAGCGTTCTAACGTTTGAGCTCACCCGAGGGCGGAAGCAGGCGAAGCCTGCTGTAGCACTTCGGGTGCAGCGAAAGGTTAGGCGGCACGCTGTGGCTTGCCGAGTTAGAGCGCCAACAGTACCAATCCAACGGCAGCAGGCAAGGCCTGAATGAAGAGGATGCGCCTGTTGGCGGTTGCTCCGCCGTAGAGCCCAGCCACCAAAACGCAGAGCAAGAAAAAGACCTTGACCGACTGCCCGGCACTGCCGAGATACAAACCCCAGAATAGGCCCGCGGCAAGGAAGCCGTTGTAGAGACCTTGGTTTGCCGCGAGCACCTTGGATTGAGATGCGAACTCTGGCGTCAAACCAAAGGCCTTGAGCCCGCGCGGCTTGTTCCAGAGAAACATCTCGAGAACGAGGATGTAGACATGAAGCAGCGCGACGAGCAGAACAACAACACTGGCGGCGGTGGACAAGTCGCTCTCCTCGATTTGCTCTAACGAGATGCTACGCCCGCGAGCGGAATGGGTTCGTGCCGCCTAACGGAAAAGTTCAGCGGCGCTTGACGCGGCCGGCCAGCCGCGGAAGCGGGTGGGCGGACGGGTCAAGCGTCCGTTGGAACAAAGGGTTAGACGTCGCGCTCATTTGAGGAGAGTGATCAATGCGACGATGGCAGCGGCGAAGGCCCCACTGCCCAAAAGCGGAACAACGACATAACGCACCCACCATCTTGGCCCGTGAGAATCAGAGGAGATTGCCGGCATTGACTCATGCGCGGCCTTCTTTCCGCCGGTATAATTAATCGCGATGCGCTCCCGGTACTTTCGGAGACAGTGCTCTGACACCTTTCGCAACTCGGAGTACAGGTCTGCCTCAGGCGCAACTACGGCTGAGCAGGTGATATTGATGCCTGAATCCCAAGGTTGAACAACTGCCTCCACAAGTTGGCCCTCGGCCAGAGCAACGGCGTATTCGTCCGCGAAAGCTGAAAGACTGACTGGAAGATGCCAGTCGGAGTGAGCGAAGGAAACTTCGACCGATAGAGTGAGTGTGTCCTTTTGCTTTCGGGCGGTGAGAAAGTGGATATTGCGAAACACAGGGTTAGACTTCTCCAACCGCTCAATGGCCAGGTAGAACCCATTGGGCAAATCGAGGGGCCGCACCGTCTTCAACTCGTGCGGCGCTAGATGTTGTGCATAGCGATGATTCGAGTCGGCCGAGGCTTCAATTATGCAGCGATCGCCGGCTACGTCTCCGGCTGGAGTGAGAAACGCCTTCAGCTCGCGGGGGCCGAGGCGAACCCTGCCATCGCCAACAACTTCGAAGATCGGCGTGGTCGTCATTGCGACGTCTAACGTTTGAGTTCAGCCGCCGCCGAAGGCGGTCGGCTGGAACGATCGGTTAGCCGGCAGAGCGAGCAAAGCGGCCACGAATTGAAGGTCGCACATTGCAGCTACCCGAACTGCGCGAAAAATCCTAGGGCAGCAAGACCCACAGTGATGACCAGTGAGCGGGCAGCAAATAGAGAGGCCTTGCGCCCACCTGTATACGGCGGCGGCGTGGATCCGTCAGGGTTGTCGAAGCCGCCGGCGCGTGCATCTTCAGCGTAGGCGAGAGAGCCGTTGATGAATAGCGACGCGGAGGTCCAGAGCGATGCGGCGAGCCACTTCGCTGGCGTAAAGGCCGCGATAAGGCCGCCTACGACGAGGCAAATGGCGATGTGAATAGCAGCGGCGCGCGTATCCATGACGGCTAGCGTTCGACATGAGCGGACAGATTCAAGCTGCGCTTGAATCTGTCCGCTCGATGGAAGGGTTAGGCCACATCTAGCGCTCAGACGCGCTTACAGCCAGCGCCATGTCCCCGACGGGGTACGACAGAACTTGCAAGTTCATGATAGAGATACCGAACTGATCGACCAATAGAATCTTCTTAACGGGGGAGTCCGGAAGCGAATTGTCCGCGAGCAGCAGTAGCCGGAATATCTTTGCTCCGGAGGTTTGGATCTGCCCGGACAGGACGATGCGAAGCGGAGTGATGCCAGACGCTTTCATCACTTCATAGCGAATACCGTCAATCTGCAGATACCGACCAACCGTGTCAAACGCCAAGAGGATCGGGATAACCACTCGCTTGTCAAACCCAAAGCAGGAGCAAAACGATGTAACCGTGACGGCAACTTCGCCATGGTTCTCCGCTTCGACCTCAACTGTCCGGTAGAAAGAGTGAAACATGTCATACGCCACCACGCGGTTGCTTGCCTCGAGCGACGTAGAGAGCCCAGATGAGGGCGTCACCTTCAGTGGCCTCGCTAGTGCTGCGACAGACAACGGATCGATCCTCTCCGACTCATGTAGGGCACCTGAGAAGCTAGAGGTGGGTGGCTTGGTGGCGCACCCGGTAAGGCTGGCCAGAATTGCTGCTAGCAGAATGATTCTCAACAAATACCTCTCCAATGCGACTATTGATTGATGGGGCCTAACGCCTGAATTAAGCCGCGCCGCGAAGCGGCGTCGGCTTGAATGAATTGTTAGGTGCTTGTCCGATGATCTCAATGCCCAGTGTCATTGGCGGCATGAGATGCCGAAACAGCAGAGAACCGTCCGACCCAAGCAGCACAATCTCACTGACCGCACCTTCCCCGAGTGGATCAGACTCTTGGAACTGAGACACGGTGAAAGGCAACAATCCAGCGGCCTCGGCAAGTGGGTGCATAGAGTAGGTCTTCCCATCTCTGACCCATTGCAGCACGCTTGAGTCGCAAGGCTCTACAGAGAGACCGAGCGAAGGGTATTTGCCAGGTTCTACCTCCACCTCGCAAGGAGCAAGCTGAATTAGTTCGCCGCTGGCCAGCCGAAGGACCGCCGTGGACGTTGCGATAGGCGTCGTGTGCTCATTGACCCACGCGGCATGCACTGGCTCGCAAACTGGAGTCAAGATTTCGAGCACTACCTTGTCAATCAACGATTGAGTTTCCACAAGCACCTAATTTGTATTTCGCTCGCGCACTCTAGCGGCTAACTCGTCGTCCCGAATCTAACTGCCGACGACCGGCGTCTCGAACGCCGCGCCTGGGCTCGATCAGCGCCCTCTATCGCCAGCTAACGCCGCCCGCTTCCCGCCGCCTAACCCGCCTACCTCTCTTCGGCGCCCCGGGTTCCCAATCTCTCCCGCTTTCCAGCCGGGTCGTATCGTTTTTCGAGGGACTCTATATCGGTGTTTCGAAAAAGGGAGTGATTGGCCCATCGAGGATGGAATTCGATTGATGCGGATCATGGAATCCTTCGGTGCGGCGCACATCAGTCCGGCTCGAGCACTTGGCGGATATGGCGGTGTGCTCGGTGCCGACCGGATGGGCTGGTACCGAAATCTAACTTCCGGTACCATAGCTTCATCCCGGATCGGACCGGCGGAGGCAGGGATGGGTTACCGGATCGGCATCGACGTCGGCGGCACGTTCACCGACTATCTGCTGCTCGACGAGCGCGGCGGCACGCGCGCGCACAAGGTGCTGTCGACGCCGGCTGATCCGTCGCAGGCGGTCCTGCAGGGGCTGGGCGACCTCGCCGCCGGCACGGGGGCGTCGCTGGGCGAGTTCCTGGGCAAGGTCGACATCATCGTCCACGGCACGACGGTGACCACGAACGCCGTGCTGACCGGGCGCATCGCGCGCACCGGCCTGCTGACCACGCACGGCTTTCGCGACGCGCTGGAGATGCGCCGCGGGGTCCGCGAGTCGTTCTACGACAACAAGCTCACCGCGCCGCGGCCGCTGGTGCCGCGCCGGCTGCGCCTGCCGGTGCGCGGGCGCATCGACCACCGCGGCCTCGAGATCGAGCCGTTCGCGCCCGATGACGTCGAGCGCGGCCACGCCACGCTGCAGGCCGCCGGCGTCGAGGCGGTCGCGATCAGCTTCATGCATGCCTATGCGAACCCTGCCCACGAGGAGGCCGCCGCCGAGCTCGTCGCCCGGCGCATGCCCGAGGCCTACCTGTCGGTGTCGAGCCGCGTGCTGCCGCAGGTGCGCTTCTACGAACGCACTAGCACGGCGGTGCTCAACGCGGTCATCGGGCCGATCCTGCGCCGCTACGTCGAGAACCTGCGCCGGCGCCTCGCCGACGGCGGCTTTCGCGGCGCGCTGCGCATCATGCAGTCCAACGGCGGCGTGACCTCGCCGGAAGCGGTCGCCGCACTCGCGGCCTCGACGCTATTGTCCGGGCCGGCGGCGGCGCCCACCGCGGGGCTGGCCGCGCTGTCGGTGCACGGCGAGGACGGCTTCATCACCGTCGACATGGGCGGCACTAGCTTCGACGCCGCGCTGGTGGTCGGGGGGGCGCCGTCGGTCACCACCGCCAGCCGGGTCAACCGCTTCGCGCTGGCGCTGCCTTCGATGGAGATCGCCACGATCGGTGCGGGCGGCGGTTCGATCGCGTGGATCGACGACGGCCTGCTGCGCATGGGCCCGCAAAGCGCCGGTGCCGACCCGGGGCCCGCCTGCTACGGACGCGGCGGCGAGGAGCCCACCTGCAGCGACGCCAACCTGGTGCTCGGCTATCTCTCACCGGACTTCTTCGCCGGCGGCACCATGCGGCTCGATGCCGAGGCCGCGCGCGCGGCGATCGAGCGCCGCGTCGCCGCGCCGCTCGGCATGGACGTGGTGCGCGCGGCCTGGGGCATGTACCAGGTCATGAACGTGAACATGGCCTCGGCGATCCGCGAGATCTCGGTGCAGAAGGGCTGGGATCCGCGCGAGTTCCCGCTGGTCTGCGCGGGCGGCGCCGGCGCGGTCCACGCCGCGATGATCGCGCGCGAGCTCGGCATCCGGCGCATCGTGGTGCCGCGCGATGCGGCCATCTTCTGCGCCTCGGGCATGCTGCGCACCGACCTCAAGCACGATTTCGTACGCAGCCATGCGGCGGTGCTCGGCGCCTCGCCCGAGGACCGCGACCGCATCGGCGCGCTGGTCGATGCCATGGCCGCCGAGGCCGACGCGGTGCTGGCTTCCGAAGGCATCGCCGCGGCGGACCGGCGTTATGCCTATGCGGCCGACCTGCGCTACCGCGGCCAGTACCACGAGGTGTCGGTCGCGGTGGACGGCGATCTCCTGCGCGAGGGCGCATGGGACGCGATCCGCGAAGCATTCCACGCCTGCCACGACCGGCTGTACGGCTATGCGCTGCGCGACGAGGCGACGCCGGTCGAGATGGTCAGCGTGCGCCTGAGCGCGCTCGGCGAGACCGGCAAGCCGCCGCAGATCCACGAGCCGCGGGACGGCCCGGATGCGAGCCATGCGCTCAAGGGCCGACGTGCGGTGTTCCAGCCGGCCGAGGGCCGCCACGCGGACACGCCGGTCTACGACGGCGACCGGCTGCGGCACGGCAACCGCCTCGAAGGTCCGGCGATCGTCGAGAAGGTGACCACCACCATTTTCGTGCCGGCGGGTTTTGCGCTGGCGGTCGACGCGCTCGGCGGCTGCGTGCTCGAGGACCGCCTCGCCGAGGGCCTCGCCGGCCAGGCGCATACGACGGAGGCATACGCATGAAACCGGCCGTGGATCCGATCCGGGCGTCGGTGCTGCACCGGCGGCTGAAGTCGATCACCGAGGAGATGGGGCTGACGCTGCTGCGCACGACGCGCTCGCCCATCCTGAACGAGGCGCGCGACTTCGTCACCGGGCTGTACGACGCCCAGGGGCGCATGCTCGAGCAGTGCGAGTACATCCCGGTGCTGGCGTTTGCGCTGCAGCCGGCCTGCGAGGAGGTGGTGCGCTGGTTCGGCGACGACGTCCACGAGGGCGACGTCATCCTGCACAACGACGTGTTCTCGGGCGGCAACCAGAACAACGACGTGGCGGTCTTCAGGCCCATCTTTCGCGACGGGCGGCTCGTTGCCTGGGCCGCGTGCAAGGGCCACCAGGCCGACATCGGCGGAGCGCAGGCCGGCGGCTACAACCCGGAGGCGCGCGAGGTCTGGCAGGAGGCGCTGCGCATCACGCCGATCAAGGTGTACGAGCGCGGGCAGCTGCGCCGCGACGTCTGGCGGATGATCTTCGCCAACATCCGCTACCCGATCGTCGAGGAGGACATGAAGGCGCAGGTGGGCGCCACGCGCATCGGCGAGCGGGCCATGCACGAGCTGTTCCGCCGCTTCGACGCGCAGGAGTTCGACGCCTGCATCCAGTACCTGTTCGAGGCTTCGGAGCGGATGGTGCGGCGCGAGATCGCGGCGATCCCCGACGGCGTGTACCGCGGCCTCAGCTGGGTGTTCTACGACGGCGTCAACGAAGGCTCGCGCATGAAGATCGAGCTGGCCGTCACCGTGGCCGGCGACGAGGTGACCTTCGACTTCACGGGCTCGTCGCCGCAGACGCCCGGCTTCGTCAACGCGCCGTATTCGGCCACCGCCTCGGCTCTGCTGCTGACCTTCCTGATGCTGATCAACCCCGAGGTGCCGCACAACGCGGGCATCCTGCGCCCGATCCGCATCGTCAACCCGGAGGGATCGTTCCTCAATGCGCGTTTCCCGGCGGCGACGACCTTCGGCAACTCGATCACCGGGGCGACCTCGGACGCGATCTTCCGCGCGTTCGCGCAGGCATTGCCGAAGATGGTCACGGCGGGCTGGAACCGGGCGATGAACTTCACGATCACCGGCCGCGACCCGCGCCACGACCGGCCCTACGTCGACATCCTGTTTCTCGCGCTCAAGGGCGGGTCCGGTGCCACCTGGGGCGCCGACGGCTACGACCACATCGGCCTGATCAACTGCGCCGGCGGCATCCTCGCGCAGGACTACGAGATGTTCGAGATCCACGATCCGCACCGGCTGGTGCGCCATGAGTACGCGCGCGACTCGGCCGGCGCGGGGCGCTGGCGCGGCGGACTGGGCGTGGAGACCGAGTTCGTCATCGACGCAGAGGACGTCACCGGCATCGCCTTCGGCGACGGCATCGAGGAGGAGGCGCGCGCCTTCGGTCTGTTCGGCGGCAAGCCCGGCAGCATCAACGAGATCACGATCACCGCGCCGGACGGCAGCGTGCGCCGGCCGAAGGCGAAGGAGACCCTGCGCGGCATCGCGCACGGCTCGGTCTATCGCCAGCACGCCGGCGGCGGGGGCGGCTACGGCGATCCGCTCGAGCGGCCGGTGCAGCAGGTGGTCGACGACGTCGTCGACGGCGTGCTGAGCGCGGAAGCGGCGCGCGAGGACTACGGCGTGGTCGTCGATGCGCACACGTTCGCCCTCGACGAGGCGGCGACGCGCCTGCGCCGGCAGCAGCGATGAAGCCTCCGCGCATCGACCACATCGGCATCGTCGTCGACGAGCTCGAGCCGGCGATCACGGCCATGGCGCGCATGCTGCCGGGGGCGCCGCTGCACCGCCGCTCGCTGCCGGAGGCCGGGCTCGAGGTGGCCGAGTTCCACGCCGAGAACCTGATCGTCGAGCTGCTGCGCTATACCGACGGCGGCGACGGCTTCGGGCGCGAGGTGATGGGCAGCGCGGCGGGCGTGAACCACCTGTCGCTGTCGGTGACCGACCTCGATGCCGCGCTCGCGCAGTTGCGCGCCGGGGGTCTCGAGCCGCTGGCGGGCTTTCCGCGGCGCGGCGCGCATGGCCGTATCGCGTTCCTGCCGCGCGACGCCGTCACCGGGCTGCGTTTCGAGCTGTGCCAGCCCGACGGGGAGGCACACGAGGGCGAGGAACCCGAGGGGGGAGTGCCCGACGGGAAGGCATCCGGCGCGGAGCGATCGTCATGAGCGGCACGCCCGGAACACCCGCGCACGCCGGCCGCGACGGCGGCCGCCGCCTGTGGAACGAAGCGGTCGAGACGCTGTCGCGCGAGGCGATCGCCGAGCTGCAGCTGCGCCGCCTGCAGTACCAGGTCCGCTACAACTACGAGCGCTCGCCGGTGCACCGGCGCAAGTTCGAGGAGGCCGGCGCGCGCCCCGAGGACATCCGCAGCCTCGAGGACTTCGCGCGGATCCCGGTGATGACCAAGGACGAGCACCGTCGCATCCAGGAGGAGTCGCTCGAGCGCCACGGCAGCCCGTTCACGCTGATGGCGTGCGCAGCGCCCGAGGAGATCGTGCGCATCAACGCAACCTCGGGCACCACCGGCGTGCCGACGCTGTACACGCTGACCGCGCACGACGTGGCGATCGTCAACGAGATGCACGCGCGCAAGTACTGGCGCACCGGCATCCGGCCCGGGCACGTGATGCTGCAGGCGCTGTCGCTGAGCATGTTCACCGGCGGCCTGCCGCTGTCGCAGGGCATCATGCACATGGGCGCGTGCGTCGTGCCGGTGGGCATCGAGGGCGGCACCAAGCGGGTGCTCGATATCGCGCGCATCACGCGCCCGCACGCGATCGTCGCCACGCCGTCGTTCGGCCAGTACCTGATCGAGGAGGCGCCCAGGCTCACCGGCCGCCCGGCCACCGAGCTGGGGCTGCGCTGGTTCTTCTGCGCCGGCGAGGGCGGCGGCTCGGACCCGCAGGTGCGGCGCGCGCTCGCCGAGGGCTTCGGCGCGCGCGTGTTCGACCACACCGGCGGCGGGCACGCCTTCCACGGCATCTCGTGCGAGGCGCAGGACGAAGGCTGCACGGGTATGCACCTGGTCTCCGAGGACCACTGCCTGCTCGAGCTCGTCGATCCGGGCACGCGCGCTCCGATCGCGCTCGCCGACGGCGCGGTCGGCGAGATGGTCTTCACCTTCCTCGACTGGCGCGGCGGCCCCTTCATGCGTTACGCGCTGGGCGACCTCCTGCAGGTGAGGACCCGGCCCTGCAGCTGCGGCCTGCCGGGCATCCGCTTCGCGATCCTCGGGCGCATTCCGCTCGATGAGCCGGACAAGCGCCCGCTGATCGAGACGTGGCTGCAGCAGCCTGGAATGCTCGGACTGCGCTACACGTTCCTCAAGACGCACATGAAGTCCTGGCCACACGACGGCACCATGGACTGGCTCTGGCCGGCGGCCGAGCGTCTCGGCATTCCGATCGCGCTGCTGGCGGGAGACTTCCTGCCGCTCGTCGGGCAGATCGCGGAACGCCATCCGCGCCTCAAGCTCATTGTCGATCACTTCGGCGTGCGGCGGCTCAATGTGGATGATGCGGCGTTCGTGACTATTCCCGAAGTGGTGGCTCTCGCGCGTCATCCCAATATCGCGGTGAAGGTCACGGGTGGGCCGCAGTACGTGAGCGACAGCTACCCCTTCAAGAGCCTCACGCCGCACTACAAGGCCATCTACGACGCTTTTGGTCCGCGCCGCATGTTCTGGGGTACGGATATCACGCGTATGCCCTGCACGTGGCGCGAGTGCGTGACGGCTTTCACGGAGCATCAGACGTGGATACCGGCGTCGGACCTGCCGCTGATTATGGGGCGCGGTATTGCCGATTGGCTCGGCTGGCGGCGGAAGTGGGATTAATGCCGTCTCGCCTATGAACTGACGCAACGCGACATTGCCCTGGGCCATGCCGTCGGAGCGACGTCCGGCGCGTTTGGCCGGCCGGAGCCCATTGGCCACGCGGATGTGACTTTGGACCATAAGGACGATGCTCTAGAACCCTAAAATTACAGTCTAAATTACGGGGGGACGAGACGAAGGCGATGCTCTAGAACCCTAAAATTACAGTCTAAATTACGGGGGGACGAGACGAAGGAAGCTGTACCATGTGGCAGCAGGTCTATGACCCCTTCAACAATCAGGTCCTATCGACAATAGCGGCGGCTCTGCCAGTGGTGACACTGCTGGCTCTCATCGCCACGAACAGGGTTAAGGCTCCCATCGCCGCCCTCATCGCGCTGGGCGTCGCTATCCTGGTCGCAATCGTCGCTTTCACCATGCCCGCGGGCCTTGCCTTGCGCGCAACCCTGCTCGGCGTGGTGACCGGCTTCTTCCCGATCGGATGGATCATCCTGAACGTCATCTTCCTCTACCGGTTGACGGTGGAGACAGGCGCCTTCAAGACGCTCCAGACCACGATCGGCGGTGTGACTGCCGATCGGCGGCTTCAGCTTCTCCTCATTGCATTCTCGTTCGGCGCCTTCTTCGAAGGTGCCTCCGGCTTCGGGACGCCCGTCGCCGTCACCGGCGCGATTTTGATCGGGCTCGGTTTCTCGCCGCTGGCTGCATCCGGCTTGTCGCTCATCGCCAATACCGCTCCGGTCGCTTATGGCGCGCTCGGGACGCCGATCGCGGGCCTGGCGAGCGTCACCGGTCTGGATCCGTACATCCTCGGCGCGATGGTCGGGCGGCAGCTACCGTTCTTCTCGCTCATCGTTCCCTTCTGGCTGATCTGGGTGTTCGCCGGACGGCGCGGGATGATGGAGATCTGGCCGGCGATCCTCGTGTGCGGCGTCTCCTTCGCCGTACCGCAGTTCCTGATCTCGAACTACATCAATCCCTGGATCGTCGACATCGGCGCATCGCTCATATCGATGGCCTGCCTCATCGGCTTTCTGAAGATCTGGCAGCCGGCCAGGATCTGGACGTCGCCGGCATTGCGCAGCCGCGACGACTCGGCCGCGACGATGCCGGCCAGATCGGAGGCTGCGGTCGAGCAGCCGACATCGGGAGAGGTCTGGCTTGCGCTCATGCCGTGGATCATCGTCTGCGCCATCCTGCTGATCTGGGGCACAGGCTGGTTCAAGAACCTCGTGAATCCCTACGCCACCTGGAACTATGCGGTTCCCGAGCTGCACAACATGATCCAGAAAGTACCCCCGGTGGCTGCGAAACCCACGCCGGAGGCTGCCACGTTCGCGTTCACCTGGCTGACTTACACCGGCAGCGGCATGCTGATCGCCGCCATCATCTCCGGTTTCCTGATGGGCTTTTCGCCCTGGCGGCTGGTGACCGCCTACGGACGGACGCTGAAGGTCGTCTCGGCATCGCGCATCACCATCTCGGCG
>Ga0066255_1002211_pt1 | contig 12651 bp, 10 predicted proteins | sample ThiBiot_750_biof_FD_71148 | JGI IMG/M metagenome (GOLD analysis project Ga0066255, IMG submission 71148) | Wastewater bioreactor microbial communities from Cape Town, South Africa - Thiocy_expt_750_biof (version 2) | ecosystem: Engineered > Bioreactor > Thiocyanate-remediating >... | reverse complement strand
TGTAGCCATTGTCGGGCGTCGGCCGCGCCCCGGCGAGCGCCGCATCGGCGACCTCGCCTGCCGAACCGTTGGCATCGACCCGCCAGGGTTTCGGCGCAAGACCGCCGAACGCCACGCGCTCGATCCGACCCTCGCGCGCCACGAGGGCCACCGATACGGTGGCGAAGGCATAGGATGCCCGCTCGCGCACCTTGCGATAGATCTGCGTTCCACCCATCGGCGGCGGCAGTGTCACGGCGACGATCATCTCCCCCTCCCGCAGTGCTGTCTCGAGGTGTGGCGTCTCGCCGGGAAGCCGGTGGAAGTCGGCCATCGGTACCGTCCGCGCGGCGCCGCGGGCACCAGCGATCTCCACCGTTGCGTCGAGGACGCGCAGCGCGACGGCCATGTCGGATGGATGCGTCGCGATGCAGGCGTCGGAGATGCCGAGGACTCCCAGATTGTGGCTCAACCCGCCGATCGCGGCGCAGCCCGAGCCGGGCCGCCGCTTATTGCAGGGCATGTCGGTATTGTAGAAATACGGGCACCGCGTGCGCTGCAGCAGGTTGCCCGCCGTTGTCGCCTTGTTGCGCAGCTGGCCCGACGCGCCCGCGACGAGCGCGCGGGAGAGCAGGGCATAGTCCTTGCGGACGCGCCCGTCGGCGGCGAGATCGGTGTTGCGCACCAGCGCGCCGATGCGCAGCCCGCCCTCTGTCGTCGCCTCGATCCGGTCGAGCCCCAGATGGTTGACGTCGACCAGATGGGTCGGCGTCTCGATCTGCAGCTTCATCAGGTCGAGCAAATTGGTGCCGCCCGCGATGAAGCGGGCGCCCTGGGTGCGGCCGACGATCGCAGCGGCCTCGGCCGGCGAGCCGGCGCGCTGATAGCTGAACGCCTTCATGCCTTCCTCCGGGCGGCGACTTCGGCGATCGCCTCGACGATGTTGGAATAGGCGCCGCAGCGGCAGAGGTTGCCGCTCATCCGCTCGCGGATCTCGTCGCCGCTCATCGCCGGCTTGCCCGCAATGTCGCCGGTCGCGTGGCTGGGGATGCCCGCGCGGATCTCGTCGAGCATCGCAACCGCCGAGCAGATCTGGCCCGGCGTGCAATAGCCGCATTGATAGCCGTCATGCTTGACGAAGGCAGCCTGCATCGGATGCAGGCTGTCGGGCGTGCTCAACCCCTCGATGGTGGTGATCGCGCGGCCTTGCGCCTGCGCCAAAGTCATCTGGCATGAGGGCAGCGCCTGCCCGTCGACCATCACCATGCATGCGCCGCATTCGCCCGTGCCGCAGCCATATTTCGCGCCCGTCAGGTTCGCGCCGCAGCGCAAGCCCCACAGCAGGGGCGTCTGCGCATCCATGCGCAGATCGACGGGATGGCCATTAAGGGTGAAGGCGGGCATGGCTCCTCCCATGCCCGCATGATGCCCTTACTTCAACCCAAACCGCTTATTTCAAGCCAAAGCGGAATCCCGCCCAGACCGTGCGCGGCGCGCCAATGTCCATGCTGCCCGCCTGATTGCGGGTAATGACGGTCACATCGGCCAGATTTTCGCCGCGCAGGATGAAGCTAACGCCATGGCCCAGCGGGGCCTGAACAAAGGCGCCGATGGTGGTGGCCGAAGGCATCAGATAGGCTTGCAGATCGTCCTCATACTGCGATCCGAAATGGCGCAGCACCACGGCCCCCTGCCAGCCATCGCGCGGCTTCCACGTGACGGTGGCGCTGGCGGCGATCTTGGGCGTCTGGGCCGGACGCATACCGTTCAGCGCGATTTGCGTCCCGCTGGCCCGCACCACCGCATCGGTCAGGGCGAGACTGCCATCCAGGCTCACCTTGCCCAGATCGAGGGCGGCGGCAAATTCAAGGCCGCGCGCGCGGATCGCATCTACATTCTGGCGCACGCGGGTGATCACCGTGGCGGTTTGCGCCGTGGTGACATTGGCAATGGCATGGGCCACGCGGTTATAAAAAGCCGTGGCCGAGAGTTTCAAAGCCGGGACCGGCGTGAAATCGACGCCCGCCTCATAGCCCTGCATCATTTCATTGCCCAGCGCCGGATTGGCATTGGTCACGGTCGAAATGCCCGAGGCCACCAGCGTGAAGCTGCGATACAATTCATTGATCGTGGGCTGGCGCAACCCGCTGTAGGCCGAGCCGCGCAGTTCCAGCCCCGGCGCCAGTTTCAGCAAAGCCCCGCCGCGCCCCGTCACCGCCCAGTCGCTGCGCGGATCATAGGCGGTGTTGGCGGTGACGACGCCCGCGGCATTGGCGGCCCGGTTATAGCCCGCATTCACGCTCCAGCGATCCGTGCGCACCCCGCCCGTCAGCGTCAGCGGGCCCAGTTTCCAGTCGTCCTCGGCATAAAAGCCCAGATCATCATTGCGCCCGCCCGCCCAGCGATAGGCCGTGACCGCCCCGGTGGCGGCATTATAAGCCACTTCGTTGAGATCACCCCGCGCGCGGCGCCAGTCGCTGCCCACGCGCAGCAGATGGTCCGGCCCGACCGGCGGGCGGATCTCGATCTTGCCGCCAAGGCCGGTGGCGGGCGTCTGGCGCTGGTCAAGGCTGGGGCGGAAGGTCGTGGCCGAAATGGTGACATTGGAGAAGCCGCGGTCCTGAATATAGGCCAGCGCGTCAAACTGCCACGGCCCGCGCCCGACCAGACGCAGCGAGAAATCCTCGCCGCTCGAATGGCTGGTGGCCCCGGCAAAGCGCAGCACGCGGTGATCGTCAAAGACCATCGCGCGCGCCTGCAATTCGACATTGTTGGCAATCGGGGCCACGCCGCGCGCGCCGATCGACCAGCTATCATAGCGCGATTTGACGCTGGCGCCGACGCGCTGGCTTTCGGGCGTGGTCCAGAAGCCGTCGCCCCGGTCCCAGCGGCCCGACACTTCGGCAAAGCCCGCGCCCAGTTTCGGCGCCACCGCGCCCGAGAGCGAGGTTTCGCCGCGATCATTGGCCAGCGCCTCGGCGGAAATCAGGCCCAGCGTGTCGCGCCCGGCGCTGTTCAGTTCAATCGTCCCGGCCACCGCGCCCGAACCGAACGCCCCCGAACCGCCGCCCCGCGTCACCCGCACCGAGCCGAGCCGTTCGGGCGTGATCGCATTCCACGGCACCGAGCCGAACATCGGATCGGCCATCGGCACGCCATCAAGCAGCACCTGCGTGCGGGCCGCCGCATTGCCGCCCAGCGCACGCAGGGTCGCGCCCTGGGCCGAAGGGTTGGTGTAACGGCTGTCCGAACGACGAAACTGTTGAAAACCTGCAACATTGGCCAGCACATCCTCGATCCGGCCCGAGGCCGAAGAGGTCAGCGCCTCGCGGTCGATTTCGCGCGAGGAATAGGCGGGCACAGCGGGCGCCGCATTTAGCCCCGCGCCGGTCACGATAATCGGCGAACCGGCGTCTTCATCGGCCGCCTGCGCCGCCATCGGCATCAACGCCGCCCCGGCCAGCATGATCGCCCGCAGCCCTTGCGTGCCCAGTTTCATCCTCAGTCCCCTATGAATATACTTTTACAGCGACCCTATTGGCCCGCCCCCCTCCTGCCAAGCTGGCCGATAGAACGAGGCGCCTCGGGCCGATCTCGCGCAGCATGTCCTTGAGGCATACAGGAAAAACAAGAGCCAGGAGCGAACAGGCGCATTTTTCCTGCCGCCCTGTGGTTCGCGTGTCCCACTTGCAACAACCGCACAGCGCAAATGCATTATGAACACCATGCGATCAATCGACAGCGCCGATTAACCCGTGTAAGGCTGGGCCATGGAAGCTGAACTGAAGACGCCGATCCTGGATCGAGTGAAGGTGCCTGCCGACATGCGCGGCCTGTCGATGGGCGAATTGCGCCAGTTGGCCGATGACGTGCGTCAGGAAATGATTCACACCGTTGGTCAGACCGGAGGCCATCTGGGTTCCGGCCTTGGCGTGGTGGAATTGACCGTGGCGCTGCATTACGTGTTCGACACGCCGCGCGACAAGGTGATCTGGGACGTGGGCCATCAGGCCTATCCGCACAAGATCGTCACCGGGCGGCGCGACCGCATCCGCACCCTGCGCCAGCCGGGCGGCCTGTCGGGTTTCACCAAGCGCAGCGAATCAGAATACGACCCCTTTGGCGCTGCCCATTCCAGCACCTCGATTTCGGCCGCTATCGGCTTTGCCATGGCCAACAAGATGAGCGATCAGCCCGGCAAGGCGATTGCCGTCATCGGCGATGGCTCGATGAGCGCGGGCATGGCCTATGAGGCGATGAACAATGCGCAAGCGGCGGGCAACCGGCTGGTCGTCATCCTCAATGACAATGATATGTCGATTGCGCCGCCGGTCGGCGGGCTGTCGGCTTACCTCGCGCGGCTGGTGTCCTCGCGGCCCTTCCTCGAACTGCGCGAAATGGCCAAGAAGCTCTCGCGCCATCTGCCCGCCCCGCTGCATCGCGCGGCCAGCAAGACCGACGAGTTTGCACGCGGCATGGTCATGGGCGGAACCCTGTTTGAGGAGCTGGGCTTTTACTATGTCGGCCCGATCGACGGGCACAATCTGGAACAGTTGATCCCAGTGCTGGAGAACGTGCGCGATGCGGCGGCCGGTCCCTGCCTGATCCATGTCGTCACGCAAAAGGGCAAGGGCTATGCCCCGGCCGAGGCGGCGGCGGACAAGTATCACGGCGTCCAGAAATTCAATGTCATCACCGGCGAGCAGGTCAAGGCCCCGGCCAAGGCGCCCGCCTATCAGAACGTGTTTGGCGAAACGCTGGCCAAGATTGCCGATAGTGATCCGCGCATCGTGGCGATCACCGCCGCCATGCCGTCGGGCACCGGCGTCGACAAATTCGCCAAGGCGCACCCGGATCGCAGCTTTGACGTGGGCATTGCCGAACAACATGCCGTGACCTTTGCCGCCGGTCTTGCCGCGCAGGGGATGCGTCCGTTCTGCGCGATCTATTCCACCTTCCTGCAACGCGCCTATGATCAGGTGGTGCATGACGTGGCGATCCAGAACCTGCCGGTGCGCTTTGCCATCGACCGCGCCGGTCTGGTGGGCGCCGATGGCGCGACCCATGCGGGCACGTTTGACATCACCTATCTGGCCTCGCTGCCCAATTTCGTGGTGATGGCGGCGGCTGACGAGGCCGAGCTGGTCCATATGACCTATACGGCGGCCTGTCATGACAGCGGGCCGATTGCCTTCCGCTATCCGCGCGGCAATGGCACGGGCGTGGAGATGCCTGCAGTTCCGCAGAAGCTGGAGATCGCCAAGGGGCGGGTCGTGCGCGGCGGGGCCGGCAAGATCGCCATCCTCTCGCTGGGCACCCGTCTGGCCGAGGCGATGAAGGCCGCCGAGGTGCTGGAGGCCAAGGGCCTGCCCACCACCGTGGCCGATCTGCGCTTTGCCAAGCCGCTGGACGAGGATCTGATCCGCCGTCTGGCCACCACGCATGAGGTGGTCGTCACCATCGAGGAAGGCGCGATCGGCGGCCTTGGCTCGCATGTGCTGACGCTGGCCAGCGACGAAGGGCTGACCGATACCGGCCTCAAGATCCGCACGATGCGTCTGCCCGATGTGTTTCAGGACCATGATGCGCCCGACAAGCAATATGACACGGCGGGCCTCAACGCGCCGCATATCGTGGAAACGGTGCTCAAGGCGCTGCGCTGGAACGATGCGGAAATCGTGAGCGCCGATATCGTGGGCGAGGTCCGCGCTTGAGCCTTGCCCTGATCGCTTTGACGCTTGCCAATGCCGGGGCCGATGCCGCTGCCGGCGGCGGCGGTGATTCTGGCGCACCGCTGACGGTGGTGGTCGGGAATGTCCGCTCGAATGCGGGCCGGGTGCATGTCGCGCTTTGCCCGCAAAAGAGCTTTTTGAAGGACGATTGCGCGCTGGAGGCGTCCGCCCCCGCGCAAAAGGGCACGACCAGCGTAACCTTTGCCAATGTGCCCCCCGGCGAATGGGCGGCGCAGGTGTTTCAGGACGAGAACGGCAACAAGAAGGTTGATCGCAACTTTCTGGGTATTCCCAAGGAAGGCGTCGGCTTTTCCCGCGATGCCAAGATCGTCTTCAGCCCGCCCAAATGGCGCGATGCGGTTTTCAGCCATGAGGCAAAACCGCAGGTGATCCATTTGGCCCTGCGCTATTTCTAAAAGCGTTATTTCTGACCCCAGCGGGGCAGACACGAAAAAGCCCCGGTGCGGCGATGCGCGCACCGGGGCTTTTTCGTGTCTGCCCGCCAATTATTTCGGATTGGCGGCCAACCGGTTGAGATGCGCCACCAGCGCGCCCGGCCCGCCCTTGGCGATCACGCCTGCAAAATCGGAACGGCGCGTGGCGATCTGGCTGATTGCGTTGCGATAGAACACGTCGATGATCCGCCATTGCCCGCCATTTTCGCGCAGGCGATAGTTGAGCGATTCGTTGGTGCCCGGCCCGGTCAGCTGCGTGCGCACCAGCTTGTCCGTGCCGCGCGTTTCCACCCCGCCCACAAGGCTCAGCTTCTCACCCGAATAGCTGTCGAAATTGGCGGCATATTGCGCCACCGTCATCGCGCGGAAGGCGGCAATGACATTGGCCTGCTCCAGCGGGGAAAAGGTGGTCCATGGCGGGCCGACCGACAGGCGGGCCATCGCGGGAATATCAAAGGCGCGATCAACCACCGGGCCGATCACGCGCGCGCGCGCGGCCTGTCCGCCCTGCGCCTTCATCGTGGCGATCAGGCCTGCGTTGAGCGCTTCGACCGTCTGGGCCGCCGGATCGCCCGCCTGCGCCATGGCCGCGCCCGGCACGGCCACCACCGACACTGGCGCCAGCAAGGCCAGCGCCACAGCGCCCCGCAGCGATGCGAATCCCGATTGACTTGTCATGCTCACTCCAAACCAGAACACCGGACCATATGGGCTCGCCCTGTGGCGCGCGCCATGCCGCAGCGGGCTGTCGCGCGTCCTTGAGCCAGGGCAATACGTAAAACAAGTGGCATGAGCGCGCAATGAAGCCGCGGTTCAGGCTGGCGCAATCTTTTCTCTGCCAACAGAAGCGGTTACAATGCCTACCGCGCTTTAGCGCGCCCTGCCCTATTTCCCCCCAAGGGCACAGGTTCAAAAGGGATATACCGTTTGACACCGACAGAGAGTTCCCCCGTTCGGCTGCTGGCCGCCCCCTTATCCATCAAACTCGCCTCGCCGCGCGGATTTTGCGCAGGCGTGGTGCGCGCGATACGCATCGTCGAACGCGCGCTCGAGATCCATGGCGCACCGGTTTATGTCCGCCATGAGATTGTTCATAACGCGCATGTCGTGAACAGGTTGCGCGCCATGGGCGCAATTTTTGTCGAAGAGCTCGACGAAGTGCCCCCCGGCGCGGTCACGGTGTTTTCCGCCCATGGCGTGCCGCAAACCGTCGAACAGGAAGCCGAGCAGCGCGGATTGCCCGTCTATGACGCCACCTGCCCGCTGGTGACCAAGGTGCATCTGCACGGCGGCCGCTTTGCCCGCGAGGGGCGCGAGGTCGTGCTGATCGGCCATGCAGGCCACCCCGAGGTGGTGGGCACGCTGGGCCAGATCCCGGCGCCCGTCCATCTGGTGGCCACGCCCGAGGATGTGGCTGCGCTGCCGCTGGGCACGGACAGCTCGATTGCCTATGTGACGCAGACCACGCTGTCGGTTGACGATACGCGCGGCGTCATTGCCGCGCTGCATGATCGCTTTGACGATGTGGCCGGGCCGGATGTGTCCGACATCTGCTATGCCACGCAGAACCGCCAGAATGCCGTGCGCGCGCTGGTGGAGGAATGCGATGCGCTGATCGTGGTGGGCGCGGCCAATTCCAGCAATTCGAACCGGCTGCGCGATGTCGCGCTTTCGCTGGGCAAACCGGCATGGCTGGTGGGCGATGCGGGCGATCTGGATCCGCAATGGCTGGACGGGGTCGAACGCCTTGGCGTCACCGCCGGGGCCAGCGCGCCCGAGGAACTGGTCGAGGATGTGATTGCCGCAATCGCCCTTTCGCGAAAAATAACCGTCTCAGAGCTTGACGGCATCCGCGAAAACGTGTCGTTCAGCCTGCCTGCGGCCTTGCGCCGGGCGGGCGAACCAGCCCGCGCCCGCGTATAACGCCTTAGTTGGAGTAAGCCCCCTTGTCCCTTCCCCTTGGCCCCGCCCTTCGCATTGCCGGTCATGCCATTTCCAGCCAGATCAAGGGCGGCAAATACCCGCTCGTGCTGATGCTTGAGCCGCTGCTGCGCTGCAATCTTGCCTGCCCGGGCTGCGGCAAGATCGATTATCCCGACGCGATCCTCAACCGCCGCCTGTCGGTGGAGGAATGTATGGCCGCAATCGAGGAATCGGGCGCGCCCGCCGTGTCGATCGCAGGCGGCGAACCGCTGCTGCACCGGGATATGCCCAAGATTGTCGAAGGCTATATCGCGCGCAAGAAATTCGTGATCCTTTGCACCAACGCGCTGCTGCTGAAAAAGAAGATCAACGACTACAAGCCCTCGTCCTATTTCACCTGGTCGATCCATCTCGATGGCGACAAGGCCATGCATGACAAGGCCGTGGATCAGGAAGGCACCTATGACGTCGCTCTCGAAGCGATCCATCTGGCCAAGTCGAAGGGCTTCCGCGTTCAGGTCAATTGCACCGTGTTCAACGACGCCAAACCCGAGAGCATGGCCAAGTTCCTCGACCTGATGACCAGCCTCGATGTCGAGGTGACCATCAGCCCCGGTTATGCCTATGAACGCGCCGCCGATCAGGAGCATTTCCTGAACCGCGAAAAGACCAAGAACCTGTTCCGCGACCTGCTCAAGCGCGGCGCGGCCAAGAATGCCAAGCCGGGCGAAGGCGGCGGCAAGGCGTGGAAATTCACCAATTCGCCGCTGTTCCTCGACTTCCTCGCGGGCAACCGTTCGTATGAATGCACGCCCTGGTCGATGCCGCTGCGCACGGTGTTTGGCTGGCAAAAGCCCTGCTATCTGGTGGGCGAAGGCTATGTCGAAACCTTTGCCGAGCTGATGGAAGGCACCGACTGGGACCAGTATGGTGTGGGCAAGTACGAGAAATGCTCGAACTGCATGGTCCATTGCGGGTTTGAAGGCACGGCGGCCAAGGAAGGACTGACGCGCCCGTGGGAATTCATCAAGGTGGGCATGCAGGGCATCCGCACCGAAGGCCCGATGGCGCCCGACATCGACCTGTCCAACGCCCGCAAGGCCGTGGACGTTCACGCCACGCAGGTTGAGCAGGAATTGGAAAAGATCAAGATTTCCGATCCCGAAGGATACGCCCGCGCCACCCGCGCGGCCTGATCCCTTCAGCGCCGGTTACGAAAAAGGCGGGGCATCCACCCCGCCTTTTTTCTTACCGCAAATCAAAGCCCAGATAGGGCCCGGCCTGTTTCGATCCCTTGATCAGTGAACGATAGGCCTTGGCAAAACCCATGATCGTCTTGGTCAGCGATCCGATCTGATCGGGCTGCTGACGGATCGACTTGAAGATCGCGCCCAACGCCAGCTCGCCATTGGGGCCCATCATCACATTGACCGCGGGCGGCAATTCCACCTCGGCAATATCGGAAATGCAGCGCAAAATGCCAAAGGGCAGGTTCATATGCGCCGCCACCTCGGCCACGATATGGCTTTCCATATCCGCCGCAATGGCCGCACTGGCCCATGCACGCTCGGCCTTGTCATGCGAATCGGTCAGCAGATGGCCATCGGCATGGACCGTGCCCACCCGTGCCTGAGGCAGCAAGGCCTGAAGCGCGGCCACCCAGCGTTCGTCGCATTTGGCATGGAACGCGCCGGTCAGCCTTTTGCCGATCACCATCGTGCCCAGTTTGAGCGTATGATCAACCGCCCCGCACATGCCATAGCTGAGCAGGGCGCCGGCGTTCTTGGCGCGTTCCATCAACTCTTCGCGCAGGCGGTCGGGGTCGTTGCCACCCGCGATCACCTCGACCTGATGCTGATCAAGCACCGCCGCCTCGCGCAGCGTGCCTGTCACCACGATCACCGGCTTGCCGTTCACATTCCCCACTGGGCTTGCTCCACATTGGCCTGCGCCATATTGCGATACCGCGCCAGAGCCCAAAGCGGGAAATAGCGCGGATAGCCATGATAACGCAGGTAAAAGACTCGCGGGAAACCCCCGCCCGTATAATGCTCCTGCCCCCAGAGACCGTCCCCGGCCTGATTGGCGATCAGCCACGCGATCCCGCGCGCGACTGCCTCGCTTTTTGCCTCGCCCACCGCCATCAGGCCGAGCGTGGCCCATGCGGTCTGGCTGGCGTTCGAATCGAAAGTTTCATGGCCCTTGCGGTCCAGCGCATAGGAATCGCAGCTTTCGCCCCAGCCGCCATCCGCATTCTGCACCGATTTCAACCATTCGACCGCGCGCGCCACCATCGGATGGTCGCGCCCGATCCCTGCCCGGCCCAAGGCGCACAGCACCGACCAGGTTCCATAGACATGGTTGACCCCCCAGCGGCCAAACCAACTGCCTTCCTTCTCCTGCTCTTTCTCCAGCCAGCCCAGCGCGGCTGTCATGCGCGGGCTGTCGACGGGCTCGCCCATCTGCGCCAGCATCGAGACCACGCGGACCGAAACATCGGCTGTGGGCGGGTCGAGCAGAGCGCCATGATCGGCAAAGGGCAGGTTGTTCAGATAGAGCTTGTCATTGTCCGCATCGAAAGCGGCAAACCCGCCATCCTTCGATTGCAGACCCACGGTCCATTCAAACCCGCGCGCGATGGCTTCCTTGTCCTTGTCGCCGCGCAGGCCCGAGGCGCGGTCCATCGCCATCACCACCACGGCGGTGTCGTCCAGATCGGGATAGTGATCGTTATTATACTGAAACGCCCAGCCGCCGGGCCGGACATAGCGCTGCTCGACCCAATCGCCCGCCGTATCAAGGATCTGGCGCGGCCCCAGCCAGTCGAGCGCGCGGTCGGCTCCGGCCAACGCCTCCTCGCTGCCCACCTCCAGCATGGCATGGGCGGCCAGAGCGGTGTCCCAGACCGGGCTGACGCAGGGCTGGCAATAGGCCTCGTCCTCTTTGACCACCAACAGCCGCTCGACCGATTCGCGGGCAATGGCGCGATGCGGATGGTCGGGCGCATAGCCCAGCACGTCGAACATCATCACGCTGTTGGCCATGGCCGGATAGATCGCGCCAAGACCATCAACGCCGTTGAGGCGCTCGACCACCCATTCCTCGCACAGGCGGATGGCGCGGGCGCGCATCGCCTTGGGCCAGCGTCCCTCAAACCGTTTCAGCCCCCAGTCCAGCGCCTCGAACCCGTTCTTCCATACCGGATGCACATGGTCGGCCTGGCTGGTCAGCTTGCGCGGCACGCCGGTGTACAGCTCCGGCACAAACACCTGTTTCGGATTGCGCGCCACGGGCTTCAACGCACATAGCACCAAGAGCGGCACCACCACCGTGCGCGCCCAATAGCTCATCTTCAGCAGATGGACCGGAAACCAGCGCGGCGCGAGGATCAGCTCGGGCGGGATGGTGGGCACAGCATCCCACGGCCCGGCGCCGAACAACGCCAGTTGGATGCGGGTAAAGACATTGACCGCCTCGGCCCCGCCCGCCTTCAGGATTGCGGCGCGGGCGCGGGCCATATGCGGCGCATCGACATCATCGCCGATCATCTTCAGCGCGTAATAGGCCTTCACCGTGGCCGAAATATCGAACCCGCCCTCGTGATAGAGCGGCCAGCCATCATGGGCCTCCGACTGAATCCGGCGCAGATAGCGGCCGATCTTGCCTTCCAACTCCTCATCCACCGGCTCGCCAAGGAAATGACGCAGCAGGACATATTCGGACGGAATGGTGGCATCGGCCTCCAGTTCATAAACCCAATGGCCATCCTCGCGCTGCTCGGCCAGCAGGGCGTGGGCGGCGCGGCCGATGGTGGCGTCCAGAAGGGCGCGATCAGGGGCGGTTTGGCTCATTGTCCTTTTCCATATTTCAAGGGCTGGCCCAGAACCAGCCGTGCCGCGCTGTCGCCGGAGCGGATCGCCCCCTCGATCGTCGCGGGCAGTCCGTTTTGCACCCAATCTCCGGCCAGAAACAGGTTGCGCCAGCGGGTATTCGTATGCGGGCGCCGCGCGTCCTGCTCGGGCGTGGCGGCAAAGGTGGCGCGCTTTTCCTTGACGATCTGCCAGCGCGGCATCGGCGCGGTGATCCCCAGAGCCTGCGCCACCTCGGCCCAGATCATCGCGGCCAGCGCCTCGCGGTCCTCGTCCATCAACCGGTCCGCGCCCGAAATGGTCACGGAAATCCGGTCGGGATGGGTAAAGATCCATTCGCTGGTGGCATTGGTCAGCGACGTCATCCGCAACGGCCGCCCTGTCATCGGCTTCGGCTTCAATTCGATCGGCCGCTATGCGCAGCGCGGCATCCTGCGCGACCGTATCATCCCTCGCCTCAAGGCAGCCGCTCCGCATGCCCTGCTTGACGCCAGCGGCAAGGCTTTCGATCCGGCGAAAGTGCTCGCTTTGGCTTTGACCAACGAGAAGCCCGGCGGCCATGGCGATCGTGCCGGCGCGATCGCCGCCGTCGAACTGGCCTTCTGGGATCTCAATGCCAAACTGGCCGATGAGCCGGCTTATCTGACGATCGCCCGCGCCGCCGGGCGATCCGAGGTGCAGCAGGCCGTGCCG
>Ga0066255_1002116_pt2 | contig 12767 bp, 10 predicted proteins | sample ThiBiot_750_biof_FD_71148 | JGI IMG/M metagenome (GOLD analysis project Ga0066255, IMG submission 71148) | Wastewater bioreactor microbial communities from Cape Town, South Africa - Thiocy_expt_750_biof (version 2) | ecosystem: Engineered > Bioreactor > Thiocyanate-remediating >... | reverse complement strand
CAATGCGTGGAACGAGTTCCTGTTCGCCTTCGTGTTCATCACCTCGGAATCGCTGCGCACGCTGCCGATCGGCCTGCAGTCGATGGTGGTGGGCGACATCCTGCCCTGGGGACGGCTGATGGCGGCGTCGCTGCTGACCGCGGTGCCGGTGGCGGTGCTCTACGTCTACGCCCAGCGCTTCCTCGTCGAGGGGCTGACGGTAGGCGGCGTCAAGGGTTGACGCGACAGCGGAATTGTCTTGAGGCGGCGAGAGCTTAGCAGTGATCGCCGCCTCTGAATTGCTGCTCTAGAGACAGGCAATCCGTCGGTTTCGACAACGCGACGTTCAAGTTCAATTCAAGATTCGAGTGCTTTGACTGGCGGTCTGTGGTATCAACCCAGCCGCGGGACCCGTGCCTGTTGGCACGGCCTGGGGCGCACATAGCAGGAGCGGACATGCCTTCGCTTTCTCGCCTATCGGTCACCCGCCTTCACTGGACCGCCGCTGCAGTCGCGGCCTTCCTTGGTTTGACGGCGCTCCCCGGAACCGCCTTGGCGGCGAGCGATGTGTTCGCGCCGGGCCAACCCGTTCTCACCGGATTCCCCGGTGTCGTGACGGCCGACGAGATGCCGGACGGCAGCGATCCGCTCGACTACAGCTTCATCGACCCCGACGGGTTGTCACTGGTCATCCAGCAGTTGCAGCCGGAGGCGCCACCCGAGGGGCAACTGATCGAGACGTCCAATGCATTCGGCGTGAGCGCGGCGGATGTCGGCCTCGTGTTCGGCATTGCGCTTGACGATGCGCCCGAGACCACGGGCGCCGACGCGCCAAATGTCTATGTCGCGGCGACCTCGGCCTTCGGGCTTTACGCCGTAGTACCCGATGCCGACGGCAATCCGGTTCGCACGCGGACGGGCGATCCCGACGCGGCGTTCATGGCCGGGCAGTGGGGCAGCGCGGACGGCGCGACGGGCTATCCGGGCAGCATCTGGAAGATCGACGGCGTGACCGGCGAGGTGTCGCTGTTCACCACCATCGCCGCCAATAGCGGCCCGAGCCTGGGCGATATCGTGTTCGATTCCGGCTCGCAGCAGTTCTTCGTGTCGGACCTCGATACCGGCCTCATCTATCGGCTGGCGCTGGATGGATCGATCGTTGACACCTACGACCACGGCGTCGACGGCCGGCCGGCGCACGACCTTGATGCGGTGGCCGATGACGGGGCGACGATGGACGTCACCGATGCGGCGTTCGATTCCGAGGACCCCAGCACCTGGGGCTTCACGCCGGTGGAGCGCCGCGTGAACGGCCTCGCGGCCTACAATGGCCGGCTCTACTACGCGGCGCTCGAGCCGCAGCAGATCTGGTCGGCGCGCATCAATGACGATGGTAGCCTGAGCGCGCCGCGCTGGGAGCTCGACATTACGGGGCTGGGCGCTCCGAACGAGATCACCAGCCTTGCGTTCGACTCCAAGGGCCGCATGGTGCTGGCGCAGCGCGGCGCGACCACGGGTGTCTACGACTATTCGACGCTGACGCAGGTGGCGAGCTCGGCGGTGGTGCGCTATGAGCGCGAATTCCCCGACGATCCGGATACCGAAAGCACCTGGGTCGAGACACCCGACAGCTATGCGATCGGCGTGGCCGAGCCGGGCACCTATGCGGCCGGCGGCATTGCCTTCGGCTATGGGTACGACGAGGCAAGCGGTTCGTTCGACGGGGCCTGCGGTGTCACGCTGTGGGCGACGGGCGATGCGCTGCGCGACAATGCCGAACTCGACCCGCCGCTCGAAGGGCCGGCCTATGTGGCGGGCCTGCAGGGCGTGCCGCGGTCGTGGGTGCGGCCGCTCAACGACCCGCCGACGCTGTCGGCGTTCACCGATTTCGATGGCAACACCGATGACGGGCAGGCCGCGCTGAGCGGGCATGTGGGCGACGTTGCGATGTGGGCGCCGTGCGGCAGCGACGGGCCGTTCGTCGATCCGGACGAGCCGGATGTCCTGCCGCCGGACGACTATGTGCCGCCGCCGAGCTTCAACCTCAGCCTCGAGAAGTGGGCGAGCCCGTTTGCCTGCTTCGACGGCGGTGCCAATTGGTGGTGCAGCTTCACGATCCGCGTGGAGAACACCGGCGACGCGCCCTATTGGGGACCGATCGCGATCGAGGATCATCTGCCGGCCAACAATCCGGGCGCCAGCATGAGCTTCTGGCCCAGCCCGCCCTGGTCGTGCGGACCGACGGGACCGACCTCCGCCGAATGTACGCGCGGGCCGGTGCTGCTGTTCCCCGGCGAGGGGGTGACGCTGCACGAGACGGTGAAGCTGCCCAAGGCGCTGGTCGACTATTGCTACGTCGCCAATGTGGCGGGGCTGAGCTGGCCGTTCGGGCTGCATGACGACGATCCGAGCGACGATTTCGACGTGGGTGTCGCGAGCATCGCGGCGCCGGGCTGCGTACCGCCGGGCGGCGGCAGCGACCTGCTGCTCAAGAAGGTCGCGGCACCGTGGTGCTTCGACGCCGGCGCCACCTACAATTGCTCGTATGTGGTGTCGGTGCAGAACGTCGGACCGGGCAATTATTCGGGCCCGATCCAGGTGCAGGATACGCTCGGTATCAATGCCCCGGCGACGGTGATCGGACCCTGGGCCTGTGCCCAGGCCGGCCCGGTGCTGACCTGCGATATCGTGGCGGCGCCCGTGAACGTGCCGCCGGGCTGGACTTCGGGCTTCCTCGTGACGGCGCATGTGCCCAAGGGGCCGGGCTCGCCGCTCTGCGAGCTCGTGAACCGCGCCAACATTGCGTCGCCGCTGGGCGGGCCGAGCAACAGCGTTGCCGGCAACGACTTCGACGAAGCGACGGCGAACGTGCCGAACCCCCTCTGCCTGCTGCCGGCCTCGGACAGCGATCTCCAGGCCAAGAAGCAGGGGCTGGGCTGCGGTGCGTTCTTCTCGGGCTGGTACTGCGAGTGGAAGATCACCATCACCAATGTGGGGACAACGCCCTATATCGGGCCGCTGGGCTTCGAGGACCGGTCGACCGGTGCGGTGTTCAACACGCTGCCCTCGGTGGCGCCGTTCTGCGCGGGAACGCCGACGGATGTCGACTGCAATCCGATTGGACCGGTGTTCTACGCGCCGGGCGTGCCGCACAGCCTGACGTTCTACACGTTCTACAATGGCGGACCGACGGTCTGTTCAGCGAACAACACGCTGACCATCGTCAATCCGAGCCCGGGCTCGGCCGACAATCCGGCGGGCAACGATTCGGTGACGCGGGCGCAGACCATCCCCAATCCGGCCTGCGCCGGGCTGCCGGTGCTCAACATCACCAAGACGGCGAAGGGCTGCGCGCCCGACCCGTCGAGCCCGGACTGGCTGTGCAAGTGGGACATCAAGGTGAAGAATGTTGGCGGCGCGCAGCAGCCGGCGCCCATCGTGTTCAAGGACTTCTTCACCAAGCCGACGACGTTCAGCACGCCCGCCTGTGTGCCGACCGGCGGGCACTTCACCTGTACGCGCGTGACGCCGCTCAATGCGGGCGCCACCTGGACGGTGCAGGCGACGTCGCATGTCGACCCCAACGGCGTGACGCTGGCCGACTGCAACGTGGTCAACTCGGTGTGGATCACCAATCCGGCCAATGCCGATCCGGGCCACTTCTCGCAGGCCGAGCAGAAGGTGCCGCAGCTGTTCATCAACCTCGGGCCCGGACCGGTCTACGTCTATTGCGACCCGCCCAGCATCGCGCTCGAAAAGACCGCGACCAAGACGGTGAAGGCGGGCGACGGCCATGATGCGACGTTCCGCATCAAGGTGACGTCGACCGGACCCGACCCCTACAACGGGACGGTCGAGCTCGACGAGGACCTGCCCGAGGGCACGAGCTATGTGTCGAGCAGCTGGCCGTGCGTGCCGACGACGGACAACAATGTCCACTGCTCGTCGCCTTACAAGACGCTGCCCGTGGGCACCTACACGACGATGACGATCACCATCCACATCCCCGAGGATGTGGCCAAGGAGAGCGCGTGCGAGGTCGTCAATGTGGTGAATGCCGCGATCTCGGCCGAAGTGCTGCATTCGGACGAAGGGCTGCAGTACACGGCGTCGGCCGCAGCCAAGCTGCCGGCGAGCGTGTGCCGCGACGAGCCCGAGCCGCCGCAGTGCCCGACCAACCAGGTGATGCCGGATGGCGGTTGCTGCCCGGCGGGCGAGGTGTGGACCGGCAAGCAGTGCGCGCCGCCCAAGCCGATCTGCCCCGACGACAGCCACATCAACAGCGCCGGCAAGTGCGTGTGCGATGCGGGCACCACGGGCAAGCCGGGGTCGTGCGAGGAGCCGGAAGACATCACGCCGGCCTGCCCCGATGACAGCCACATCAACAGCGCCGGCAAGTGCGTGTGCGACCGTGGGACCGAGGGCAGACCGGGGTCGTGCGAGCCGGTCGATGTCGAGGAAGAGCCCAGTTGCCCCAAGGACAGCGTGCTCAACAGCCGCGGCGAGTGCGTGTGTAAGCGTGGTACCGAAGGCCAGCCAGGCTTCTGCGAGGAGATCGTGGAAGAGCCGGTCTGCCCCAAGGACAGCGTGGTCAACAACCGCGGCGAGTGCGTCTGCCGGCGCGGCACGGAAGGCGAGCCGGGCAACTGCCAGGCGGTGATCGTGATCCCGATCTGCCCTGACGACAGCGTGCTCAACACTCGCGGCGAGTGCGTGTGCAAGCGCGGCACGGAGGGTGAGCCCGGCAACTGCCAGAGGCCCGACTTCGACGAGCCGATCGAGGACGAGCCCGACAAGGTGAGCTGCCCCGACGACAGCGTGCTCAACAATCGCGGGCAGTGCGTATGCAAGCGCGGCACGACGGGCAAGCCGGGCAACTGCCAGATCGAGCTGCAACTCGACCTGGGACCGATCAAGATCTTCTGATCGATGGGGCGGCCTCCGGGCCGCCCCTCTCACATTCAGGCAGGACGGATCATTGCTTCGCTGCCGATGGGCCAGAAGCCCAGGCTCAGGAACATGCGCAGCGAGCGGGCATTGCCGGGCGAAACGGCGGCAAAGACCAGTTCCCCCTCCGGCACGAGCCCCAGCGCTTCCCCGATGAGCGCACGGCCCCAGCCGCGGTTGTGCTCGGCCGCCTCGATGCTGAACTCGCGGCGGCCGGCGAGGCCTTCGGCGAGCGTGACGATGCCGCGCTCGTCGCCATAGACGGCAACGTTGCGCCGCTGCTCGCGCGCATAGAGCACGCGGGGATGCTCATCGGCATCGGTGCGGCGGGGCAGGGTGGAGCGACCCGTGCCGCGCGCCGCGAGCATCACGTCGATGACGCCGACAAGGCCGGTGGGACCGGCGAGATAGCGCAGCACTTCGGGCGACATCGAGCCGCCATAGCCATCGGCCCCGTGGGCGAGGATGTCCTCGCGCGGGCGGGAGGTCGCAATGACGGCGTGGCCGGTGAAGGCTACCGAGCACGCCCAGCCATTATCGAAGGGCGGCAGGACGGTGACGCCGCCATCGACGGGCGGGAAGCGGTTCTCAGCGGCGGCGTGAAGGTAGGCAAGGAGGGGATGCGGCATGGTGCGCGTTGCTTAGCACCCCCGCGCACCGATCAGCCAGAGGCGCCATGGCCGCCTTGACGAGCCCCGGCGCGTCGGTCGAAGAGGAGGGCGAGAGCCAGCGGAGCCGCCCATGGACTTCATGAGACTGCTGAAATCCATCGAGGAGCTGCTCTATGAGGTGGCGACCTGGGTGCTGTTCTATCCGCTGACGGTGGCGCGGGTGGTGCGCCGGCCCGTGGCGATGATGGCCTATGCCGAACGCGAGCTGGGCGACGAGGTCGAAGAGCAATATGTCGACGCGCTCAGCCCGCCGATCTGCCTGTTGATCACGCTGTTCCTGCTGCACGTCGTGGAGCGGATATTCCCGCGCGTCGAAGCGGAGATCCCGGGCGTCCTGTCGAGCGACAACAACCTGCTGGCCTTCCGGGCCGTCCTGTTCAGCATCTTCCCGCTACTGCTGGGGCTGGTGCATCTCAAGCAACGGGGCGTGAAGCTGACGCGGCACTCGCTCCGGCCGAGCTTTTACGCGCAGTGCTACGTGGCCGTCCCGTTCGTGGTTGCCGCTTCGCTCGGCCTGTCGCTGGCGTCGCGGGGTCTGACCGTGCCGGGCCTTGCGCTGATGGCGGCCGGCTATGCGTGGTACGCGGCGGTGCAGACGATCTGGCAGAGCCGCGACGGCAAGACCAGTCGGGCGATGGCGTTGCTGGCCTCAAGCGCAACGATCGTCGGGGCCACGATCCTGCTCATCGCCGTCACGGCGATCACCGGTTTCGCCACCGGCATGGTGCCGCCGGCCGATTGATTGCGCCGCGATATGACAGCCTCGCTGATTGACTCTGACGCTGGTCGCGCCACCTTTGCTTCAATTGCGGAATGCCGCCTTCACGGTTGGAAGGCACATATACTCTTGAATCACCAAGCAAAACTGGGTGGTGCAATGAATATTAGAATGGCAATCAATTTTGGACTGCGGCTTCGTCAAACACTTCTGCTTGCTGCCACCCTTCTGTGTACCGCCGGCATCGCGGCGGCGCAGGATACGCGCACGGTGAACGTGAAATTTCCGCGCGGAGCGACGGGGACAAGCATCGACGACAGCATTCGCGGCTACGAGACCGTCAACTATCGGATCGGCGTGAGCGCCAGCCAGCAGATGACGGTGAGCCTCGAGACCAGCAATGCGAGCAACTATTTCAACATCACGGCGCCCGGTGCGTCCGAGGCGCTCTACAACAGCTCGATCAACGGCAACAGCACCAGCTTCGAGATCCCCTCGAGCGGCACCTATGTCATCTCCGTCTACCTGATGCGCAACGCGGCGCGGCGCAACGAGCGGGCGACCTACAAGCTGTCGATCAATGTCGACAACAGCGTCACCGGACAGACGCAGGCGCCGTCGCAGACGACCTCGGACGATTTCGCCGACGGCCTCAGCGGCGGACCGGACCACTGGCGCGTCACGGGCCTCAATGGCGACACGCTGAACGTGCGCGCGACGCCATCGACGAGCGCCAAGGTCCTGACGGTCCTCTATGAGGGCGATGTGGTGCGCAATCTCGGCTGCAAGAAAGTATCGTCGGCCCGCTGGTGCGGCGTCGTGACCGATACGGGCCTGCGGGGCTGGGTGAACGGCAAGTTCCTGCACGAGGACTTCGCGGACGAGGCGACCACGCTGCCGGCGTTCCCCGTTCGTCCGATCCAGGTCCAGCCGGCGGTGGATACAAGCCTGATGCCGCGCTATTGCACGGGTGAAGCGTCGGCCAAGTTCGACGTCCGTCCGCCGCGCATTACCACCAATGCGGCGTTCAAATCGGGCAACCGCTACGTCGTTCAAGGCTATTTCGACAACGGGCGAGGCACGACGTTCTTCAACTGCTGGTTCGACCTGCAGGGCAATTTCGTCAGCGTCAGTTGAGGCGGCACCTCAAGGTGTATTGATACTCGCATTTCACGGTGGCCGGCGGGGTGACCGCCGGCTCGATTGTGCGTACGCAAAGGGGCTTTCATGCGGCAAACACCGGACTTTCCGTTCTACAATGGACAACCCACCTCCATCAGTGGCCTGGGCTGGCTGCTGCTCATTGCTTCGACCGGACTGGCGTTCTACCTGCTGACCGGCCCGGTCCTGACCGTTCTGCCCGGGCTGCTCGCGGCCTATTCGGCCGCCATCCTGTTCGCGGGGCTGCCGCTGCTTGCGCTGCACCTTGTGAGCAAGGGGCACGGAACGGCGGTGTTTCACCGCTACGGCGTCAAGTCGCTGGGTATTTCCCTCGGCTTTGCGATCCTCACGATCTGCGCGTCGTTCGCTGTCGCCTTCGTGCTGTCGCGTGTCTTCACGTTCACGGCCAACCCCTCGGGCGATGCGCTGGCGGGAACCGACGGGTGGGGACTGGCGATCTTCCTGTCGCGCACCTTCTTCCAGCTCATCGGCGAGGAAGTCGTCACCATCCTGCCGCTGCTGGCGGTGCTGTGGTTCTGCGTGCAGAAGCTCAATCTGTCGAAGGGACTGGCCCTGACCATCGCCGTGATCGTATCGACGGCGTGGTTCGCGGCGATGCACCTGCCGACCTACGACTGGAACTACCTCCAGTGCTTCGGCATCATCGGCACAGCGCGGCTGGTGCTGACGGCGGCGTATCTGCTGACGCGGAACCTGTGGGTCTCGGCGGGCGCGCATATCATCAACGACTGGTCGATCTTCATTTTCACCTTCGTCGGCAGTCACGCGCCGATCGAGGCCTAGGAGCAAGCCATGAGTGAAGTTGCAGCCCCCGCCGCCATCAGCGGCGGCATGAAATGGAAGCTCCGCATCTCGGCGGTGGTGTGGTTCCTGCTCGGTGCGGCGTTCCTGCTCGCTATTCCGGTGCTGTTCAACGTGTCGCCGCTCGTCCCGCTGGGGGTCGCGGTCGTCGCGCTGATCCTCGCCTTTCCGGGAGCCTTGCTGGTGCGCCGGCTCTTTGCGGGGCAACGCCGGCAGGGCTTCGTGTGGAGCTTCGTGAAGGCGGCGCTGGCGCTGCTGTTCGTCCTGTCGATCGCGCTTGCGGCGCCGATCTATTTCCTCGCGCTCTATGCCGAGTTTCGTCCGCTGACGGTGCCCCAGGCGACGCTGTCGAACGGCAAGAAGACCGTCGTGTTCCAGGGCATGATGCATATCGGCTCCGAGCCCTTCTACAAGAGCGTCGTCTACGACCTCGAGAAGGCATTGGCCGATGGCTACGTCGTCTACTATGAGGGCGTGCGCGGCGATCCCGAGGGCGACAAGTGGTTCAGCGATACGCTGGCGGGCGGCGGCGACCTCAGCGCCAACTACCAGCTCATCGGCGGCATCTGTGGACTGAAGTTCCAGCTCGACTACTTCCAGCTGCTGGCGGCCGACATGAAGGAGCATCCCGAGCGGCACGTGTCGGCTGACGTCTCGACGGCCGACATGATGCGCGAGTACGAGCGGCTGATGAAGGAGGACCCGGTGTTCGCCGCGGCGATGCGGAGCAAGTCCGCGGCCGAGCCCAGCAGCGACAAGTCGGGAGGAATGGCGGGCCTCGTGGGCTTCCTCAAGGGCGGCAGTCCCGAGTTCCAGCGCCTCGCCGGCACGATGTGCCGCGGCTATATGTCGATGGTGCTGCAGAACAAGTCTGCACCCGACGAAATGGATAAGGTGACCCTCGACTTCCGCAACCGGGCGCTTGCCGATCGGATCATCGCCGACACGCACCAGTTGATCTACGCGACATACGGCGCCGAGCACCTGAACGGCCTGCTCACGGACCTCAAGGCAAAGGACCCCGCCTGGGAGATCAAGTCGGTGAGCTGGCAGCGGACAATCGACACACCGCAGGATGTGACGGGCGAGCTCTGAGATGCGCACAACACCGTCGGCCAGGATCGGCGCGCTCACGGGCCTGCTCTATGCGCCGGCCTTTGTCGGCCTGCTGGTCTGGTCGGGCGTAGCCTATCCGGACATTGCCAACGACCAGGACAGCGTGTTGCGCGCCGTCCTGGTCCCGGAGGCGATCCTTGCGGTCGTGCTGATCGGCCTGGTCTCCTGGTGGGGCTGGTGGGGGCCGGTGCTGCGCGACGACAGGCCGGCGCCCGGCTGGCTCAAGGTCATCCCGATCCTCCTCGGCCTCGCGATCGTCGGTGGGCTGATCGAGAACGCAGCTGTGCTGCCGACGCTTGCGCCCTCGCTGCTTGCGGTCACGCTGGTCGCGACGCTGCTCGTGGGCTTCAACGAGGAGCTCGTCTATCGCGGCATCGCCGTGGTGGGCTTCCGCGCGAGCCTGCCGGAGTGGCAGGTATGGCTGTTCTCGTCATTGCTGTTTGCTGCGCTGCATGCATGGAACGCGGCGGCGGGGCAGGATCTCGCCAGCACAGCGGTGCAGGTGGTGATGACGTTCGGTATCGGCAGCGTGCTCTATCTCTGCCGGCGGGCGAGCGGCACCATCATCGTGCCGATGCTGCTGCACGGCTTCTACGACTCCATCAGCTTCCGCCTCGTCAGCGGCGTGGCGAATCTCGCCTTGATCGCGATGCTGGTGGTCACCGCCGCCGGCCTTTACGCAGCGCTGCGCCGCTCGTGACGCCGGGGGTCGGGGAATGAGGTCGTGGCCGCCGGACGCGTTCGCAGCGCTCGCCGTCGCGATGGCCCTGCTGGCCGAGTGGATGCTGCCACTGCGCGTGCTCCCCGACGCGCATGTGCTGAGCGCGGTGAGCTGGCTGGGGGTAGCGATCGCGGGCGCCGGACTCGCCCTCGAGGTCGCTGCGGCGCGGCCCCTGGCCGGGGCCGGCACGACGACGCGGGCCGGGCAGGCGGCGACGGTGCTCGTCACGGACGGGCCGTTCGGCTGGTCGCGCAATCCGTTCTATATCGGGCTGCTGCTGGTGCTGGCCGGCGTCGTCGTGGCCTTCAGCCTCGACTGGGGCGTGCTCGCCGTGCCGCTGGTCTGGCTTGCGCACGACCGGACGGTCGTGCCGGCCGAGGAAGCGATGCTGCACCAGCGGTTCCCGGGGTTCGGGGACTATGCGCGGCGAGTGCGGCGCTGGGTGTGAGCGCGCCGCGCCGGTCGGGTGCTCAGCTCGAGCCGGCGCCGTCCTGGCGGACGAAGGCGATGCGGAGCATGTTGGTGGCGCCGGGGGTGCCGAGCGGAATGCCGGCGGTGATGGCGATGCGGTCGCCGGGGCGGGCGAGGCCCTCCTGGTAGGCGATGATGCAGGCGCGATCGACCATGTCGTCGAGGTTCACCGCGTCTTCGGAATAGACGCAGTGGACGCCCCAGACGACGCTCAGGCGGCGCACGGTACGCGAGTTGGGGCTGAGCGCGAGGATGGGCTTGCTGGGCCGCTCGCGCGCGGCGCGGATGGCGGTCGAGCCGCTCGAGGTATAGGTGACGATGGCGGCGAGATCGAGCGTCTCGGCGACCTGGCGCGTCGCGGCGGAGATGGCGTCGGCGGCGGTGGCCTCGGGCTCGGCGGCCTGGGCGCGGATGATGCCGCGATAGTTGACGTCGGACTCCACCGACATCGCGACCTTGTTCATCATCGCCACGGCTTCGATGGGGTACTGGCCCGAGGCGGATTCGGCCGACAGCATGATGGCGTCGGCGCCCTCGAACACGGCGATCGAAACGTCCGAGACTTCGGCGCGGGTGGGAACCGGCGAGCTGATCATGCTCTCGAGCATCTGGGTCGCAACGACGACCGGCTTACCGAAGCGGCGGGCGATGCGGATCATGCGCTTTTGCAGGCCAGGCACCTGCTCGATGGGCATTTCGACGCCGAGGTCGCCGCGGGCGATCATGAAGGCGTCGCACAGCTTGATGATTTCCTCGAGGCGTTCGACCGCCTGCGGCTTTTCGATCTTCGACATCAGACCGACGCGGCCGTGCGAGATCTTGCGGACTTCCGTCAAATCTTCCGGACGCTGGATGAAGGAGAGCGCCACCCAGTCGACTTCGTTGGTGGCGAGAACGGCATCGAGGTCGACGCGGTCCTTCTCTGTGAGAGCACCGACGCCGAGCAGCGTATCGGGCAGGCTCACACCCTTGCGATCTGAAATCTTCGTGCCGGAAATGACCGTGGTGACGATGCTCTTGCCGTCACACTTTTCGGCGCGCAGCGCCAGCTTGCCGTCATCGAGCAGCAGGCGATCGCCGAGCTGAACCGATTCCAGGATTTCCGGATGCGGCAGGTAAACACGTGTGTTGTCGCCGGGGATATCCTGATTGTCGAGCGTGAAAGTCTGGCCGGGCTTCAGATCGACCTTGGTCTCGGCAAACTTGCCGACGCGCAGCTTGGGACCCTGCAAGTCAGCGAGAATACCGATCGGACGGCCACAGCGAGCTTCAACGGCGCGAATACGCTGGATCAGCGTGCGCATGACATCATGGCTGGCATGGCTCATGTTGATGCGGAAGACATCGGCACCGGCCCGCGCCAGCTCTTCGATCGTCGCTTCCTCGCCCGATGCCGGGCCCAGGGTGGCGACGATCTTCACGCGTCTCATCCGTCTCATTGGGCAGCGCCTTCCGCATCGGTTTCGGGCTCTGCTTCAAGCACCTCGCCTTCCATGTCGCCCTCGAGCGGCAGGTCGGCATCGGTACCGTCGACAGGTTCAGCCCCCAGAACCTGGTTGTCGGTCAATTGCAGCATCCAAGAGCTGCGGTTTTGGGTGTCGATCTCAAAGAAACCGGTGCGTTCGTAGCCGCGTGCGAGACAATCCTCAACACCGAAGATGGTGAAGGTCTCATCGCGCGTGCACATGAAGTGGCTCCCATCCCAGGAGCCGCCGCCGATGTCGTCGGCCGCATAGATGTAATAGAAGCGCCGGGCCTCGACGCTGCCCGAATAGACGGTCTTGCACTCGTTCGGGCCGGCGACCCACCAGCCTTCGGACTGCCAGCCGCGCTCGGCGCGATAGCCCAGCGCGATGGAAACCGGATTGGCGGTCTGGTTGCAGACGCGCAGCGTGCCGTCGCCTTCGCTGTCGGCGACGTTCGACTCGGCGGAATTCGGGAGCTGGGCCTGAGCCACGAGGGGCGCATTGGGCTGCGCCGAAACCTCGGAGCGCGGAATCACCAGCCAGACGGCGGCGACAACGCCGGCCCCAACCAGCAACCCACCGATGGCCATGAGATAGCGCAATGACCCAATCCAGGTGCTGCCGACGTGACGGGCGTGGCACGTTGTGCGCACCGCCTCGGGAGGTGTCAATCGCTAATCGGGGGATTTGGCGGA
>Ga0066255_1002187_pt1 | contig 12791 bp, 13 predicted proteins | sample ThiBiot_750_biof_FD_71148 | JGI IMG/M metagenome (GOLD analysis project Ga0066255, IMG submission 71148) | Wastewater bioreactor microbial communities from Cape Town, South Africa - Thiocy_expt_750_biof (version 2) | ecosystem: Engineered > Bioreactor > Thiocyanate-remediating >... | reverse complement strand
TGTGGTCGACGAAGGCGTACTCCAGCGCCTCCTCGGCGGTGAACCAGCGGTCGCGGTCGCCGTCGGCGTGGATCTGCTCGACGGTCTTGCCGGTCGCCTCGGCGGTGATCTCGGCGAGGCGCTGCTTCATCGAGGTGATGAGCTTCGCCTGCGTCTGGATCTCCGAGGCGGTGCCGCCGAAGCCGCCGTGCGGCTGGTGCAGCAGCACCCGCGCGTTCGGCGTGATGTAGCGCTTGCCCTTGGTGCCGGCGGTCAGCAGCAGCTGACCCATCGACGCGGCCATGCCGATGCCGACGGTGACGATGTCGTTCGGCACGAACTGCATGGTGTCGTAGATCGCCATGCCGGCCGTGATCGAGCCGCCGGGCGAGTTGATGTAGAGGTAGATGTCCTTCTGCGAGTCCTCTGCGGCGAGCAGCAGGATCTTGGCGCAGATCTCGTTGGCGTTCTCGTCACGCACCTCCGAACCGAGCCAGATGATGCGGTCCTTCAGCAGCCTGTCGAAGACGCTCGTTGCCATAAGGGGTTCGGGCATTGGTGCTCCTCTTCCGGTGATCTGCAACGAATCTACCGGCGCGGTTCGGGGCGGGTCGCCGTGTTCGCCGCGGGCGGATCAGGCGTGTCCGTCCGCGATCTCGCGGGCGTAGCCGGTCACCGACCGGGTGTACCGCGACAGGTGCGGAGCGAGGGTCTCGAGAGCGATGGATGCCGCCCGCGCGGCCTCTCCCGACGACACCAGCGCGAGGGCGTAGAAGGCTGCGGCTTCGTCGTGGAGCGGGCCTCGGGGTTCGGTCTCGTACTCCGCGCGGAGCATCGCCAGCGCTTCGTCGACCTTTCCGAGATTGCGGATCGTGCTGGCCAGCTGGATCGTCGCGCGGGTGCGACGCTCGTCGTCGAGACCGCCGTCGAGCGCGCGACGGTAGAGCAGCTCCGCCTCGGCTTCGAGCCCCGCGGAGTCTCGGGCGCCGGCGCGTTCGAAGAGGGCGACGGCGTCGTCCTCGGGCCGCTCGCCGGCCAGCGCGTCGATCCGTTCGACGACCTGCTCGTCGGTCAGGGTCTCGTCGTCCCACACCGCGTCGACGCGGTCCTGCCAGTCGTCCATGTGTGTCCTCCCCGGTCTTGTGCTGTGCGGCGTGTGCGTCGGCCGCGATCAGTTCAGTGTCCAAGACACGCCGTTCGGCGCTCATCGCATCGGCGTGTCTTGGACACTCAGTCGCCGAGGCAGTGACGAGAACAGGGGGTGGATGCCATGGCATCCACCCCCTGTTCGCGAACCGGACGCGTCTTACTCGCTGTCGGCGGCCTTCTTCTTCGCGGGAGCGCGCTTCTTGGCGGGCGCCTTCTTCGGCGCCTCCTCGGCGGCAGCCTCCTCGGCCTCGACGACGGCGTCCGCGTCTGCGGCGGCGTCGGCGATCTCCTGCGCTTCTTCGACGACCTCTTCCGAGGCGTCGGTGGGCTCCTCGCCCTCGACGGCGACGAAGCCGGTCAGCCTCTTCCGAGGCGTCGGTGGGCTCCTCGCCCTCGACGGCGACGAAGCCGTGCAGGTCGACCGCCTTGCCGTTCGCGTAGGCACCGAGAATGGTCGAGCCCTTCAGGCCGCCGATGGACGAGACGATGATGACCGAGCCGTCCTTGCGCTCGATCATCTGCGGCACCACCATGCTGATCAGCCAGTTGTTGGCGACGATATTGTTGCCCAAAATCTTGCTGAACTGATCGTCTGAAATGCCGGCGAGCGGGCCGTAATACGGATTGGACGCCGCGTTGCAGACCAGCACATCGATCTTGCCGAAGGCCTTGTTGGCTTCATCGACCAGATTCTGCAGATTCTCCTTGCTCGAAATGTTCGCGGCGACGGCGATCGCTTTGCCCTTGCCGTACTTGTCGTTGATCTCCTTCGCCACCTGATCGCACTGGTCCTGCTTGCGCGACGAGATTACAACCTGCGCGCCATGCTCCACCATGCGTTCCGCGATGGCGCGGCCGATGCCTTTGGTCGAGCCGGTGATGACGGCGGTTTTCCCGCTCATGTCGAACAAGGTCATGCGCTTCTCTCCCGTGAGGTGTGATTGTTATGCGAGCTTGTTGGTGACTTCCGGCCCGGCGGGCTGGTGCATGGCATCATGCGCGTGGCTTGCGATCCATGGCTGCTGGTTGATCATCGGCACGCGCCAGCCGGCGTGATCGCCGCCGGTCAGGAGGTCGAGCCGGGTCACCGAACAGTTGTCGATGGTGAAGGCGAATCCTGCTCCCGCCTCAAGGCCGAGCGCATAAGCGATAGCCGCCTTGATCGGGCCGCCGTGAGACACGCAGACGATATCCTGTCCGGCATGCGCCGCGCTGATGCGCGCGATGGCTGCCGTCGTCCGATCGAACAGGTCGTTGAAGCTCTCGCCACCCGGCGCGCGCTCATGCGCGGGCGCGAACCAGTAACTCCCGATCGAAGCCGGACGGGCGGCGAAGAATTGCGCGCGGTTCATGCCCTGCCATTCGCCGAGGTCCTGCTCCGCAAACGCCTTGTCGTGATGCATCTGCGGCGGCTTCGGCAATCCCGCCGCCCAGATCGCTTCGGCAGTCTGATGTGTGCGCTTAAGGTTGCTGGAAAACCAGACCGCATTGCGCGGCAGAAACTTCGCGACGCCGGAAAACACCACGCGATCGCTGGTGTCGCAGCCGATATCGGACTGGCCATAGATATTCCCGCCGTCTTCGCGCACCGGCGCGTGGCGCACCCACCACCACCGCGTCGATGTCACGCCGCTCGGCACCGCATGCTGCGCAACGAACGGCTTTTCAGACGCATTCGACATGACAGGTCTTTCGGATCAGATCGGCTTGCCGGTATAGGCGATCGACGCGGTGAGACCGCCATCGACCGGAAACGCCTGTCCGTTGACATAGGACGCTTCATCGCTGGCGAGAAACAATCCCATTGCTGCCAGTTCATGCGGCTGACCCGCGCGCTTGAGCGGATTGAGCTGGCCGATCTTGCCTTCGGTGCCGCGCTCCTTAGCATTGTCGAAAATCGGTTTGGTCATGCCGGTCTCGATCAGGCCCGGGCACACCGCGTTGATGCGAACGCCCGTTCCCGAAAGAGAGTAAGCCGTGGTCTGCACCAGACTGATGACGCCCGCCTTGCTCGCCGCGTAGGGATGGCCGCTGGCGCCGGACTTCAGGCCCGCGACAGATGCGGTGCAGACGATCGCGCCATGCCCCTGCCTCACCAGATGCGGAATGGAATGCTTCACCGCAAGAAACGGTCCGATCAGGTTGACGCGAAGAACTTCCTGCCAGTGCTCGGGCGTCTGCTCCGACAGCGGAATAAGGCCGCCGCCGATGCCGGCATTGGCCCAGATGGCGTCGAGCTTGCCGTAAGCCGAGATCGCCTTGGCGATGTAGGCCTTCACTTCGCTTTCGACGCCGACATCCGCAACCACAGCTTCCGCCGTGCCGCCGGCGCTGCGAACCTGATCGACGGTCTCCTTGACCGCTTCTGTTTTATCGACCGCGATCAGGTTCGCGCCTTCCTTGGTGAACAGCAAAGACGCGGCGCGACCGATGCCGCTGCCTGCGCCGGTAATGATGACGGACTTGCCCTCGAGGCGACCCATGACATTCTCCAGCATGACAGATGTGACGAACGGCGCGCGATGCGCCGTCATTCAATGATGTGTCAGTTTGCGCCCGCCAGCTTCGCGTAGTGCCAGGACGCCTGCGCCAGCGGAATGCGGCGCGCGGCCGATTCCTGCGCCTTCGCGTTGGCCGCGGTGCCGTCGACGATGCGCTTGGCGATGCCCTGCACGATACCCGCGAGACGGAACAGGTTGTAGGCGAAATACCAGTTGAGGTTTTCGATCGGCGGCACGCCCGCCGCCTTGCAGTAGATCGCTTCCGCTTCCTTCATGTCGGGAATGTTCAGCGCTTTCAGGTCCGCGCCGTCGAGGCCCGGCATCACCCACTGCATCAGGAGATACGCGAAATCGGCCATCGGATCGCCAAGCGTCGACAGCTCCCAGTCCAGCACCGCCTTCACCTGCGGCTTGTCGGCATGGAAGATCATGTTGTCGAGGCGATAATCGCCATGCACCACCGAGACGCGCTTCTGCTCGGGCACCGTTCTCGGGAGCCACTCCATCAGCCTGTCCATTTCCGGAATCACATCCGTTTCGGATGCGCGATACTGCTTGGTCCAGCGATCGACCTGCCGCGCGAAATAATTGCCGGGCTTGCCGAAGTCGCCGAGGCCGATCCTCTCCGGATCGTAGCTGTGCAGCTTCGCCAGCGTTTCGATCTTCGAGGTGAAGACCGCATGGCGCTCCTTGGGATCGAGATTCGGCAGCGTCGGATTCCAGAACACCCGCCCCTCTTCCATCGACATGATGTAAAAGTGCGAGCCGATCACCGCATCGTCCATGCACAGCGCATAAGCACGCGCCACCGGAAAGCCTTGCGCATGCAAGGCCGCGATCACCTTGAATTCGCGATCCACGGCATGAGCCGACGGCAGCAGTTTGCCGAACGGCTTGCGTCGCATCACGTAAGAGGTCTTTGGCGTGTCAAGACGGTATGTCGGGTTCGACTGGCCACCCTTGAACTGCGAGACCGTCAGCGGCCCCGCAAATCCCTCGACATGCGAACTCATCCAAGCGGCGAGATTCGCTTCATTGATGCGATGCCGTTCCTCGACCGGCTTGGTGCCGGAGAAATCGGCGTCGTCTCTGACCCCTAGACCCATGCGGTTCCCAATCTTTTTTTGATCGTCCGGAAATGCGGCCTGTCCGATGCAACAGGCCGCATTCCGTATTCTTGTATTGATCATGTTTTGCGGCGAACCGTGGTTCGCTTCGCCGCAAAACGCTTTAGTGATTGGAATACTTCCGAAGCTCAAGCCGTGCAATGGCGCGGTTGTGAACCTCGTCCGGACCATCTGCGAGACGCAGCGTGCGGATGCCGGCATAGGACTTCGCCAGACCGGCTTCGTCCGACACACCGGCCGCGCCGAAGGCCTGAATGGCTTCGTCGATGATCTTGAGCGCCATGTTCGGCGCGGCGACCTTGATCATTGCGATTTCGGTCTGCGCGGCCTTGTTGCCAACCTTGTCCATCATGTCCGCCGCCTTGAGGCAGAGCAGACGGGTCATATCGATGTTGGTGCGTGCTTCGCCGATGCGCTGCTCCCACACCGACTGCTCGATGATCTTCTTGCCGAACGCCGTGCGCGACGACAGGCGCTTGACCATCTTCTCGAGCGCGGCTTCCGCAGCGCCGATGGTGCGCATGCAGTGATGGATACGGCCGGGGCCGAGGCGGCCCTGCGCGATCTCGAAGCCACGTCCCTCACCGAGCAGGATGTTGCTGACCGGCACGCGGACGTTTTCGAGCAGGATCTGCGCGTGGCCGTGCGGCGCATCGTCGAAACCGAACACCGGAAGCATGCGCTCGATGGTGATGCCGGGCGTGTCGAGCGGAACGAGAATCTGCGACTGCTGCTGGTGGCGCGCCGCGTTCGGATCGGTCTTGCCCATCAGGATCGTGATCTTGCAGCGCGGATCGCCGGCGCCGGACGACCACCACTTGCGGCCGTTGATGACGTAATGATCGCCATCGCGCTTGATGCTGGTTTCGATGTTGGTCGCATCCGACGACGCCACCGCAGGCTCGGTCATCAGGAACGCGGAGCGGATTTCGCCGTTCATCAGCGGCTTCAGCCACTGGCGCTTCTGCTCCTTGGTGCCGTAGCGCATGAACACTTCCATGTTGCCGGTGTCGGGCGCGGAGCAATTGAACACTTCAGAGGCCCAGTAGAAATGGCCCATCTGTTCGGCAAGCAGCGCGTATTCGAGATTGGTCAGACCGGCGCCGCGGAATTCATCGTCTTCATGCTCGTTCGGCGGCATGAACATGTTCCAGAGGCCTTCGGCCTTTGCCTTCTTCTTCAGGTCTTCGAGGATCGGAATGACTTTCCAGCGATCGCCCTGTGCGTCCTGCTGCTTGTAGATCGGAGCAGCGGGGCGGACATGCTTGTCCATGAACGCGATTACGCGGTTGCGCCACTCGGTCTGGCGCTCAGACATCGTGAAATCCATCGGACCGTCCTCTCCTTGTTCGTTGAAAAACGTCTTGCAACACCCGCGACCGGCTGTCCATCCGGGACAACAACGTCAGCATTATTGACATTTGTCCGTCCCAGCGAATGCCTTGCCGCGCAGCAATCTTGCTGCTAGGTTGATTTCATACATTTGTTTGAATGGCAAGCCAGGAACGAAACCGCATCAAACAAATGTATGATTTTCATTCCGCAGCGTGGAATACACCGCGCTTTTGCATGCCACCTCTTACCGTTCACGATATCGATGGCCAGCGATCAAACCAAAACAGCCATTCTCACCGCAGCCGAGGCGCTCTGGGCGCATCGCAGCTTCGGCGAAGTCACGATGCGCGACATCGTCGCCGCCGCTGGCGTCAATCTGGCCGCGGTGAACTATCATTTCGGGTCAAAGGATGAACTGCTCGCCGAACTGTTCGTCAGCCGGACCACGGTGCTGAACCGCGAGCGCTTTGCCGAACTGAAAGCCGCTGAACTGGCAGGCAATGGCCGACCGAGTGTGGACGCGATCCTGCACGCGCTGGTTGGCCCTCCCCTGCGCTGGTGTCTTAGCCCCGACCAGCAGCGCTCCGCCGCCGCCCGCTTCATGACGCGGGCCTCGGTCGAGACCGTGCCGCCGATCAAGAAGATCGTGGATCGCGAATTCCGCCATCTGCAGCGCTTCGCCAATGCGCTGCGGCAGGCCCTGCCCCACCGCGATGAAGTGGATATCTATTGGGGCCTGCACTTCGCGCTGGCGATGATCCGCCAGACCGTGACCGACAGCGAGCGCCTGAAGAAACTGTCCGGCGGGCTGTGCGACCTCAACAACACCGACGATATCATTGAGCGGATCGTTGCCGTCGCGCGCGACGCGCTGGAAGGTGATGGAGCAGCCAGAACGCCTGTCGCGATCCGCGCCTCAGGTACGCGCAAGGCCTGACAGATCCGGGCGGCCTGCCGATCTCGGCATAATTTAATGAAGGAGGCGCGACGGGAACCGCCGCGCCTCCTGTTTTTTACGCGTGAAGCGATCAGCCGATCAATACGGGCAGATCGTCCGGCCCCAGCGCGGGCTCCAGTAGCAGCCCGGCGCAATGATGCCGAAGCCGACGCCACGGCCCCGACCCCAGCCGCGACCGCGGCCACGAGCCCAACCACCACCACGGCCGCGTCCGCCACCGCCACGTCCGCCGCCGCGGCCACCGCCACGCGCTTCCGCCGCCGTCGATGTCGCAGCCGACACGAACAGCGACGATCCGAGCATGCTGATCGAATAGACCAGCACGAGGGCGATGGCTGCCAGGCCACGCTTCAGAATGTTCAAGCGAGTCTTGCTTTGAGTCATGGGAGACCCTCCAGTTCAGCAAGCGCTTGATGCGCCCGCTTTCTTTTCGTCTTGTCGAGCCCGCGTCCCGTTCAGGCCCATTCTAAAAACGATTGTGCAAAATAGCAGAGTATCAATCGAGTCATCCTCCCCAAGACTAGGGGGAAGTCGGCTCGCAGGTCAAGAAACCCGGGACCCATCGCCATTACTCGTCCTAATAGCGCGGCGTTCATCTTGTTCCGATCACATTGTCTTCACGCTGGCACGCACTATGCTGAAATGCTTCGCATCTGCGAGATGAACCATCCGGGCATTTCCGTCACAAAGACTGTAGTCAGGTCGTTTTCCGAAAGTCGCCAATGCCAAAAAAACATACTTACGTCCTCGGCCTCAATACTTACGACCACGACGTGAGCGCCTGCCTGCTGCGGGATGGTGCGATCGCCTATGCCATCGCCAAGGAGCGGATTACCCGGGAGAAGCACGCCAGCGGCTTCTACAAGGAAGTCATCGATTATTGCCTCGATGCCGAAGGCATCACGATGGACGACATCGATCTGGTGGTCCGCAACTGCTACATCCTGCCGGTGCCGGAGATGGAAGACCGGCTGATGTATCAGGACCTGCCCGGCTTCCTTCCCGAATATGAACGCGCGGAGGCCAAGGCGCATCCCTGGTTCAGGTCGAACTCCGACAAGGTGGTGACGATCTCCCATCACCTCGCCCATGCCTACAGCGCCTTCGCGGTCTCTCCGTTCGAGAGCGGCGCCATCATGATCGTGGATGGTGTCGGCAGCTATCGTTCGGATGTGAACGAACAGTTTCCCGAAGCGGATACGGCCACGCCGCTCGCGCGCGAGTCCGAGAGCTACTACACGTTCTCCGGCACCCAGCTCTCCTGCATCAAGAAAGTCTGGATGGAGCCGGATCGCGGCTTTCTCAGCGACGAGTTCTACAACATGCCGGGCCTCGGCGCGCTTTACAGCCGCGCCTCCACCTATGTGTTCGGCGACTGGAACAAGTGCGGCGAACTGATGGGCCTCGCGCCTTATGGACGCCACGGCAATATCGAGTCGCTGATGTCGATCAGGGACAACAAGCTCACCGTTCCGCGCTGGACCGCGAAACTCAACAAGCCCTACATCCCCGACGCCGGCGAGAAGTGGGACACCAGTCCGGCCATGAAGCACTGGGAAGATGTCGCATGGCGCGTGCAGGACGACACTGAAAAGGTGCTGCTCGCGCGCACCGCGTGGCTGCGCGATACCACCGGCGCGCAAAATCTCTGCATCGCGGGCGGCGTGGCGCTGAACTGCGTCGCCAACGGCCGGATCGCGCGCGAAGGCGGTTTCCCGAATGTCTGGATTCAGCCCGCAGCGGGTGATGACGGCATTGCCATCGGCTGTGCCTATTACGGCTGGCATGAAATCCTGAAACAGCCGCGCTCCTTCGTGATGGAGCATTCCTATGTCGGCAAGCCTTATACCGACGCGGATGTAAACAAGGCGCTGAGCAAATCCCTCGTCAGCATCCAGACGACGCAAAGCCGCAGCGACAACATCGCGCGCGACACCGCGAAGCTTCTCGCCGATCAGAAGGTAATCGGCTGGTTTCAGGATCGCTCCGAGTTCGGGCCGCGCGCGCTCGGCAACCGCAGCCTGATCGCCGATCCGCGCAAGGCGGAGATGAAGGACATTCTCAACAGTCGGGTGAAGCATCGCCAGCCGTTCCGCCCGTTCGCGCCCATCGTGCTTTATGAACGCGCAAAAGAAGTGTTCGAAGGCGAGGAGGATTCGCCGTTCATGCTGATCGCCAAGAACGTTCGCCCGGAATGGCGCGACAAAATTCCGGCCATCGTCCATGTCGACGGCACGGCGCGGGTGCAGACCGTGCGCGAGGCGACCAATCCAACACTCTATCGCCTGCTGAAGGAGTTCGAGGCGCTGACCGGCGTGCCGGTCCTGATCAACACGTCATTCAACGTCAAGGGCGAGCCGATTATCGAAACGCCGCGCGATGCCGTGATCTGCTTCTTGACCACGGGCATCGATCACCTCGTGATGCACGACATGCTGGTCTCCAAGAACGCGATGCATAAAGTGGTCGGGCCGCTCGTCAACACCTACACCGACGTCGCCGCGCTGGTGATGTCGAACATCAAGACGGCATAAGCCCGGCTTCAGGATTCATTGATACCGACGCCGCGCTCAGCGAGCACGTCCTGTGCCTTTTCAGTCAGCCGGAGTCCGCCGCCCTGGGTTTCCGGCTCGCGCCGGACCAATCCCAGCGCGATCAATCCGATGACCCGCGTCAACCTTGAGGACTCCAGCGGTGCGCTGAGCCCGCCGCCGATATCGCAAAGGAGCGAAATGTCGCTGTCGGTGATGTCATAATCCCGCATTTCAACCTCCCTATGGGACGAAACGAGGTAAGCGCCGAACACCGGTCGTGTTCCATATTCGACCGCGGAAAACAGGCGTACAGGTATTCAATCACCAGGCGATAGACTTGCCTCAAACCGGCTTCATACTGGCGTCGATCAGCATTTTTGCCGCCGCCAGAGCCGACTGCGCGGGGCCGTCATGGAATTGCTGGCCAGTGACGTAGATGCCTTCGATCAGCAGCAGCAGCGCATCGCCCAGCACCGCGGGCCGTTGCGCGCCCATCGCCGCGGCAAGTTCGCGCAGCCGCGTTCGCAAGGCTTTCTTGTGAATCTCCGCAACCTGCCGCGCCGGATGATCGGAAGACGGATATTCCACCGTGACGTTGCTGAGCCCGCAGCCGCGGTATCCCTTGCGAACGGCCCGCGAAGACAGATCGCGGATATAGGCCAGCACGTGCTCACGCGGGTCGCGGTAAGTCTTGCCGCCCGGCCTCTCGAAACTTTCCCAGCAATCCCGCTCGTAGTCGCGAAGATAGGCCGCCGCGAGGTCGTCCTTCGACGGGAACGTGCGGTACAGGCTGGGCTTCGTCACCCCTGCCCGATTCACGATCTCGTCGACGCCAACCGCGCGAATGCCTTCGCGATAGAACAATTCGCGCGCCGAGGCGCGAATGCGGTCCGCCGCACGGGGAGGCTCGGTCCGATCGGCAGTTTTCCTTGGCGCAACCTTTGGACGGGGGTTTTTGCTCATGCTGACCCTTGCGGAGCGCGTAACTCGCGCCCTTGACAATGTTACCGACCGGTACGTATTGAGAGACAGGAAATACGTACCGGTAAGTAACATGCAGAACAGCCCCGCTTCAAGCCGCCCTTTCGGTCAGAACTATGCCTTCGTCGTTGTCGCCGTCATTTTCCTGGCGCTGCTGACGGCGGCGGGCCTGCGGTCCACGCCGGGCGTTCTGATCCTGCCGTTGCAAAACGCGTTCGGCTGGAGCGTCGATGTTATTTCGGCGTCCGCGGCCATCGGCATTTTCCTTTACGGACTCGCCGGACCGTTCGCGGCGGCCGTGATGCAGAGCTTCGGCATCCGCCGGACCGTGCTCGGCGCGCTCGCGCTGATGTCCGCCGCGACCGGCGCCAGCTACTTCATGACCGAGCCATGGCATCTGGTGCTGACCTGGGGACTCCTTTCGGGCATCGGCTCCGGCGCCGTCGCCAACGTGCTCGGCGCGACCATCGTCAATCGCTGGTTCACCACCAATCGCGGCCTCATGATGGGCCTGCTCACGGCGAGTACCGCGACCGGCACCTTGATCTTCATGCCGGGCCTTGCCGCGCTGGTTCAGTGGGGCGGCTGGAAGCCGGTGGTGCTGACCATCGCCTTCTGCTGCGCGGCGCTTATTCCGCTGGTGTATTTTCTGGTACCGGAGCGGCCCGGCTCCATCGGCTTGCGCTCCTACGGCGGCACGACAGATGACGTGGCGACGCCGCCGACCGGAAATCCTTTCGCGAACGCCATCGGCCACCTCATCAGCGCTGCGAAGACGCGAACGTTCTGGCTGCTGTTCGCCACGTTTTTCATCTGCGGCTTCACCACCAACGGCCTCGTCGGCACGCATCTGATCTCGTTTTGCGGTGACTACGGCATTGCCGCAGTCCAGGCGGCCAGCCTGCTCGCGCTGATGGGAATCTTCGACCTGTTCGGCACTACGCTCTCGGGCTGGCTGACGGACCGATTCGATCCGCGCAAACTGCTGTTCGTGTATTACGGACTGCGCGGCCTGTCGCTGATCTACCTGCCCTATTCGGACTTCTCGCTGACCAGCCTTACGATCTTTGCCGTGTTCTATGGCCTCGACTGGATCGCCACGGTGCCGCCGACCGTGCGCATCGCCAACGATGCGTTCGGCGACAAAAACGCGCCGGTGATTTTCGGATGGATCGTGGCCGGGCATCAGCTCGGAGCCGCCTCGGCCGCGCTGTTTGCAGGCATCATGCGCTCGGCCCAGGGCAACTACCTTCAGACCTTCATGATCGCGGGAGCGACGGGAATCATCGCCGCTATTCTGTCGCTGACCATCGCGCGCCAGCCTGCCGCGCCGCGCGCCTTCGCAGCCTGATCGCGTCAGACCGATCTTCAGGCGTTCGCAAAAGGCACGACGACATTGCGGGCGTTGACGTCGCGCTGCTGCAGACGGAAGAACGCGGCATAGCGGCCGCCTTTCTGCAGCAGGTCCTTGTGCAGCCCCTGCTCCACGACAATGCCGTCCTCGATCACCAGGATCTGGTCCGCATTCATGATCGTATGAAGACGATGCGCGATGACGATCGTGGTGCGGCCCTGGCAAAGCTCCTCAATGGCTTCCTGAACGAGCTTCTCCGATTCCGAGTCAAGCGCGGCCGTCGCCTCGTCAAGCAGGATGATCGGCGCGTTCTTGATGAGCGCGCGCGCAATAGCGATGCGCTGACGCTGCCCGCCGGACAGTTGCGTGCCGTGCTCGCCAACCGGCGTGTCGTACCCCGCCGGAAAGCTCATGATGAAATCATGCGCATGGGCGCTCTTGGCCGCAGCCTCGATTTCATCCTGCGTCGCGCCGATTTTGCCGAAGAGGCTGTTGTCGCGGATGGAGCCGCGAAACAGATAAACGTCCTGCCCGACATAACCGATCTGGGAGCGCAGGGACGCGCGCGAACAATCCGAGATGATCTGTTTGTCGATGACGACCGCGCCTTGATCCACTTCGTAGAATCGCAGCAGCAGCGACAGGACCGTTGATTTTCCGCCGCCGGAGGGACCGACGAGCGCCGTGACCTTCCCGGGAGGCGCAATAAAGCTCATACGCCTCAACACCGGCTGCTCCGGGCGATAGCCGAACGTCACATCGCGCAGTTCGACCTGCGCCCGCTCCAGCTTCAGCGCAGGCTTGCCGTCGTCATTCGGTTCGGACGCAGGACTGTCAACGATTTCGAGCAGCATGCGCGCGCCAATCCGGAGA
>Ga0066255_1001914_pt1 | contig 12792 bp, 13 predicted proteins | sample ThiBiot_750_biof_FD_71148 | JGI IMG/M metagenome (GOLD analysis project Ga0066255, IMG submission 71148) | Wastewater bioreactor microbial communities from Cape Town, South Africa - Thiocy_expt_750_biof (version 2) | ecosystem: Engineered > Bioreactor > Thiocyanate-remediating >... | reverse complement strand
CCGCTCTTCTGCAGCAGCGTGAACAATGCCGCCCCGGCGATGCTGCCGATCACGCCGCCCACCACCAGCACCACGCCCATATGGACGTCCACGCCGCCGCGGCGGAAATGCGCGAGCACGCCCGAGACGCTGGCGCCGGTCACCTGGCTCGCCGCGGATGCGGCGGCAACGGTCGGCGGGATGCCGTAGAAGATCAGCAGCGGCGTGGTAAGGAACCCGCCGCCCACGCCGAACATGCCCGAGAGCAGGCCCACGCCGAACCCGAGCGCGACGATGACGAGCGCATTGACCGACAGGTTGGCGATCGGGAGGTAGAGGTCCATCTTGCCCGCAGCGATACCGCGTTTGCCCGGCAGTGCAAAAGCCTGTCTGGCCTCACCTTGCAGATACGACCCGATGCGCCGCCGCGCCGATCGGGGCGCCCGGCTCGATGCCGGCCAGATCGGCAAGCATCGTTGCGGGCGCCATCCTGCGCCATCGGATCGTCGAGCGCGCAGGCAGATGCCTCGTTCTTGCCGCGGAGCGGGCGATCACGCGCCATTGCCGCGGGGCCGGCAGGCAGTGCTCGCGCCCTTCCGGCCCGGGAGCGGCGATGCCCCCATCCGGTACGTTCGTCATGCCCCGATGAGATGCAGCGTCGAGACCGCCATCGCGTTCCACACGCTATGTGCGCCCATCGTCACCGCGAACGCCTGACGGAAACCATGCGCCGGGCGGATCCGCATGTAGAGATGGGCCAATATGGCAAACGCCATTCCCGTGGCAATGGACGGGACGTTCGCGCCATGCGCGAGCCATCCGGCGGCAAAGGCAAGCATGAGCGCCAGCCAACGCCACGGGCCGCGCCATCTGCCCATCAAAGCCCATAGCAGAGAGAATAATATGGTCTCCAGGAAGGGAGACAGGAATATATCCACCAGCACCGATGCCGGAGTCGTTTCCGCGGGCCGGTGCTCGGCACCCCCAATCTCGCCGGAAAGCGCCGCCCACGCAAAGACGAAGGATGCGACGACAAGATAGATGCCGATGCCATAGGCGAGCGCGAGACGGGTCGCGCGCCCGAATTTCATTGGCGTCAATGCGATTTGGGGCGAACCTTCCTGCGAAGCGCCACGAATAGAAGACATGCACCAACCGACGCCATGAACGCAGGAAATCCGCGTATGCCGGCGAAGATATCCAGCACCGCGAAACATGCAACGGATATCAGGATGAAATAGAATATCTCATATTTGATCTTCATGCGATCCTCGATCGACAGGCTGGCGACGCGAGGTCGCCAGCCGAGAAGATATCAGTGAAATCCGAGATTGGGTGGCGGCGGGCCGCCATTTTCCGCCACATGCTTTACCGCGTCATACACGGCCTTCCCGAGGAAGGATCCGATGAAAGCACGCGCGATCGTGCTCAGGCCTCCATTGACGAGGGCGATCTGATCGTCGTTCAGATCGATGATACCAACATCGCTGGAGAGTGAATGAGCGAAATTATCTGACACCATTTCGGCTCCATCTTTCAAACAGTGCGACGGCACATTCCGAAGCTACTGAAATTTCATTTCATCATTAAATATAGATTCGGTCAATCGTTGACTCCGATCGGTATATTCGCCAGCATCATTACGAATCATGGCCGAATGGAGGAACTATGCAGTATTCTTATTTGAGTAATACTTCTGTCATGATCGAGTTGAACGCCGACGAGATCGATCAAGTCGATGGCGGCCTCTATCGCATCGCCGGGTCGGTGCTCGGCGGGCTGGTCTATGAGCTGGTGAAGCGCGTGGCGGAAAATGGTGGTCCGCCGCCACCCAATCTCGGCTTTCACTGATCGAAACACAGGCCGCGGATGCGGGGCGGGCTTGCACGTCGGCGTCTGCGCGACACCCCTCTTCCCCGGGCCTCTTCCCCGGGCCGGATGGCGGGGAAGAGGGGCCCCCTCACGGCGGCACAGGCTGACCGGCCGTTCCCTTTGAGCAGAGGAAGGTGAAGCGGATTATTCCGCCGCCACCGCCTCCGCCGCATCGTCATTGAGCGGCTGGGGCAGGCGCGACAGCATTTCCCTGGGCACCACCTGCCAGAAGGCACCGATCGCGCGGTCCCAGTCCTCGAGCAGGCCGGCTGCCCATTTGCTGTCGGTCGCGGCGACATGCGCCTCGACCAGCGCGCGCAGCCGGGCTTCCCAATGCGCCGAGGCCAGGCGCTGCCAGACGATGCTCTCCGGGTTGGCGCGCTGCGCGAAGCTGTCGTCCGCGTCATAGACGAAGGCCATGCCGCCCGTCATGCCCGCGCCGAAATTCATGCCGACCTCGCCGAGCAGCACCGCGATGCCGCCGGTCATGTATTCGCAGCCATTCGCGCCGCAGCCTTCGACCACCACTTCGGCGCCCGAATTGCGCACCGCGAAGCGCTCGCCCGCCTGGCCGGCGGCGAACAGCCGGCCCGAAGTGGCGCCATAGAGCACGGTGTTGCCGAGGATCGTGTTCTTCCACGATTCGATCGGCGAGCTGACCAGCGGCCGCACCACGATCGTCCCGCCCGACAGGCCCTTGCCGACATAGTCGTTGCTGTCGCCGAACACTTCGAGCGTCACGCCCTTGCACAGGAACGCGCCGAGCGACTGGCCGGCCGAACCGCGCAGGCGGACATGGACATGCCCGTCGGCAAGCGCCGACATGCCGAAGCGGCGCGTGATCTCGGACGAGAGCCGCGTACCCACCGCGCGGTGCGTGTTCCGCACATTATAGGTGAGCTGCATCTTCTCGCGCCGCGCGAAGACCGGGGCGGCATCCTTGATCATCTGCGCATCGAGGCTGTCGGGCACTTCGTTGCGGAAGGTCGACAGGCTGAAGCGGCGCTCGGCATCGTCGGCATCGACCTTGGCGAGGATCGGGTTCAGGTCGAGATCGTCGAGATGCTCGGCGCCGCGGCTGACCTGGCGGAGCAGCTCGGTGCGGCCGATCACTTCGTCCAGGCTCTTGAACCCCAGCCGCGCCAGGATCTCGCGGACCTCCTCGGCGATGAAGGTCATCAGGTTGATGACCTTTTCCGGCGTGCCGACGAATTTCTGGCGCAGCTTCTCGTCCTGGGTACAGACGCCGACCGGGCAGGTGTTCGAATGGCACTGGCGCACCATGATGCACCCCATGGCGACCAGCGACAGCGTGCCGATGCCGAACTCCTCGGCGCCAAGGATCGCGGCGATGACGATGTCGCGCCCGGTCTTGAGCCCGCCATCGGTGCGCAGCTTCACCCGGCCGCGCAGGCCGTTGAGCGTGAGCGTCTGGTTCACTTCGGTCAGGCCCATTTCCCAGGGCGTGCCGGCATATTTCACCGAAGTCTGGGGCGAGGCGCCGGTGCCGCCGACATGGCCGGCGACGAGGATGACGTCGGCATGCGCCTTGGCCACGCCCGCCGCCACCGTGCCGATGCCCGCCGAGCTGACCAGCTTCACGCACACCCGGGCGCGCGGGTTGATCATCTTCAAGTCGTAGATGAGCTGCGCCAGGTCCTCGATCGAATAGATGTCATGGTGCGGCGGCGGCGAGATCAAAGTCACGCCCGGCGTCGCGTGGCGCAGCCTGGCGATGAACTCGGTGACCTTGAAACCGGGCAGCTGGCCGCCCTCGCCGGGCTTGGCGCCCTGGGCGACCTTGATCTCGATCTCGTCGCAGGCGTTCAGATATTCGGCGGTGACGCCGAAACGGCCCGAGGCGATCTGCTTGATCGTGGAATTGGCATTGTCGCCATTCTCGTACGGCGTGTAGCGGTTCTTGTCCTCGCCGCCTTCGCCCGACACCGCCTTGGCGCCGATGCGGTTCATCGCGATCGCCAGCGTCTCGTGCGCCTCCGGGCTGAGCGCGCCGAGCGACATGCCCGGCGTGACGAAGCGCTTGCGGATCTCGGTGATCGCCTCGACCTGGTCGATCTGGATGCCTTCGTTCGGGAAATTGAACTCGAGCAGGTCGCGCAGATAGACCGGCGGCAGGTCGCGCACGCCGCGCGAGAAGGCGAGATAGGACGAATAGCTGTCGGTCGAGACCGCCGTCTGCAGCAGGTGCATGAGCTGGGCCGAATAGGCATGCGTCTCGCCGCCATGGCGCTGGCGATAGAAGCCGCCGATCGGCAGTGTCGCGACGCCGCGATCATAGCCCGCCTGGTGACGAAGCATCGCCGAGAGATGGAGCGAGGCATAGCCCTCGCCCGAGATCTTGGCGGGCATGCCGGGGAACAGGTCGTTTACCAGCGCCCGGCTGAGGCCCACCGCCTCGAAATTATAGCCGCCGCGATAGGAGGAGATCACCGCGATCCCCATCTTCGGCCTCGAAATTATAGCCGCCGCGATAGGAGGAGATCACTGCGATCCCCATCTTCGACATGATCTTGAGCAGGCCCTCGTCGATCGCCTTGCGGTGGCGCTTGAGGCATTCCTCCAGCGCGATGTCGCCGAACAGGCCGCGCGCATGGCGATCGGCGATCGAGGCTTCGGTGAGATAGGCGTTCACCGTGGTCGCGCCGACGCCGATCAGCACCGCGTAATAATGGGTGTCGAGGCATTCCGAGCTGCGGACGTTGACCGAGGCGTAGGAACGCAGGCCCCGGCGGACCAGGTGCGTGTGCACCGCCGCCGCCGCCAGCACGCCGGCGATGGCGACGCGGCTCTCCGAAACATGCTCGTCCGTCAGGAACAGCTCGGTGCAGCCGGCGCGGACCGCCTGCTCGGCCTCGTAGCGGATGCGGCGGATCGCCTCGCGCAGGTCGTCCGGATCGTCGCCGACCGGGAAGGTGCAGTCGATCTCAGCGCACTGGTCGCCGAAATGCGCGCGCAGCCGATCCCAATCGCCATTGGTGAGTACCGGGCTGTCGAGCACCAGCACCTTCGAGCCGCCGCCCTCGGTGTCGAGGATGTTGGCGAGGTTGCCGAAGCGCGTCTTGAGCGTCATCACCTGCCGTTCGCGCAGGGAGTCGATCGGCGGATTGGTGACCTGGCTGAAATTCTGGCGGAAGAACTGGCTGATCAGGCGCGGCTTGTCCGAGATGACGGCAAGCGGCGTGTCGTCGCCCATCGAGCCGATCGCTTCCTTGGCGGTCTCGACCATCGGGGCGAGGATCAGCTCCATGTCCTCGAGCGTCTGCCCGGCCGCGACCTGCCGACGGGTCAGCTCGGCCCGATCGAAGCGCAGCGGCGCGGCATCGGGCTCGGGCAGGTCGGCCACGGTGATGAACTCGCCGATCATGGCGGCATAGTCATGCTCGCCGGCGATCCTGTCCTTGATCTCGCGGTCGCAGAGCAGGACGCCCTGGTCGAGGTCGACCGCGATCATCTGGCCCGGGCCCATCCGGCCCTTGGCGATCACGGTCGATTCGGGGATCTGGACCATGCCGGTCTCGGAGCCGACGATCAGCAGGCCGTCCGAAGTCTGGGTGTAGCGCAGCGGGCGCAGCGCGTTGCGGTCGACGCCCGCCACCGCCCAGCGCCCGTCGGTCATCGCCAGCGCGGCGGGGCCGTCCCACGGTTCCATCACCGAGGCAAGGTATTTGTACATCTCGAGATGCTTCTCGGGCGTGTGCTCGTCCCATGCCTCGGGCACCAGCATCAGCTTGGCGGTGGGCGCGTCCCTTCCCGAGCGGCAGATCGCCTCGAACACCGCATCGAGCGCGGCGGTATCCGACGCGCCGGCCGGGATCACCGGCTTGATGTCCTCCGAACGCTCGCCAAAGGCGATGCTCGCCATCTTGATCTCGTGGCTGAGCATCCAGTTCTTGTTGCCGCGGATCGTGTTGATCTCGCCATTGTGCGCCAGGCAGCGGAAGGGCTGGGCCAGCCACCATTGCGGGAAGGTGTTGGTGGAATAGCGCTGGTGGAAGATCGCCACGCGGCTGGTGAAACGCTCGTCGCGCAGGTCCGGATAGAAGTCCGACAGGCTCTCGGCGAGGAACAGGCCCTTGTAGATGATCGAGCGCGTCGAGAGCGAGCAGATGTAGAAGCCGTTGATCTGGGCGGCGATCACCCGCTTCTCGATCCGGCGGCGGACGAGATAGAGTTCCTTCTCGAACTCGGCGGCGTCCATCGCGCCGAGGAGCGGCCCCGCGATCATGATCTGCTCGATCTCGGGGCGCGTCGCCTGCGCCTTCATGCCGATGACCGAGACGTCGACCGGCACCTGGCGCCAGCCATAGATGGTGTAGCCCGCCTCGATGATCTCGCTCTCGACGATCGTGCGGCAGGCCTCCTGCGCGCCCAGGTCGGTGCGCGGCAGGAAGACCATGCCCACCGCCAGCCGGTTCGGCAGCACGCGGTGGCCGCCCGCGGCGATCGCGTCGTCGAAGAAGCGGACGGGCAGGTCGACATGGATGCCGGCGCCGTCGCCGGTCTTGCCGTCGGCATCCACCGCGCCGCGGTGCCACACCGCCTTCAGCGCATCGATCGCCGACTGGACGACGCGGCGCGAGGGCTGGCCGTCGGTCGCGGCGACCAGGCCGACGCCACAGGCGTCTCCCTCGAACTCGGGACGGTACATGCCCTCGCGGGCGAGCCGTTCGCGTTCGTCCAGCTTCATCTCAACTACTCCGTGCCGGTCGACGAAGACGCATGGTCTTCGAGCGTTTCGGGATCGACGCCGAACAGTTCGGCGAGCTTCTTGCGTTCTGCGGGCGACAGGTCGCCCTTGGTGCGCACCGCCGGCAGGTCGGCAGTCGCAGCCTGCGCCTTCCGGACCAGGCCGGGCATCGCGTCCGTCAATTCGGGCATGATCGCGTTCATCGCCTCCATCATGTCCGGCCCCATGGCGATGAGGAGCGCGCGCGACGCATAATGGGCGCCCGCCGGCGTGGCGAAATAGCGATCGAGATCCTCGAGCTCGGCACCGCTGAACTCGCGGGCATAGGCCCTGGCCAACGCGACCCGCGCCTTCGGTTCGACCCTGGTCATGATGTCGCCCATGCCGGCGGTGATGACCTGCATCGTGCGGCGCTGGCGCTCCCGCCAGGCCGGATCGTAGATCTCCATGATCTCGCGCATCTTGACGGCACCCAGCGCCTGGGCCTGCGCCTCGGTGACTCCGCCCATCTGCGCCAGCTTGGCGACCGGCATCTCGCCCACCTGGCCGACGATCTTGTCCATCATCGCGCTGAAGCTCTTGTCGAACAGCTGCTTGTAGATGCCGGCCGGCAGCAGCTTGGCGACGAGACGATCGGCCACGGCCAGGCGAGCGGGATCGACCGGGCCGAGCGCCGGCGCGGCTGGCGCGGGTTGCGGCACCGTCTGCGCCTGCACGGCGCCGCTGCCGGCGAACAGCAGGAAGGCGGCAAGGAAGGACGGGCGCATCACTTGCCGCCCTTCCTTGCGCGATAGTCCGCCGCCAGCTTGTCCTCCAGCGCCTTCAGCTTCGGGAGATTGGCCGCGATCAGCCTGTCCGCCCAGGCCTGGCTCGCCGCCGAGATCCTGGGGTTGACCGTGCCCATCTTCTGCGACGCCGTGCAGCCGGCGAACGCCATCAGCGCGGGATAATCCTCCGCGGTCATCTTTGCCATCACCGCGGCGATCGCCGCCTGCTGCATCTCCTGCGGAGACTGGCCCGGCGCGCTGCCCATCCTCTCATAGGCTTCGGCGCGCACCTTCTGGCCGGTGGGGCTGCCGAAAAAGGCGAGCATGTCGGTCACCTCGGCGGGGGTCAGCGCAGTCCTGAGGATGCCCTCGATCTCCGCGCGCAGCGAGGGAAGCGCGGCGACCAGCGCCGACGCGAACTGCGCGCGCAGCTGGCCGCCCACCGCCTGGCGCATCGCGGGATCGGCGGCATAGGCTGCCTTGCGCTCGGGATTGGCGGCGATCTGCCGATCCATGCCGGTGTCGAAGGCCTTGCCGGCCAGCCGGGTGACCGCCTCGTCCGGCGCCAGCAATGCGACGAGCCTCTGGATATCGGTGTCGGCGACCGGCGCAGCAACCGGCGCGGCGGCGAACGCCGAAGCCGGGGTCGGTGCGGCGGCGCCCAGGGCAAGGGCCAGGAGGAAGGGCTTCATGGGCATCGACAACCTTATCAAGCAGCCCGTGCCGCATCGGCGCGGGCGCGCATCCAGGCATGCATGTGCGCCGCCACGTCGCGGCCGTCGCGAATCGCCCAGACGACCAGACTCGCGCCACGGACAATATCGCCGGCCGCGAAAACGCCGTCGAGGCTGGTCATCATCGTGCGCCCGTCCGTGCGCAGCGTGCCCCAGCGCGTGACGCCCAGCCCCTCGGCACCGAACAGGCGCGGCAGGTCCTCGGGCTCGAAGCCCAGCGCCTTGATCACCAGATCCGCCTGGAGCTGGAAGGCACCGCCCGGATCAAGTTCGGGCGCGCGACGGCCCGAGGCGTCGGGCGCACCCAGCCGCATGCGCGTGGCCCGCACGCCGCTGACCCGGTCGCCACCGTCAAAGGCTTCGGGAGCCGAGAGCCAGACGAACTCGACGCCTTCCTCCTCGGCATTGGCGGTCTCGCGCTGCGAGCCGGGCATGTTCGCCCGGTCGCGGCGATAAAGGCACTTCACCGAGGCCGCGCCCTGGCGAACGGCAGTGCGGACGCAGTCCATCGCGGTGTCGCCGCCGCCGATCACCACGACATGCTTGCCGTTCGCATCGAGGCTGCCGTCGTCAAAGGCCGGAACCGCATCGCCGAAGCCCTTGCGGTTTGAAGCCGTGAGATAGTCGAGCGCCTCGACGATTCCCGTCGCGCCGACGCCCGGCGCCTGGATGCCGCGCGCCTTGTAGACGCCGGTGGCGATCAGCAGCGCATCATGCCGCTTGCGCAGATCGTCGAGGCTCGCTTCCCGGCCGACCGCGAAGCCCAGGTGAAAGACGATCCCGCCCTGTTCGAGCCGCTCGATCCGGCGCATGACGATCTGCTTCTCGAGCTTGAAGCCCGGAATGCCGTAGGTGAGCAGTCCGCCGGCGCGATCGTGCCGGTCATAGACATGCACCTCATAGCCATATTCGCGCAGCTACTCGGCCGCCGCCAGGCCCGCCGGCCCCGCGCCGACGATGCCGACCGACTGGCCGCGCGCCGGGCCCACCGCCACCGGCTCGACCCAGCCCTCTTCCCAGGCGGTGTCGGTGATGAACTTCTCGACCGAGCCGATGGTGACCGCACCATGGCCGGAGAATTCGATGACGCAATTGCCCTCGCACAGCCGGTCCTGGGGGCAGATGCGGCCGCAGATCTCCGGCATGGTCGAGGTGCTGTTCGACAGCGCATAGGCTTCGCGCAGGCGCCCCTCCGCCGTGAGGCGCAGCCAGTCCGGGATGTGATTGTGCAGCGGGCAATGCACCGAGCAATAGGGCACGCCGCATTGCGAGCAGCGGCTGGCCTGTTCCTCGGCCGTGGGCACCGCGTAGCGATCCGCGATCTCGCGGAAATCCTCCGCGCGCAGTTCCGCCCCGCGCTTGCTTGGATAAGCCTGCGCCGTTCCAACGAATTTGAGCATCGTTTCCGCCATGCGGCCGCGCTAACGCCGCAAGCGAGTCGATAAAAGTCAGCAAAGCTGACCTATATTGGGTTTTTCTGCGTCGCCGGCCCGAATTTGAAATATTCTTACGTCATTTTAGGGCCGATACGGACCTTACCGCATCGAGAGCCAGACGATCGCCCCGATGCCGGCGATGATCCGGTACCAGGCAAAGGGCGCGAAACCATGTTTCGAGACGATGCCGACGAACCATTTGATGACGACGATCGCGACGACGAAGGCAGTGACGAAGCCGATGCCGATCTCGTCCCATCCCACGCGGGCCGAGGCGATCGCGTCGTGATTCTTGAGCAGCTCGAGCGTGGTGGCGCCCAGCATCGTGGGGATGGCGAGGAAGAAGCTGAACTCGGCGGCGGTGCGCCGCTCCACGCCCAGGCTGAGCGCGCCCATGATCGTCGCCCCCGAACGGCTTACGCCCGGGATCATCGCGATGCACTGGATGAAACCGATGCCGATCACCCGGACCAACGGGATCTCGGCGATGCCATGGATCGTCGCGGACTTCACCAGCCGCTCGATCACCAGGATCGCGATGCCGCCGATCACCAGCGCCCAGGCGACCACCATCGGCTCGCCGAGCAGCACCTCGATCTTCGAATGGAGCGCGAGGCCGATCACCGCGGCGGGGATGAAGGCGACGAGCAGGTTGCGGGTGAAGCGCCACGAGACCGGGTTCATCCGGAGGAGGCCGGAGGCCACTGCCCAGAAGGTCCGCCAGTAGAGCACCACCACCGCCAGGATGGCGCCGAGCTGGATGACGACGTTGAACATCGCCCAGGTGGCGGCGTCATAGCCGAGCAGCTCGGACGCGAGGATCAGATGGCCGGTCGAGGAGACCGGCAGGAATTCGGTGATCCCCTCGACAATGCCGAGGAGGATCGCAACCAGGGTTTCGCTCATGCTTGGCTATGCTCCGATGCGCCGGCGGCGCGAGAAGATGTTCAGGCGGCCAGCCTGGCGAAGCGGCCGTTGCGGCGATAGCGGACGAGCCAGGTCGAGGCGACGCTGGCGAGCGGCGTCGGCACGATGCCGAGCGCCGCGAGCCCCGGCGCATCGCCCGCGACATTGTCCGCCTGGAGCATGCGCCACTGGTCGCGCGTGATTGGCGTGCCGGGCAACATGGCGATCAGCGCGCCGAGCGGATCGGGCAGTTCGGCAAAGGCCGGCTTGTGGCCGGTCGCGCCGGCGAGCCAGTGGAGGAGCTCGGCCATGGTCAGCGTGTCGGGCCCGCCCAGCGCATAGGCCTGGCCCGCGGACTGCTCCGGCGCGGCGAGCACCGCCGCCACCGCCCGGGCGACGTCGACGACATAGACCGGCTGGAAACGCACGCCGGCGCGCAGCACCGGCACCACCGGCCCCATGCCGAGCATCGCAGCGAACCGGTTGGTGAACTGGTCCTCGCGCCCGAAGACAAAGGAAGGACGCAGGATCACGGCTTCCGGAAAGGCCTGCCGCACCGCGGCCTCGCCCGCCGCCTTGGAACGGCCATAGGCGGAAGCCGAATCCCCCTCGGCGCCAAGCGCGGAGAAATGGACGAGCGATGCGACGCCGGCCGCCCTGGCCGCAGTGGCGACGGTGCGCGCGCCGGCAGTGTTGACGCCGTCGAAATCGCCCTTGAGCACGCCCGCCAGGTTCACCACCGCATCGGCGCCGGCGACCGCGGCGGCGATCGTTTCGGGCCGAGTCACGTCGGCGGCGACGAACTGGGTCTGGCCCAGGCCGCCCAGCGGCTTGAGGAACCAGGCATCGCGCGGCCGGCGCTGGGCGATTCGCAGGCGCGCGCCCGCGGCGAGCAGTTCCTGCGCGACATAGCGGCCGACGAATCCGCCGCCGCCGATCAGCACTATGAGTTTGTCCTTCATGCCCTTGGTCCTGGAACTGAAACCTGCCTGCCGGCCGAGCCTCACCCCATGCCGCGCGGCGGACGGAGAGGCAAGCGCCGGATGGCACCGGGCAGGACGGACCGGATCAGCCGATCGTCATCAGGCTGGCATTGCCCCCCGCCGCGGTGGTGTTGATCGAGATCGATACTTCCTCGAGCAGCAGCTCGATCGGATAGCCGGATTCGCCCGTTGCCAGCAGCGGGACGATCGGTCCGTCCAGCGCCGCCAGTTCCCGGGCCACCGCCACGACGTCCCCTTCGACCAGTGCCGCGGCGAGGGGCTCCGCCGCATCCGGCACGAAGGCCGCGGCGACCCGGGGCGGCAGGCCATGGGGCAACGCCATCCCGTCGAGCCTGCCCTTGTTGCCCGTCGCCAGCACCGCGGCCATCTGGTCATACAGGCCGGATACCGTCACGGGGCGCATCAGGATGCGGCCGCGCGGATGGAGCGCGTAGAGGTTGCGCTCGCCCACCGGCCCCGGCAGCTCACGCTCGAAGCCGAGTGCCGAGGCCGCGCCATAGCGGCGCGCCGCATCGGCAGCCCGCACTTCGCCCTGGGCATCGAGCCAGGCGGCGAATTCGCCCAGCGGCGTCCCGACCGATCCCATGGGCGCGATCGCAACCGGCGCCGCGCCCACCAGCCGGCCGAGATAGAGCGGCCCGCCCGCCTTGGGGCCGGTACCCGAAAGCCCCCGCCCGCCAAAGGGCTGCACCCCGACGATCGCGCCGATCACGTTGCGGTTCACATAGAGATTGCCCGCCTTCACCCGCGCGGTCACTTCGGCGACCGTCTCGTCGAGCCGGGTGTGCAGGCCGAAAGTGAGGCCATAGCCGGTGGCGTTGATCGCATCGATCAGCGCCGGCAGGTCGTCGCGGCGATAGCGCAGCACGTGGAGCACCGGGCCGAACACCTCGCGCTCGACATCGGCGATCGCATCGATCTCGATGATGGTCGGCGGCACGAAGGTGCCGTGCCCGGTCGCGGCCGGCAGGTCCTGCTGCTCGATGCGGTGGCCCCGCGCGCGCATCGTCGCGACATGGCGCTCGATAGTGTCGCGCGCCTCGGCGGTGATCACCGGGCCGGTATCGACGTTGAGCGCGTCGGTGCGGCCGATGCGCAATTCCCTGAGCGCGCCCTTGAGCATCGTCAGCGTGCGATCGGCAACCTCTTCTTGCAGGCACAGGATCCGGAGCGCCGAACAGCGCTGGCCCGCGCTGTCGAACGCCGAGGCGATGACGTCGGCGACGACCTGCTCGGCAAGCGCGGAGGAATCGACGATCATCGCGTTCTGGCCGCCGGTCTCCGCCACCAGCGGAATCGGCCGGCCAGCGGGGGACAGGCGCGGGGCGAGCTGGCGCTGGATCAGGCGGGCCACTTCGGTCGAGCCGGTGAACATCACGCCGGCGG
>Ga0066255_1002172_pt1 | contig 12953 bp, 9 predicted proteins | sample ThiBiot_750_biof_FD_71148 | JGI IMG/M metagenome (GOLD analysis project Ga0066255, IMG submission 71148) | Wastewater bioreactor microbial communities from Cape Town, South Africa - Thiocy_expt_750_biof (version 2) | ecosystem: Engineered > Bioreactor > Thiocyanate-remediating > Anaerobic-Aerobic... | reverse complement strand
CGAAATCAACCAGGGCAACCAGCGCCTCGCGCAAGTCTCGCAGATCCGCAAGTTCCACCTGCTCACCAAGGAGCTGGACCACGACGACGGCGAAGTGACCGCCACCATGAAGGTGCGCCGCGCAAGCATCTACAAGACCTACGCGGCCGAGATCGAGGCGCTGTACCAATAGCCCAGGGCTCAGCGCATGGGGACCTATTCACTATCAAAACAGGAGCTGATAGCGCAATATCCACAAGCGCTTGAAGCGGATTGGACATGAAGAATACCGCCACAGACCCTGCAGCATCCTCCAATGCACCGTCCGCGCCCGCCCCACAGCAGCCCCTGCTGCTGGAGCGCAACGGCGCCATCGCCACGCTGCGCTTCAACCGGCCCGACGCGCTCAACGCCATCGACGTGCCCATGGCCAACGCCTTCCTCACCGCCGTACAGTCCCTCGCTGCCGACCCCGGTGTGCGCGCCGTGGTGCTGTGTGGCAACGGACGGGGCTTCATGGCCGGGGGCGACCTGGCCACGCTGCGCGCCGACCCGGTGCAGGGCGCCATCGACATCCTCACGCCACTCAATGCCGCGCTGCAGTTGCTCGCGCAGATGAACGCGCCGGTCATTGCCCAGGTGCATGGCGCCGCTGCCGGTGCCGGCCTGAGCCTGGTGCTGATGGCCGACTACGTGATCGCTGCCGAAGGCACGCGCTTCAACCTGGCCTACATCAACCTGGGCACCAGCTGCGACGTGGGCGCCTCGTGGGCGCTGCCACGCATCGTGGGCGTGCGCCAGGCGCTGGAGATCGCGCTGCTGGGCGAGGCCTTCACGGCCGACGACGCGCTGCGCCTGGGCCTTGTCAACCGCGTGGTGCCCAGCGCCGAGCTGGACAGCGCCACCGCCGCCCTCGCCCAGCGCCTGGCCAACGGCCCCACGCTGGCCTACGGCGCCATGAAGCGCCTGATGCGCGCGTCGATGGACCACACCCTGCCCGAACAACTGGCCGCTGAAAAAGACGCCTTTGTCCACTGCGCGGGCACCGAAGACTTCCGCGCAGGGGTGGAGGCGTTTCACCGGCGCCAGAGCCCGCAGTTTGTGGGGCGGTAGTCCGGCACTTCTCCTCCATAACCCCTGTTGCACCACGGCCGCCCTTCGCAGGCATTGGTCACGATTCCAGAACACTCCGTTTGCCTGCTCCGGGTTTATGCCGGCGCCGAGGCCGTCTACAGTTCACGCAGTGTCACCACTGGGTGCGAAAAAGACAAATCCCCATGATCACCGTCCGCCCCTCCTCCGAACGGGGCCGGTCCTCCACCGGCTGGCTACACAGCGCCCACAGCTTTTCGTTTGGCGACTACTTTGACCTGCGCCACCAGGGCCATGGCAACCTGCTGGTGTTCAACGATGACACGGTGGCGCCCGGCAAAGGCTTTGGCACGCACGGGCACCGCGACATGGAGATCGTGAGCTATGTGCTCGACGGCGCCCTGGGCCACCAGGACAACCTGCACGAACGCACCGGCCAACAACCTGGCGGCCCGGCGGCCTCGGGCGCACCAGGGGCTGATCCGGCAGAGGCCCCCACTGGCATCCTGCACCCGGGCGACGTACAGCGCATGAGCGCAGGCTGGGGCGTGCGCCACAGCGAATTCAATGCGCTGCCCGACCAGCCCACCCATTTCCTGCAGATCTGGATCAAGCCCCTGTTCACCGGCATACGCCCCAGCTACGCGCAAAAACACTTCCCGCCCGCAGACCGCCGGGGCCGCCTGGTGCGCATTGCCTCGCGCCGGGGAGAGGACGGCTCGGTGACCATGAACGCCGATGCCTCCATCTGGGCAGGCCTGCTGGACGGCAGCGAAACTGCCACCCAAGTGCTGAATCCTGAACGCCTGGCGTATGTGCACGTGGCGCGGGGCGCGCTGCAAGTCAACGGCATCGCACTGTCTGGTGGCGATGGCGCCTTGCTGGACGGCGAAAACACGCTGACCCTGCACGACGGCCACCACGCCGAGGTGCTGGTGTTTGACCTGGCGCGGCGTTAAGACACCTGACGCCCAACACCAGCGCACGGAACTGCCCCCATGACCCCCGACAACGCCTTCCTTCACCTGCCCGAGCTGCAAGGCCGGCTGACCCCTGCCCATGCCTCAGGCCTGCGCCTCACCGACGGCGTGCTGGCCGAGTGGGACGCCCAGGCGCGCTGTCAGGGCCTGCCCGCCCACTGGCGCCTGCCAGACCACGAGGTTGAGCAATCCCGCCGCGAGGTGCTTTCCACCATCACGGCCCAGCAGCAGGATCTGTGGGTGTTTGCCTATGGCTCGCTGATGTGGAACCCGGGCTTTCACTTTGGCGAAGTGCGCCGCGCCTGCCTGCCCGGCTTTGCACGCCGCTTTGCGCTGAGCACCACCATCGGCCGGGGCACCCCTGATTGCCCGGGCCTGGTGCTGACCTTGCAGCGCACGGGCGACGAAGATCCACAGGGCTGCGAGGGCCTCGCATTCCGCATTCCGGCACCGCTGGTGGAGGACGAGTCCCGCATGCTGTGGCGACGCGAGATGATCACGGGTGCCTACTGCCCGCAACTGCTGCCCCTGCCAACGCCCCAGGGCGAGGTGCAGGCGCTGGTGCTGGTCGCCAACACGGCCCACACCCATTACCGGGGCGACCTGTCCCTGCAGGCCACGGCCGCAACCATTGCCACCGCCTGCGGGCGCATTGGCAGCAACCGGGACTATCTGGAGCAGCTGGTGCAGCAGTGCGAGGTGCTGGGCATTGAAGACACCTATGTACGTGAGCTGGCGGCGTTGGTGGATGCCGCATGCGGCCGCAGCCGGTGAAGCCACCATGGCCCGGCGGGCCACGGTGTCAGAACGGTGCCGATTCCGGGTCGGTATCGACGGGCACTTCGCGGGGACCAGTCACCACCCCACCCCCAGCCACTTTGCGCGCCGGGGCAGAGGGTACTTCTGCGGCCATCGGTGGCCGTGATGCCGCTGGAGCGGTTTCCGCCCGGTCGCTGGCCACGGCCTGCGCTGCACTCGCCACCCCACTCTCCGACTCCCCTCCCAGCGCATCGATCAGGTCCGGAATCAGCTTGACCAGTTCGCCGGTGGCGATCGCCACGTCGGTGTCAAACCCGCCGTCGTCCGCCTTGGTGCCTTCAAACACGGTGTCGAGAAACGACACTTTCTTGATCTGCAGGCCTTCGGTGAGCATGAAGCTCACGCGGTCGTCCCAGGTGAGTGCCAGCTTAGTGGGCAGCTTGCCAGCGTCGATGTGGGCCTGCACCTCTTCGATGTCGAGCGGGTGGCGGGCGTAGCGCACCACGGCTTTTTCTTCGTTGGCGCTTTTGAGTTCGCACTCGCGGTCCACCGTGAAGCCCACGGGCGGCTCCTGCTCCTTAAGCCAGTGGGCCATGGCGGCCTGGGGGCTGGTCTGGGTGTCGAGCAGCGACACCGACAGGCCGGGCAGCGATTCGACCAGCAGGGTCACCACTTCATCGGCGCGGCCCTGGCTGGACGTGTCCAGCACCAGCAGGCGCGAGGCCGTATCGATCCAGATCCACATCGAGCCTTGCTTGGTGAAGGCCATGGGCAGCAGGTCCAGCTTGGCCTCGTCTTTGAGCTCCTTGCTTTCCTTCTTGCCGGGCTTGCGGCCGGTTTCCTTTTCGATGCGTTCGGCCTTTTCCTTGACCTTGCGCGCCAGCACGCTGCCGGGCAGCACCTTGGTCTCGACCATAAAGCGCAGGATCCACTGCCCACCCACCGATTCGACCAGGGGGCCATGCAATTCACCCCGGGGGGGCACCCAGCCCAGCGACTTCTCCTGCGTGGCGCCACATTCCTGGAAAGGGGCCTTGGCCAGCGCTTCTTCCACTTGCGTCAACTCGACCTGCCATTGCGGAGCAATGCGGTACACGATCATGTTCTTGAACACGGAAAACCTTTGGTTGGGGTCGCTGCGAACAACGACACGGACACGGAACCCGCCATTGTCGGCGGTCGCCACCCCGGCGCCGGGCCGCTGGGGCACGGACAGCCCTTGGGGGACTGAAAACGCTACACAATCAATAGCAATCAGCACATATGGCACCAGCACAACGCCCGCTATTTGCTCCAAATGATTCTGGAGGCGGCTTTGCAAGCGTTCGCCGCAACTTTACACAGCCTCACCCAACGCGCACGGTGGCGATACGTGGGCGACAGACACTGGACTCCAATCGCTGAAACGGTCGTTGCAGCGAGTTCACCACCGCGAAAGGACTTCCACCATGGCCTCCCGTTTCTCTCACCCCCTCTCCCACCGTATTGCTGCCACTGCCCTGCTCGCCGCCATGGCATTGCCTGTGCTGGCCCAGCAACCCCCTGCAGCGCCTGCTGCACCCACCGCGCCCGCCAAGGCTGCTGATGGCCGCCATGAACGCCACCACGGCGACATAGCACAGCGCCATGCTAAGCGGCTGGCAGACCTGAAAGCCCAGCTCAAGCTGACCCCTGCCCAGGAATCCGCCTGGACCACCTTCACCACGGCCATGCAGCCCGGCGAGCGCCCCGCGCGCCTGGACCGCCAGGACATGGACAAGCTGACCACCCCGGAACGCATCGACCGCATGCGCGCAATGCGCGCCCAGCATGCCGCCGAAGCCGACCGCCGTGGCGAGGCCACCAAGGCCTTCTACGCCACGCTCACGCCCGAGCAGCAAAAGACCTTTGATGACCAGACCCACCGCGGCCGCCCCATGGGTGGCATGCGGGGCGGTGAGGGCCGCCACGGGCATGGCGACCACCATGGCGGCATGCGCGGAGGCGAAGGCCGTCCGGGCCTTGCCCCCACGCCTGCGCCCGCCAAGTAAGGCATAGCCCTGAACTGGGGCGACAGGCGCTGGAGCCTGTGGTCACCCAGGGACTGTTTCAAGCCCCTCCGCCATTCCTCCCCCGCCAACCCGGCGTTCTTTGTAGAACGCCGGGTTTTTTCTTGGACGGTCCCGCTTCGGAGGGTGCCGTACAGGGCCATGAGACGAGCCAGGGAGCGCAAACCCATGCGGCTGTGGATAACCCTGGGCACATTTTTGGCACAACCAGGCAGTTATCCACAGAAAACGCCGCCGCCCGAAAGTTGTTGTCGGCGAGCCCCGCACTTTGCGCGCGCCGCCCCACATACTTTGCAGCGACGCAAGTGCGCGCCAGCGTTGAAGAAAAAGCGCTTGTCCACACAAACAGGCGTTCTCTACTACTACTGCTATTTATATATAAAGCCTTTAAAGAATAACCAGAACCCCCAATCCGGGCACCTGTCCACCGCCGGTGACCGGTCCATCGGCCGACTGGACAACCTGACAGACAGGCGGTTGATGCCGGAATGGGGCAGTAACGGTTCAGCCTGTGCGGTCCTGTCCGGTGAATCGCTCACTCCGTTGGAGGCTGCAAAAAGAAGTTGCTGGTGGGGTCCGATGCCTTTCACGCCGCACCAGCGGATGCAATGCCCCAGCCACCTGGGGCACTCCATCCGCCCTCAGCCAGAGGGGATGCCCCTGTCCCACCGGCTTGGCCCGAACCCTTGCAGCCAAGGAGAAGGAGCATGGTTTCCACACATTTGCTATCAATCAATGAGCATTCAGGGCATGAAGCTGTAGCGCTCCCCTTCGTTTTGGGCTCATTTCCTGCCACCGATACGCTCGGTGCGTAAAACTGGGGATAGTTTTGGCACAACCGGGTGCTTATCCACAGAAAACTGCGTGACATCGCTTTTGTCCCCGCTCGGGAGACAACGGGAGCAGGGCGGGGTGCACAGGGTTGGCAGCGGGCTAAGTGCGCGCCAGCGCTGGCAAAAATGCAGTTGTCCACACGCCGAGCCGCCCTCTACTACTACGACTATGTATTTATAAAAGACATAAGAAGAAGACAGAGGACAACTGGGGCCACGCACACGACGGGGGTAGATGAAGGCGGCATTCACCTGCCGGACGAACCCGCTCTGCCGAAGATGAAAGATGCGATCTGGAACCGCCCAGAAGGCCGTGGAGGGCCTTGGGCGCAAAAGCAGGCCCAGGGGGCCGAAACAGACCCACAGGCCGCTCACGGGCCTCCTGAGGCCCTCAGAAGGGAGTTAGGGGGTTAAGAGGCTTGGGATGTGGACAAGCGCCGGGAACACCCGGCGGGCGCCGCTTACGCCTGCGAGGTGCGCAGGAAGCTGTCCAGAACGTCCACCGACAGCGCCTTGCTGAACAGGTAGCCCTGGTAGAGCTGGCAGCCGGCGCGGGCCAGCAGCGCGCATTGCTCGGGCGTTTCCACGCCTTCGGCGATCACTTCCAGCCCCAGGCTGCGCGACAGGCCGATGATGGTGTCCACAATGGCGGCGTCGTTGGGGTCGGTCAGCAGGTCGCGCACAAAACTCTGATCGATCTTGAGCTGGTCGAGCGGCATGCGCTTCAAGTAACTCAGGCTGGAGTAACCCGTACCAAAATCATCCAGCGAGAAGCCCACTCCATACGACCGCAGCGCGGTCATGGTGGCGATGGTGGTTTCCATGTCTTCCACCAGCAGGCTTTCGGTCAGCTCCAGCTTGAGCTGGGCCGAGGGTGCGCCGGTGATGGCGAGCACGCGGGCCACGTCGTCCACAAAGCTGGCATGACGGAACTGGCGCGAACTCACATTGACGGCCATGGTCAGATGCGACAGGGCCGGGTCGCTCTGCCAGCTGGCCAGCAGCTTGCATGCGGTGTGCAGCACCCAGCGGCCCAGTGGCAGGATCAGGCCCGTTTCTTCGGCCAGCGGAATGAACTGCGCGGGCGACACCATGCCGCGCTGCGGGTGGGCCCAGCGCACCAGCGCTTCCACCCCCACACAGCGGCCCGACTGGTGGATCTGCGGCTGGAAGTGCAGCAAAAACTCTTCCTGCATCAGCGCCGAGCGCAGGTCGGTTTCCAGCCCTGCGCGCGCCGTGACCACGGCCTGCATGTCGGGGTCAAAAAAGCGCAGCGTGTTGCGGCCCGCCGTCTTGGCCTGGTACATGGCCAGGTCGGCCTGCTTGAGCAGCTCGCCCACCGTGGTGTGCTCGCCGGTGAAGGGCGCAATGCCGATGCTGGGCGTGCTGCGGTACTGGTAGCCCTGCAGCGCATAGGGCACGGCCAGCATGGCCAGGATCTTTTCACCCACGCCCCGGGCGTGCAGCGCCAGCTCGTGCGGCTTGGGGCTGAGTTCTTCCAGCATGACCACAAACTCGTCGCCCCCCAGCCGGGCCACCGTGTCCACGCTGCGCACGCAGGTGTTCAGGCGCTGCGCCACCTGTTGCAGCAGCAGGTCCCCCTGGTCGTGGCCCAGGGTGTCGTTCAGGTTCTTGAAGTTGTCGAGGTCGATGAACAGCAGCGCCCCGCCCTGCTGGCGCCGCTGCGCGGTGGCCAGGGCCTGGTGCATGCGGTCCATGAGCAGCATGCGGTTGGGCAGGCCGGTGAGCGCGTCGTAGAACGCCAGGCGCTGGATCTCGCGCTCGCTGGCCTTGCGCTGGCGGATATCGGTGTTGATGGCAAGGATGGACTGCGGCTGGCCGTCGTCGCCCCGCACCAGCGTCCAGCGGCCTTCCACCTCGATGGTGCTGCCATCGCGGTGGCGCTGCACGATCTCGCCCGTCCACTCGCCCTGCTCCAGCACCGTCTGCGTGGCGTGCCGGAAGTGCGTGGGGTCTTCGTACAGCAGCGTCTCGATGGACTGCCCCAGCGCCTGCAGCTGCGACCAGCCGTACAGGCGCTCCGCGCTCTTGTTCCAGAAGATGATGCGGTGGTCCAGGTCGCGCACCAGGATGGCGTCCTGCGCCTTGTCCAGCAGCGAGGCCTGGTGGCGGATGCGGATGTCGGCCAGCTGCCGCTCGATCTCGGCCGACGCACGCGAGGCGAAGATCTGCAGCGTGGAGGTGATGAAGTCCGTGTCCGCAATCGTGTGGCGGAACAGCACGAAGACGATGCCCACCACCTCGCCGTCGGCATTGCACAGCTGCTGGCCCACATAGGCCTGGGCACCCACCGCGCGCAGCACGGGGGCTTCGGGGTACAGCTGCTGCACCTTGTCGGTCACCACATGGGTGCGTTGCGACATCAGCAACAGGCTCGGTGTGCCATCCAGGCTGTATTCGTCGTTGGGCAGCATCTGGCCGTCGAGCACGGCGGCCAGCGTGACCACCCGGGGCGCCTGGTCTTGCGACTGCGGCAGCAGCCGCACCACGCAGCCGCCCTGCGCATCCAGCGCATCGGCCATGTTGCGCACCAGCTGCACAAAAAATTCGGTGCCCGTGCTGGCCGACACCGCGGCCGCCACCTTGAGCACCGAGGCCTGCAGCCGCTGCTGCGCCTTGTGCGCGCGCAGGCTGGTGATGCCGATGGCCAGGTCGTTGGACAACTCCTGCAGCAGCGCGGCCTCTTCGGGGCTGATCTGCAGCACGTCGGGGGCGTACAGGTACAGCAGGCCAAAGCTGCGCTCTTGTGCATGGTCGCGCGCATGCTCGCGCAGCGGCAGGCAGATCACGCCGTGAAAGCCATGCTCCAGCATGCGCTCGGTCCAATCGGCAAAGTCCCCTTCGGTGCGGATGTCCTGCACGATCACCGGCTTGCCGGTGCGCACCGCAATGCCCGCTGGGCCCCGGCCATAGGGATCGTCGGCCGACCAGCTCAGGTGCAGGTTTTCCAGGTAGTTCTGGTTGTAGCCCGCATGGGCCACCGGGCGGATGGATTTGCGCTCGTCGTCCATGGCAAACCCCACCCAGCCCATGCGGTAGCCACCGATGTCCACCGCAATCTGGCAGATGGCCTGCAGCAGTGCGGTCTCGGACGTGGCGCGCACCAGGGTCTCGTTGCACGCGCTCAGCAGGCGCTGGGCGCGACCCATGCGTGCCAGCTCGCGCTCGGTGCGCAGGCGTTCGGTCACGTCGGTGGCCAGCACCTGGCGGGCCGGGCGCCCGTTGAAGCTGATGCTGCCCGCCGTGATCTCCACATCCATGAAGCTGCCGTCCTTCTTGATGTGGCGGCTGATGACGGGCTTGTTGCGCTGGTCCATCGGAACGGCGCGGATGTTGGCCTCGACGTTGGGGCGCCGGTCAGCGGGCCACAGATCCAGCATCGACATGGTCAGCAGCTCGGACTCGGTGTAGCCGTAGTGGCGCTCCATCGATCGGTTCACGGCCTGCAGCTGCAGGGTTTCGCGGTCGTACACCCACATGGGATGCGGGTGCTCGTCAAACAGCATGCGGTATTGCTGCTCGGACGCATGCAGTTGCCCGGCCACATGCCGCAGCTGCACCATGGCACCCAGCGACTCGGTCAGGATCTCCAGGTGCGCCACATCGCGGCGTGAAAACGCATTGACCTTGTCCGATGTGACCTTGAGCGACCCGACGATGGCGTCGCCACTGCGCAGCGGCACCGCCATCACCGACCGCACGCCGTGGCGGTGGGGCATCGACGCCATGTCCCAGCCCTCGGCCTCGGTGTCGTTGCACACCACGGTCTGGCCCTTGCTGAGCGCGGGCCAGAGCAGGCTCTGGTCCACCGCCAGCAGGTTGCCCACCGGGCGCACATGGTCACCGGCCGACGCCTGCGCCACCAGCTGTCGGCCTTGCAGCAGCTCCACCATGGCGCCGCGCGCTTCGGTCTGGCGCAGCACGGTGCTGGCCACCAGCTGCAGCACCTCAGGCAGCGGCATGTCCAGCGACGAGATGCGCTGCTGCACCTGCAGCAGCTCGGCATGGTTCTGTGCGTCGCGCTGGGCGTCCAGGTCGGCCAGCTTTTGCGCGCTGATGTCGGTCATGCCGCCCACCATGCGCACGGCCTTACCCTGCAGGTCGCGGATCAGGAAGCCCCGGTCCAGCACCCAGGCATAGCTGCCATCCTGGCGGCGAAAGCGGTACTCATCCGACCAGTGGTTGGCCGTGCCGTCGATGGCGGCATGGATACCTTCAAGCACTTCTTCGCTGTCATCGGGGTGCAGCCGCAAGGTCCACGAGGTGCTGTCCGGCGGCAACTGGTCGAGCGGCACGCCGAACAGGGTCTGCATGCCCTCGTTCCACCACATGGCATCGGTGTGCAGGTTCCAGTCCCACACCGCGTCGGCCGTGGCGCGTGAGACTAGGTGAAAGCGCTCTTCGCTTTCACGGCGGGCCTGCCGGGCCTGGTGCTGGGCCGAGATGTCCTGAAACGCCCCCTGAACCCGCATGATTTGGCCGTCAGCGTCGCACACCGCCTGCCCGGTGGTGCGCACCCAGAAATGCCGCCCTGCCGGTGTGACGAGTTCGGCTTCCAGGTCAAACGGTGTGCCGTGGCGGATACAGCTCTCAAACGCTGCCTGCATGGCCTGCCGGTGCGGGGGCAGGTACAGCTCCATGATCTGTTCCACCGAGCCCACACGCCCCGCAATGCCGAAGGCGGCGGCGATCTCCTGCGACCAGTTCAGCTGCAGGCTGGGCAGCTCCACAATCCAGCCGCCAATGCGGGCCATCTGCCCGGCCACGCGCAGGGTCTCGCTCTGGGCCAGCAACTCGGCGTGCATCTTGTCGCGCTGCTGCACCAGGTCGGCCAGCACCTGCTTCTGGCGGCGCAGTTCCAGCTGCACCATGGCCTGCTCGGCCAGTATGCGCAGGCCCTCCAGCTGCTCGGCCTCGATGTGCCGGGGGATGGAGTCCAACACCGCCAGCGTGCCCAGCGCCTGCCCTTCGGGCGTGACCAGCGGCACGCAGGCATAAAAGCGCACATGGGGGTCCTGCGTGACCAGCGGGTTGTGGGCAAAAACCGGGTGCTTGTGCGTGTCGTTGACCACCGTCGGCTCGCGACTGCCGCTCAGCGCATGTGCGCAGAACGCTATCGCGCGCTCGGTCTCCCTGAACGGCACACCGACTGCGGCCTTGAACCACTGCCGGTCGCTGTCCACGAAGTTGACCACCGCCATAGGGCACTGGCACACGCGCGCGGCCAGGGTGGCCAGCTGGTCAAAGCTGTCTTCCGTCGGGGTGTCGAGGATCGCGTAAGACTGCAGCGCCTGGAGCCGTGCGGCCTCTGCGGTGGCTTGCGCTGGTGGCATGGTCAGTCCACCGTGGCGCCGCTGCGCACGCAGCTGCCCAGCCTGGTCAGTGCGACCAGGCCATGGGTGGCGGGGCGGAGTAGCGTCGGCAAGGCAATCGGGCAGTAGAGGGAGCGTGCAATGCGGCTGCACCGCGCGCTCAGGGTCACAGCGCCACAGGCACTGCGGCAAAGAGTGTGAATGCTACACCGCACAGCCCTTGCTGGCGATCTGCGCCCATGGGGGTTTGCCCCAAAAAAACACAGTGTTCTGACCTTGCGCAGTCACCCAGGCAACCTTCGCGCAACGCGAGGCTTGCTAACGTGGCACCATGCAGATTTCCGAACTCGCACAACAGGCCTCGGTGTCCGTCCACGCGCTGCGCCACTACGAGCGGCTGGGCCTCATCCGCCCAGACCGCCGGGCCAACGGCTATCGCGACTACCCGGCCCGCATGCGGCGCGAGGTGGTGTTCATTGCCATGTCGCGGCAGCTGGGCTTCAGCCTGCCGCAGATAGCGCTGCGCCTGGACGAATACCGCGCCGGTACCCTGGGCATTGATGACATGGTGCAGGCCTTGCAGGAACGTGTGGACGCCATCGACCAACAGATCGCTGCGCTGCAGTCCCAAAAATCCACGGTGCAGGCGCACCAGGCCTGGTTGCGTGGCCAGTTGCTCACAAAGCAGCGATCAAAAACCCAGGGTCGGCAAACACCCTCGGGCGCAGCCACTGCATCTACCAAGCCCTGGCCGCGTGTGCGTGCCCAGTCGGCCCGCAAGCCCTAGACCCCTCGCAGCACCCAAACACCCCCACCTCCTGGAGACCCCCACCATGACAGCCCCACTCACACCCGCGCCCCGCGATGCTTTGTCCAGCGCACCCCGCAGCACCATGGAAACCCTGCGGGCCGTGGTGCTGGCCATGCCGATGGCCCGCACGCTGGGGCTGCGCTTTGTCCATGCCGAGCCCGGCCGGGTGGAGGTGGAGATACCGGTGAGCGAGGCTTTCAGTTTTCGCCCCGGCCAGTTGCAGGCCACAGCGGTGTTTGCGGTGGCCGACTTTGCGGCGGTGGCAGCAGGCAGTGTGTTGCCGCCCGGCTGGACCAATGCCACGGTGGACACCACCCTGAAAATTGTGGCCCCTGCCCAGGGCGAGTGCCTGCGGGCGCGGGGCCGCGTGGTGGATGCGGGGCGCCTGCTCACCGTCTGTGCCGCCGACGTGTGGGCCGTGGATTCCGCAGGGCAGGAGCGGCTGTGCGCCACGCTGCTCGCCACTGCCCGCAATATTGACCTGGGGGCGGCACGCCCACCCCAGGGCTGATCGCTTCACAGCAGCCGTCAGGCCTTCTGGCGCCGCGCCCGCACCGCTGCCGCCAGCCCTTCGAGCACCGGCACGGTCTGCGCCATGCTGATGCAGGCATCGGTCACCGACACGCCTTGCGCCAGCGGCTGACCGGGCACGATGTCCTGGCGGCCTTCCTGCAGGTGGCTCTCGATCATCAGGCCGGTGATGCGTGCGTCGCCTGCGGCAATCTGCTGCGCCACTTCTGCGGCCACGGTGATCTGGCGCTGGTGCTGCTTGCTGCTGTTGGCATGGCTCACGTCGATCATCACCTGCTCGCGCAGGCCGGCGGCCTTGAGCACGGCGCAGGTCGCATCCACATCGGCAGCGCTGTAGTTGGGCTGCTTGCCGCCACGCAGGATCACATGGCAGTCCTGGTTGCCGCGCGTTTCAAAAATCGCGGCCTGGCCCATCTTGGTCATGCCCATGAAGGCGTGCGCGGCACTGGCCGCCAGGATGGCGTCGCTCGCCACCTTCACGCCGCCGTCGGTGCCGTTCTTGAAGCCCACGGGGCAGCTCAACCCGCTGGCCAGCTGGCGGTGGCTCTGGCTCTCGGTGGTGCGCGCGCCGATGGCGCCCCAGCTCA
>Ga0066255_1002168_pt1 | contig 12975 bp, 12 predicted proteins | sample ThiBiot_750_biof_FD_71148 | JGI IMG/M metagenome (GOLD analysis project Ga0066255, IMG submission 71148) | Wastewater bioreactor microbial communities from Cape Town, South Africa - Thiocy_expt_750_biof (version 2) | ecosystem: Engineered > Bioreactor > Thiocyanate-remediating >... | reverse complement strand
CTTTCGCCGTTCTCTGAAAACGCTCTTGCGTTGGACGCTAGACCACAATGATATTAAATCCATCTATCCAAGATAACGGATTTAATATTGGAGTCAACATCGCCTATCCGTACCCCGTTCGAACCAGACCTAATGTCCGGCAGAAGGGGCCCAAGATATCGACCCGTTCAGAAACGAATACCGGCTCCCAGAGAGAAGGACGTGCCGAGATCGTAGGTATTGATATCGATCCGGCGGTCGCCCGCTGCTTGAAATTCCTGGAACCGTGTCCCAAGGATATTGCGAACTTCAAACTTGATTTCTACCGTCTTTCCGAGAACCTTGGCTTCCTCGCGCGCGACGAAATCTAGCCGTACACCGGGCTTTTCGATGATGTCCGGTTGCTGTGGCGTGCCAGCAGGGCCGCGATTGGTGACCCGGGTGCTAGCGTAATTCACCAGTATCGTTTGCTGAGAGACATGCTCCTCGTCGTCTAGTCCGATCTGGAAATTAAACAAGTGATCCGACTGACCGGTAAGCGGAGCGCCATCACGGAAGAAATCACGCGCGTCGAACTGCTGATGGTCGACCTCAAGCCCAAGGTGAAGCGGGTCGACGCCATCCAGTCCTTCGTCAGCCAGGAAACGCCGATCGTCCGCATCACCGATGCCGATGGCGCGGTGGGCACCGGCTACAGCTACACCATCGGCACCGGCGGCCATTCGGTGATGGAGCTGCTCAAGCGCACGCTCGCCCCAGCGCTCATCGGCCGCGAGGCGCACGAGATCGAGCGCATCTGGCGCGATTTGCTGTTCCTCACGCACGCGACCTCGGTGGGCGCCATCACCTCCATCGCGCTCGCCGCCATCGACACAGCGCTGTGGGATCTGCAGTCGCGCAAGCTCGGCCTGCCGCTGCACCTGCTCGCCGGTGGCGCGCAGAGCGAGATTCCACTCTACACCACAGAAGGCGGCTGGCTCCATCTGGAGCCGTCGGCACTCGTCGAGGATGCGCTTCGCGCCAGGGCCGACGGGTTCAGCGGCTGCAAGATCAAGGTCGGCCGCCCCGTGCACGAGGATGTGGCACGCATCTCCGCCGTCCGCGAGGCGGTGGGGCAGGGCTTCGAGATCTTCACCGACGCCAACCAGAAGTTCAATGTCGACGAGGCTATCCGCCGCGCCCGCGCCTACGAGGCGCTCGACATCGGCTGGCTCGAGGAGCCGCTGACCGCCGACGACATAGAGGGCCATGTGCGGCTCAACGCCCATACCTCCATTCCGATCGCGGTCGGCGAAAGCCTCTACTCGCACCTCCACTTCCGCGAATATCTCGAGCGGCACGCCTGCTCGATCGTGCAGGTCGATGTCGGCCGCATCGGCGGCATTACCCCCTGGCTCAAGGTTGCGCACATGGCGGAGGCGTTCAACATCGCCGTCTGCCCGCACTTCCTCATGGAGCTGCATGTCGCGCTCTGCTGCGCGGTCCCCAACGCCCGCTGGGTGGAATACATCCCCCAGCTCGACACCATCACCACCGAAGGCATGACCATCCGCGACGGCAAGGCGATCCCCTCCAGCGCTCCCGGCCTAGGGATCGCGTGGGATCTCGAGGCAATCGAACGCATGACCGTCGACGGCACCCACACGATTATTGTCTGATGCGCATCACTGGACTGACGACTTACGACCTCCGTTTCCCTACTTCCGCGTCGCTCGACGGCTCGGATGCCATGAACCCCGATCCGGACTATTCGGCCGCCTATGTGGTGCTCGAAACCGACGGGCCGCATCAGGGACACGGGCTCACCTTCACCATCGGACGCGGCAATGAGGTCGTGGTCGCCGCGATCCGCGCACTCGAAGGACGAGTGGTCGGGCTCGAGCTCGACTGGATCGCCGAAAATCCCGGCCGCTTCTGGCGCCACGTCACCGGCGACAGCCAGCTCCGCTGGATCGGCCCGGACAAGGGCGCGATGCACCTCGCGACCGGTGCCGTCGTCAATGCTGCCTGGGACCTTCTCGCCAAGCAGGCGGGCAAGCCGGTGTGGCAGTTGGTGGGCGAGATGAGCCCCGAGCAGCTCGTTTCCATCATCGACTTCCGCTACCTCACCGATGCCGTCACCCCAGAGGAGGCGCTCGAGATCTTCCGTCGCGCTGAGCCCGGCAAGGCCGAGCGCATCGCCCGGCTCAAGGCGGAGGGCTATGCCTGCTACACCACCTCGGCAGGCTGGCTGGGCTACTCCAACGAGAAACTGACGCGGCTGGCCACTGAGGCGGTCGAGCAGGGCTTCACCCACATCAAGATGAAGGTCGGCCGCGATCTTGCCGACGACATCCGCCGGCTCGAGATCGTCCGCTCGATCATGGGCCCCGACCGCCGGCTGATGATCGACGCCAACCAGGTGTGGGAGGTCGACCAGGCGATCGGCTGGGTGAATGAGCTGAAGCGCTTCAACCCCTTTTTCATCGAGGAGCCCACCAGCCCCGATGATATCGAGGGACACCGCAATATCCGCGAGGGCGTGGCCCCGGTGAAGGTGGCGACCGGCGAGATGTGCCAGAACCGGATCATGTTCAAGCAGTTCATCACGCGCGGCGCCATCGACGTGGTGCAGATCGATGCGTGCCGGATCGGCGGCCTCAACGAAGTGCTCAGCGTGTTGCTGATGGCGGCCAAGTACGGCCTGCCGGTGTGGCCGCATGCCGGCGGGGTGGGGCTGTGCGAATACGTCCAGCACCTGTCGATGATCGACTACATCGCGGTCTCGGGCAGCAAAGACGGTCGCGTCATCGAGTTCGTCGACCATCTGCACGAGCACTTCCTCGACCCATGCGTGATCGAGAACGCCGCCTACATGCCGCCCTCGCGTCCCGGCTTCTCCATCGAGATGAAACCGGAGTCGATCGCCGCCAACACCTTCAGGGGGTGATGGCCTCGGGGAGGTCGCGCAACACGTCGCGCAGCCGCGCGAAGTTGACCTCGGCATAAGCGACATAGTCGACGTCGCGCTCGTGGATGTGGCGCGCCGACACCAGCGACCAGAGCGCCTCGCGCAGCAGCGAGGCCGCTTCCATCGCGCGATGCGCGCGCATGAAGTCGCCGCTGCCGAAATAGGCGTGCAGCAGCATGTCGCGTTCGGTGGCAGAGAAGCCGGCGTTCGAAGACAGGTTCGCGAGGTCGAACATCGGCGAGCCGGAGCCCGAGTACTCGAAGTCGATCAGCCACAATCGCGTGCCGTCGTCGAGGATGTTCCCCGCCAGCAGGTCGTGATGCGCGAACACTGGGGCCAGTGACCCCTGCAGCGCTTCCAGCCGCTCGTTGAGCGTCGTCCACTCGGTGCTGCCGAGGGCGTCCAAATAGCCGCGGTTCACGGCGAACACATCGAAGGTATAGTCGCCGATCGGTGCCTGCATCTCCCGATGGAACCGCAGCATGAGCTCGACGATGCGCGCGATGTCCCGCCGGACATCATCCGGCTTCAGCGGCTGGGCGTCGAGGAAGCGCGAGATCATCAGCCCCGGCTCCGCGTACACGACCTCGGGCGCGAAGCCCGCCGCATGCGCTGCCCGTGCGACGGCCACTTCGCGGGCGCGATAGACATTGTGGAACGGAAAATCCCGCGTCAGCCGCACCGCATACTTCCCGGACCTGTCGGTCGCAACGAAGCTCAAATTCGAGATGCCGCCGGGCAGTGCCTCGAATACCGGCCGGCCGTCCCACAGCGGCAGGGCGGCGACATCGTCGCGGATATGGTCGATGGCGGTCATGGCGCGGCTTGTCAGCGGAATCGCCGGCGCGGTCAACCGGACACCGCAAGGCCGCCGCGCCGCCGCTGTCTTGCCTTGCTCACACCGTTATGCTCGCCTAGCGCGACGGGATCACTGGAGACAGCGCGGATGCGCCTGCTGGCCGGCCTTCTGGTTGCGTTGCTGTTGGCGGTTACGCCTGCCCTGGCTCAGGACAAGCCGCTGCGCGGCGTCGCGCTGGTCATCGGCCAGTCCCCGCCAATGACGGGCGGGACATGACTCGGCTGTTGCTCGGCCTGGGGTTCGGCGTCACCCAGATCGCGGATGGCGACGGCGAGGCGCTGGCCAAGGCCGTCGCCCTGTTCGTCGACGATGCCGCGATGGCCGACGTCGCGCTCGTCTATTACTCCGGCCATGGGATCGAGGCGGGCGGGCAGAACTATCTGGTCCCGGTCGATGGCGATCTCTCGACGCCCGAGCTGGCCGGCGAGACGCTCATGCCCGTGGCGCGCCTGCTCGACGATCTGGCGAAAGCCGTGCCGGTCACTATCCTGCTGCTCGATGCCTGTCGGTCCGACGCCTTTCCGCCCGGCACGTTGATCCAGCCACCGGGCGAGGCGGCGCCCGTCGAAGCGCAGCCGGCAGGGCTCGGCGAGCTGCGCGGTCCCACGGTCATCGCGAGGCCGGGTGTGCCCGAAAACAGCCTGGGCATGGTGATCGGCTTCGCCGCGGCGCCGGGCCAGCCGGCGCTCGATGGGGCTCCGGGCGAGCCGAACTCGCCCTATGCGGCGGCGCTGCTCAAGCACCTTGGAGCCGGCGGCTATTCGTTCGGCGACGTGATGACGATGGTGAGCGAGGAGGTTTACCTCAAGACGAGGGCGCGGCAGCTGCCCTGGGTCAATTCCTCGCTGCGCCGCATCCTCTCCTTCGGCGCGCCGCTCGCCGAAGGCGATGCCGACGAAGCCGCTATCCGAACCGGCCGCCGTTCCCTGCTGCTCACCATGGCGTCGGTGCCGCAGGGCAATCGCAGCATGATCGAGGCGGTGGCGGCGCAGGAGCAGGTGCCGCTCGACGCGCTGTTCGGCATGCTCGAGGCGCTGGGCGTCGACACCGCCGATCCGTCGCAATTGCAGGCGCAGCTCGAGGAGGGCGCGCTGCGCGTCAGGAAGCTCAGCGAGCAGCCGCGGCTCGACGTCGATCTGGGCGCCGATGTCGATCGTCTCGTCGCGCTCGCGGACACGGCCGAGAGCGAAGGCGCCTTCCGCGAAGCTCTCGACTTTCGCATGCGCGCGGTCGATGCCGCCAGCACCACGCAAACGGACGCACAGAAGCTGCAACTTGCGGCGCTCAGCGTCAAAGCCGGCGACGCATCGTGGACCTTGTTCGAGATGCAGCAGGCGGTCGACTACTACGACAGGGCGGCCGCGCTCGCCGACGGTCTCGATGCCGACAGGCATTTCGAGTACCTCAAGTTCAAAGCCGACGCGCTTGCTGCCATCGGCGAGTACAAGGGCGACAACGCCGCCTATGACGAAGCCATCACGCTCTACGATGCGGTGATGACCTACCTCGATGGCCAGCCCGACGACGATGTATGGGCCGACGCCGCCAATGATTTCGGCAACGCGCTGGCGCGGTATGGCGAGCGCCGCGAGGAGCTCGACTATCTCGAAGGAGCCCGCTCGGCCTATGAGGAGGTCCTCGACATCTGGACGCACGAGGCGATGCCAATCGACTGGGCCCGGGTCCAGAACAACCTTGGCAATGTGCTTGCCTCGCTGGCCGAGCGGCAGGGGCAGGAGCTCAATCTCTACTACATGGCGCGCTCCGCTTTCCGTGCGGCGCTCGAGGAGTGGACACGCGAGGCACAGCCGCTCAACTGGGCTCGGGCGCAGAACAATCTGGGCACGGTGCTGCGTGTCGTGGGGCAGATCGAGAAGGACGAGGCGTCGCTCGATGAAGCCATCGCGGCGTTTGAGCTGGCGCTGCAGGAATGGACGCAACATCGCTCGCCCTACGATTGGGCGATGGTCAATTCCAATCTGGGCAACGCGCTCACCGACCTTGGCACCATGCAGGACGACCGGGCAAAGGTCGAAGCCGGCATCGCTGCCTATGGCCGCGCGCTCGAGGAATGGACGCGCGAGCGGGTGCCGCTGCAATGGGCCACGGTGCAGAACAATATCGGCGCCACCTACGCCACGCTCGGCCGTGGCCTCGATGGCGAGGACTCGCTCGCCGCACTGCGCAGGGCGGTCAAAGCCTATGGCCTCTGCCTCGAGGAGCGGACGCAGGATCGCGATCCGTGGAACTGGGCGCTGACCAATTACAATCTGGGCCTCGTCCTCACCGACATCGCCGGCCGCGTCGAGGGGACAGGAGAGCTGGAAGCCGCCGTCGCCGCCTATCGGCTCTCGCTCGAGATCTATGGGCAAGACTCGGCGCCCACGGACTGGGCCGATGTGCAGGACGTCATGGGGTGGGCACTGGCGATGCTGGGTTACCGCACCGAAAACGCGGAAATGTTGCGGCAGGCGCGCGCACACATGGAAGCGGCTTACGATTTCTACCGCGGGCAGGATGGGGCGCGAGGCTATTTCGAGGAGCGGCTGGGCCAGATCGATACTTGGCTGGCCACGGTTTCATGACTTGGCCGCGCCCGAGCAGGACGATATGACCCAAGCCGATGGCGTCCACGGGCGTCTCAGTCGCAGCGTAACCCTCTGAAGTCAGCCATGCTCCGTCTCGCCGCCATTGCCACCGCCCTGATGCTGAGCGTCCCCGCCTGGGCGCAGGAACTGCGCGGCGTCGCCCTCGTCATCGGCGAGAGCAAGTACGAAACGCTGAGCGAGCTGATCAATCCCAATCAGGACGCGCGCGACATCGACGACCTGCTCAACGATCTCGGCTTCGAGGTCGCCCGCGTGCTCGACGCCGACGCCGAGGAACTGCGCGAGGCGATCGAGGAGTTCATCGAGGACGCCGAGGACGCCGACGTGGCGCTGGTCTACTATTCCGGCCACGGCATCGAGGTCGCCGGCGAAAACTATCTCGTGCCGGTCGATGCCACTTTCGACACGCCCGAAGCCGCCGGTAATGCGCTCGTGCCGGTCGCGCCGATGCTTGAAGCGCTGGCCAAGGTCGTCCCCGTCACGATCGCGCTGCTCGATGCCTGCCGTTCCGACCCATTCCCGGTGGGCACCGTCATCAAGCTGCCCGACAGCGACGCGCCCATCACCATTACCGCGATCGAGCCCGGCCTCGCGCCGCTCCGTGGTCCGACACCTGCCGCGCGCCCCGACCTGCCGCCCGAAAGCCTGGGCACGGTCATCGGCTTTGCCGCGGAGCCCGGCCAGCCGGCGCTCGATGGTCCGGCGGGCGAGAACTCGCCCTATGCCGCCGCGCTGCTCAAGCACCTGAGCGCCGGAGGCTTCTCGTTCGGCGACGTGATGACCATGGTCACCGAGGAGGTCTACCTCAAGACCCGCGCGCAGCAATTGCCGTGGACCAATTCCTCGCTGCGTCGCGTGCTGACCTTTGCGGCGCCCGAACAGCAGGATGCCGACACGACGGCCATCGAAGGCGAGCGCCGGAAGCTGCTGCTCACCATCGCCGGCACGCCCGACGAAACGCGCAAATATGTCGAGGCCCTCGCCGGGCAGGAAGACGTGCCGCTCGACGCGCTCTATGGCATGCTCAATGTGCTGGGGGTCAAGCCCGACACCGCCGGTGGCGACCTCGAGCAGCAGCTCAAGGCCGGCGCCGAGCGGCTCAAGGAGCTGATCGCCGACAAGGACGATTCGGTGAAGGCCGACCCCGAACTGGAGCGGCTTTCCAAGCTCGCCGAGCAGGCGGAGTCCGAGGGCGCGATCGCGCTGGCGCTGCAGTATCGCGACCAGGCGAGCGCGCACGCCGACGATCTGCTGAACGAGAAGCTGGACGAGGCCGACAAGCTCCGTCAGGACATGATCGATATCGCCCAGACCTATGCCGACAACGCGGCGACGGCCGTGCTCAACTACGATCACATCCATGCCGCCGACCTCTACGGCAAGGCCGCGCTGGCGGTGATGGACTGGGACAAGGCCAAGGCGCTCGACTACACCATCAAGCAGGGCGATGCCCTCACCGATCACGGTACGCTCCAGATCGACAATGACGCGCTGAACCAGGCGCTGGCGATCTATGCCAAGGCACTGGAGATGGCGCCGCGCGAGACGGCGCCACGCGACTGGGCGAAGCTCCAGGGCCGCATCGGGCAGACCAAGCAGGGGCTCGGCGCGCGGCTGGGCGACGTCGCGATCATGCAGGCCTCGATCGAAGCGTTCGATCAGGCGCTCAGCGTGCAGACGCGCGAGACGACACCTCGCGACTGGGCGGCGGGGCAGAACAATCTGGGCAATGTGCTCTACAGCCTGGGCTACCGGACGGGCGACCAGGCGACACTGCAACGCTCGATCGATGCCTTCGACCAGGCGCTGCTCGTCTATACGCCCGAGGCGGAGCCGATCCGCTGGGCCACCGTGCTCAGCAACCGGGGCGCCGCGAAAATGGCGCTGGCCGACGCGGTTTACGCGGCGACCGACATGATCCAGGTCGAGGCGCTGAAGCGGGGTGATCCCAACGCCGAAAACCTGCCCGAGGTCATCGCCGCCCGCGACCAGGCCGTTGTCATCCTCAGCGAGGTCGTGACCTCGATGGATGCAGCGCTCCTCGTGCGCTCCAAGGCGGACAATCCACTCGACTGGTCCATGATGCAGCACACCCGCGCGTCCGTTCTTGCCGATCGCGGCAAGCTCACGAACTCGCCCGACGATTTCGCGCTGGCCATCGCCGCCTATCGCGACGTGCTGTCGGTCTACGACAAGGAGCGCACACCGGTGCAGTGGACGACGGGTGCCACCAATCTCGCCGGCACGCTGCGTCAATATGCTGTGCTGACCAAGGATCTCGCATCGCTCGACGAGGCCGCGGATCTGCTCGAGCAGAGCATCGCGCTCACGCCCCGGGATCTGTCGCCGCTCGACTGGGCGCTGATGTACACCAAGCTGGGCAGCGTACTCTCGGACAGGCTCGCGATCGATGGCAGCGCGGCAACCGCCGATGCTTCGCTCGCCGCCTACACCACGGCTGAGGAAGTGACGACGCCGGAGGCCGAGCCCGCCGACTGGGAGCGCCTGCAGCTCTACAAGGTGCAGGTACTGTTCGCCATCGGCGTGCCCAGCATGGACCGCGCCCGTCTGCAGCAGGCCTACGACCTTGCCACCGCGTCCAAGGCGAAGCTTGAAGAGCTGAACGCGCCTGCCGCCGGCTTCTTCGACCAGATGATCCCGACGCTCGAAGAGATTCTCGCCGTGCTGCCGGAGTAGGTTGCGCGTCCCTGCGCAACCGCTAATGTCCTGCCGCGCAGTGGAGGACACATCGTGCACATTCTCGTCATCGGCGCGGCCGGCATGGTCGGCCGCAAGCTCACCGAGGCGCTGGTCAGGGATGGCGGGATCGGTGGCAGGCCCATCGAGCGCTTCACGCTGGCCGATGTTGTCGCCGCCGACAGGCCGGCGGGGTTTGCCGGCGCGGTCGAGAGCGTCGCTGCCGACCTCTCCGCGCCGGGCGTCGCGGCCGGCCTCGTCGCCACGCGGCCCGACCTGATCTTCCATCTCGCGGCCATCGTTTCGGGCGAGGCGGAGGCCGATTTCGAGAAAGGCTACCGCATCAATCTCGACGGCACCCGGCTGCTGCTCGAAGCCATCCGCCTCGAGGGACGCACCGCGCCCTACAGGCCGCGCCTGGTGTTCACCTCGTCCATCGCGGTGTTCGGTGCGCCGTTCCCCGATGCCATTGGCGACGAGTTTTTCTCGACCCCGCTCACCAGCTACGGCACGCAGAAGGCGATCGGCGAACTGCTGCTCAACGACTATTCGCGCCGCGGCTTCGTCGATGGCGTCGGCATCCGCCTGCCCACCATCGTCGTGCGGCCGGGCAAGCCCAATGCTGCCGCCTCCGGCTTCTTCTCCAACATCCTGCGCGAGCCGCTGGTGGGGCAGGAAGCCGTGCTGCCGGTCAGCCGCGATGTGCGCCATTGGTTCGCGAGCCCGCGCGCCGCGGTCGGTTTCCTCCGTCATGCCGCGACGATGGATACAGCGCTGCTCGGCTGGCGCCGTACGCTGTCGGCGCCCGGCCTGTCGGCCACGGTGGGCGAGGAGATCGATGCCCTGCGCCGTATCGCCGGCGACAGGGCCGTGCGTCTCATCCGCGAAGAGCACAATGAGACGATCACGCGTATCGTTGCCGGCTGGCCGCGCAATTTCGACGCGAAGCGGGCGCTGTCGCTCGGCTTCGTCGCCGAACGCGATTTCGATGAGATACTCCGCGCCCATGTCGACGACGAGCTTGGTGGCCGCGTCGGCGGCTGAAGCTTACAGGGCCGCCTGTCGTCCGCGATAGATCGCGGTCCGCAATTCCGTCGCATAGAGCGCCAGCTCCGGCATGCCGGAAATCTCCGCCTGCCGCACGGCTTCCTCGATGTCGTAAGGCACGCGCACCAGGTTGACGCCCCATGGCGCCGGGCGCTCGCTGCCATACTGGCCGTCGGGCGGCGCGTTCATGCGACGGGCGCAACCTTGCCGGCGGCCTGGTAGGCCGCCTCCACCAGCGCGAAGGTCCGGAGGTTGTCGGCGGCGCTCGTGGCGGCGGGCCGGCCGGCCCGCAGGGCCTCCAGCATGTGTCGGCAGGTGGCGAGCACGCTCTCCTGTGCGACGTGCCACGGGCGCGTGGCCCAGGGCAGCACCTCGGGGTCTTCGCTGCTGCTCGTCATTTTGCCGTCGATCGTCACCTCGACCAGATTGCCGATGCGCGAGGCAATCGCGCCCCGTTCGCCCTCCACCTCGATCAGCGTCTCGGGGAAGCTGTCGGGCACGCGACGCGAGCCGTAGGTGCACTCGACCACCGAGACGGCGCCGGATTCGTGCCTGAGCAGCATCGTCGCCGTGTCCTCGCCGATGGCGGCCGCGTTGCGCCGCTGCAGCTCGGCGGTCAGATGCGTGACCTCGCCGAGGAGGGCGCGCGCTACGTCGAGCACATGCACGCCCACATCGATCAGCACGAAGCGTTCCTGCCGGGAGAGGTAGGGCTGGCCGGTATAGATGTCGTAGCCGGTGCGGAAGCTGATGCGGGCCCAGCTCGGCTTGCCGATGGCGCCGGACTCGACCACCTCGCGGATTCTGCGGAGCGGCTTCTGGAAGCGGAAATTCTCGTGCACGGCGAGGAACACGCCGGCGCGGTCCGACGCCTCCACCATCTGCCGCACCTGGGCGATGTCGACGCCGAATGGCTTCTGCACGATGGTTGGCACGCCATGGCCGATTGCCAGCAATACGAGCTCCAGATGCGTACCCATCTGTGTCGCAATGTCGACAAGTCCAAGCTGTTCGTTGGCAAGCATCTCGCGCGCATCGGTGTACCAGCGCGGCACTCCGAAGCTCGCGGCGGCCGCCTTGGCGCGTTCCGCGTCGGTGTCGCACACGGCGACCAGGTCGACGCCCTCGGCCTTGAGGTCCCGCCACGCATGCAGATGGTTCTGCGCGAAAAACCCGCAGCCGATCAGCCCCAGCCGGAGGCGCCCGTTCACTTGGGTAGCCACTGCTTGCTGAGCCGGCAGGCGACAGTGAAGGCGGGATCGTACACATTGCCGATGTCGTAGCGCACGGCCTGGCCGAGCAGGTTGCTCGCGGCCGTGACATCGAGACCGTATTCGCCGAGCCAGCGGACCATCTCGGTGGTCGCGTGCTGCAGGGCCTGGTCGAGCGGCCGCGCGTTGCCGATGGTGAAGATGTCGCGCTCGTTCTCGCCGCGCGGCCAGACTATCGGTCCCTTGTCGATGCTGAGCCGCACCGTCACCTCGTAGGATGTTTCGACGCCGGTCCCCACGATCTCGCCGTCGCCCTGGATGGCGTGGCAGTCGCCCAGGAAGAACAGCGCGCCGGGTACGGCAATGGGGAACCACACCGTCGATCCCGGCCCGAAGCGGCGATAGTCCATGTTGCCGCCATGCTCGGCGCTCGTCGTCGTCGAAATCGCCTGTCCCCCGGCGGGAGCGACGCCGAAACAGCCGATCATCGGCGCCAGCGGCATGGTGAGGTCGCCCAGCGGGCCGACACCGCCCAGCGTCACCGTCTGCGCGTTGCGGTCGATCCGCCAGGTCGCGCGCTCGCGTGGGGGCAGGTTGGGCACGAAGCTTGGTTCCACCACCAGATCGGCCAGCGATGCGCGGGTCCAGCCGGTCGCGCGGTTGGGTGTCATGGCGAGAATCTCGACCTTGAGCGTGTCGCCGGGCTGGGCGCCATTGATCGCGATCGGTCCGTTCATCGGGTTGGGGCTGCTCGCCACCTTGGCGTCGGACTTGTCCCAGCCATTGGCGTCGATGGTTTCCGTCACCACGGTGTCGCCGCTCTCGATGGTCAGGGCAGGGGGCAGCGTGCCCAGCACATTGTGCCACTGCGTCGGGATGAATCGGTGCGTTGTCATTTGCTCTCCAGGCTCTCGAGCCACTCTGCATATTCTGCGGAGTGGCCGCCAGTGGCGTTCGCCATTCCCGGCTTGGTCAGCCAGCCGCGGCGCGGCGGGATGTAGCTGCGGATACGGCGACGCTGCCGGTCGCCGTGGCAGTAGTTGAAGGCGGCATATTTCGGGAAGAATTCGAGTTCGTCATAGGGCAGGTGATCGTGGATCCACCACGCAACGGCTTCCCATTGACCGGTGCGGTCGTACCAGGGGACCAGCGCATGGACGATGATCGTCGCGCAGGCGCCCATCTCGCCCTTGCTGGTCAGGCGGTCCCAGATATGGCCGCCGAAATTGCTCTCATTGTTCGCGCAATTGAGGTTGTTCTGGTTGCCGAAGCGATTGACCTCGGGGCTGCGGTAGGCCGAGCGGATGGAGATCCGGCCGAACCGCGCCTGCAACGGTTCGAGCGCTTCCTCGCACAGCTTCGTGCCGGCGGCGATCGCGAGGTCGGGATCGTCGGGAATGTTCTGCATGCCGTAGAAGCTTGCGATCTCGGAATGCAGGAAATCGCGCATGAAGAAATTGGCGCTGAGCCGCACGCGCCCAAGCTCCTCCAGCGCCCGCATCGATTGAGGTTTGCGCACCTGCCGTTCCTTGTCCGCTCTGCCTGTGGCCGCTAACAATGGCGGTCACCGCCGCCAGAGGAAACCCGGAAAATGCTGCACGTCATCTTCGTCGTCGCCATCGC